>ERZ857480.72561-NODE-112403-length-46580-cov-34.6267_pt1 | contig 46580 bp, 49 predicted proteins | sample MGYA00519767_ERZ857480 | MGnify/ENA primary metagenome ERZ857480 (study PRJEB31778, sample SAMEA3449210) | human gut metagenome | biome: human gut; feature: human-associated habitat; material: faeces | place: United Kingdom | collected 2010/2012 ...
CAGCAGCAGGTTCAATACCGTATTCTTCTTTAAGGATAGTTGCAAGTTCATTAACTTCTTTTACTGTCAAGTTAACTAATTGTTCTGCAAAAGCTTTCAAATCTGCCATTTTTGTATGAAATTTAATTGTTTGTACTATTTAAATATTAAAGTTGTTTGGTATATTCTCGACTAGGCACAGAGTGCAATTATTCTGCACGTTCTGCCAAAGTCTGAAGAACTCCGTGAATGGTGTTGCCACCTGATTGAAGAGCCGAGATAACGTTCTTTGCAGGAGACTGCAGCAAAGCCACGATTTCTGCAATAACTTCGTTCTTGCTCTTGATTGTTGCGAGAGCTTCCAACTGGTCTGCACCCACGTAGAATCCTTCTTCTGCATAAGCAGCTTTCAGGGCAGGAACTCCATCTTTGTATTCCTTCAACAGTTTTGCCGGAGCATTAGCTGTTTCACAGAACATTACAGAAGTAGTACCCTTCAAAGAATCAAACAATGGTGAGTAATCCACATCCAAGCTCATCAAAGCCTTGTGAAGCAAAGAATTCTTCACAACTATCAGCTTGATACCAGCCTTGAAACATTTTTTACGAAGGTCACTTGTAGCAGCTGCATCCATTGCAGTTGTATCAACCAAGTAAAAATGTCCGTATTGCTTTACAGTATCTGCTAACTGACCAATAATTACGCCTTTATCTTCCTTTCTCATGATTCCTCCTTAATTATTAGATTTCGTCTACTGATTTAGGGTCAATCTTAATACCCTTACTCATAGTACTTGAAAGATAAATACTCTTGATATAAGTACCTTTAGCTGTGGTCGGTTTCAGTTTAATGATAGTAGCGATAAATTCTTTCGCATTTTCACGGATCTGCTCAGCAGAGAAAGAAACCTTACCGATTGAAGTATGAACGATACCGCTCTTATCAACCTTAAAGTCAATCTTACCTTGCTTAACTTCCTTAACAGCCTTAGCTACATCCATAGTTACAGTACCGCTTTTCGGGTTCGGCATCAATCCACGAGGACCAAGCACACGACCCAGCGCACCAATCTTACCCATGATAGACGGCATAGTGATAATCACATCAATATCAGTCCATCCACCTTTGATCTTTTCAATATATTCATCAAGACCAACATAGTCAGCTCCAGCTTCTTTTGCAGCAGCTTCAGCATCCGGTGTACACAGAACAAGCACACGTACCTGTTTTCCAGTTCCATGAGGAAGAGAAACAACGCCTCTTACCATCTGGTTAGCCTTACGAGGGTCTACACCTAAACGTACGTCAATATCTAATGAAGCATCAAACTTTGTAAAAGTAATTTCCTTTACCAATTCAGAAGCTTCCTTCAGTGAGTATGCTTTCCCTGCTTCAATCTTTTCTGCAGCCAACTTTTGATTTTTTGTCAGTTTACCCATTATCAATTGAAGTTAATTAGTTATTACCCGGGAAGTCACCTTTTACAGCGATACCCATACTTCTAGCTGTTCCTGCTACCATTGACATAGCAGATTCGATAGTAAAGCAGTTCAAGTCAACCATCTTATCCTGAGCAATTGCACGAATCTGATCCCAAGTCAGTTCAGCGACTTTCTTACGGTTAGGTTCTGCAGATCCACTCTTGATTTTGGCAGCCTCAAGCAACTGAATAGCTACAGGAGGAGTTTTGATTACGAAATCAAAAGACTTGTCTGTGTAGTAGGTAATGATTACAGGTAATACTTTACCTGCCTTGTCCTGGGTTCTGGCGTTGAATTGCTTGCAAAATTCCATGATATTGATACCCTTAGAACCCAGAGCAGGTCCAACGGGAGGTGATGGATTTGCAGCGCCTCCTTTAATCTGTAATTTGATTAGTCCAGCAACTTCTTTAGCCATTTTCTTTTGTAATTTTTATATAAGTATTTAACGAATAGAACAATTGCACGTAACAAAATGCATTATTCCTTTTCCACATCCGTAAAGCCTAATTCCAACGGAGTTTTCCGTCCGAATATTTTGACCATTACTTTCAGCTTACGTTTTTCCGCATTTACTTCTTCAATGAGACCACTGAATCCGCTGAACGGGCCAACGCTTACTTTCACTGTTTCTCCTACGGTATAAGGGATATTCAAATCCTCACCACCCTCTTGAAGTTCATCCACCGTACCCAGAATACGATTCACTTCCGACTGTCTTAGAGGAACTGGATGATCCATTCCTCCTAGGAAACCGATTACGTTCGGGGTATTTCTCAAATGATGAGCCACCTCACCGACCAAAGCAGCTTCCACCAGCACATAACCAGGAAGGTAAGTTCTCTCTTTTACGATTTTCTTACCATTGCGCACCTGATATGTTTTTTCGGTAGGAATCAACACCTGAGACACATAATCGCCAAGGTTACCGTGCTTGATGTCCGCATCAAGATATTCTTTTACCTTGCTTTCTTTTCCACTTACGGCACGCAATACGTACCATTTCTTTTCAATCTCAGACATTCTTTTTACTGTTTATTAGTGCGGATAGATAACATCTTCCATGATGAACTGGAAGGCAGAATCCATTAGAAAAACGACGAGTGCAATGAGGAGGGAAGCAGTTAAAACAACCACTGCACTGCTAGAAAGTTCTGAACGAGTAGGCCACGATACTTTATGGACTAGTTCGTCGTAAGATTCCTTACAATAATTCGTTATCTTCTTAAACATATTCCTTTAATTTTGGCACGGGAAGAGAGACTCGAACTCCCGACACTCGGTTTTGGAGACCGATGCTCTACCAACTGAGCTATTCCCGTAAAAATAGTTCCCGAATAACTCCGGGAACTATTAAATATTTATTCAGAGATTGTATTAGTCGAGAAGTTCAGTAATCTGACCAGCACCTACTGTACGACCACCTTCACGAATAGCGAAGCGCAGACCTACGTTCAATGCAACCGGGTAGATCAATTCTACAGTGATTGTTACGTTATCACCCGGCATTACCATATCTGTACCTTCCGGTAAAGTAATTTCACCTGTACAGTCCATAGTACGCAGATAGAACTGAGGACGATATTTGTTGTGGAACGGAGTGTGACGACCACCTTCTTCTTTCTTCAAGATATAAACCTCAGCTTTGAATTTAGAGTGAGCTTTAACCTGACCCGGGTGACACAGAATCATACCACGTTTGATTTCGTTCTTGTCGATACCACGAAGCAGCAAACCTACGTTATCACCAGCTTCACCTTCATCCAAAATCTTACGGAACATTTCAACACCAGTTACAACTGATTTCTTATCTTCACCAAGACCCAGGATTTCAACTTCATCACCAACTTTTACGCGACCAGCTTCGATACGTCCTGTTGCTACAGTACCACGACCTGTGATTGAGAATACGTCTTCAACCGGCATCAAGAAAGGTTTATCTACATCACGCGGAGGCAGAGGAATCCAGTTGTCAACTGCATCCATCAGTTCGATAATCTTATCTTCCCATTCTTTCACACCGTTCAATGCACCCAGTGCAGAACCACGGATGATAGGAGTATTGTCACCGTCGAAATCATAGAATGACAGCAATTCACGCATTTCCATTTCAACCAGTTCCAACATTTCTTCATCGTCAACCATATCACACTTGTTCAAGAATACAACCAAGCGCGGTACGTTTACCTGACGAGCCAACAGGATGTGTTCACGAGTCTGAGGCATCGGACCATCAGTTGCAGCAACTACGATGATCGCACCATCCATCTGAGCAGCACCAGTAACCATGTTCTTTACATAGTCAGCGTGTCCCGGACAGTCAACGTGAGCATAGTGACGATTTGCAGTTTCATACTCTACGTGAGAAGTATTGATGGTAATACCACGTTCCTTTTCTTCCGGAGCGTTATCAATCTGATCGAAAGACTTGATTTCGTCAGCTTTAGTGAAACCTCTTTCTGCCAATACTTTAGTAATAGCAGCAGTCAAAGTTGTTTTACCGTGGTCAACGTGACCAATCGTACCAATGTTCACATGCGGTTTGGTGCGTTCAAATTTCTCTTTAGCCATAGCTTTACTTATTTATTTTGATTAATAATCAGCTTTACAATTTCACGAGCTGTTACCGGGACTTGAACCCGGGACCTCTTCCTTACCAAGGAAGTGCTCTACCGCTGAGCTATAACAGCAAAAGAAAAAGAGCGGAAGACGGGACTCAAACCCGCGACCCTCAGCTTGGAAGGCTAATGCTCTATCAACTGAGCTACTTCCGCAATTTAGGTGGGCAAAGATGGATTCGAACCACCGAAGGCGTAAGCCAGCAGATTTACAGTCTGCCCCATTTGGCCACTCTGGTATTTGCCCAACTTTTTTTAGAATCAGATTAAGATCTTTCTTCTTGAGCCTCTTGTCGGATTCGAACCAACGACCCCGAGATTACAAATCACGTGCTCTGGCCAACTGAGCTAAAGAGGCAAAATCAAACTTTGCAGCCTCGTCATTTTCCATAACTTAGCGGCTGCAAAGTTAGATATTATTTTTTAATCACAAAACTTTTACGCAACTTTTTTATTTACCTTGAAGTTTTTCTTTTGCCTTCAACAGTTGCTTAGACAGTGCCTCCATGCACACATCTATCGATTCTTCGAATGTATCACTTATTTTTTCCGCATAAAACTCTGAATTCAGCGCCAGCACGCGCACCCCTGCTTCTTTATTCATTGCAGTTTCAGGTTTTACAACTTTCAAAGACACCTCTACTTTCATTATATTATCGCAAAACTTCTCGAGCTTCTCAGCTTTTTTCTGGATAAAAGCTTCCAATTTGTCAGATGCATCGAAATGAATGGATTGAATTCTTACTTCCATAAATACCTCCTTTTCTTTACGCTCTAGGATGAGCTTGTTCATAAACTTGTTTTAACTCCTCAAAAGTTGTATGAGTATAGACTTCTGTCGTCGTCAAACTTTCATGCCCCAGCAATTCTTTTACCGCCTCCAGCTCTGCCTGATGGTTTAACATAGATGTAGCAAAAGTATGCCGCAACACATGAGGGCTTTTCTTCTTCAGCGTCACAACCTTTGAAAGGTATCGTTTCACAATATAGTTCACAGATGAAGGAGAAAGCCTTACCCCACTCTTTCGAATAAAGAAAGCCTCACATTCACCCGAATAAAAACGAGCTCTTTCCTGTAGATACACACTCAAAACCTCTTGCAGTCTATCCCCAAAAGGAATTAAGCGCTGTTTATTTCTCTTTCCCGTTACTTTTATCACCAATGCCGAAAAATCAACATCTCCATCCCTCAAAGCAATCAATTCAGCACGCCGCATGCCCGTAGAATAAAACACCTCAAGCATAGTCTTATCACGCACCCCCTCAAAAGTTTGCGGAAATTCGAATCCATCAAGAAGTTGATTCATTGCCTCATCTCTTACGAAAACCGGCAAAGACTTCTTTTTCTTCGGACCGACAACTTTTGCCACCGGATCCACCGCTACCAACTTCTGACGTAGCAAATAATGATAAAAAGAGCGAAGCGAACTAAGCTTCCTATTTACCGTTGTTTCAGCGCGACCTTCATCCATTAATGAGAGTACCCATCCACGAACCACATCCGCATCCACGCTGGTAAACTCAAGTTCTACATCCACACCCTTAAAGTATGCTTCAAATTCATCCAGATCTATCCCGTAACTAAGAACTGTCTTTTCGGAATAATTCCGTTCAAGAAGCAAATACTTCAGAAAAGAATCTTTCAACATAGAAACATCGCTTTTATTCTCAGCAACGAATTTATGAAAAAGAATTCAATAATTCAAGAGTTTTGCAGAATTATTAATCTTCGTTCTGCTGCATTTTCTGAACGTAAATAGCACGTTCCATTTTAAGTCTCTTCAAAACAGACGGTTTGTCATACTGCTGTCTGCTTCTCAGCTCTTTTACAACACCTGTTTTTTCAAATTTTCTTTTGAATTTCTTCAGCGCTTTTTCAATGTTTTCGCCTTCTTTTACTGGTACTACAATCATGTTTTTAAAATTAAGTATGTTGTTATTAAATTATTTCGCAGTCAATTTGCGGCGCAAAATTACACATACTTTCTTTATTTACAAAACTTTCCGAAAGATTTTCTTCAAAAAAATCAACTTCAGACAAAATCAAGCCTCCCCTTTCTATACCATTTATTATTTTTGTCATGTTAGTTTAGAATCTTCTTAAATTCATTTACATCATGAACCGTATATCTGATAGAATTAAAGCCTTACGCAGATTTATGCATACCAAAAGCATATCTGCATTTATTGTACCCAGTACCGACCCTCATTCTGGAGAATATGTACCTGCTCATTGGGAGTCTCGGAAATGGATTTCCGGATTCACCGGTTCGGCCGGTACAGCTGTAATCACCATGTCACAAGGAGGATTATGGACCGACTCCCGTTATTTTTTACAGGCAGAAGAACAACTTCAAGGAAGCGGACTAATTTTATTCAAAGACCGTCTTCCAGAAACCCCTTCCATTGCCGATTGGTTAGGAGGCATTCTAAAACCTGGAGAAAAAGTCGGTATCGACGGGTGGGTAAACAGCACATCCGAAGCCCTGCAATTGCAAAAAGCACTTGAAAAATATCATTTGGAACTGGTTAACGTGGAGGACCCGTTTCATTTATTATGGGAAGACCGTCCCTCACTGCCTCTAAACCCTCCCTTTATTTTGCCATTGGAATACAGCGGAGAGACATGTAATCAAAAAATCAGCCGGATACAAGCTATTCTTAAAGAAAATCAAGTCAATGGCATCTTAATTTCCGCCTTGGATGAAATAGCCTGGACTTTAAACTTAAGAGGCACTGACGTACATTGCAATCCGGTATTCGTTTCCTATCTTTTCATCACCTCTACTTCAAGTACATTGTACATCCAGCCGGATAAACTAACAGATGAGGTACGTCGCTATTTAGAAACAAACCAGATTTCTATTAAAGACTATACACAAATAGCCCAAGATCTGGAGGAATATAAAGAAGGCTGCTTACAGCTACCCAGTTCAACCAATTATACCCTTTATCAGGCTGCCAGCAAAAGCAGTCAGGTAAAGTTACTCGAATCTCCGGTATTATATTTGAAATCTATCAAAAACGCTACAGAAATAGCCGGATTCAAACAAGCCATGACACGCGATGGGGTGGCTATGGTTCGCTTTCTTTACTGGTTAGAAAACGCTGTAAAAAGCGGGACAGAAACAGAATTATCCATTGACCAGAAGTTATACGAATTCCGCTCTGCGCAAGAGAATTTCCAGGGTATCAGCTTTGATACCATAGCCGGTTACCAGGAACATGGCGCAATTGTACATTACGAAGCAACTGAAGAAACTGCAGCAACTCTGAAACCTGAAGGCTTTCTCCTTCTTGACAGTGGAGGACAATATCTCGATGGGACAACCGACATTACTCGTACCATCGCATTAGGGCACGTCACAGAAGAGCAGAAGAAAGATTATACCCTTATTTTAAAAGGGTTTATACAGCTCTCCATGGCTCACTTCCCGTATGGCACCTGTGGCACTCAACTCGACGTATTGGCACGACAGTTTATATGGAAAGAAGGTATGAACTACGGACATGGTACAGGACATGGCGTCGGACATTTTCTAAATGTGCACGAAGGGCCTCATCAGTTCCGTATGAACCATATGCCTGCTCTTCTCCTTCCTGGCATGACGGTCACCAATGAGCCAGGAGTATACAAAGCCGGGAAATATGGTGTACGCACAGAAAACACCATGCTGATTGTAGACGACCAGACGACTGACTTTGGAGAATTCTATAAATTTGAAGCATTGACTCTATGCCCTATCGATCTCAAACCGATTCTACCTGATTTACTCAGTCCGGAAGAAAAGGCATGGTTAAACGATTACCACCAGAAAGTGTATACCACACTTAGCCCATACCTCAGTGAGGAAGAAAAGAACTGGTTGAAAGAAGCGACAAAAGCCATCCACTAATCAGTCTATAAACAAAAATCTCCCGGTCAGTATTCTCTGTATGAAAATCCTGATCGGGAGATTTTTTAATCACTTTTATTTAAGCAAACATTCTACTTACTCGAAGCACGCCTTCCACCAGCGCATCTATTTCTTCTTTCGTATTATACAATCCCAAAGAAGCACGCACCGTGCCCTCAATACCCAAACGGTGCATCAAAGGTTCCGCACAGTGATGTCCGGTACGAACAGCTATACCTAGGCGGTCAAGCAAGGTCCCCATATCAAAATGGTGTATATCCCCTACCAAGAAAGAAATAACTCCTCCTTTCTGCTCCGCTTCACCCAAAATCCTCATTCCCGGAATTTCTTTTAAACGGTTCATGGCATACTGAGTCAGATCATGTTCGTAAGCAAAAATGTTATCCATTCCTATTGCTGAAACATAATCCAATGCTTTTGCCAATGCTGTAGACCCGATGTAATCGGGAGTGCCGGCCTCAAACTTAAAAGGAAGTTCATTAAATGTCGTCTTTTCAAAAGAAACATTCTTAATCATCTCCCCTCCTCCCTGATAAGGGGGCAGTTTATCCAACCAGGCTTCCTTCCCATACAATACGCCGATACCCGTAGGGCCGTACACCTTGTGACCACTGAACACATAAAAGTCAGCATCCAAATCCTGTACATCCACCTTCATGTGTGGAATACTCTGCGCCCCATCTACCAGCACCGGGACACCTTGCGAATGTGCAAAGGCAATCATATCCTTTACCGGATTGATTGTTCCCAACACATTGGATACGTGTGCTACAGAAACAAGCTTTGTCTTTTCCGAAAAAAGCTTTTCGTATTCATCCAACAAAAGCTCCCCCCGGTCGTTCATCGGAATTACTTTCAGTACGATTCCTTTCCGTGCTGCCTGAAGCTGCCAAGAAACAATATTACTATGGTGCTCCATCACAGAAACAATAACCTCATCCCCTTCCTTCATCTGACTATCGGCAAATGAAGAAGCAACTAAGTTAATGCTCTCGGTCGTTCCACGAGTAAAAACAATTTCCGAAATACTGCGTGCATTAATAAACCGACGTACCGTCTCACGTGAAGCCTCATGCAAATTCGTTGCCTGCTGCGACAAGAAATGCACTCCACGGTGTACATTCGCATTTACCGAATAATACTCGTCTGTAATAGATTCCACCACGCAACGAGGCTTCTGAGTCGTAGCCCCGTTATCCAAATAAACCAGCGGTTTTCCATACACCGACCGTGAAAGAATCGGAAAGTCCTCTCTTATCTTATTGACATCGTATTGCATAAATTCTCTGTTAAAATATGACTATTTACAAATCGCACAGCCCTGGCATTTATTCAGTTCTCCACGGAAGCGTTTTTCTACCAGCAGATGCAAGCGATCTTTCAAGGCATCCATCCGGATATAGTCAATCACTTCGTTGACAAAAGCAAACATCAACAGCAAACGTGCTTCCTTCAGACTGATACCACGCTGCTGCATATAGAACAATGCATTTTCGTCCAACTGCCCTACTGTAGCTCCATGAGAACACTTCACATCATCTGCATAGATTTCCAGCTGCGGCTGAGTGTACATACGTGCTTCACGGGTCGCACACAGATTCCGGTTTGTCTGCTGAGAAGAAGTATGCTGTGCTCCTTCTCTCACAAGTACCTTTCCGGCAAAAGCTCCCACAGCCTGGTCGTCAAGCACATACTTAAACAATTCATTACTTGTGCAGTCGGGTACTTTATGATCAATAAAAGTATGGTTATCCACCTGCTCATTCTGATCAGCAATGGCCATTCCGCACAAACTGATTTCTGCCCCCCGACCAGCCAATGTCACTTCTGTAGTATTACGAGTCGTTCCATTGTGCAGTGTCATCCCGTTCAACAGCACATTACTGCCAGCTTCCTGATTCACATACAAGTTATTGAAACGTACCGTACTGTTATGAGTTTCTTCCAGTTCATACAAGTCGAATACAGCATTTTCTCCTGCAAAGACTTCCACTACCTGAGTAGAAAGGAAATTCACGTCGTCCATCGCATGGTCACATACCAGCAACTTGGCCTGTGCACCATCCTCCAATATAATCAGGACACGACGGTTTACCATAAAATCCACATCCGCACGCAAGATATTCACCAATTGGATTGGACGTTCCAACACCACATTCTTCGGTACATACATGCACACACCGTCCTGTGCAAACATCGTATTAAATGCCGCCAGAGCATCCTTCGACGTATCAGCCAGCTTTCCATAATATTTTCTGACCAAATCAGGGCGCTGTTCGGCCATGTCCTTCAAGCTACCTAAGTAAACTCCCTCCGGCAACAGAGCAGAAGGATGCACATGCTTGTCAAACGTATCATTTACCACAAAATAAAGTGAGGTACTCATATTGGGCACATCACATTTGAACACTTCATACGGATTAACCGGAAATTCCAGACGATTCAAGTTCAGCCCATAATCCGGAGCAAAATACTTACTCACCTCCGTATACTTATACTTTTCCTGTTTGCGAGTCGGGAAGCCTAGCTTCTCAAAATCAGCAAATGCCTTCGCACGGGGCGCATTCAGCACATCCGCACTTTGCCGACAAATCATTGCCTCGCACTGCGTGAAAAGATCAATATATTGCTGTTCTGCTTTCATGCTCATTCTCCCAGTTCTTTCTTAATCCAATCGTATCCTTTTTCTTCCAATTCCAATGCCAGTTCCGGACCTGCAGTTTTCACGATACGGCCTTTATAAAGTACATGTACAATATCCGGTTTAATGTAATCCAGCAAACGCTGATAGTGCGTAATCACAATACAGCTCGTTTCCGGAGTTTTCAGTTTATTCACTCCTTCAGCCACAATACGCAACGCATCAATATCCAGTCCGGAGTCAGTTTCGTCCAAGATGCTCAACTTCGGTTCCAGCATAGCCATCTGGAATATTTCATTACGCTTCTTCTCACCTCCAGAGAATCCCTCATTAACCGAACGGTTGGCCAACTTGCTGTCCAGCTCCACAATCTCTCTCTTTTGGCGCATCAGTTTCAAGAACTCACTGGCCGTCAAAGCTGGAAGTCCTTTGTACTTACGCTGTTCATTCACGGCCGCACGCATGAAGTTCACCATGCTCACTCCCGGAATTTCTACCGGATACTGGAATGACAGGAACAATCCTTCATGACTGCGGTCTGCCGGACTCAAAGCCAATAAATCCTTTCCGTCAAACGTTACGGTTCCTTTCGTCACCTCATAAGCCGGATGACCAACCAATACATTGCTCAATGTACTCTTTCCCGAACCGTTAGGCCCCATAATCGCATGGACTTCACCTGCTTTTACAGTCAGGTTAATACCTTTCAATATCTCTTTGCCATTAATGTTGGCATGTAAATTCTTTATCTCTAGCATAACAATCTATTTTTATCGTTTATCCCACACTGCCCTCCAACGATACAGACAGCAATTTCTGAGCCTCTACGGCAAATTCCATCGGAAGTTTGTTCAGGACTTCCTTTGCATACCCATTCACAATCAGTCCTACGGCATCCTCAGTAGAGATACCACGCTGGTTGCAATAGAAAATCTGGTCTTCCGAAATCTTGGAAGTCGTAGCCTCATGTTCCACCACAGCCGTCTCATTGTGAATGTCCATATAAGGGAATGTATGCGCTCCGCAATGACTCCCCAACAACAAAGAATCACACTGACTGTAGTTTCTTGCATTATCTGCCTTTTCAGCCACACGCACCAGCCCGCGATAAGAGTTCTGACTCTTTCCGGCACTGATACCCTTACTTACGATAGTAGAACGAGTGTTTTTACCCAGATGAATCATCTTCGTACCAGTATCTGCCTGCTGATAGTTATTGGTTACCGCTACAGAATAGAACTCAGCGGTAGAATTGTCTCCACTCAAAATACAGCTTGGATACTTCCATGTAATGGCCGACCCAGTCTCTACCTGTGTCCAGGAAAGTTTACTGTCCACCCCTTTGCAGTTACCTCTTTTGGTTACAAAGTTATACACACCACCCTTACCTTCAGCATCACCAGGATACCAGTTCTGCACAGTAGAATATTTCACTTCCGCACGGTCAAGCACCACGATTTCCACAATTGCCGCATGCAGCTGGTTTTCATCACGCATCGGTGCCGTACATCCTTCCAGATAAGACACATAACTGTCATCATCCGCAACAATCAGCGTACGTTCAAACTGTCCGGTATTGGCCGCATTGATACGGAAGTACGTAGACAGCTCCATCGGGCAGCGAACCCCCTTCGGGATATACACAAACGAACCATCACTGAACACAGCCGAGTTTAATGCGGCAAAGAAATTATCACGATAGCCCACTACCGAACCTAAATACTTCTTCACCAAATCCGGATGTTCACGCACCGCTTCACTGATAGAGCAGAATATAATTCCCTTTTCCATCAGTGTCTCCTTAAAAGTTGTCTTCACAGAAACGGAGTCCATAACCGCATCTACCGCCATACCGCTCAGCGCCATACGTTCTTCCAAAGGAATACCCAGTTTGTCAAAGGTTTTCAACAGTTCCGGATCCACTTCATCCAGACTCTTCGGCCCTTCTTTTTTCTTTGTCGGGTCTGCATAATATGAAATAGCCTGATAATCAATCTCCGGAATATTCAAATGTGCCCATGTAGGCATTTCCAGCGTTTGCCAATAGCGAAACGCCTTCAAACGGAACTCAAGCAACCAGTCGGGCTCACCTTTCTTTGAAGAAATCAGCCGCACGACATCCTCATTCAGTCCCTTCTCTATAATATCTGTGTGAACATCCGTAGTGAAGCCATATTTATACTTCGCCTGCGTCAGTTCCTTCACATATTTATTGGGTTCTATTTGCATATCAATTCTGAATATTATCTGTTTCTATAAATTTCTCTGTTACAGTTTTCACCACAGGATAAAAGAAAGCGGAAAAATCCTTTATCGGATAATATAACAACGAACTTCCTTTAGTGGTTGAATGTATTAAGTTATCTTTAGAGTCGGCAAAATCAATAAAATGGATGACCAGGCTGATTACAAGCGCATATTTTACCGCTCCAAGCACTGCCCCCAAAAGGCGGTTAATAAAACCTAATCCTGTCATATCCACGATTTTCGTCAAGGCAGAAGCCAAAAGAGACAACACCAAAGGTACTATCAAACCTATCAACAGAAAAGCCAGTATCTGCCCGAATGTCACAGAAGTACCTACCGCTACGGCCAATTGCTCACCTAAACCGGCAAATAAAGCACGTGCTACCAGCAGTCCGGCTATCAGCCCTACAACCGCTGCCAGTTGTTTGAAAAATCCTTTCATAAAACCAGAGGCAGCTCCTAAAGCCAATAAGATGATAATCACCCAGTCTATTGTTGCCATTTATCCGAAATATATTAAAAACAAAGCGAAGAACTTGTTCCCCTGTCTGATGGGTGAATACAAGAATCTTCGCTTTGCTCTGAATGACAAATGTATTTATTTGCACCCAAACAATGGTCAGACGTTACGTCCTTACAATGTCTGTTTTACTTCCACTTCTTCATACGTTTCAATCACGTCACCCACTTTCAAGTCGTTGCAGTTCGTCAAGCTGATACCACATTCAAAGTTAGTACCCACTTCTTTCACATCGTCCTTGAAGCGTTTCAACGCATTGATTGAGCCCGTAAAGATTACGATACCGTCGCGAATCAAGCGAGCTTTGTCCGTACGTTTTACTTTTCCGGTCTTCACCATCGCACCGGCAACCATACCTACCTTGCTGATGTTGAACACTTCACGCACTTCGATTGTAGAGGTAACCTGTTCTTTCAATGTCGGAGCCAACATACCTTCCATTGCAGACTTCACTTCTTCAATCGCATCGTAAATAATAGAATACTTACGAATATCCACACCTTCCTGTTCTGCAAGCTTAGCCGCATTTCCTGAAGGACGTACCTGGAAACCTACAATAATGGCATCCGATGCCGCAGCCAGCGATACATCCGATTCTGAAATCTGTCCGACACCCTTATGGATTACATTCACCTGAATCTGTTCGGTAGACAACTTGATCAATGAGTCGCTCAACGCTTCTACAGAACCATCCACGTCACCTTTCACAATCACATTCAGTTCATGGAAGTCACCCAATGCCAGACGACGTCCCACTTCATCCAGTGTCAACATCTTCTGTGTACGCAAGCCCTGTTCACGAGCCAGCTGTTCACGCTTGTTGGCAATCTCACGTGCTTCCTGATCCGTATCAAACACATGGAATGTATCACCCGCAGCCGGTGCTCCGTTCAATCCTAAGATCAATACCGGCTCAGAAGGACCAGCTTCTTTCAAGCGCTGGTTACGTTCGTTGAACATCGCTTTCACCTTACCGTATGAAGTTCCGGCCAAGACAATATCACCTACATGCAGTGTACCATTAGAAACCAGCACCGTAGCCACATATCCACGTCCTTTATCCAAAGAAGATTCAATAATTGAACCGGTAGCCTTACGGTTCGGATTCGCTTTCAAATCCAACATTTCAGCTTCTAGCAATACCTTTTCAAGCAATTCCGGGACACCGGTACCTTTCTTGGCTGAAATATCCTGAGACTGGTATTTTCCACCCCACTCTTCCACCAGGAAGTTCATGGCAGCCAGCTCTTCCTTAATCTTATCCGGATTTGCATTCGGTTTATCTACCTTATTAATAGCAAACACGATAGGCACTCCCGCAGCCATCGCATGGTTGATAGCTTCTTTTGTCTGCGGCATCACGTTGTCATCGGCAGCTACAATAATGATTACCACGTCAGTTACTTTCGCACCACGTGCACGCATAGCCGTAAATGCTTCGTGTCCTGGAGTATCCAGGAACGTAATGCGACGTCCATCCTCCAGTTTCACGTTATATGCACCAATGTGCTGTGTAATACCTCCGGCCTCACCCGCAATTACATTCGCCTTACGGATATAGTCCAGCAAAGAAGTCTTACCGTGGTCTACGTGACCCATCACGGTAACAATCGGTGCACGCGGTTGCAAATCTTCTTCCGCATCAGCCTCTTCCTCTACAGCCTGTGCCACTTCCGCACTTACATATTCTGTCTTGTAGCCAAATTCTTCTGCCACAAGGTTAATTGTTTCTGCATCCAGACGCTGGTTGATAGACACCATGATACCCACACTCATACAAGTTGAGATAACCTGAGTCACCGGAATATCCATCATGTTAGCCAGCTCATTTGCTGTTACAAATTCAGTCAGCTTCAATACCTTGCTTTCTTCCTGTTCCAGTTCCTCCTGTTCCAGCTGACGGTTCTGAATATTTTCACGTTTCTCCTTACGATACTTGGCAGCTTTATTCTTTCCTTTGTTTGTCAGGCGGGCAAGTGTTTCTTTCACCTGTTTTGCTACATCTTCGTCGCTCACCTCCTGTTTTACCACCGGTTTCTTAAAGCGGTCCTTGTTATGCTTTCCGCCCTGTCCCTGGTTCTGGTTACCCTTTCCAGATTTCTCATTTCGTGAAGCTCCAGATGCGTTGGAGGTTGCATTAATATCAACCCGTTCCTTATTAATACGGTTGCGTTTTTTCTTTTTCGCAGCCTCATCACTCAGACCACCCTTATCCGTCTTTTCATCACTCTTACGAATTTCCTTGATAATCGCATCTTTCATCTGCTTACGCTGTTCCTGACGCTGCTTATCCTTCTCCTCTCTTTCTTTCTTCTTCTCCTCTCTTTCTTTCTTCTTCTCCTCTCTTTCTTTCTTCTTCTCCTCTTTCGATTTTTTCTTCGGGCGGGTAGACTGGTTCAATGCAGCCAAATCAATCTGGCCTACTACATTAATCTTTGATTTAAATTCTGTCGGGCGAATTTTAAAAACTTCGTCTTCTTTATTTTCCTGAACAGATTGTTGCTTTTTTTCTTCTTCCATCGGCTCTGGTTTCAATTCTTCTGCCTTTATTTCCGGCTGTTTCGGTTCTTGTTTTTCTTCTACCTGAGGTTGTTGTACAGGAGCCTCTTCAGTTTTAACCTCCGTTTTTTCTACCTCAGCTTGTTTATTCTCAGGTTCTGGCTTAGCTGGCCCTTCCTGTACTACAGGCGTTTCAGCAGGCTCAACCACAGCCGGTTTTTTCTTTTTCTTCAGACCATCCAAGTCTATTTTACCCACAGGCTTGAATTTTGGTCGCACATCTTCTGGAACCACTGTTTCTATCACTTCCGGCTTTTTCAGTTCCGGATGAATATCCTCGATAGAAACAGAAGCCTTGTTACGCTCCTTATTCTGCCGTTCCTGAATAATTTTCTCAGACTCTATTTTCAAATCCTTGTCTTTGCTGAACTCTTTAACCAGTGCAGCATACTGTTCTTCAGTAATTTTGGTATTTGGATTCGCCTCGACCGTATATCCTTTTTTCTGCAAAAAGTCTACCACCGTGGTTATTCCAACATTCAAATCTCTTGTTACTTTATTCAATCTTATAGTCATAATTCATCACAATTTATAGAGTTCAGGAAAATATATCAGTCACAGATAAACAAGCAGACGAGAATGAATTGCTCATCCTCATCTGTTTATTGCAAGCAAGCGCTATTCCTCAAACTCTGCTTTTAAAATTCTCAGAATATCATCCACCGTATTTTCTTCCAAGTCTGCTTTTTCGATAAGCATCTCACGCGGTGCGTTCAATACACCTTTAGCCGTATCAATTCCGATAGCCTTAATCGCGTTGATAACCCATTCGTCAATTTCATCCTTGAATTCATCCAGGTAAATGTCTTCATCAGCCACAGCATCTTCACCCAGTTCACGGTACACATCGATAGTGTATTCTGTCAACATACTGGCCAGCTTAATATTCAAGCCACCTTTACCGATAGCCAGTGAAACTTCTTCCGGTTTCAAATATACCTCAGCTCTCTTTTCATCCTCATGCATGATGATAGACGAAACTTTTGCCGGGCTCAAGGCACGCTGAATAAACAACTGAATGTTGGATGTATAGTTAATCACATCAATGTTTTCATTACGTAATTCGCGCACGATACCATGAATACGAGAACCCTTCACACCGACACATGCACCTACCGGATCAATGCGTTCATCATACGATTCTACTGCAATCTTTGCACGTTCTCCCGGAATACGGGCAATTTTCTTGATGGTAATCAGTCCGTCATTGATTTCTGGCACTTCCTGTTCAAACAAACGCTGCAAGAAGACCGGTGATGTACGGCTCAAAATAATCTTCGGATTATTGTTCTTATTATCTACACGAGCTACTACGGCACGAGCAGTTTCTCCTTTCCGGTAGAAGTCACTCGGAATCTGTTCTGTCTTAGGCAACAGCAATTCATTACCTTCATCGTCCAGCAACAGAATTTCCTTTTTCCAAATCTGATAAACTTCTGCACTGATTACAGTACCTACTTTATCAATGTATTTATTATACAAGCTGTCTTTTTCCAACTCCAGAATCTTTGAAGCCAATGTCTGGCGAAGATTCAGAATTGCACGGCGGCCGAATTTTTCAAAAATCACCTCATCGGTCACTTCCTCTCCCACTTCATACGAAGCATCAATCTTGCGTGCTTCCGACAATGCAATCTGCAGGTTCGGGTTAGTCAGCTCCTCATCCGCCACGACTTCACGGTTACGCCAGATTTCGAAATCCCCCTTGTCAGGATTTACAATCACATCATAGTTTTCATCTGTACCGAACATTTTTGCAATCACACTGCGGAACGACTCTTCCAACACGCTCACCATCGTGGTGCGATCAATGTTCTTCAATTCCTTAAATTCCGAGAATGTGTCAATCAAGCTGACAGTTTCTTCTTTTTTGGCCATAATTATTTAAAGCTAATTAAGTATTTGGTGTATTTTATCTCATCATAGGTAAAGGTTACATTCTGTTCCACCAGCTTCGGACGCTTGGCACCTTCCGGTTTTATTTTCACTTCTACCGTAACCGTAAAATTCTCTTCGTTGGCATCTGCCAGCACACCCGTCCATTTCTTTCCGGTTTTGTCCAGCACTTCTACTTCGCAACCTACATGTGCTACATACTGCTGCAATACCTTAAATGGCTGACCGATTCCTGCAGAACCTACTTCCAGTTCGTAATCTTCTTCTTCACGACTTAATTTTGACTCGATATAGCGGCTCAGCTCCACACAGTCGTCTATCCACACACCTTCTGCATGGTCTATTTCCACTACAATCTTGTCATCCGGACTCACATTTACATCAACCAGAAAATAACTTTTATCTTCCAGCCATTCCTCTACAATCCGAGCTACAACGTTTTTATCTATCATGTATTAACTATTAAGAACAAAAAAAGGAGCTAAATCGCCCCTCCACCTTTTCATCCAATCATTTGCAAAGATATAAATAATCTCATGCCACACAAAATAATGACAAAATTATTTATTATTGAGGAGTAGTATGAAAGAGCGGCAAATGATATAGAATCATCTGCCGCTCTTCTGTCGGAATGAGGCGACTCGAACGCCCGACCCCTACGTCCCGAACGTAGTGCGCTACCAACTGCGCTACATTCCGATTGCAACGTTTGTTTTTTCGTTTGCGCTGCAAAGGTAGACATATTTTCAATACTGACAAAAGAAAAACGAGTTTTTTTCATAAAAAATTATTTTTTCTCATTTTCGCCTCATTTATTTTGGAGATTAAAGATTTTACTCTATCTTTGCAACCGCAAAACGATGGTGCCATAGCTCAGTTGGTAGAGCAAAGGACTGAAAATCCTTGTGTCCCCGGTTCGATTCCTGGTGGCACCACTTAAAATCCTGATTCTCAAAAGAATCAGGATTTTTTTATTTTTCTACCAATACGCCACTCCAAACCGAAAAAGTTAAAAAGGCATGTGAACTTTCTCAGTAACAAGCCTATTAAAAGTAGAGAGTAAATTCAGTTATAGCCAAATAACAAGACAAAAATACCTAGACACGTTCGTGCGGAGACATCATCACGTACGTGCGGAGAGTTCGACACATTCGTGTCACGACCTCGTCACGTTCGTGTCGAGGTATTTTTAACTATATTTTCACACAAAAACACGAAGTTATTTCGTAATTAATTCACTCTCACATGCACATTTCTTCAGTATCCTCTTTTTTATTTCCAATTAATATCTAACTTTGTAAAAAACCTCTAAACGAAGTAATATATGAAGAAGTTATTATCTACACTGATGGTAATTGCCTGTCTGGCACTTGCCATTCCGGCGCAAGCCCAAATAAAATTTGGAGTAAAAGGCGGTTTGAATGTTTCCAAAATGTATATCTCCAAGGATGTAGTAAACTCTGATAACAGAGCGGGATTCTTTATCGGCCCAACAGCAGAATTCACACTGCCTCTTCTTGGTTTAGGAGTAGACGTTTCCGCTCTTTACAACCAATACGGAGCCAAAGCAGACAATGAAACTGCAACCAAAAAGAGTATCGAAATTCCTATCAACCTGAACTGGACGATTGGCTTCAGCAGCATAGTCAGCGCATACGTTGCCGTAGGTCCACAGTTCGGATTCAACGTAGGTGACCGCTGGTTCAGTGAAGTTTGTGAATTTAAAAAGAATACTACAAGTTTCAATGTAGGCGCCGGTTTGAAACTCCTCAGTCATTTGAAGGTAGGTGCCAACTATAATTTTGCTCTAAAAGATAATGGTACCATCCATGCTGAAGAAGCCATCGGTTTTAAACAAAACACTTGGCAGATTTCAGCTGCTTATCTATTCTAAAGACACACATAGAGAACCATAAAAAACCTCCTTTCAGGTGACACTGGATATTCACTTGAAAGGAGGTTTCCTTTTTGTATTATATAAACCGTTTATTCGTTATCGCAAGGATACACCACTCCCCATTCCCGGCGAAGGGCATCCATCTGCTGCATGATGCGAAGTGTCTCGGCATGCGGCATGTAAGGCGATTCCAGCCAGCCTTTTTCAATTGCTTCCAGTGAAGCGTACACCTGATACTCATAGCCTGTAATCTGTTGCGGGGCATCGTACACGGCTACAGTCTGATAATTCGTATCCAGCACTTTGACCGATTGCGGATTATTGATGTTTTCCACTATCAAATGGCCTTTATCTCCCGAAATGATACCCATGCGGTCGGTAGCGGCATGAATGCTTGCCTGCAAGGCAGCCATCTTGCCGTCCTTAAACAGCAATGTAATATTTTCCTGTGCATCCACTCCCGTATCCGTTTTCTGACAGACGGAATGCACGGAAGCTACTTCCTTTCCGAAATACATAGCAGCAAAGTTGAGCAGGTACACACCCAAATCGAGCAAAGCGCCTCCCGCCAGTTCCGGACGCAAAATACGTTCCTTCCGGTCAATTACATATCCTAAATTAGCCGATAAGATATGAGGGGTACCGATCACTCCTTCTTCTAATAACTCACGAATCTTTAATGAAAGTGGCATGTAACGGGTCCAGATAGCTTCGGTCAGGAAAACTTTCTTTTCTTCAGCCAGTTTCAGCAGGTCGGCTGCCTGACGGGCATTGGCCGTAAAGGCCTTCTCACACAGCACCGGCTTTCCCTTCTCAATACACAAACGGGCATTGTCATAGTGCATGGCATGAGGAGTGGCAATATAAATCAAATCCACTTCCGCATCGGAAGCCAGTTCTTCATAACTTCCGTAAGCCTTTGCAAACTGCCATTTCTCGGCAAAAGCCTTTGCTTTTTCTACCGTGCGCGAAGCCACGGCATAGCGTTTCACCCCTTTCATTCCTCCAAGCGTAGCCGCCATTTTTGCCGCAATGCTACCACATCCGATGATTCCAATATTGTAAATTTTCATTTTGAATTAAAGATTAAAAACAGCAGGTACAAATCTATAAAAGTTTCAGGAGGGAACCAGCTATGTGAGGGGCTTTTTGTAACTTTGCAATATGAAAAAATTCGTGGATGTCATAGTACCCCTGCCCATTGCCAGCCAGTACACGTATTCGCTTCCGGAAGGTATGGAAGCGAGCATACAGCCTGGCTGCCGGGTCATTGTGCCTTTCGGTCCTAAAAAATTTTATACGGGCATTGTCACCAAGGTACACGAAACGGCTCCGGAGGCGTATGAAACCAAAGACATCTCGGAAGTGCTCGATTCACGTCCGGTTTTGTTAGGACAGCAGTTTTCTTTCTGGAAATGGCTGGCCGACTATTACCTCTGCACGTTGGGAGACGTGTACAAGGCAGCCCTTCCTTCGGGTATGAAACTGGAAAGCGAAACATTGGTGGAATACAATCCGGACTTTGTGGCCTCGGAACCGCTCCCTCCTCGGGAACAGCGTATTCTGGACTTGCTCAGTGCGGACCCGGAGCAATGCATCACCCAGCTGGAGAAGGCCAGCGGCATGAAGAATTTGTTGCCGGTCATCAAATCGCTACTGGAGAAAGAGGCTATCTGCATCAAGGAAGAAATCAAACGAAGCTATAAACCGCGTACGGAAGTGCGGGTACGACTAGCAGAAGCGTTGCAGAACGAACATCACCTGCACATTCAGTTTGATTTACTGGCACGAGCCCCCAAGCAACAGGCCATTCTGATGAAATACCTTGAATTGTCGGGATGGAACGCCGAAGGGAAAAATATCCGGGAAGTCAGCAAGAAGGAGTTGCTCGATGCCTCCGGACAGGCGCAATCTATCTTCAAGAGCTTAGTAGACAAACAAATACTGGGGACGTACTTGCATGAGATTGGCCGACTTACGGGAGACCATGCGGAAACGGTTCCGCTACACACCCTGAGCCCCGCACAGCAACGGGCGTTTTATGAAATCCTGACTTCCTTCCAGACCAAGAACGTATGTCTGCTCCACGGCGTGACGGCCAGCGGAAAGACAGAAATCTATATCCACCTGATAGAAGAAGTGCTGAAAGCCGGAAAGCAGGTGCTTTACCTTCTTCCGGAAATTGCCCTGACGACCCAGATTACCGAACGGTTACGAAGGGTATTCGGCAAACGCTTAGGAGTATATCACTCCAAGTTTCCGGATGCAGAACGGGTGGAAATCTGGCAAAAACAACTGACTGAACAAGGTTACGACGTAATATTGGGAGTCCGCTCCTCGGTATTCCTTCCGTTCCGGCGACTGGGACTGGTCATCGTGGACGAGGAACATGAAACGAGCTACAAGCAGCAGGACCCTGCCCCACGCTATCATGCACGGAATGCAGCCATCATGCTGGCTTCCATGTATGGGGCCAAAACCCTGTTAGGTACGGCTACCCCCAGCCTGGAGAGTTATTACCATGCCCGCAACGGGAAATACGGTCTGGTGGAGCTGACCGAACGCCATCAACAGATTCAGTTGCCACACATTGAGTTGGTAGACATCAAGGAACTGGCCCGCAAGAAACGGATGACGGCACAGTTCTCTCCGCTTTTGTTACAGAAAATACGGGAAGCACTGGAGCAGAAAGAACAGGTCATCTTGTTCCAGAACCGACGGGGTTTTGCCCCGATGATTGAATGCCGCACCTGCGGATGGGTACCGCGCTGCAAGAACTGCGATGTAAGTCTGACCTATCACAAAGGGCTTCACCAGCTGACGTGTCACTATTGTGGCTATACCTACGCCGTGCCTACAGCCTGTCCGGCTTGTGGAGGAGTGGAACTTATGAACCGGGGATTCGGCACGGAAAAAATTGAAGACGACATCAAGCAGATTTTTCCGGAAGCCAAAGTGGCCCGGATGGACTTGGATACCACCCGTACCCGCACGGCCTACGAGCGCATCATCAACGACTTTGAAGAGGGGAAAACGGATATTCTGATTGGCACGCAGATGATTTCCAAAGGACTGGACTTCGACCGGGTAAGCGTGGTAGGTATCCTGAATGCCGACTCGATGATGAATTATCCTGATTTCCGCTCGTACGAACGGGCGTTCCAGCTCATGGCACAGGTGGCCGGAAGAGCCGGACGAAAGAACAAGCAGGGACTGGTGGTGCTTCAGACGAAGTCGCCGGAGAATCCGCTTATTCATCAGATTATGGCCAACGATTATGCCCGTTTGTATCAGGAACAGATGGAAGAACGCAGCCTGTTCAAATACCCTCCCTTCTACCGGCTGATTTATGTATATTTGAAGCACCGCAAGGAGGACATTCTGAATCAGGCAGCCGACCTGATGGCCGCTCACCTGCGACAAGGCATGGGCGAACGGATATTAGGTCCGGACAAACCACCCGTGGCACGGATACAATCGCTTTTCATCCGGAAGATTGTCATCAAGATAGAACAGGAAGCTTCCATGAGCAAGGTACGCCGCTACCTGACGCAGGTACAACGCACCCTCATAGAGGATGAGCGCTTCCGCTCACTGATGGTATATTATGATGTAGACCCTACCTAAACCCTATACACATGAAGATAGAATTAGATGTACATACGCACACCATTGCTAGCGGACATGCTTTCAGCAGTCTGCAGGAAATGGCACGGGCAGCTGCCGACAAAGGCCTGAAGTTGCTCGGCATCACAGAACATACACCGGGCATTCCCGGAAGCTGTCACCTGATTTACTTCCGCAACCTGCACGTGGTACCACGACAGATGTACGGCATCGAACTCCTGCTTGGGGCGGAAATCAATATCCTCGACACGCAAGGCACGCTCGACCTGGATGAATTCCACATGAACTTGCTGGATTTGCGAATCGCAGGTATTCATTCCTTGTGCTACACGCCGGGCACTCCCGAAGAAAATACGCAAGGGATGATTAAGGCCATCGAGAATCCTTACACACACATCATCAGCCATCCGGGTGACGGTACGGCCAAGCTGATTTTTGAACCGATTGTGCAGGCCGCAAAAGCCCATCACACCCTGTTGGAAATCAACAACAGCTCCTTGAAACCTTGCCGCAACAAAGTGGAGGCACGGCCCAACAACTTAGAGATACTCCGTCTCTGCAAGCAATATGAGGTGCCCGTCATCTTAGGAAGTGATGCACACATCTCGTTCGACATTGCGACCTACGACCATGCCTTAGAGCTGATCAAGGAAACCGAGTTTCCCGAAAGCCTCATCCTGAATACGGATGTAGCACGTTTTAAACAGTATTTACACCTTGATAAATGATGAAACAAAGAATATTATTCGTCTGTCTTGGCAACATCTGCCGCTCCTCTTCTGCCGAAGAAATCATGCGTACGCTGGTACGCCGTGCAGGAAGAGAAAAAGAGTTTGAAATTGATTCCGCAGGCATCAGCGGTTTCCACGAAGGAGAACTGCCCGATGAACGTATGCGGGCTCACGCCAGCCGCAGAGGCTACCAGCTGACCCACCGCTCGCGTCCGGTACGCACGGAAGATTTCTATCACTTCGACTGGATTTTAGGTATGGACGACCGCAACATCGATGCCCTGCGCGACAAAGCGCCCGACGTGGAAAGTGAACAGAAGATTCACCGCATGACTGATTTCTGCCGTACCAAGGTAATCGACTACGTGCCTGACCCCTATTATGGAGGCGCTCAAGGCTTCGAGAATGTGCTCGACATACTGGAAGATGCGTGTGAAGGACTGTTGGCGCATCTGTCCGACGAAAAGAAATAACTTGAAACTTATTAAAACCCGATACCATGAGTCAAACCATTGCACCTTTTGCCCGTCCGCTATACGTAATGACAAAACCCGTAGGGGCAGTCTGCAACTTAGCTTGCGACTATTGCTACTACCTGGAAAAGGCAAACTTATATAAGGACATCTCCAAGCACGTGATGAGCGACGAGCTGTTAGAGAAATTTATCCGTGAATACATCGGCTCGCAGACCATGCCGCAGGTACTCTTTACCTGGCACGGCGGAGAAACACTGATGCGTCCGCTCAGCTTCTACAAGCGAGTAATGGAACTGCAACAGAAATATGCCGGGGGACGTACCATCGACAACTGTATCCAGACCAACGGTACCTTGCTGACGGATGAGTGGTGCGAATTCTTCAAAAAGAACAACTGGCTGGTAGGCGTGTCCATCGACGGGCCACAGGAGTTCCACGATGAGTACCGCAAGAACCGTCAGGGACGCCCGTCGTTCACCAAGGTAATGCAAGGCATCCACTTGCTGAAAAAGCACGGGGTGGAATGGAACGCCCTGGCCGTAGTGAATGACTTCAACGCAGACTATCCGCTGGACTTCTATCATTTCTTCAAGGAAATTGACTGCCACTACATCCAGTTTACACCGATTGTAGAGCGTATAAGTCCCCATGCCGACGGCCGTCACCTGGCCAGTCCGTTACAGAAAGACGAGAAATTAGCCGATTTCTCCGTATCACCGGAACAATGGGGAAACTTCCTCTGCACCTTGTTTGACGAATGGGTACGCCAGGATGTGGGAAATTTCTTCATCCAGTTGTTCGACTCTACCCTGGCCAACTGGGTAGGTGCGCAGCCGGGCGTCTGCACCATGGCCAAGACTTGCGGACATGCCGGTGTCATGGAATTCAACGGCGACGTATATTCGTGCGACCACTTTGTATTTCCGGAATACAAGCTGGGCAACATTCATGAAAAGACACTGGTGGAAATGATGTACAGCGAACGCCAGATGAAGTTCGGACAAATGAAACAAGACTCTCTTCCCCGCCAGTGCAAGGAATGTGAGTTCCTCTTTGCCTGCAACGGTGAATGCCCGAAAAACCGCTTCGCCCGCACAGCCGACGGTGAGCCGGGACTGAACTACTTGTGCAAGGGCTACCATCAGTTCTTCCAACACGTAGCCCCTTACATGGATTATATGAAAAAAGAACTGCTGGCCGAACGTGCTCCGGCCAACATCATGGAAGCTATAAAAAAAGGAGAGCTCTAAAGCCCTCCTTTTTTTATAGTTGTCTGAATATATCACACCTCAATCGTTCTTCAACAACACATTCTGAATAGCCTCCTTCAGGTTCTTCTTAGGCAAGGCTCCCTGTGCCATCTGCGGAGTTCCGTTCATCGGCACAAACAGCAGGGAAGGCACGCTGCGGATACCAAACAAGGCTGCCAGTTCTTCCTCTTCGTCTACATTCACCTTATAGATGTCTACCTGTCCGGCATATTCATCGGCCAACTCATCCAATACCGGAGCCAGCATCTTGCACGGACCACACCAGGTGGCATAAAAATCAATCAAGGCCGGACGCTCACCCAGGAATTTCCATTCGTTCGGATTCGCTTCATAGTTTGCTACTCTTGTCAAAAAATCTGCTTTGGTTAAATGTACTGCACTCATATTCTTCTGTTTCTAAATTTTTACTTACTTTCCTTTGTTGCCTGATAAGGTTTCACAAAATCCTTATACAACGCTTTGTTCCCGGACGAGGTGCCACATCCTCCTGCCGCACAGCAGGACCAGTTCACCATAGCCATCAGCATCAACAACCCGCCCAATACTATCATCAGGGAGTCTGAGGCATAGATGCCATAAGCGGCAAACACTGCTCCCGAAAGGAGGCGTATCACCCGGAGAACATCCCAATTACGAAATAACCTTTTCATTGTCAACACCTTTTTTGTTTGTTTCTGATGCAAATGTAGATGGAAATGCGCAGGGGCACAACAGATTTTATTTATCTTTGTATTGATAAAATCTATTGAACCATGACATTACAACAGATGGAATATATCGTGGCACTGGACAAGTACCGTCACTTTGTGCTTGCAGCCGAGGCATGCGGCGTGACACAGCCTACCCTCAGCGCGATGATTCAAAAGCTGGAAGAAGAACTGGATGTCAAGATTTTCAACCGCGACCGGAAGAATATCACCCCTACCCGCATCGGCGAAAAAATCATCCGTCAGGCACAGATTGTGCTGAATGAAACCCAGTGCATAAAGGAAGTGGTAGCCGACGAAACGGACAGCATGAACGGTAACCTGCGTATCGGCATTCTGCCCACCATTGCTCCCTACCTCGTGCCCGACTTTATCCATCATTTCCGGAAAACCTACCCGCACGTAAGCCTGTTCATTGATGAGAAAGAAAACAAATCATTGCTCCAGGAGCTGCACTATGGCAACCTGGACATTATCCTGACCACCCCGCCGGAGGACTTGAACGGCCTGTTAGAAATTCCGGTCTATACCGAGAAGTTCGTGGCCTACTTTTCTGAAGCATGCGACCAGGCCAAAAGCTGTATCGCCAACGGTACCCTCCCTCCCGAACAAATGTGGATACTGAAAGAAGGTCATTGTGTGCCCAACGGCGGAATGAATTTTTGCAAGAACAAAGACATCGGCAATCACATCTATGAGGCCGGAAGCATCGAGACCCTCATAAAAATCGTGGACCGAAACGGTGGATATACCATCATCCCCGAACTTCATATTGCGTCGCTAACCGAAAAACAGAAAGCCCATGTCCTGCCTCTTCAGGCAAACCCTCCGGCACAACGCCAGGTATCTATTCTTATCAAAGAAGACTTTATCCGCGAAAGAATGGTCAATGCGGTCATAGATACTCTTAAATCCATCATTCCCGCACCGATGCTGGAAAAGCGTCTGTCTTCACATTCCATCAGATTACGGCACTCAAAGAATGAATAAATGACAATATGTCACAGAATAAGACTTTTTGTCTTTATAATTCAAACACAAACTGACAATTTGCCACAATCCATTCCGTCAGACAGCTAATATAGTTTGCAAAGGTTTAAAAATCGGCATAGAAGGTTTAAAATAAAGGTACTACATTAAAAATGGAAGCCACAATGACCTCCATTCAAGATTTGTGGTACACTGTTTGCAAAAGAGTAAGTGAACTTGAATTTCAAAAGGGTTCGGGTTCAGAAACAAAATTGATTAACAACTAAAAATAGGAGATTACAACTATGATGCCGACTAGAAAATATTACAATCAGAACTGGTTACCAAGTATCTTTAATGACTTCTTCGATAACAACTGGATGGAAAAAGCAAATGCTACCGCCCCTGCAATCAATGTAGTGGAAAGCGACAAGGATTACAAAGTAGAAGTAGCCGTTCCGGGAATGACTAAAGAGGATTTCAATATCCACTTGGGTGATGAAAACGAACTGGTCATCTCCATGGAAAAGAAAGTTGAAAACGAAGACAAGGAAAACAAAAAATACTTACGACGTGAGTTCTCTTACACCAAGTTCCAGCAGTCACTTTACTTGCCCGACAATGTTGATAAGGAAAAGATTACTGCCAATGTAGCAAATGGTGTATTGACTATTGAGCTGCCAAAGTATTCTCAGGAAGAAAAAGCAAAAATTAATCGTGTGATTGAAATACATTAATCATCACAAATAACGGAAAACTCTCGTCTGCATCCATTGTGGGCGAGAGTTTTTATTTTGGAACTAACTTAAAACGATTGATATATGGCATTTATTGATTACTATAAGATTTTAGGAGTAGACCGTAATGCCACTCAGGATGAAATCAAGCAGGCATACCGGAAGCTGGCCAAGAAATATCATCCTGACCTGAACAAGGATGACCCGTCGGCAGAAGGAAAGTTCCAGCAAGTGAATGAAGCCAACGAAGTATTGAGCGATCCGGAAAAGCGTAAGAAATACGACGAATATGGCGAACACTGGAAACATGCCGATGAGTTTAAGCAGGAACGTGAGGCATACAGCAGGGCACAGCAACAACACGGTGGCTCCGGCTACTGGTACTCCATGAACGACGGTGAATTTACGGAAGGATTTGGAGGAACAGGAGCAAGCGGCTTCTCCGACTTCTTCGAACAGCTTTTCGGCCACGGAAGAAGTGGACGAGGAGGATACCACACCATGTCGAGGGGACAGGATATAGAAGCACAGATGCACTTGTCGCTCAATGAAGCCTACGTCACCCACAAACAGACTTTCAGCATCAACGGTGAAAATATCCGTATCACTGTGCCGGCAGGAGTGGCCGACGGACAGACCATCCGTCTGAAAGGCTACGGTCAGAAAGCCATGAACGGAGGAGAAAACGGAGACTTGTACATCACCTTTGTCATCGATAAGGATGATACCTTCGAACGGAAAGGAGATGACCTCTATACCCACGTCAATATCGACCTGTACACAGCCGTACTGGGTGGAGAGGTGCAGGTGAAGACCATGGACGGAATGGTCAAACTGAAAGTAAAACCGGGTACACAGAACGACACGAAGGTCCGTTTGAGAGGAAAAGGATTCCCGGTGTACAAACAGACCGGCCAGTTCGGCGATATGATTGTATCGTACCACATCAATATCCCGACCTCCCTGACCAAAAAACAGAAGGACTTGTTCAACCAGCTGCGTGCTGCCAGCTAATAAAGCAGCAATTTCATAACAACTTCATTTATATCAGCTTCATAATTTCCAGTACTTCCGTGGAAGTACTGCAGTACTGTCAAGGAAGTACTGTAGTACTTTCAGGGGAGTATTGTAGTACTGCCTAAGCAGTACTGAGCAACTGACTTTTCCTGATATAACTAGACGTTTTTTCTTTTTATAAACTGGAACAGTAGACACTTTGCATACTCACTTTAACTGTAGCATTCATACAGCATTCGGATTTAACTCATGGTTTAACTGTGAGCCCCAGAAACGCATAAACTGAATGTAATAAGGATAAGTCCAATCCAGCGTATAAAAAAGAAAAGGCTCCGTAAATCATTGATTTACAGAGCCTTTTTCCTGTACTCGAAGCGGGTACACAACCCATATTTTAAAGGAAAGTAAAAGAATAACAATAGAGCATAAACAGCTGTTACATAGATATATAAAGAAGATTATATATTCACTTGCTTTCATAAAAAGGTATATATTCTGTTGTTTTTGGCTACCCTTTGGCTACCCAGAATAAAATAAATAACTATATTTGCAACCAAAGGAAATAAAAAGCAAATAAGCGATGGCAGCAAAGAAAGAAATTAGGTCTGATAATACCTATATCATTAGTACCGATGATACAGATAACCCAAAGTTAGGAGCTAAGATTTTATCAGATGGTAGGGAAAGCCTTTTTTTGGACTACTATTTGGGGTATAGAATGGTCTATGATGAGGCTAAAGATAAAGAAGTAGCGAGAAAGGAGCGCAAAAGGGAGGCTTTGAAACTATATCTTTGGCAAGCTCCCAGAACTCCACTTGAAAGGCAGCAGAACAAAGAAACTCTACAACTTGCAAAAGAGATAAGACACGAACGAGAACAGGAACTGAAAGACGGCACATTGGGTTACAGGCTAAAGGCAAAGGAAGTGAATTTCTTTGATTTCATTCAATCCTACTATGATGAATACACCAAAGGAGATAAACGTATGATTAAAGCCGCCCAGAAACGGTTTACTGATTTCATAGCTTTGGAATATCCACTATACAAAAGCAACATTTCCCCAGATAAGATAACCCCTGACATGATGGAACATTTTGTAGAATATTTGCAAAGTATCAGTAAGGGAGAGGGAGCTTTGACACATTGGAAGCGATGGAAGAAGATAGTAAAAGCGGCTGTAAAGAAAGACATTCTAAGAAAAAATCCATGTGAGGATATAATTTGCAAAGCTGATGAAGAAGCACTAAAGAAAGATATACTTTCAATAGAAGAAATGAAACAGCTTATAGCCACCACCTACAAAGGGCAGAACCAGGAAACAAGACGGGCTTTTATCTTTACCCTATATACCGGCATTAGATTTTGTGATATTAAAGATTTAACCTTTGCCAACGTAGACTATTCAAACAAGGTACTAACATTCAACCAAAAGAAAACACAAGGACACAGTAGCAAAAGTTATGTAAATATACCTCTAAATGACGGTTTATTGGCCTTGATTGGAACAGCCTCAACAAATCCAGATGAAAAGATATTCAAGCTACCAAGCCAAGAAATGTGCCTCAAAGCCCTAAGACATTGGACAGCAAAGGCTGGGATAACCAAGCACATAACGTGGCATTGTGGGCGGCATTCCTTTGCCGTGAATATACTAAACAACGGAGCTAATATAAAGACTGTTGCAAGCCTACTAGGACATAGCAGCATACAACATACAGAAAAATACACACGGGCAGTTGATAGCCTTAAAGAGGCTGCAATAAACAGTTTACCAGAACTTAAAATTTAATCATATGGATAGGAATTTACTTAACAAGGTAATAGAGGCTATAAAATGTAACGAGAAAAATGAAGAATTGGAATTGTTGTCTAAGCTTGTGCAAATTCCTATAATTGGTGCTGAAAAATGGGAGTTTAAAAACAATCCAGAACCTCCAGCCTCAAATAACGATTTATTGAGAATATATAAGGCGTTCTTTGATATAAGTAACTATCCTCATGTAACAGACGATAAAAGAATAAAAAAATTCTTGGGATATTTAGATATGATACCGGGAATAGATACATATCATAAAGAGGAATATCTGTTTATGACTGATATAGGTTTTGCTAAGCTACCTAATAACGATAAGACTGGAACATTATTAAATGACTTAAAAGAAAGCGGTTTCATTTCTAAAGATACAAAAGTAGAACACTTTAGGGCTATATTTGGTATCCCTGTACCATTAAGACAACCTTTTGAACCTATAAAATGGTGTAAGAACCAGGCGTTATTCAGATTTTTTCTAGATACTCTATTTACACGTGAAGCATTATTTGGAAAGATAGAATTTATAATTCCTAAAATGTTTGCAAACAAACACGGAGAGAGTCTGTTTATTCCCAAATCAGATAAAAAAAGATTAGAAAATAGTGCTGAATATGAAATTCTAAAGAGTATCTTAAAAAGATTTAATGAATAAGTTCCCAATTTTGGAATTATAAAATTTCAGAATATTGTAAATGAAAAACTTATATAATAATTATTCCAAAAGTGAAGCCACATATATTCTTTGTTTCCTTTATGGAATATATACTCCTTTGGTTTCCTTTGCATAGCAATTAAAAGATAACAGAGAGTGCAAGCCTGTTAATCTTTATTGTAGGGCAAAGACGGGTGAGCCTTGCACCTCTACCCAGAAACCCAGACCTCTAATAATAGAAGTATGGAAGAGGAATTACAAAAGGTAGCCGACCTTGTAACGGCAAAAACAATCTTTTGTACTAAAGAAGTGCTTACAAGCGATGAGGCAGCAAAGTATATGGGAGTATCTAAAAGTTATCTCTACAAACTAACCATGAGACAGCAGATACCCCACTTTAAGCCAATGGGGAAGATGTGTTATTTCAACCGCATGGAGCTGGAGCAATGGCTACAAAGCAATCGAGTAGCGACTACCACAGAAATAGAGCAAAAGGCACAGGCTTTTTGCATGAAGAAAGGAGGCCGGTTATGATACTCACAGATTACTATCGCTTTGAAAAGTTACCAAACCAAAGAAGTAAATTGAGAATAGATTGCACAGCCTCAACAGGCAGCTATGATCCTTTGGAAACATTAAGAAATAAAGATGGCGATTTGTTTCTGTATATCGGTGATAACACCCACACCAAAGCAGGGAGAGAAAGAAAGACAGATTTGGTTTTATCCAGAACGACACACATAAGTAGCGTGTATAATCCAGATTTGAATTTTCCTTATTGGTATGGAGATATGAAAGGAACAACAGACGCTTTTTTATTTGTTCATCAAAACACCGAGTTTATAAATGGTGGAATACAGGTAGGGGCGGTTATAGAATTGTTTGTAGCACGTGGCCAAAGGAACAACAGGAGCCAGCTTTACAACACACTTTCTGATGGTGGATTGGATGAGGAAATGAACGCTTTGAGAATACAGGTTACTAAAACAGTAACCAATCCAGAAAAGCCGTGATTACTCTATATTAAGATGTATTCTGTTACCAAATCAGTAACCGTATGTATGATACTGTAAATTTTAGATTACTCCGGAGCGAGGCGGGCGGTGTGGATTTCCTTGCTGAAACCTCTTGTTATCTGGAGAACGTAGGGGAGCACAATTACAACGGTGAGTTAGTGATAACAGGAAGCCTCAAAGGGCTTAAAATAAGCCTCAATAGATACCAGATGAAAATAAAAGATGGCAGTTTGTGCAAGTGGCATTTGGGCAATAACTTTCAGACGTTAGGACGGGGCGACACTCAAAGGGCAATAGAAAACCTATCAGATACTTTGCATATACCAATGAGCAAAGCCACCGTTACCCGTCTAGATATAGCCCAAAATTTCATTACCAGGCACCCACCAGAAGTTTACCTTAATCATTTGGGCATATTGAAGTATGCAACCCGATTACAAGAGCCTAACGGTGTATATTACAGTCAGACGGGTGGGCGGTTGTGCTTTTATGACAAAAACAGGGAGCAAAAGAACAACAGAGAGCCTATTCCAGAACTGTATGAGGGTAGAAATGTACTAAGGTATGAACAAAGGTATACCAATAGAATAGCCTCACAGTTGAAAGTCTGTGAAGTCACCGGGGCAAAGCTTTATGATGAGGCTTTCTATATTGATATACTGAACCGGTGGAAAGACACCTACAAGGCTATCCAGAAAATAAATGATGTATCACTAAACTTTCAAGCGATGAAAAGTAAACAGCAGCTTTACAAAATGGGAGTGCTTTCTTTGATAGAACAGGCAGGCGGGCAACTACAGATGATAGAGCAGATAAATGAGGCACAAAAACGGGGCGAGCTATCCAAGAAACAAGCTTTTGACTTAAGAAAGGCTATAAATGATGCTTGCAAAATAAATGATGGTTTGACAGTTCCCAATGAAGCTATACAGGAACTTGATAAGAAAGTGAATGAAGCGGTGAAGTTTTACCGATGATTACACTCTATCTATTGTTAAAAATAAAGTTGAAATTTTTAATAGAACGGGCAAATAGATTACTTCATAATAAATATAGTGACATTGTAAATAAGGAAAAAACCTTATTAATTGAAGCGACTTTAACAAATAGATATAAGTATAACTATCTCTTTATTATATACATATAGGGATATAAAAAGTTACAATAATCACAAAATGATGGCGGCCAAAATGGTCGCCTTATTTTTTATCATTGTGTGTGTTTGAGGAAGGGTGTAGATGTTTTTGGCTACCCTTTGGCTACCCAAGAAAATAAAAAAGCCTCATAATCAATGGATTACAAGGCATTATTTGTACTCGAAGCGGGACTTGAACCCGCACAGCCGCAATGGCCAAGGGATTTTAAGTCCCTCGTGTCTACCGATTCCACCATTCGAGCATCCTTTCAAAGAAAGAGCGGAAAACGAGACTCGAACTCGCGACCCTAACCTTGGCAAGGTTATGCTCTACCAACTGAGCTATTTCCGCGTTTACGGGTGCAAATGTAGGGAGTTTTGCGATATACTCCAAACTTTTCACCCGTTTTCTTTTTAATTTTATGCAATTATCTTCCTAAAAGTGAGTTTTCAGCTTGAATCACTTTCTCGAAGTTGAAGCCACTCACCACTTGCTGCATCAGTTCTTCAATCTTGTCATTGCACAAGTTACCGATGCTTCCGGCATGCGTGTGATGTACGGTCTTATCGTATGAGAAGTTTCCAGCCTCAATGTCCAACCCTACTTTCTTATATGCATCACGGAACGGCATTCCTTCTGAAGCCAGGCGGTTCACCTCTTCCACACTGAACATATACAGGTATTTGTCATCATCCAGGATATGTTCGTTGATTTTGATTTTCTCCATGATGTAAGTAGCCATCTGCAAGCAGTCTTCCAACTCCTCAAAAGCAGGAAGGAACACCTCCTTGATAATCTGAAGGTCACGGAAATAACCGGAAGGAAGGTTGTTCATAATCATCATAATCTGCTGCGGAAGAGCCTGAATCTTGTTGCATTTGGCACGGGTCAGCTCAAACACGTCGGGATTCTTTTTGTGCGGCATGATGCTGGAGCCGGTGGTACATTCATCGGGCAACTTCACGAAGCCGAAGTTCTGACAACTGAACATGCAGGCATCGAACGCCATCTTCGACAGTGTTCCGGCAATAGAAGCCAGCGCAAACGATACGTTGCGTTCCACCTTGCCACGGCCCATCTGGGCATACACCACATTGTAATTCATTGAATCGAATCCCAACAGACGAGTGGTCATCTCACGGTCCAACGGGAAAGAAGAGCCATAACCCGCTGCCGAGCCCAATGGATTACGGTTACAGGTCTTGTATGCAGCCTGAAGGAACATCATATCATCCACCAAACTTTCTGCATAAGCTCCAAACCACAGACCGAAAGAGGAAGGCATGGCAATCTGCAGGTGGGTATATCCCGGCATAAGCACATCCTTGTAACGGTTGCTCTGAGAAATAAGTACATGGAACAAACGTTCCACTGCCTCTGCCACCGATTTCAACTGAGCACGGATAAACAGCTTCAAGTCGACCAACACCTGGTCATTGCGCGAGCGTCCACTGTGGATTTTCTTTCCCACATCCCCCAGACGGCGTGTCAGCATCAGCTCCACCTGTGAATGTACATCCTCTATTCCGTCTTCAATCACAAACTCCCCGCGTTCTACGGAAGCGTATATGTTTTTCAGTTCTTCCAGCAAAATCTTCAGTTCGTCCGAGGTCAGCAGGCCGATACTTTCCAGCATGGTGATATGCGCCATCGAACCCAGCACGTCGTACTTTGCCAGATACATGTCCATTTCGCGGTCACGTCCCACGGTAAAGCGGTCAATTTCCGCATTTACCTGTACATTTTTTTCCCAAAGTTTTTGAGCCATAATTTCAGTTTTTATCTCCGGCACCTGCCGGTCATTTCAATTAATAAGGAAGCATGGCCAGCATGTCAGCCAGTTTCTCTACTCCCTCCTGCAGGGGTTTTGACACCATGGCTTTCATGAACATGTTCACTTCCGCACGGATAGTCACTTTCATTTTAGCCTCTTCCTGTGTCACAGGCAGAATCTGAATCCACAGATTCAAAGGTATGGGCGATTTGTCACCTTCAAACTTGATGCACTTCAAAGGTTCACGCTCAATGATGCGCAATGTAAGACTGATGCCCTGTACTTTCAAGGTAATGGAATCACGGTCGAACGACATATCTTCCAGTTTCCCGTCCAGCTTGTCCTTCACCATGTCCAGACGTTCCCGAACTCCTTCCAGGTTATTCAGGTCGGACAGTTTGTTATATACTCGTTCCTGACTATAAGGAACATGCTTCACATTGCTTTCAAATTGTACAGCCATATTTTTTCAATCTTCAGGAAAATTCTCCCGTCATCGCATAAAAAAATGTCATCTTGAGCAGAGTGGACTCGCTCAGGATGACATCTCCTATTTACAATCCGAGACTGCTTTCCCAGTTACAGAATCTATTATTTTCCAGTCCAGTGAGAAGGATCTTGTCTCCATGCCTGCAGCACAGGGATATCCTCTTCATTGATATAATCGGTCTTCAAAGCTGCTTCCAGCACTGCATTGTAGTTGGTCAGTGTAACCAGTTCTACTTTTGCTTTCTTAAAGGCTTCTACTGATACATCGAAACCGTAAGTGAAAGAAGCAATCATTCCAATTACTTCACAACCGTCACGACGGATAGCCTCTACCGCTTTCAAACTGCTTCCACCGGTTGAAATCAAGTCTTCTACGACAACTACTTTCATACCCGGACGCAATTCACCTTCAATCAAATTTTCCAAGCCATGGTCTTTCGGGCTTGAACGAACATATACGAACGGCAAGTTCAACTCTTCTGCCACCAGCGCACCCTGTGCAATCGCACCTGTAGCTACACCTGCAATGGCGTCTACTTCACCGAATTTTTCAAGAATAGCACGACAAATCTCTAACTTTACGAAGTTACGAAGTGCAGGATATGACAACGTCTTACGATTGTCACAATAAATCGGCGATTTCCAACCTGATGCCCAAGTAAACGGGTTAGCCGGCTGAATCTTCACAGCCTTCACCTTCAGCAACTTTTCTGCAAATAATCTTTCCAAAGCTTTCATAACTTTTTAATTCTCTGATAAATGTTTTTGCAAAATTATAGAAATACATCGGGAATAGAAAATTTAAGAGCATTAATTTTACTAAAACCCGTCAGATTGTTTTATTTCGTCCACGCCAGTGTAACAATGCTGATGCTTATTCCCTCAATATCAGCCAATACATCTGCACAGGCACCTAACGTGGCTCCTGTGGTCAGCACATCATCCACCAGCATCACATGTTTGCCTTGCAGCATACGGGTATCGCCAGCCAGATGAAAAAGATGAACCGTGTTTTCCTGCCGTTCCAGCACGGATTTATGGGTCTGGGTCTGATTGTTACGCACCCGACAGAGCAACCCGTCGCACACCGGAACGCCCGTCTGCTCAGAAATGCCCTCTGCCAGCAGACGACTCTGGTTATATCCCCTGGTACGCAGACGGTCGGGGTGCAAGGGAACCGGCAACAAATAATCTACTCCCTTAAAGAAACCCGTCGGGAGCAGTTCATACGCCAGCATCTCTCCCATCTGCCGGCAGACTTTCTGACGGCCATAGTATTTCATACCGGCCAATATATGGGCTACTTTCCCTCCACGGGCATAATAAAACAAAGCCGATGCCCGCTGTATCGGGAAACGGCCCCAGAAAATCTTTTCCATTTCATTGCCCGGTGTATTTCCTAAGTGCGTATGAGGAAGCTGTGACAGACAATCACAGCAAAGTGCCTGTTCGGAGACCTGCAACTTCCGTCCGCAAGCCATGCAGAGACGGGGAAACAGAAAATCCCGGATGTCAGTCAAAATATTCATCCGGCTCTACCTGATTGACAAAACGACGTACTTCTTCCAGTGTAAAGCCCCGACCTACGGCAAAGCGAATCAGCTTCATACTCCGTTCATAGTCATTGGCAGCTTTTATTCCTTTCATTTTCTGCTTCAGCATCTTCTTCAGGATTCCGTCGTATTCTTCGGTATCGATTTCCTCCAGTCCGGCACGGATGTCTTCGTCCGACAGGCGTTTCATACGGAGCATCTGTGCAATCTTCATCCTCCCCCACTGATTGAAACGGTACTTGTCGCGCACATAAAACCGGCAGAAACGAGCCGCATCCAAGTAGCGTTCTTTCTGCAAATGGGCCATAATCCGTTCTGTCACTTCCTCCGAAGCCCCCCACTTGCGAATTTTCTCCTCCACGTCCGACGGGCAACGCTCCACCGACGAGCAATACACTTCGGCCTTACTCTTTATCTCTGCTTCACTATATTCTTTCATGGTCTGATTGCTTTTATCATCCGGTCGTTTCCCGACAAGTCTTTCCGTAATTCAATCTGGCGGTATCCAAGCTCCTCCAGCATCCGCACAGTCTCAGCCCCGTAAGCACGGTTGATTTCAAAATACAATGCTCCTCCTTCCGAAAGCCAGTCAAGTCCCTTCCGGGCTATCCTCCGGTAGAACCGCAACGGGTCCGAATCGGGCACAAACAATGCCAGTTCAGGTTCCCAGTCGAGTACATTCGCCTCCATATCCGTCCGCTCGCTTTCCGTAATGTAAGGAGGGTTGCTCACCAGCACGTCTACCTGACATTCAGGAAGTTCCTCTTTCAGAATATCGGCACAGAACAAAGTCACCTTGTCTCCATAACGCTTTACATTCATAGCTGCAATGCGCAAAGCCTCAACCGACACATCGCACGAAGAAACCTGCACTTCCGGCAACAGCTGCGCCAGCGATACGGGAATGCAGCCGCTTCCGGTGCCAATATCCAGAATACGCACCTGCCCTGCCTCCCGATAATCGGCGACAATCCATTCCACCAGCTCTTCCGTTTCCGGACGAGGAATCAGTACCCCTTGCTCCACATGAAAAGACCTTCCACAAAAAGAGGCTTCCTGCAAAATATACTGAAGGGGTTCCCGCTGCTTCAAGCGCCGAAGAATATCCTCCAGTTCCTCCCACTCTTTCGTGGAAAAATTCATATCTTTGCCTGTATAAAGTTCAAGAGTAGAGAGATGCAGAATATCCGAAGATATCCACTTTGCCATGGCTGAAGCCTCTTCTTCTGCATAAAAAGGACTCAGCTCTTTTTTGATATGTACATAAACCGGATGCATAGTTGCAAAAGTAACGATAAAAAACGAAGAATATGACGATAGACGAAAAATATATGCGGCGCTGCATACAACTGGCCCGAAACGGTATCTGCCATGCAGCTCCCAACCCCATGGTGGGGGCCGTCATTGTACGCGACGGAAAAATCATCGGTGAAGGTTATCACGTGCGCTGCGGGGAAGGACATGCCGAGGTGAATGCCATCGCCTCAGTCAAAGATGAAAGTCTGCTGAAGGATGCCACCATTTATGTGAGCTTAGAACCCTGTTCTCACTATGGGAAAACTCCTCCCTGTGCCGACTTAATCATACGGAAAGGGATTCCGAGAGTCGTAGTAGGCTGTGTGGACCCGTTTTCTTTGGTAGCCGGAAGAGGAATCCAGAAGTTGCGGGATGCCGGCATTGAAGTGACGGTCGGTGTACTGGAAAAAGAATGCCGGGAACTGATTCGTGCTTTCGTGACATTCAACCTGAAAAAGCGCCCTTACATCACCCTGAAATGGGCACAGTCAGCCGACGGTTTTCTGGACATCCAGCGTGAAGACGGAAACGCGGTACGCCTTTCCACTCCTCTCTCCACCTTGGCGGTTCACAAGATGCGAGCAGAACAGAAAGCCATCCTCGTAGGACGACGCACGGCCTTACTCGACAACCCGTCGCTCACGGTACGCGAATGGTACGGACAGAACCCGCTCCGGCTGGTCATCGACCGACAGCTGACTTTGCTGCCTCATCTGCACCTGTTCGACGGCAGCACTCCTACCCTCGTCTTTACGGAAAAAGAAAAGGCCGCTACCCAGAACCTCACTTACGTGACACTGGATTTCGGCCAGAATATTCTCCCGCAAATCATGCAGGTGCTTTATGAGCAAAAAATACAAACATTGTTAGTAGAAGGAGGAAGCCAGACGCTCCAGGCTTTTCTGGAACAAGGACTATGGGACGAAGCATTCATAGAACATGCCCGCGTGACCTTGCACGACGGCATCCCTGCTCCCCTCCTTCCGCACGGACAAGAAAGCCGTTTCTTTTTCCGTGACGGCGCACTGATTCAGCACTGCCGCCACGCAGAATAAATTTAGAAACGGCAGCTGATGCCTGCCATGAAATGCAAACCTTCCACCGGATAACCTGCTTCAGTAGCGTATACCTTATTGAGCAGGTTATTCAGGCGGCCAAACACGTTGATGCGGTTCAGCAATTCATACTCTGCTCCTACAGACAGGTTATTGATGGCATCCGCACGCCCAAAATCACCCATCTTCTGACGACGTTCGTAGTTGTAGTTCAAAAGGGCATGGCAATTCTTGACCACCTTGGCACGCACACTGAAATCGGCCTTCAATTCGGGCTTCAACTGCAACAAGCCTTCGTTGCCTTCTGTCACGTTCCAGCTATAATACGTACCGTTTACAGAAAAGTCTACCCAGTCACGGTAGGCATAGCTCACAGAAACACCTCCATAACCGACTTTTCCCTTATCCTGCAGGATACCTGTATAGAACACATTCTGCTCATCCGTATAGAATCCTCCCGGTACGGCAAACAGTTCATTCTTGGTAATACGATAACCTCCGTAGAGTTCAAAACCTAATCCGATAACCGGAGAAGCCTTCAAACCGATTTTCGCATCCAGCGGTGTATAGGACGTACGCATCTGCTGTGCAATCGTCCAGTAAGGTGAGAAGTCATTCAACCGGCGGAAATCATTCAGACGTGTTCCGCCCAATACATTGAGGTAAGCCACATACGTATCGGCAAACGTATATTCCAGTTTGACATCCGGTGCAGCTTTCAGTCCGCTGCCATAAGCCGTCTGCAAATCCACATGGGCACCCACCCGCAACTTCACGGATTCACCCTGATAGGTGTAGTACGGATTCAGCTGCAACAGCGTATAGTCCTGCTGCGACACATCGTGAATCAGGTTGTCCATCTCCAGACCGACGCCCACCTGCTGTTCCTCATTAATGTTTCCAGCCATGAAGCCTTCGGTATGGAAAATATTTTCAGAACCATACTCCATGTAATAATTATCATAACGCAAGCTAAAGCTACGCAAGCCGGTCTGGAAAGCAAACTGTATAGGTAAGTCCTTGTCGCGGGACATCACTCCTACATATCCTTCACCCAACGTATAACGCTGTGTGGTAGGCCAGTTCTCCACCCCTTCATTCATAGACGGCATATAATTAAATACCTGCGAAGCAAAGGCACCTCCTAATTTCAGCGCCACTTTCCGGAAATCATGCCGGTAGTCCAGCGACACATCCGTACGGTAAAAACGCGATTTCCACTCCTCTCCTTCCATGAAATGTGGAATATCCCCATTCAGTCCGTACAAAGAAGCCATGATTCCCAGACGGTCTTTCGAAGAAATATCCCACAGATAGCTTCCTTTCACATCCACATTGTTCAGCGTACCGTAAGCCGCACGGACATAGCCCCTGTCGGCTCCCTTCTGAGCCAGTTCTCTAGACATCGCCTCCATAGGAGTGGCTTTCCAGGCTCCCAACGGACGCAAATCCGTCGCATAATTAATGGCCTGCTTCGGAGCCGCCGGCTCCTCCACCTCGGGCATGACATTCACCTTAAAGGCATCCATCACCTCGGGGTTGTACTGATTTTCCACTACCACCGTCCGGTTCAGTGTAGAATCTTTCTCCCCTCCATTCTGCGCACATACCGTAGCTGCAGGCCACAGACCGGCGCAAACCAATATCGTACTTATGTATTTCATCTTACTTTACACTTTTAAGTTTTTCCAGGCGACTTTCAATCATTCCGGCGATGTCATCATCGGCCTGATAATTCTGCTGCAAAGACAACAAATACTGCTTAGCCTCCATCTTGCGGTCCAGCTTCACGTACACATCCGACAACAGGACGAAGCTTCTTGCCAGCCAGTATGCATGCGGTGTGCTGACTTCGATGTATTCCAGCACTTCCTTCTCCGCCTTGGCAGTTTCTCCCTCATCAAAGTAGGTCTGTGCCACCAGGTATTTGGCTTCTGCTCCGTACACATTACGCGTATCCTTGGCAAGTTCGGTCAAGTCGGCCAGTGCAGCCTTCTTCTGCCCTTCTGCCAACAACGCCTTGGCACGGAAATACAATGCCTCGCTACGTACCTCCGGAGTCAGCTTGCTCTGCTTGAGCAGTGCTGAGGCAGTCGTCACGGTTTCAGCCCGGTCGCCCAACGCACAAGCGCTTCGCAGAGCACCCACTTCAGCCTGCAGACGTTCTTCCTGCACAGCCGAGCGGTCGGCCAAACGCTTGTAAAGGTTCAATGCCTTGGCATATTCCTTCTGGTTGTAAGCCATATCGGCACAAAGCGCCAAAGCCTTTCCTTCGTACTTGCTTCCGGAAAAGCGCAACACTTCTTCCAGACGGGCTGACGCTGCCGCATAATCCTTCTGGTTATAATCAATCAAACCTAAATAATAAGACGCATCCACACTGAAAGCTCCCTGCGGGAACGACTGAAGATAGCGGGTCAGACTGGTCTTTGCTCCGGCAATATCTCCACGCATGTAAGCACGTTCGGCTGCCGTATACGTCAAAGAATCACGTTCACTCACATTGAAGGTCGCACCACCAGGCACTGTAGAAGCAAACGCCATATAGTCATCTACCTTATTCAAATCCACATAAATGGACTTCAAGTCACGCTGTGCCAGGCGCGCCTCCGCACTACCCGGATACTTCGTAATGACCTGCTTGTAAGCCGCAATGGCTTCCTCGTAGCGGTCGTTCTGATAATAAAGCAGACCTATTTCATTAGCCGCCTTACGTGAAAGTTCACTTTCCGGATAACGCTGCACCAGCAATGAGTAACGCTTGATGGCATTCTCACTATCCTCCATCTGCACAAAGGCACGTCCCTGTTCATACAGGGCATCGTCCAGATAAGCCGACGACGGATAATCCGTAATCAATTTGTTAAGCACCTGAATCTTTCCGGCATAATCACGCTGCAGTCCTTTCACAATACCCTCCTGGAACAACGAATAATCTCCCAGCGAAGGAGAAGTGACGACAGCCTGCGCGTATTGCTGGCGGGCTTCTTCAAAGCGGCGCTCATAAAAATAGCAGTCACCGATACGGTTGTACGCGTCGCCTGCTACAGAAGCCTCCTGCGTCCGTCCGTTCTGCACACAGCGGATAAACCAGTCGCGTGCGGAATTATATTGTTTCTGCTTGAACAGACTGTATCCCAAACAGTAAAGAGCCAGTCCGTACTCCTGTGAATTCTTGTCGGTAGCAAACTCCAGATACAGCCGCATGTCATTGGCAGCCTCCGGATAACGCTCCAGACGGTATTTCGATTCTCCGCGCCAATAATAGGCATCGGCCTTGGTCTTCTGATTATACTGGCCCAGCTGCAAAGAACGGGTAAAATAATCAATGGCATTCCGATAGTCGGCCTGTGCAAACAGCTGTGTTCCCATACGGAAAAGCAGTTTCTGTTTCGCTTCCAGAATGCGGGCACTCGGATGCGTGATTTTCTCGATAGAGCGCAACGCCACTTCATAACTGCGGGTGTTCATATACACCTCAACCAGGTAATCGTTCACCTTTTCGGCATACACCGACGAAGGATATTCGTTCAGGAAGCGTTCGAACACCGTTACCGACTCGGCAAAAGGAGAATAAGACGTTTCATGAATGCAGAGTGCATAATTGAACAAAGCCTGTTCCTGAATGCTACGGTCGAAGTCCATGCGCGAAGCCTGCTCGAACGCCATACGTGCCTGATTGCGTTCCTTCAGTTGCAGCCCGGCCAATCCCATGTGCAGGTAAGCATTCTGAGCCAGCGCATCCTGCGCACCGGTTGCCTCACCCAAACGCGACAATGCCTTGGAATAGACTCCCGTATTAAAATAACTCATACCCAGCTTATACATGGCCAGACGGGCAGGCACCTCCTCCGCTTCGTGGTAGCGTTCCAGCGACTGGATGGCAGCCGCATAGTCTTTCTGTCCGTAAGCCGCCTCACCGGAGATACGGCTCATCTGAGCGGCATGCTTCTCTTCCGGATACAAAGCCAGATAAGCATCTGCCACCTTTCGGGCCTGTGCATAATTTCCCTGAATCAGGTAAATGTCGGCAATATAATAAGGTGCCAGTTTCTGGAACTTCCGGTCATCCTGCACTTCGCGGAATCCCTGCAAGGCAGCATCATATTTCTGCTGTACGTAATCAATATAAGCCAGGTTGTACACCGCATCATTATGGAAGTCCTTACTCGTCTCTTTCAACACAGCGAACCAGAAAGCCGCATCCTGCAATTTACCGACTTTCAGGTACGACGTACCCATACGCAAGGCACTGGCATCGCGTTCTTCATCGGATAAAAGAGAAATGTCACAGCCCTTCAGCGTAGCAATGGTTTCCATATATTTCTCTTCCGAAAAATAGCTGGCCCCTATCAGTGCCTGCACCCGATTGCGGTAACGCGACTCCGGATGTGCTTCCAGGTAATCCGACAGTACTTCCCGGCAATCCGGCATTTTCAATTCATAGGCCGTGCAAGCCAGCATATAGTCCACTTCATCGGCCCAGGCCTTTTCCCCCGCCTGACGGGTATAGCGCACCAAGGTCTGTCGGGCTGCCGCATAATCCTGACGCAAGAACAGCTCCCGTCCCTCGTTGAACAAACGGTCTGCTCCGGTCAGCGGCTCCACCTGCTGCCCGGAAACCGTCAACGGCAAGGCACAACACAGCCCCGCCATCCATATATATTTCTTATATTTACCCATAATCCCTTTTATTTTTTGTTCCGACAGGTTTCCAAAAAGCGTGCGACTCCCTTACGTACAGAGTCCAGCCCGAAATCATCCGGATTCACTTTGTCCAGCGGCATCCACCATGCATCGGCCACATCGTCCATGGCTTTTATCAGATGGTCATCTTCCACCTGACACAAGAAGAACTGGTCGAGTGTATGTACCAGAAAACCAGAGTACAGATACGTATTGGGCAAGGAAAACAGATATTTCGCATCCGTCACTACCAGCCCAGTTTCCTCTTTTACCTCGCGTGCCACCCCTTCTTCGCCGGTCTCGAACATATCGATAAATCCGCCCGACAAATCCAGCGTGCCCTTGGCAGGTTCCTTCCCCCGCCGGCAAACCAGCAGTTCCCCTTTCCCGCTCAGGATAAAAGCCACCGTAGCCGCACTTGAGTTAAAATAATACACAAACCCGCAGTCCGCACATTTCTTGGACTTCTCATTATGTATTTCAAAATGAGGAGAACCACATACCGGACAAAACTTAAACAATTCCAATGGATGCATAGTTCTTGAGTTTAATAAATAATAAGTCTTACAAAGATAGTGAAAGGTGAGAGAAGTACGAACGAAAAACATGTTTTTCGGTTCTACTTCCCAACCGCATCCTATCTTCGGGAAATCAAAGGTAGTCAAATAGGACCGAACGACTTACACAATTTTCCCACAATTTGTTCTTTCGCCAAAAATAATCACGTTTTTTTCGGCAAAATAGCATATAGATAAAAAAGTTTTTCTACATTTGCTTACAATATGATAAAAACAAGAACCATTTAGTAATATGGAAAAAATTGATAAACTTGACAAACAGATTCTGGAAATCATCTCACAGAATGCCAGAATCCCGTTCAAAGACGTTGCAGCAGAATGTGGCGTGTCACGTGCTGCCATTCATCAACGTGTTCAGCGCCTGATTGACCTTGGCGTAATTATCGGTTCAGGCTACCATGTAAATCCCAAGAGCCTGGGATACAGCACCTGCACATACGTAGGAATCAAGCTGGAAAAAGGCTCTATGTACAAGAGCGTAGTGGCAGAACTGAAGAAGATTCCGGAAATCGTGGAATGCCATTTCACCACTGGTCCGTACACCATGCTGACCAAACTGTATTCTACCGATAACGAGCATCTGATGGATTTGCTGAACTCCAAGATTCAGGAAATTCCGGGTGTAACTGCTACGGAAACCTTGATTTCACTGGAACAGAGCATCAAGAAAGAAATTCCCATCCGTAAAGACGCTGACGAATAATGGAATGGATTGACAGCCTTCATTGGGAAGGAATCCTCATTGGCATCTGCACATTCCTGATTATCGGTCTGTTTCATCCGATAGTAGTCAAAGCGGAATATTATTGGGGAACGCGCTGCTGGTGGATTTTTCTGCTATTGGGCATCGCCGGCCTCATCGGTTCTGTACTGGTAAGTCAGATTCTGCTGTCGACCCTGTTGGGAGTTTTCTCATTTTCTTCTTTCTGGACCATCAAGGAGGTCTTCGAACAGCGCGAACGCGTGCTGAAAGGCTGGTTCCCTATGAATCCGAAGCGGAAGAAAGAATACGAGCAGTAAGAAAACGGGTTCTAGAAGTAATATGACAACTTCCAGAACCCGTTTTTTACAGACATAGTAATGAAGCCATGATATGCTCCATGAAGGACTGAGCCTAATAATTAGGGACATTCAGTAAATAGTATAAAATTAGCCAACTAATTCATACACAAAGTATTGCGAATTAGTTGGCTTTTTTGTATCTTTAGGTATTCCCCCGAAAATAAGGTTTGGCAGCCAAA
>ERZ857480.14625-NODE-22434-length-46197-cov-53.9770_pt1 | contig 46197 bp, 44 predicted proteins | sample MGYA00519767_ERZ857480 | MGnify/ENA primary metagenome ERZ857480 (study PRJEB31778, sample SAMEA3449210) | human gut metagenome | biome: human gut; feature: human-associated habitat; material: faeces | place: United Kingdom | collected 2010/2012 ...
GAGATTTATCGAAGTTATCTGCGCTGATTTTAGACGGATTATAAAATTGGAGTGATACTACCAAATCTATATTATCCCCCTTTGCATTTTTTGGAGTTCTTAGAACCTTTTTTGCAAAAAAGGTTCTAAGCCGCCGGAGGCAATTTTAAAATTCGTAATTTTGGGCGGCATGTACGGCCAAAATTACACCTTGCGCACGCGTGAGCGGTGAGCTTAACGCGTGCGGAGAAACTCAAAAAACGGAGCAATCCGTTTTTTGAACCGCCTATGGCGGTAATAGGTTCTAAGCCGCCGGAGGCAATTACCAAAACCCGTTTTGGCCGGAACAAACCACGCCCATCAAAATTTCTCTTTGAGCGGGGCCTTATTGCCAACTGTGCCCAATTCCTGTATAATTAATTTGATATATATAACTGCAGGTCGAAAGGAGCACAAATGGAAAAACTTCCTGAGAAGAAACGGTCGCTTTTTGATCTTAATATGCTCGGCATCGTTATCATAATGCTGCTTGGCTACGTCCTGATTCATGATTTGTTCGGGGGTACGCTTTTTTCGTACAACTCATGGGACAGCTACACGCTCCAGGCGCTATCCTGGCGCGAGGGCCGCTTGGATCTGGGAAGAAATTACGAATACCTGGAACTTGCGATATTCGAGGGCAAGTACTATGTGTCGTTCCCTCCGGTTCCAAGCGTGGTCGTGCTGCCGCTTACCTTTATATTCGGGGCAAATGTGCCCAGCAACTTTATATCGGCCCTTTACGGGATAATTACCGCGCTTTTGGCTTACAAGGTTCTAAGGGTTGTAAACATGGAAAAGGGCGCGGCCTCGCTCCTTGCCATGCTTGTCGTATGGGGATCAAACGCCATGTGGATGAGCACGTCCGGCGGCGTGTGGTTCCAAGCCCAGCTTTTGAATATGCTGCTGCTGATCGCGGCGGTATACTGCGCGCTTACGGATAAGAGGAAAACCGCCTATGCGCTGGTTGCGCTGGCGGTGGGCTGCAGGCCGTTCTCAGCGGTTGGCTTTTTGGTGCTGTTCGTATATTTCTATACTCGCGACAAGGCTAAGGAGGGTTCAAAGGGATTCTTCAAAACCGCGCTTTTGCAGTGGTCCTGCTTTATCATCCCTATGCTGATTGCAGGCGCCTATATGTGGTATAACGCCGCGCGCTTCAATAACCCGTTTGAGTTTGGGCATAACTACCTGCCCGAGTTCCTGGCTGCTCCCCAGGGCCAGTTCAATCTCAGCTATATACCTCAGAACCTCAAAAATATCTTCCTTAACTTTATAACCTTTGGAGAGGGGCTGAAGCTTGAATATTCGATATTCAACGGGTTTATATTCTTCATTGCCAACCCGATATTCATAATGCTGTTTGTGCGTATACTCGCCGACACGCTTAAAAAGCGCCTGGACGCGGTGCGGATTGCGGCCATCGCGGCAATCGTGCTCAACCTGCTTCTGCTGTGCGCGCATAAGACCTTCGGCGGCTGGCAGTTCGGCGCCCGCTACACCGTGGACATGATCCCTCTGGTGCTGTTCTATCTTGCGTATGGGGCCAAGGATTTGGAGCCTGTGGACAAGGACGCCGTTAAAAACGCGCAGGGCTGCCACGTCTGGCCGCTGAAGCGGTATGAGAGCCTGCTTTGCATATTGGCCATTATGTTCAACGTATATGGGGCGCTTGCAATGCACTTCCTCTACGGGTCATGATATAAACGGGATAAAAACCGTAAAAACTTTTATGTATAAAGAGCACGGCTCATGGCCGTGCTCGCGACACACCATAAGACAGGAGAAGATACTATGAGTCCGTCCAAAAAGCTTGATGAATGCGCGATGAAGCGCAGGCGCCATTCCTATGTTACGTTTGCGCTCCTGGCTGTCGGAGGCCTTATCATCGTACTGGGCATGTTCATGAAGATCCCCTATTCGTTTTACATAGGAATTGCGTTTGTGGCGCTTTCGCTGGTGTATGCGGGGGTGTTCGTGGACACGTCGGAGAAGCGGTTTTATACGACCTTTGAGGAGGAATACGTTTTCCCAAGGTTTGAGGAGGCGTTTGGCAAGTATGCCTACAGCGCGAAAAACGGGCTTAGCAAGGAGGATGTAACGGAAATAGGCTTTATTGAAAAGGGCAGGACGTATTTAACACGCCGCCGCTTCGCGGCCATGTACCGGGGCGTGGTGTTCGATACGTCGCACGTGCTCTTCAAGCATAACGCGCGCGGCAAGCTAAGCCCCGAGGTAAAGCCCACGTACCAGGCCCAGCTGATACGCATGCTGGGGCTTACAGGCTATGATTTCCCCGACATTATCATAAGGCCCAAAGGCGTTGAGCATACCGAGGGGCTGCGCCACAGGATGCACAGGGAAAAGCAGCTTGTGCCAAACGCCGGCACCGGGGAATTTGCCAGATACTTTGAGGTGCTGTGCATAAAGCCGGAGGACGCCGAATGCCTGGACGAGCGGCTGTGCGGCATGATTTTAAACTACAGGGCGTGCGTGCGAAACGTTGCGCCAAAGGCGGGATTGTTCATCCGGCTTACCGGTGAGAGCGCGGACATCATGATAGGCAACTGGGACAACATGCTGATGCCGCCGCTGCGCGAGGGCACGCAGGACGTGATGTACAGGCGGTATGTCGACCAGGCGATAGACCTGATTACGGACTTTGTAGATATACTTATTCCAAAGGGCAGGGAGGCAATAGAGGATTAACGGCAAGGATGGGCTGCGTACGGGAGGATGCGTTATGAATACGGTTATAACCTCGGTTTCCACTGATCCATGGCACAACCTGGCGCTGGAGGAGCTACTCTTTACTTCGGGCGGCGAAGGGACCGTACTGTATCTTTGGCAGAACAGGAATACCGTTGTCATAGGGCGCAATCAAAACGCGTGGAAGGAGTGCCGCGCGGACCTGCTAGAGCGCGAAGGCGGCCGGCTCGCAAGGCGCACGTCGGGAGGAGGGGCCGTGTTTCACGACATGGGCAACCTGAACTTCACGTTTATAACGCCGCGCGGAGGTTACGATCTTGAAAGGCAGCTCGGGGTGATACTCGGGGCGGTGCGTTCGCAGGGGATCGACGCCGGGTTTACGGGAAGGAACGACCTTGTCACGGCTGGCGGCGGCAAATTTTCGGGCAACGCGTTTTGCTTTTCGCGCGACAGGGGGCTCCACCACGGCACAATTCTTGTGGATGTGGATATGGACAAGCTGTCGCGGTACCTGGTTCCCTCGGCGGACAAGCTCAGGAGCAAGGGCGTGGACAGCGTTCGTTCGCGGGTGGCAAACCTCAGGGAGCTTAACCCGGATATCACCATTGATTCGATGGCCGCGGCGGTGGAGGCCGCGTTTAAGGCCGAATACGGGGAATGCGTCCGCATCGGCGAGGCTTCGCTGGACAGGCGCGTACTTTCCGAGCTTGAGGCGAGGCATGCGTCGTGGGAGTGGCGCATGGGGAAAACGCCCGAGTTCGACGTTCAGTTCGACGCGCGCTTTTCATGGGGCGGGGTGGAGCTTTGCTTCAGGATTAAGGATGGGACGATACTTGATGCAACCGCGTACTCCGACGCGATGGATGAGGCGTTTATCCGCTCGCTGCCAGGGATATTGAAAGGCCGCCGGTTTAACGCGCATGAGATGGGAGCGCTCTCGCTGTCCGAAAATCCCATGCTCGCGGATATAGGCGGCTGGCTTGAGGGTATAGGCTCGTAGGCTTATGTTTATGTGCTCCGACGCGGTGGACGGGGCGTTTATCGCCAGCCGTTTAGGGATATTTAACGCGCGGGCGCTCCCGCTGTCTGAGATACTTGCCGGCAAGCGTAATTGCAGGAACGGGCAAGGCGGGGTATGACCTTGTCCCGTTCGAATTGGCTTTCCCGGGTCAAAGGCGCAACAAATTTCAATATTCAGGCATTAGCGTAATGACTTATGCAGCCATTTCCGGGCGTTCCCAGCGGGGGGCGCTTTGTTTTCAATCCTCTTCAACGGTGACTATTTCTACCCATGCGGGATAAAAGCCGCTGTTGAGCGCTACGTTCCATGAGTGCAGGTTGGACAGGCTTGTGCCGTAAAACGGGATATAACCCCTTTTCAGTATTTCATTTCTAAGCAGCGAAACGAGCGCCGTGGCGATTCCCCTGCCCCTGAACGCGGGGAATACGTCTATGCCGATCTGCCACATGTCCGGGCAGTCCGCCGAACAGCCGGCAAGCCCCATTATATCCCCGCCTTTGTCAAGCGCGGCCACGGCCAGCATGTCGGGTCGCTTTGGGTCGAATTCTTTGCACAGGGCGTTTGGGAACCCGCCCCCGTAAAGGCCCATAATATCGTCCGTTTCATACCACCTTACCTTGACGCCGGCCCTAACTTCTATAAACCCGGGACGCGGGAGGAACATGTGATGGCTCTGCGACAGGCGCTTCCCGTGCGGGGCCAGCTGTCCTTCGATCTCCATAAGGGAGCCGTGCTCAAACAGATAATGCCCCGGCTTTGAGGCCGCATAGTCCCTAAGCCAGGAATGCAGCGCCCCGTCCGCCGATATGACGGCGTTTTTACCCATTGTGGCCATCGAAAAGAAAAATGTGCCCCTGATATACTCGCGTCTGCCATGGCGTATGGCAGGCACGGTTATTATGTTCGCGTCACTGTCAAAATCCGAGATGGCGCAGTTTAGGTCCAGCGCCAGCTGGCGTTTGAGCGCCAGCACCGTCTCCTGCCTGTTTAGCATAGGCGTCTCCGTTGTATGGTTAATATTAATGTATTATAGCGTCCTGGAGGGCTTATGTACAGGGGGCGTTGACTCAGGGAATAAAGAGTCTGCCATTTTTCCACACCAAAAGCGTGGGGCCTCAGTTTAAGCGCCAGTTCCGTCTACTGCATGCTCAGCATAGGCGGTCTATATTCCGTAGGTTTTATTATGTAAACTATAGTTTAAAAGCGTTCCCGTACAAGGGGATATCAGCCCATAATAAAAACGGACGGCCCGCCTGCCTTTTACTACCCATGGCTCCGGCTGGCGTTTGACATTCATCCTATCGCGCTTTTGATAAGCTCAACGAGCATGCCGCTGGCGACCCCGTAAAACATCTGGGTGCTGAATGCGGCCGCATGGCTTTTTATATAGGCGCGCAGCCCCTTTTTATCCTTTTTGCATACATAGTCGTACGCCGCCTGCGCCGCTCTGAGCTCCGGCGAGGCGTCGGGAAGCCTTCTTACAGCGTCGAACAGGTCGCGCTTGAGCGCGGCCCAGTCCGTATCGTCCTTTGTATTGCATACCACCGTATTGTTGTCGCCTACGGTAATGACCGACCCTTCAATGTTAATGCTATCCATTCGCCGGTTCCTCCATTTCTGGCGTCTCGCCCATGTTTACCTTGTTGTAGTTCCCCACCGTTATTACAGAGTTTTTCAGGTCTATTACATAGTTGGCCCGCCCGCTGTCGGCGCAGCTCATAATCACTTTCATTACGTCGTCCAGAAAGTCATAGTTTGGCGAGTACAGATGAAAGCTGCTGCCCGAGTTAAGCAGTATTGTCAAATAGCCGCCAAGACTTCTGTTATACCTGTCCACTTTTGCTATCTTGACGCTGCCTATAGCTATCAGAATAAGCCCTAAAGCTATTACCCACAGCTGAGGGTCTATAAAAAACAGCGCCAACAGAATTGCTCCTACTATTATAAGTATAAACGGGGCTTTGGAGTAGGACATTCTCGACTGACGGCTCTTTGAGACCTGGGATATATTGCTTATCTGCAAAAAGTGGTTTTCAAATGAAAGCGTATTGTTTCTTATTGCTATTTGATCGGTTTCTATTTCCGCAGGGATTTTGTGATACATATTCCAGCACTCCACTCCTGAAAACCATAAATACATATTACATTTATATATATCATAACATAATATCAAATCCCATGCAATACATCACTCAGCAAATCTTCCACATAATCCGGCATTAAAATCAATACACGCAAAATCCATTTGTCACATATCCGCATTTGAGCTATAATCAATACCATGAATGAAGACGCAAACACCAATAATACGCAAAAACGGCCTGGCCGCAGCTTTATCGCAACAGCGCTGTGCGCCTTTGCGGCCGTTATAGTTGCGGCGTGCATCCTGCTGGGCAAGTTTGAGCCTGTAAACGTTATACCAAACAGGGACAACGCTCAGTCCACGCCAGCGGCCGCCATGGTCACGGCCGCCCCTTCGGCTTCGTCAGGCGCCACAGCCGAACCCACGGCCGCGCCGGAGTTCGTTAAGACGGCGGTGGTGGTCGACGGCGAAAGCGTAGCCGTGCTCAGCAGCTATGAAGCGGCGGTTACGCTGCTCGACGAGGTGCTGGAGCACTACCGCTTTATATCCAACGCCAGCGCGGCCGAGTTTATGAATCAGGTCGAGCTGGTAAAGGCGGCGGGGGACGCGGAGGCGGACGCCAGCAGCGAGGCGTACGAAAGGCTTACCTCCCAGAGCACGCCCTTCAGGGTGCGGTGCCGCCTTACGGAGTCCGAGCTGAAGCCTATCCCTTACAGCACGAAGGTTGAGGAGAACGGCGCGCTTATGAAGGGTATGCGCGTGGTAAAAAGATACGGCAGGGAAGGCAGGCATGTAAAGACCACTGAATCGGTGCTGATAAACGGGGTGGTGGAGGAGACCCGGGTTACGGAGGACTATGTCGCGCTTGAAGCGGTAGACGCCGTAATCAGCGTGGGCACGCTTGAGCCGCGCGATGGAAAGCCCGGGCCGGACGAGGGTAAAAAGGGCCGCGACGCCGGCAGCCTTGAGTTTATCCGCCCCATAGAGGGCAGCATAGCGCTCAATTTCGGGCGTTATAACGGTTCCATGCATCTGGGGCTGGACTATTCGTCCTTAGAGGGCGCGGACGTCGTGGCGTCGTGTTCCGGCACGGTTACCTGCCTTATGGAGCGGGGCGGATATGGGCTGGTGGTGGAGATAGACCACGGAAACGGCTTTTTGACCCGATACGCAAAACTGTCCGGCTCGCTTGTCAAGCTGGGCGACAGGGTGGAGCAGGGGCAGACGGTAGGCACGGCGGGCGAGCTGGAAAGCGGCGGTTTCGGGCTGCATTTTGAGCTGAGGATCGACGGCTTTGCTTTCAATCCGCGCTACTATCTCAAGGAGGCGTAAAGGCCGGCATTGGGAAGGGGCGCCTTACGGGGCGCTGACTGCCGCTGAAGGTTCCCTCCGCGCGGGCCTCATATGTCTTGAGTTGATAAACTGCACGTTTAACAGCCTGGAAAGCACCGGTTCCCTCCGCGCGGGCGCTCATATGTCTTGAACGGCAGCCCTGCGTGAGCATCGCAAATTTCCGCAAAAATAAACAAAAGAAACCCCTATGAATTTACTAAAATATGGTTTATACTTTAATTGATGGGTATTAATCTGCTAGGGACTATGTACTTTACGACCGTTACAGGAAAGGTGATGCGTATGATTGTATGAGGATCCCGTTTCACTAAGATTTACCTAAATAAAATACCATTGACCATTTAAGGCGGGGGAGCGGGGCTTCCCCGCCTTAAATTTTCGCTGAATTCCTTTGGATGTCTATCAACGATGAATTGATTAGGATATGATGCGTCCAAGGCGCTTTGTAACCAACCTGAAACAAACCCTCTGTTTTTAGCGCTTTTGCACCGCTGATTGTCTGCCAATTCGCCCTTTTCCTAAGTTGTTGGCTTGCAATAACATACCTCCAATTTACATTCCCTTAAACAGTTCTTCTAATGCAATTCCGATTCGGGCCTATTTTATGTCCTTACAGAACATAAAATAGGCCCGACAGGACATTCCCTAGCAGTTAGATATGGGGTTGTAAGAAGCGCTTGTGTATTACAACCGGAGCAGCCCGGGCTTGACAGTCAAGTATTAAATCTGATGAAGGGGCGGGTCCGCCTGTAGCTTTAAATCCATAGCACTGAGCTTGATCCATACTATGTCTCTACAGAACATAAAACAGGCCCGACAGGACATTCCATGGCGGTTAGATGTGGGGCTGTAAGAAGCGCTTGTATATTACAACCGCAGCAACTCAGGCCCGACAGGCAAGCATTAAGTCTGAGGGAGGGGCGGGTCCGCCTATAGCTTTAAATCCATAGCATTGAGCCTGGCCCATACCATGTCCCTACAGAACATAAAACAGGCCCGACAGGACATCTCATGGCGGTTAGATGTGGGGCTGTAAGAAGCGCTTGTATATTACAACCGCAGCAACCCGGGCCTGACAGGCAAGCATTAAGTCTGAGGCAGGGGCGGGTCCGCCTGTAGTTTTAAATCCATAGCATTGAGCCTGGCCCATACTATGTCTCTACAGAACATAATACAGGCCGAACAGGACATTCCGTGGCGGTTAGATGTGGGGCTGTAAGAAGCGCTTGTGTATTGCAACCGCAGCAACCCGGGCCTGACAGGCAAGCATTAAGTCTGAGGGAGGGGCGGGTCCGCCTGTAGTTTTAAATCCATAGCATTGAGCTTGACCCATACTATGTCCCTACAGAACATAAAACAGGCCCGAGAGGACATCTCATGGCGGTTAGATGTGGGACTGTAAGAAGCGCTTGTATATTACAACCGCAGCAGTTCAGGCCTGACAGGTAAGTATTAAATCTGATGAAGGGGCGGGTTCGCCTGTAGCTTTAAATCCATAGCATTGAGCTGGGCCTGTATTATGTACTTGCAGGACATAATACAGGCCCAGCAGGACATTAAGTGGCGGTTTTGTTGAAAAGAAGCTGCCAGGGGTTATTGTATCTGGGTACATTGTATAATCAAGGCAGATCTTAAATCGCTCTTGTCTTATAAATACGTAATTTTGTTTTATAAACACATAAATACATATTGAAATTTATAGATTATAATTTACAATTATATTGATAAGGAAACAATCCTTAAAGTATTGATAATAAAATACGATACTAAATACAAAGCGGAGATATTGGAGGAACAAAACAGGGCCTTATAAGATTTTTAAATAAAAATATAACAATACAGCCAACAAAAATGATGAATATAAAGCAATAAACGTGTATATTACGCACTCAGCAAGAGAAATTACGATAAAAACTTTTAACAAACGATTAAATTAATGCGTTAAAAAATTATGGTTATTCCCCTTAAATTACCAAACTGATATTTTTCATATGGCATAATTACCTGGAGGTGAATACAATGTATGTACGAATTAGAGCTCTTCGAGAAGACCGTGACCTTAGTCAGAGCGAGGTAGCAAAATACCTAAATGTTCATCAGACGACCTACTCTGATTACGAGTTAGGCAATATTGAAGTCCCAGTATCCATTCTTATAAAGCTGGCGGACTTTTATAATACTAACATAGAATACCTAGTTGGAAGAACAGCCATTACCACCTCGATTAAAGACAACAACCGTTCCCGTAGACATCGGAATACAAAAAATTAAAGTACCGTTAAAGCTTGAACGGAATCAATATGCTTAAATCAATGCGGCTCAGGCATCATCTTACACAGGAACAGCTCGCAAACCTTCTGTCCATACCGGTATCGACCTACAGGGGCTATGAAAGCGGGAGGCGGGCCGTACCCGTAAAAACGCTGGCGATGCTGGCTGACCTGTACGGCACCACAATAACATATCTTGCAGGGCTTACCGACTGCCCCGAGCCGCTGCCAATAAGCCCGCGCTATATTCCCCCCGGAAGGAACGCCCTCCCCTCCGGACGGGATGGCGGCGCGGACGGGGAAGCCGGCCCTGGTTAGGGATACAATGGGCGCCGGCGGCCTCCTCCGGCGCCCGCGGGGCCTGGCCGGTTCCTCCTATAGGGCTTAGAGCAGGGGTTTTATATAGATGGGCATGTCCGCCGGACGCAAAAAAACGCGGCGCAGCGTAAAGCGCGTCCGACCACGGTCCTCGTTTCAGGACAGAAAAGCCCGGGGCTTCCTTTAAAAATGTAGGGGTTATAAAAGGAAGCCCATTAAGGCTTGATTGACAATATAGCAGCGCCGGATACGGCCTGCTTATGAGTACAAAAAGTCAGGACCTGTCCTCTCTTCGTACGTACGGCCGCATCTCATCGGTAAGGCCGAGAAGATAGTCCACACTTGTATTGTAGAAATCCGATAGTTTTATCAATACATAGGTGGGAATATCATTCTCGCCCGTCTCGTACTTAGAGTAGCCTGTCTGCGACATGCCCAGCATCTTAGCCACCTGTGTTTGGGTAAGATCATTGTCTTCCCTAAAATCCCTTATTCGCCTATACACGGTAATCCCTCAAAAAAATAATAATACATTTAATGGTAAACTTACGCATCAAACCTGTATTAGGTTATGATTTTTGCGTGTTTTATAATCGTCCGGCGGATACCGCTGATAAACGAAGTAATTGGACAGCTCCGCCTGTATAAACCAGGGCGGGACCGCTCCGTCCGGCATGCGCGCCGCGGGCACAGGCATCCGGCCCGCGGCTGCGTTGCGGCATGGATGTCGCTGTCGGGGAATACCTTTGTAGCACCTTGAAGAGGAGGTTAATATATTGGCGATTTTAATCTTGATCTACAACCTGTTTCAGGTTACAATTAATATTGCAAGGCGTGAAAATATTGCCTGAAACCTTGGTATTATGTCTAAAATCGGTTTTAAAAGGGTTCGGGTGCGGCTGAGAGCGGGGAAGGCATGGGAGTTTCCGGCTCCGGCCGGCAAACGCCCTTTATACCATACTGGTTAAGGCCGCTTTATGCCGCCGCCCTAAGCCCCCTTCAGCCTGTAAGCGGACGGTTCACCGCTGTGGACCGTGTGGCCGGCGGGCAAATCGCGCAATACCACTGATAATCGTCCGGAAGGCGCGCCGGATTCCTCCAGCGGCGCATACCGCATTGGCATATATCATCTTCACCCAGATCAAGGGCGGCGGCTTTATATAACGGGGTCCGGGCATTGCCCTTTAGGGCTTGCCACCGCATAGCGGCTTTGGTCCGCGGGGCGGGGTAAAGCCTGTATGGGCACGGCCGGTTTATCGGTTTATTCGGGCTGTACTTCCAAGCGGAGGTACGAGCTGGTGGTAAAAATCCCGACCGCGCAAATTGGGAAATCTCCGTCAGCCCATTCATGGTGAGTAAAACCGCACCGGACCCCTTTATTATTGCACAGTCTAGCGTTCCCTCAGAGCGGGAAAACCCGATAGCGCATCGGCTAGAGGCCGCGAACAGCCGTTCAGGCCGTCTGGCTGGACGAGGACGGCTGATTTTAACCCGCTGATAGGTCTTGTGCGTCCTGTTTTGTCGGATTGCTCAGGGGCGGGGGATAAGCTGGAGATGTGAGGGAACCGTAATGAGGATGCTAACCCTTGCCCAAATGTAAGGCGGGAGAGGGCGGCTTTGTATGTCGGGTAAATATTTATGTGGAACAGAGCCGGCGGCATGATTATGATAACGCCGTATAGATTATGAACTGAGAACTGAAGGAGATACGGTCAGCATACCAGCGCAGAATGGAAACAAAGGGCGCGCGGCCGTAAAGCGTTAGGCTATCATCCGTTTCAGCGCAATGCCGCCGGCGCGCGTTAGGGGCGGCGGGCTGCCTGAGGCAGGGAACGCGCGCGCTTTAACGCTCAAAGGGTCCGTAACAGCGCCGGACCCCATGTTTTAAGTATGGATTGTAAGGCGGGATAATCAGCAGGGCTCCTCAATCGCGTAGAGGAATACTTCGTTAAACCGCTCAAGCCCGTCATAGAAGACGCCGTGGCCGCTGTTCTGAAGGGTGTACGGATTTGAGCCCTTTATTCCCTGATGCTGGGCGTTTGCCAGGCTGTTTGACGCTGGCACGTACACGGCGGCCAGGTCCTGCGCCGGATTTAAAGCCGAGGGCTGCGTACCCTGACAATACCAGGGTTTTTTGACAGTCTGAGAACATGTCTGCATGCGCTCTCCACACAGATTATTCACATGATCATAATATGAAACCCTTTTTTATATGGTGACAGGCCGAATCGGGACGGGGTTACTCAGAAACAGGAAGTCCCGCTCTGGGGCGTGCCGGTTAAAAACGGCTCCGCACCGCCATGTAAGGGAGTTGCGCAGCGGCGCGGAGCCGTAAAAAGTCTGCAAAGCCGCTTCCTCAGCTCTTTCGCTGGTCGGCTATATAGAGAATGGACATGAGCAGCACGAGCAGGGAAAAAACTATCATTATCACCTTTGTCCCCTGATTGTTGATAAAGGCCATGGCCGAGTTTACCTGGTCTGTTATCAGGAACACAAGCATCACGACAGAAAGTATAATACAAAAGTGGGGAAGTATTTTTTTTAACATTAAAAGCCTCCTAATCCATTCCAACGTATATGATGTCCGTTGCGTCGCGTTCGCCGGAAGGCGTGGAGTATATCTTTCCGTCCACCGCCATCGCCGAGGTGTCGCCGCCGTCGAGGTTGTAGGCGGTAACGCAGCCAAGGTCATAGAAAAGCTTCGAAAGCTCCTCAAGCGACATGCCCGAGGAGTCGCCGCGGCCATCCACGGCAATAAATACGTAATGCCCGGGTTCTATCATGCCAATGGCGCTTCTGGGGTTTGCCCTCATCACGTCGCTGTTGAATTGGGTCATCGGCTTTCCATTATCCAGAAGCATAGGCCCAAACGACCATACTTGCCACGCGCCCTTTTCCTTTATGCTTGATATATCAAACTGGGCCTGAGGTATGGTTTCGAGCGTCCCGTCATAGTTGAGCACGCATACGTCGCGGTATACCGTGTCGCGGTAAAGCGTGCCGTTTCTAACTACAACGCCTTCGCGGTGCGCGGTGCACTGGTCGCCGTTTATCGCTACAAAGGCGTTTACAGAAGCACCGATTTCATTGACAGGGGCCCTGTTTTTCCAGCTTGAGCCGTATTCGCCGCCCGCCATAGCGGTCTTTATGAATTTTACGTCCGTAACATAGATATCCGCTATGTGGTAAACGGCGCTGCCCGCGTTTCGGGTTTCAATGGTCACGTTTACGTTTTCGCTTTTATAGGTGGTAGCGGTCTTTATGGGCGCTTCGCCGGCGTTCAGGAACTTTCCCGCGAAGTTGCCCGCGGCTTCGTCGGTCGGCACAGGACTGGCGGATGAACTCGCGCCGCTTGGCGTGGGGTCCGCCGCGTTTATTGAGGACGGGGCAGTGGTGCTTTGAGGAAGCTCTATGGGGTCGTCATGCCTGTATATGGGGTTTACATGGTGAAAGTAGGAAAATACGCACAGAAAAAGCCCGATTGCGATGGTGTCCGCGAATACCATTAGCCATATGGGCGTATGCCTGCGCCGGTTTTTCTTTGATGGCCCGCGTCCGCTTTTATCAAGTCCGCCGTAGCCGTTTTGGGCGCCGCGCTTCCAATCCTGGCGCTGATTGCTGCTGAAATCATTCATATTTTACCTCACTAAAAGCAAAGTGTTGCTGCACATTGGATTATAGCATAACCGGCGCGCTAGTTGTTCCATGCGGCGAAAATTTACCATTTAGTTCATAAATCGATTGATTCTAAGGCTTTGCCTCCGACGCATGGGAAACGGTTTGCCAAGTGCTGTACAGCGCTTAGCGAGCTTAACCCGCAAAACACAGCCTTCGGCTGCAAGCAGCTATCAGGCTGTGCTTTGCTCTCAAGGTATCAAAAATCACCGTACATGCCGGTGATTTTTGATGGATTGTAAACCGGAGGCAAAAACCGCAAAGAACGAAACCTCACGGTTTTGCCCCAGCCTGCGCTGTCAATAATGACTTACGGTTACATTAGACCAGCAGCACAAGCCGCTGCCCGGGCGTTATTGTGTCCTTGAGCTGCGGGTTGGCCTCCCTGAGCGACTCCCTGCTGATATTGAATCGCTTCGCGATATCATAGAGCGTTTCGCCTTCCTCGGCAAAGCAGATTATTATTCCCTTGGGGGCGTCCGGCGGAGCGCATTCCTCAATTCCGGTTACGACCTCAGTTTCATACGCGCGGTAAACCTCCGCGTCGATATATAGGGTATAGTTTACATCCGCCGCGTGGCCTGTTCCGCCGCCGATGGAGGCTGTGCATCTTACGTTTGCGTCGGCGTCGCACATGGCCGTGCATTCGGCGTCCATCTGGGCAAAGAAAGGTATATCCTCAGTAAACGAATACAGCGTGCCGCCATCGGTCTGATAGATTATCCTTGTAAAGAGTATGCCCTCAACGTCAAGCTTGCCGTCGCCGCAGGAGCACGACGTTACCATGGGGCGCGCGGACGAATACAGCGGCCTGTATATGTCGGGCAGACCCTGGGGTACCTCCACGCTTTCGCGCAGCGTCTGCTTGCCCGAGGCTCCAGGCCCCTGAAGCATAAACCGTACCCGCTGCGTGGCTGGCCTGAACGGAAGCGATGGGGAATAAGCGTCCAGCGTAAGCGTTACCGACGACCGCTGCGGGGTGAATAATTCTACGTTTATAATGGACTCAACGGATAGTATGCCGAATTCAGCGCCAACGGTCCTGACCGATATGCTTTGAACCGACACCCTGCCGGAGGGCATCATGGATGCCGACTCGATTGCCACCAGCTCCTCAAAGGGTATATGCTGCACGACCTGGCTCAGCCTGCCGCCGCTGTCCACGCAGAGCGCGCTTACCGTAAGCGTTCCCGATACGCATGCGTCGCCGTTTTCCAGCTCTATACTGCGTATCATAGCTTCGCCGGATGCTGTCAAAACGGCGTTTATGCCGGCCGCGGCTATATCCTCCCTTACGCGGATCAGTCCCCCGCCGGCGTCTGCGCGGCGCGTGTATTCCACCCGCTCGGTCTTCATCTCCAGGTCCCCAACGCCGGACAGGCCGGCCATTACGCGCATCGGTACGGGGTCTTCAAGGCGGCAGGAAATGTCGGCGACCGCTTCCAGGGCTATCTGGCTGCTGTTGGGCGTGGCGTTCAGCGTCTGGACTACAGCGGTCAGGTTTGCGCGCATTCCAGGCTTTGCCTCTTCTATCGCCAGCGAATGCTTGAACGGCGCGCTGGATGTAAACGCGTATACGTTTGCGTCGCCGTCCGTGCATATAAATTCCACATGGACCGCGCCTTCAATGTTTACATGCCCGGGCACCACCTCGAACGAAGTAAGGTCAACGGAGCCCTGCGCATCCAGTACGCTGGCTATATTCCGTCCCTCGGGAGCTGGCACGTTGCCCTCGGCCAGCGCCTGCGACACGCTTCCTCCAGCTATCCTGTCTATCGATATCTCATTCCATATTAACTCCATATGCGTTGTCCTCCGCTATGATGATGATAATGTATATGTAAGAAAATCGGAATGCAGAATGCATTGATTCAATGAAAAATTAAAGTTATGGGAAAAATCCGGCATATTCGATGGATTGGCCGGCGCGCCTTCTGAGCTGCATATTAATTCGAATAGGCATAATTTGTAAACGGGAAAAAACATGCCGGATTAAGTAATTAAGGCATACTGAAATCGGGCTGAAAAATATAAAATCAATGAAAATATAAGAAAACGCCGCGCTGGCCGCTTTATACTATTGCCGGGGCGGCCAGGTTTCAGGACGCTGGATTAACAAAAGCTGACGCGGTCTTTTCCGGCTTAATGCCGGAGCAAAGGCCGTACCACTCGCATGTCCCGCATACCAGGCCGAGACGGCCTGGTTTTATAATTTCGTCATAAGCGCGGTTTAGAAGTATTCCGTAGGGGAGATCCATTCCATATTCAAAGCCGCAGAGTTCCTGGCATCGGGTGTCAAAGCCGCCTGGTTTATCGCCAAAGGAGCAGGCGGAGCCAAGATTATGGGGGCACGCTCCGCATATGTCGTCTGGGCCGGATATAAGCCGCACATTGGAGTTTGGATGCAGCCGCGCCTTGACATTGGCCATATTTTTGGCAAATCCGTCATTGTAGCCCTTGCCGATAAAGTGCATCAGGCAAAGAAGGTGGTGTGGACGAAGTACGGTCATCGGGGCCTCCCGCTGTTGAGTATATTAAAATTCTCTAGCATGTTAAAAAAGCGCAGCAGCCGCTTTTTTGAGGTTGCGGGTTTTGCCTCCCGCCCTTCGGGCGCCAGAGCGGCAAAACCCGCAAAGAATAAAACCCTCACGGTTTTCATCAGGCTCTTACGCGCATGTCGTCAGAGCTTGATTTAAAGTCAAGGTATGGGGCAATTAACAATCCCAGGGTTCTTTGACAGTCTGAATTAATTCTATCACGCGCCGGACCAGCCGGCAACCTTATATGTAAATATTTAAACCGGATGAAGAAATACCACCGGCATATAAGGCTATTTAAAGACGGTTATTTACAAATAAATCTTTTTATAGATTATAAAATATTGTATAGCATGTCCATAATAGCGCATTATTTCACAAAAAATAAACGGACAAATAATATAATAGCGAATTTTAGATTGCAAATATTAGCACTATCATTTATAATGTTCAGTAAGAAAAATACTATCGGAGGTATCGCCATGCCAGCTTTGATGAAAATACGCTCTGCATACTCATCCCTTCCATCAGCCGAGCGCAAAGTCGCAGACTTCATACTAAATGACCCCAAGCAGGCTTCACTTATGGTTATCAACGATATCGCGCGCGCATCGAATGTCAGCGTCCCTTCGGTGACCAGGCTTGCGCGCAAGCTGGGGTATGACGGCTTTATGGAATTCCGCGTGGCTCTCGCGGCGGGAGGAACCGACCCGATTACCATGGAGACCGAGCCACTGAACGCATCCGATTCCGACGAAGCGGCAATCGAAAAGATGTTTTTATCCTCAATGCGCTGCGTCGAAGACACCATGAAGGTGCTCGACGCGAAGAAGCTGGCGAGGTTTGTCGATGAGATTGTCGCGGCGCACCGCGTGGCGATAACGGGGCTGGGGGCGTCCGGACATTTGGCGGTGATAACGGCCGAGCATCTGGGGTTGTTGGGCGTCGACGCCGCCGCAACCATTGACGAGCATATGATAAAGGTGCGCGCGTCGCATCTCAAGGAAGGCGACGTTATGCTGGCGGTTTCACGCACCGGCGCAACCAAGGTTGTAAACGACGCGATTAAGATCGCCCATAAAAACGGCGCAAAGTGCGCAATGATAAGCAACAATGTAAGTTCATCCGTATCAGCGCTGTGCGATTATTTCTTCTGTACCGCACGTATACCGGATGTGCTGGAGCTGGTGGGACGGGAGACAAATATTTCCCAGTACGTTCTGCTTGAAACGCTTTCGTTCATGGTAAGCCGCAAGCTGAACGCCGGCGAAAAGTTCTAATGCTTCGCATATACGCGGATTATCATACGCATACGGTATTCAGTCACGGAAAGGGCACTCCGGAGGAGAATGTCCTTTCCGCGATTTCTAAAGGGCTCAGGCGCGTGGCAATTTCGGAGCATGCGCCGGCCCACATGTTTTACGGCGTAAGGGGCGGCAGGCTGACAGAACTCAGGCGGGAGATAGACAGGCTCAACGTAAAATACGGGGACAGGATAGAGGTTTTAATGGGGCTTGAGTGCAATCTCACCGGAAACGGCCTCTGCGATGTGCCAAAGAACCCAGGCATGTTCGACCTGCTTATCCTTGGATATCATAAGGGCGTGTTTCCATCAAACGGCTTTTCTCTCAAGGCTGTTTTGCAGCTGATGGGCATTGGGCTGGATCCTTACGGCAATGCCGAGGCGGTTGCCAGGGCGGCGGAACGCTATAGAATAACCTTTGTCTCCCATCCGGGGCTTTATATACCCATGGACATTGATATTCTAGCCAAAATGTCGGCCGCGCTGAAAGTACCGCTGGAGATAAACGGCGCCCGCGTTACCCTGAAAAAAGCCGAGCTTGAGCGGGCAAAGGCGCTTGGAGCCAGCTTTATAATAAACAGCGACGCGCATACGGCTGAAAATGTCGGGAACGTAAGTGCCGCGATAGCCGCCGCCGAGCAGGCCGGCGTGGAGGACCTGGTTGTGAATCTTGAGCGGTGCTGACAGGGCCTTTTATTGGTTGATTGATAAAATTTAGTTTTTAGCCGCTACTACAAATACCGGGCAAGGATTCATATGCCTTTTTATTGATCGCGTAAACGCATTGTTCATGCTGGTTTGCCGATTCCATACCCTGTTTCTTTCAAACACCATTTTACCATTTTCAGCCTAAGTAAATACCCCCCACGCCAACGTCCGCGCAGCTTATAACCGGCGGCTGTACAGCCTTACCTCGTCTATTCTATAGCAATGCCTCCCCAGTTCATCCTTCCGGTTCGCCGGAGCGCCGAACACCAGCTCTTCGGGCCCGTAGATGTTACCAATAGCTTCGCTGTTGAGCAGCGGCAGGCACTCTGCGCCCCGCGCATAACAGCGTATCCAGGTATGGTCTTGCACAAGCGAAAAGCCGATAGACCGATAAAACTCATTTGCCGCCATATCCTCCTGGGTCCATAGCTCACAATAGCTGATACCCTGCGCAAGCATCATGCGCCGGGCCGTTTTCCACAGCTTTGTGGCTACGCCGCGGTTGCGGTACTCAGGCAGCACGGCCATGTGCCATATTATAGCGCCGCGCCCGATGTTTATACTCAACTCGCAGGAATCCAACTCAGCGGACAGCAGGCCGATAATGTTTCCATTATCCACGGCAACGAGGTCAACCGATTGATGCGGATAACTCTCCTTTTCCCTCTTTACATCGTTAAAATAGGAGCAGTCCAGAAACGACACCGCTCTGCATACCAGCCATCCATGTTCGTCCGAATCCCTGTATGTTCTAATCACCATAGCGGTATTCGCGCTCCCTGCTCTTATCCACAGTTTCCTTCCCCCTCTGTTAGATATGAAGCCATTTGGTTTTATTGTGAGTTTTACAATATAACGCTTAACATGCTTCCCTCTTACGGGCTTAGTCCTGCACTAGGGTTTGCAACCCGTTAGCCAGTATAGGTTATTATACTAGGATTGTCAACTCACTATGGCCTGGACCGGGGATTAAGGCGTCCTATGAATTCTCCTTTGTTATCAAGCAAATCAAGCAAAGACGCTCGAAAGGGGCTGGGACTGCTGTTTTAGCTCAGGGAAATAAAACAGCCGGTTATATCGCAGGATTTTGCGCTTGTCTGCGAAAAAAGAAATCCTATGCCTAAGGAACAGCTGGCGATACTTTTGCTATTTCCCAGGAAATATTATTTGTAAACGGTTATGCCAGAAAGCATGGCGGGGCAGGCAAGAATTGCCCTAACAATTAAAGCCTTCCGTGATTTATGTTTGCGGGCGGGAGTTAATGCTGAACTGCTAGCAATACCCCCAGTTGACGAGGGTAAACAAGCCTTAGGGGACGGATTTAGTCCATTTCCATGTTCTCGTAGTTTGAAATAGTGCTGCTAGTCCCGCGCTCCCCAGCCTTGCGCTTGCTACAAGGCCAACTCCTTTAGCTCTCCGGAGCGTACGGAGATTGCATTATGCTGGACTTTTTGCGGCGCCATTGGGCACTTCGTAAGCTTTGGTCAGGCTGTCCGTTATTTATCCGATTTTTTTATGACTTAAACTTTATTTTTACGAAATTCATCGTTGGTTTATCGTCTGGGGTAATTAAAACCGCCGCGCAGATAGAAGCGATTTATTTTGCCCGGATGGTTCTGAGTTAAGTTGTACTTAATGCGCCGTCCGGTTTCTCCGTTCCATTCAGGCTAAGGTTTCGGGGTATGAGCGTTACGCCGGTTATCACCAGCGCGTAGAGCCTACCGCTATACATATCAACATAGCGCTTCCTCATTAATATTTCTGACTATCCATTCCGATATATTCAATTTATTGACGTGCGGCGCTCAACTGCAAATCGAGCAGACCGCTTTACATGGACATATTAGCTCCCACGCGTTATAATTACTACCGAGGGAACGGTTACGTCGCCTTTATTGATTAACTTACGGGACTTTAACAATACCGCAATAGAACGGAGGAAGCGCCGATGCTTGACAGCAGGGGTTTTGATATGTGGGCGGATGGGTACGATGAGAGCGTAGCCCTCTGCGAGGAGAATGGGGAGTACCCCTTTGCCGGCTACCGCGAGCTTCTAAACGCCATATATAACGAGGTGAGAAGACGCGAACGCGCCAGCGTGTTGGACGTGGGATTTGGTACGGGGATACTTGCGAAGAAATTGTACGACTGCGGCTGTGAAATATACGGGATAGATTTTTCACAGAGGATGGTCGATATAGCCAGGGAGAAGATGCCTGGCGCGATGCTAGTGCAGCATGATTTCAGCCGCGGACTTCCCGACTCGATAAAGAACAGGAGGTTTGACTATATAGTCAGCACATACGCCATACATCACCTTGACGGCCGGGAAAAGACGGGGCTGATACGGGAGATGCTTCAATGCCTGAGCGGCCAAGGGCTTATACTCATAGGGGACGTTGCGTTTGAAACCAGGGCAATGCTTAATGAATGCAGGGAAAGGTGCGCCCCCGGGGAATGGGACGACGACGAGGTCTATATAGTGTTTGATGAACTGACCAGGGACCTTGACGGCGCGAGGCTGGACTTCAGGCGGATATCGCACTGTGCGGGCATTGTGAGCGTGCGTGGATTGAAATAGGCCCAGCATGGTCGCCTTTATGGGCTCGTCGGGCGTCGCACCCCGTGTGGGTGGGTGGATTGAAATTGTGAGTAGGACAATCAAAAATGTCAATAAATTTATCTATATTATGTTGACGATATAAATAAAAAGTGGCATACTATAGATAATAAATAGAAAGGAGTTTATATCTATGGCTCAAACAAATATCAATATCCGAATGGACGAGAACTTAAAAAAACAATTTGACTATTTATGCAATGAACTTGGTATGAGTATGACTACGGCGTTTAATATTTTCGCAAAGACTATGGTACGCCAACAAGGTATGCCATTTGAAATTACGCTTAAATCTCCAAACTCTGAAACCTTGGCGGCTATTGACGACGTAAACCATGAGCGCAATCTCAGCAAGTCCTTTCACAGCGTAGCGGAATTGATGGAGGACTTAAATGCTTGAAATAAGGTATTCGGCAAAGTTCAAAAGGGATTTTAAAACTATTGTTAAAAGAGGATATAACCCTGACCTTCTTCAAGAGGTGCTGGAGATTCTATGTAATGGGCAACCGCTACCGCCCCAATATAAAGATCATAGGCTGATGGGCAATTATGAGGGTTACAGGGAATGCCACATTACCACCGATTGGTTATTAATCTATAAAATAGAAAATGATATTCTGACTCTTACGTTAACCCGAACTGGGACCCACAGCGACCTGTTCTAACGCCTGACCTTAACTTAAGGGCGCTGATCCTTTCTAATTCGCACCCCGTGTGGGTGCGTGGATTGAAATTTGTAAATGTTCATGAAATCATACTTGATAATTGTCGCACCCCATGTGGGGTGTGTGGATTGAAATTATCAGTATCCGCTCCAGCTGCAGGGCCTCTAAGGTCGCACCCCGTGTGGGTGTGTGGATTGAAATCCTCAGCAGCTTATACCGTAATCGTTTATCGACTGTCGCACCCCGTGTGGGGTGCGTGGATTGAAATAATACAGGGTCGATAAACGTCGCGTACACGAAGAAGTCGCACCCCATGCGGGTGCGTGGATTGAAATGTGCTTGTTACGCCCGACACCGCTACCTGCTGGGTCGCACCCCGTGTGGGTGGCCAGGGGATAGGTTGGCTAAGATCAGCGTTGTCGAGGATTTGATTATTTGATTATATAAGGATTCCTTACGTACCGTCTTGGAACCGGCATGCGGATTAAATGGGAATTTATATTTAATGGCTGGAAGAATGGACCGGCGCCGTAAACAGCGTTTGGCCCATTTCATTTACGGCTTTATTGGATATGGATATGGGAGCTCACCAAAGACCTATAAGCGTTTAAGCGTTTGCTTTAATGTGTAAGCTTGAGGGTATATCTTACCTCCGCCGCTTTATTCGTAAAATGACTGTTTTTTTCCGTCCCGTCTAAAGCAAAGCCGAATTTCTCGTAGAACTTCCTTGCTCTGACATTTTCTTTAAACACCCATAGAAAAACATCGGAAAAATTAAATTCCATAATTTTATTTAAGGCCGTTTTCATCATGGCGCATCCCAGCCCGCGGCCCCAGTATTGTTCAATGGTATATATTGATACGATTTCGGCAAAGCCGGGCAAATCTTCATCCCTTGATTCGCAAAACATAAACTCGCCGCATGCAATATCCCCGTCCAATGCTATATAAAATTCCCCTCTTGGCGCTTGAAGCATTGTCCTGAACCGGTTAAAATTATTGTCAGGATCGCATTGCCTTGCCAGCTCGGCGGGCGGTATGATATGCTTATACGCGCTGGCCCATGACTCGGACAGGATTTTGGCCAGAGCGTATGCGTCTTCTATAGTCGCCTTCCTTATGATATAATCCATCCGCACTCTCCGTTTAAAGCAAATTGCAGTCCATTAGACCTATCCTCGGTAGACAAGGCTAATTATACCATGGCTACCGCTGTTGTTCAAGCAACCGTGGGGCGGCGGGTCCAATTTCAATAGGAGGGTGAGCCGCCTCTGATAGATCAAAATAAAAATTTCAGATTAGCACTGTTGACATGTCAGGTTTAATGGGTTAAACTTATGGTGGTTTAACGCATTACACCTAAAGAGGAGGTAATTATGGCAACGCCTAAGGTATTTGAAAGCGAGTACCGCTTTTGCCAAATCCTGTGGGAGCACGAGCCGGTGAACAGCACAAGGCTTGTTCAGCTTTGCAGGGAGAGGCTGGGGTGGTCTAAAGCCACCACCTACACGGTGATACGCCGCCTGGCCCAGCGGGGCGTTTTAAAGAATGAAAACGCGATCGTATGCTCCCTGATCTCGAGGGATGAAGTGCAGGCGGCCGAGATAGATGAGCTGGTGGAAAAAACCTTTGACGGCTCTTTGCCCAAGTTCATAGCGGCGTTTACCAGGCATAGAAATCTCTCAAAGGACCAGATTGCCCAAATACGCCGCATGATAGACGCGCATGGGGAGGAATGAGCATGGAAACGATTTTTATTAAGCTTCTGAACATGAGCATAACCGCGGGATGGCTGATTTTGGCGGTGGTGCTGCTTAGGGCTGTCTTGAAAAGGGTGCCAAAATCCATTCTGTGCGTGCTGTGGGCGCTGGTGGGTATCAGGCTGATATGCCCGTTTTCCATTGAAAGCATGTTTAGCGCCGTTCCCAGCGCGGAAACGGTGCCTCAGAGCATCCTTTACTCAAGGACGCCGGCAATAGACAGCGGGATAGAAGCGATTAACGAGTCGATAAACCCTATCCTCTCCCAATCGCTGGCTCCGGACATGGCTATGAGCGTAAATCCCGCGCAGGTGATAGCCTTTGCCGCAAGCGCCGTATGGATTGCGGGAATGGCGGCGATTGTGCTTTATACCCTGATAAGCTATTTGCGTTTGCGCGGAAGGGTTGCCACAGCCGTAAGATTAAAGGACAACATCTGGCAGAGCGAGGCCGTTACGTCGCCGTTTGTCCTTGGCGTATTCAAGCCCCGAATCTATCTGCCCTTTAACATGGACGAGGAAAGCATGCGCCACGTAATCGCGCACGAAACGGCGCATATCAAACGGCGCGATCATTGGATAAAGCCCGCGGGCTTCCTGCTGCTTACCATTTACTGGTTCAATCCGTTGATATGGCTTGCCTATAGCCTTATGTGCCGCGACATCGAACTTGCCTGCGACGAGCAGGTGATAAAGGCGCTGGACGAGGACGAAAAAAGGGCATATTCCACGGCGCTGTTGGCCTGCAGCGTAAACAGGCGCGCCATTGCCGCCTGCCCGCTCGCGTTTGGAGAGGTTGGGGTAAAGCAGCGCATAAAGAATGTGCTCAACTATAAAAAACCGGCGTTTTGGATAATAGCGGCGGCAATTGCGTCCTGCCTGGCGGTAGCGGTGTTATTTATGACGGATCCAAAGCCGAAGAAGATTATGCTGTCGAGCCTGTCGGAAAATGAATGCGTTGAGTTTATAAAGGCGCGTGGAGTTGATATACCAGAAGGCTTTGATAACGGTGACCTTGGCGAATTCGTAAAAGATATGATTATTAGCGTTGAGGAAGATCCATACAATAACAAGTATTCTGCAGTAAGCTTTACTGTAATCCATGACTTTGCCAAAGAGATCCAAAGGGCGGTTAACGAGTATCACGGCATAGAGTCCTATGATACCGGCGATCTCTTTAGCGCCGTATCCGCAGCCATAATCGAAGCGAATTCGGAGGGCGTTGAACGTGGAGGGATCCCCACCTCGGCATACAGCATATTGAAGATAGTGCATAACGGCGACAAGCTTACCGTATATGCCGCGGCAATGTACAATGAATACATATATGAGGACGGCGCTTTAACGCTGGCGAGAGGAAGCCACATGCCGGTCGCCATCACGTTTCATAACGATAAAGGGGAGTTAACCCCTGTTGAATACTGGGTTCCTCAGGATGGCAGCGAATATTCACCGTCTATAAGGAAAAAATTCCCCAGCGATATATATGACGCAGCGATGAAGCTGCATGATTATGCCGACTTACATGAGAGGGGATGTTACGAACAGGCGCTGGAGCATGTTAACGGAGGTATGGCGGATTAGACTGGACGGCGCGTAAAGGGAACCTATCTCAAGCGGCTGCTGAAAAGGCGCCGGCGCGGAACTGAAAATGCCGCCGCGGCGCCTTTGGCCATGTGAAGTGGAGACAAAACGGCTGACCGCCTATAAGAGCAACGCGCCGTCAATCGGGCGCTTGGGGCATAAAAAGGGATATTTTTGCTGACAGGCCGCTTTAACGGCAGGCTTACGAGCTTGCCGTTAAAGCTATAAGCGCCCGATACGCAATGATAACCGCCAGGGACATAATGGCGTATACTATGACGGCTATGATGAAAATAATTAATTTTATACGGGACTTACGACAATTTTCGCGGCTGCGCGGGGGCTTTTGCCATCTCACGATAGCTATAGACAAATTACACATCTTTATAAAACTATCCAGTTGTGGTATTATTAGTCGGTAGAACTTGATAGGAGACGGATAATGACCTACCTTGCGGGGACATATGACGTTATAGTGCTGGGAGCGGGCCACGCTGGATGCGAGGCGGCCCTGGCATGCGCGAGGATGGGGCTGAATACGCTTTGCCTTACGATGAACCTTGACTCCATAGCGCTGATGGCATGCAATCCTGCCATAGGGGGTACTTCGAAGGGGCACCTTGTACGCGAGATAGACGCATTGGGCGGGGAAATGGCCCTTGCGGCGGACGACGCGTTTTTGCAGGTGCGCATGCTGAACACCGGAAAGGGGCCGGCCGTGCACTCGCTTAGGGGCCAGATGGACAAGCGCCGCTATCATGAGCGGATGAAGCTTGCGCTGGAGCGGCAGGAGCGCCTTTACCTCAGACAGGGCGAATGTGAGCGGATACTGACCAAAGGCGGACGTGTAAGCGGAGTGATATGCGCAGGCGGCGCACGGTTTGAGTGCAGGGGCCTGATTATAGCGGCCGGCGTATACCTAAAAAGCCGTATATTGATAGGCAAGCATGTCACGCAGGGCGGGCCTTGCGGGTTTTTTGGCTCAGGGCCGCTGTCGGATTCGCTGACCGAGCTTGGCTTCAACCTGAGAAGGTTTAAAACCGGCACGCCGCCCAGGATAAACAGGCGCAGCGTTGATTTTGACAGGATGCAGGCGCAGTATGGCGATGTGCCGACGCCCAGGTTTTCATTTTTAAGCGCTCCTTCGGACGCCTCGCAGGAGCCATGCTACCTTACCTATACCAATTTACAGACTCACGAGATTATTAGGAGCAACCTGGATCGGTCGGCAATGTACAGCGGGCTGATTCAGGCGTCGGGAACGCGCTACTGCCCCTCCATTGAGGACAAAATAGTCAGGTTCGCCGATAAGGACCGCCACCAGCTCTTTATTGAGCCGGAAGGCGCGTCAACCCTGGAAATGTATGTGCAGGGCATGTCTACAAGCCTTCCGGAGGATGTGCAGCTGGACATGCTGAGGACGGTTGAAGGCCTTGAGCGCTGTGAGATGACAAGGCCGGGCTATGCCATAGAATACGACTGCATCGATCCGCTGGAGCTTTCGCTTGCGCTTGGCTCAAAGAGGATAGGGGGACTGTATTTTGCCGGACAGATAAACGGGACGTCCGGTTACGAGGAGGCTGCCGCACAGGGCTTATACGCGGCGGTCAACTGCGCGCTCAATATAAAGGGCGAGCCGCCGCTGCTGCTTTCGCGTTCGGACGCGTATATAGGGGTGCTGGTGGATGATCTTGTGACGAAGGGCACGAACGAGCCATACCGCATGATGACTTCGCGGGCGGAATACAGGCTGATACTCCGTCAGGATAACGCGGATCTCCGCCTTACGGAGCTTGCCAAATCCACGGGACTTATAAGCGGCAGCCGTTATGACGCGCTAAGATTGAAGAGGGAGCGGCTCGCCCAAGCGCTTGAAGGGCTTGAACGAATAGCGCCTCCGGACAGCGTGTTAAACGGCCTGCTTTTGAGCAGAGGAGAGCCCCAGGCGCAAAGCGGAATCAAACTTTTTGACCTGTTAAAACGGGGCACGATAAACTATATTGACCTTGTGGCGGCCTATCCTTCATTGCCGGTCGTTCCAGCCGAGGTATCACGGCAGGCTGAGATAACCGCAAGGTACGAGGGTTATATAGCAAAACAGCATGAACAGATAAGGCGCCAGAAATCAATGGAAGAAACGTCTCTTCCGGCCGAGATGGATTATATGAATATTTCGGGGTTAAGGATTGAGGCCAGGGAGAAGCTGAATCTGGTTAAACCCGCGAATCTGGGCCAGGCGGGCCGTATTTCTGGAGTTTCGCCGGCCGATATTGCGGTATTGATGGTGTATATGAGGTCGCGGGATATACCGGAGAGCGGGAAGCAATGTGAGCCTGTATGCGACGGGTAGGGAATATACCGTGATGTTACGCGCGGAACAATTTTCTGAAGAGAACTTTGAGTGCGCGCTTTAACGTATTGGCCATAGGCCTGATTTATAAAATTGCGGGAGGGTTGCTGGATTTGGAACTGGAAGTATATCTGGCCAAAACAATGCCGGAGCTCAACGATGCGCAGAAGAGCAGGTTTATAAGGTATTACGAACTGCTTGCTGAGCATAACGGCAGGGTAAACCTCACCGCCATAACCGATCCGGAGTCGGTGTGTGAAAAACATTTTGCCGACAGTCTGCTTGCAAGCGAGTTGATACCGGCTGGCGCTGACTGCGTCGACGTCGGTACCGGCGCGGGTTTTCCAGGCATACCGCTTATGATAGTTAGAAGAGATATAGGCATGACGCTTGTTGACGCCATTGCAAAGCGCGTGGCGTTTCTGGAGCTGGTATGCGCCGAGTTGGATCTTAACGCCACTTGTATACACGCAAGGGCCGAGGATCTGGGCCATGACAGCCGGTATAGGGAGCGGTTTAATGTAGCGCTTACCCGCGCGGTAGCCTCCGCGCCGGTGCTTGCCGAGCTGACGGCGCCGCTCCTGAAGGTTGGCGGCGTTTCTATCATGTATAAAGGGGCGGCGCAGGACCAGGAGCTTAAGGAGTGCCAAAGCGCTTTTGACAAGCTGAACGTAACGGGGGAGATAATCCAGTGCAGCGTTGGATGGGGAAGAAGGTGCCTTCTAACGGCAAGGAAGCTGTCGCCTACGGCCCCTGTTTATCCGCGCAGACCGGCAAATATAAAGAAAAGGCCGCTTTGATGCGGCAAACCGTGTTTTTGGGAGGATGTATGGCTGTTTTTGATTTTTTTAAGGATACTACCCGCGCCAACGAGGACGCGCGCAGGCTGGAGGAGATACCTATAGATGATATAACGCCCAATCCGTATCAGCCTAGGAAGACATTTGACGATGAGAGCATCTCCGAGCTGGCGCAGTCCATCAAGCAGGTAGGGTTGATTCAGCCCCTTGTTGTGCGGCGTACTAAGCTTGGTTTCGAGCTGGTAGCAGGCGAGCGCAGGCTTAGGGCGCTCAAGAGCCTTGGAAAGGAAAAGGCTCCATGCCTGGTATTGGGCGAGGTGATGGAGGAGGCCTCGGCCGTGATGGCGCTTATTGAAAACCTGCAAAGGGAAAATCTGCATTATCTTGAAGAAGCCCAATGCTACAGCGAGCTGCTGGAAAATTATTCGATGACACAGGAGGAACTGGCCGAACGCCTTGGAAAAAGCCAGTCGTCGGTTGCCAATAAGCTCCGCGTATTGAAACTAAGCCCCACCGTAAAGGCGTCTATGACCGAAGCGGGTCTCAGTGAGCGGCATGCCAGGGCCCTGTTAAGACTGTCCGACGAGTCGATGCAGCTCGAGTTCATAAAGCAGGTAAAGGAGAACGGCTTATCTGTAAAGGAAACCGAGCGCAGGATTGAAAAACGCCTGAACGAGCTGTACGACGAAAGGAAGGACGGCGCCAAGCCAAGGCCGATTATCCTGCGAATGATCAAGGATTACAGGCTGTTCATGAATACAATAAATATAGCCGTAAACCAGCTTAGGGAAGCGGGAATGATGATAGAGGTGGAGCAAAACGACAGGGAGGACGGCGTTGATATAAACATTAAGGTTACCAGGCCAGGCGCGGAGCGGACGGCGGCCGAGACCCTGCGTTGATACCAATGACGGCATATAGCCTTATTGCGAACCATACTGTTTTGTATAAGGAGGAGAGATCATGAATGATGTTATCAGGGGAATAATTGCCAGGCGCAGCATACGAAGCTATGGCCAACGGCAGATTGCTGAAGAGGAGCTGGGCCTGATACTTGACGCGGGACTCCATGCGCCGACGGCAAAGAATACACAGGGCTGCATCTTTACCGTTTTGCAGGGCAAGGCGCTTGAAAGGCTTGGCGGAGCGATAACGAAGTCCACGCTTGACATGGTAAAGCGTGGGATTTTGAACGCTCCAATCGATGAAACCTATTGCTGTTATTACCATGCGCCTACGCTTATAGTAGTAAGCGAGGACAGGGAAAACCAAAATGGATATGGGGATTGTTCCTGTGCGCTGGAAAATATGATGATAGCGGCCTCTTCGCTAGGGTTGGGCTCGTGCTGGATTAATCAGGTGCGGCCAGTATGTGACGATCCTCACGTCAGAAGCGTATTAAGCAGCTTTGGAATTCCTGAATCGCATATACCTTACGGTTCCGCGGCAATAGGCTACCCAGCTGGAGAGCCAAGGGAAATTGTCAGAAGGGAAGGCAGAATTTTAAGGCCTTAACCGTTGCTGACCCTTATTTGGCTTCTCGGCGGCAACAAATGTTACGCGCGTAACATTTGTTGCCGTATTTTTGTTGTGCTATCCACTTAAATATCCTATAATAAGTAAATAATACTGCTTGGCAGGCCATAAGCCGCCATGACATAGGGGAATATATAAGCATAACGGTAAACAATCAAATGGCTTGCGGCCGTTAGCCGCCGCCATGTCAGGAGGTCAATACGTGGCAAAGGTAGTTGCAATAGCCAACCAAAAGGGCGGGGTTGGGAAGACGACGACAGCGGTTAACCTGTCCGCCTGCATTGCGCAGCGGGGAAAGCGGGTATTGTCGATAGATATAGACCCCCAAGGAAATATGACAAGCGGCCTGGGTGTTAATAAGGATGAAACCGACTCAAGTATCTATGATGTTTTAATCAACCGCACCGATCCTGCGGACGCAAGGGTTAGAACAAGCGTTGAAGGGCTGGATCTAATACCGGCCCGCATTGAGCTGGCGGGCGCTGAGGTGGAGCTGGTCAGCATGCTGGCAAGGGAGCAGGTTTTAAAGAGGGCGATGCACAGGCTCTGGAATGAGTATGATTTCGTATTTGTCGACTGCCCTCCTTCGCTTGGACTGCTTACGCTAAACGCCTTGACTGCCGCGGATACGCTGATGGTTCCGATACAGTGCGAATACTATGCCCTTGAAGGGCTTTCCCAGCTTATGAACACGGTAAAGCTCGTGAGAATGCATCTAAATCCGGACCTGGACGTTGAAGGGGTCGTACTGACGATGTTTGACGCCAGAACGAATTTAAGCGCACAGGTTGTCACAGAGGTTAAAAAGTTCTTCAAGAACAAGGTCTACAGCACTATAATACCAAGATCTGTACGGCTTAGCGAGGCTCCCAGCTTTGGGCTGCCAATAACGCTGTACGATGCGAAGTCCGCCGGCGCAAAGGCTTATACGGCGCTGGCAGGGGAGCTGTTGAACAAGGAAGGAGATAACACCCCATGATGAACGGACGAAAAGGACTTGGGAAGGGTCTTGACGCCCTTTTGGGCGAGTATGTCGCATCACCTTCGGAGGGTGTGCACGAGGTTGACATAGACCTGCTGGATATAAATCTGGATCAGCCCAGAAAACGTTTTGACGAGGACAGGCTTGCGGAGCTAAGCTCATCAATAAAATTGCATGGCATCGTGCAGCCGATAATAGTGCGGAGAAAAGGCGACAGATATGTCATCGTGGCCGGCGAAAGGCGGTACCGCGCCGCACGGATGGCGGGTATGAAGACGGTTCCCGCGATCATAAGGGAATTTGACGAACGCCAGTTCATGGAGGTGGCGCTCATAGAGAATATACAGCGTGAGAATCTTAACTCCATGGAGATTGCCGCCGCGATTGATTTTCTTATTAAGCAGCATGACCTTACGCATGAGGAGATAGCGCACCGGATAGGAAAAAGCCGCGTATCTGTTACACAGATACACAGGCTGCTTTCCCTTCCCCCAAAGGTGCAGGAATATATACGCGAAGGCCGCTTACAGTTTGGTCACGCGAGGCCGCTTGTAGGGGTGGGAGACCCAGCGCTTCAAAGCAAGCTTGCCGACAGGGCCATAGAACAGGGCTGGTCGTCGCGCGAGCTGGAACGGAATATAGCGCATGAGCTGAACCGAACGCCCAAACCAAGGAGTTTGGCCGCGAAGGATACAGTGCGGCGGCAAAATCCGTCTGTCATACACGATGAAGGGCAGCGCCGAATTCAGGAGCAGATATCCACAGGTTCCAATAACCCTACGACGGCCTTTGAAGCGTACGAAAAGCAGGACGCGCAAAGGCCCTTTGATCCGCACAGGTATACCCAGCGCGATCCTGACCTTGTGGACGCGCAGAACAAACTGAGGGAGCGTTTGGGCGTAAAGATAACCATAAGGGGTTCCATGAACAGGGGAAGCCTTGTTATTGACTACTATAACAAGGAGCATCTGGCGGGATTGTATGACATGCTTATGGGACATTTAGATCCATATAAGAAATAAGTTAATGTACTGCGTGTTTATATATGAGGCGCTCTTTTTAATTCAACAGCCCTTTTATACGCGTCATTCTTGGATATGTTTAGCAGTCCGCTTGCCAATTTTGCCGCATCCTTTGAGCTAAGCCCGTGCTGCAGGAGCTCCATGAGAAGAAAGTCGATATGCTCGCCGCTTGCCCGCAACTCGGCGCATTGGCCCACGGCAATAATGCATTCGCCCTTGGGAGGAGAATCTAAGTACTTGCCAGCCAGCGAGGAGAGCGTGCCTCGCACGGTTTCCTCATGCAGCTTTGTAAGCTCACGCATCAGTACGGCCGGCCTGTCCCCAAAGCAGGCCAGCATTGCCGAAAGCGTCTTATATACGCGCAGCGGACTTTCGTAAAATATCATAGTGCAGTCCTCGTTTTTCAGCGATTCAAGCCGCTGTTCCAGGTCTCCGGCGGTGCGCGGAAGAAAGCCCTCAAACCTGAACTTATCACACGGCAGGCCGCACACAACGGCCGCTACTATCGCAGCCGAAGGACCGGGCAGAACCTCAAATGGAATATTGCGCTCAATACATGCGAATATAAGCCGTGCGCCCGGGTCGGATATACCAGGCATTCCGGCGTCGCTTATATAAGCAACAGGAATGCCGCTTATCACTTTAGAAGCAATTTCCTCAGCGCGTTGAGCCTCATTATGATCATGGCAGCTTAGCAGAGGTTTGCTTATCTTGTAATGTTTAAGCAACTTTATAGAATTGCGGGTATCCTCAGCATATATAACATCCGCGTTCCTAAGCGTCTTAATCGTGCGAAGCGTGATATCCTCCAGGTTTCCTATAGGCGTAGGGCATAGGTAAAGTTTGGGTTCCATAAATCCTCCGTTATCCGCGGTCATAATGTTACGCGCGTTACAATTATGCGTGTATGCATGACTGTCAATCCATATGATACATTGATCTCGCGTCGTCGGTGTAATCGCCCTGGCCGTCGTAAAGGATGAGGGGCTTTTCACACATCGCGCCGCTCTTCGCCCCCTTTTTTGCTTCGATTAATACCAAATATGGGGGCTTATGAAGGTATGAAGATACAAGGCGGTAGCGTTTTATCTCAATACCCTGTCCGGATAAGGCATGGGAAAGCTCAAAGGCACCGCCAGCCGGATACGACATAAACAGCCGGCCGCCATGCTTAAGCAGGCGCTTGGCGCATACGGCTACATCCTGAATGCGGCAGGATGAACTATGCATACTTACAGTCCTGCTTTCATTCATCCCGGTAAGCGATCCGTTAAAGTAGGGCGGGTTGCACACCGCTGCGTCGAATGAACCATGGCCCAAAGCATCGGGCGCGTCCCGCATATCCATAACCATTGCCTTTATTCCATCCTGATTATTGTATATTGCGCTCCTGATGGTCATATCCACAAGTTTGGACTGGATATCAACCCCGGTAACGCTTGCGCCGGTGCGTCCATTTATCAGTATCGATAAAATACCGGTGCCACAGCCCAGGTCAATAACCCTGTCGGTACGCTTAACCGAAGCAAATGATGCAAGCAGCACCGAATCCGTGCCAAAACAGAAATACTTAGGGTTTTGAATTATATATAACCCTTTATATTGCAGGTCGTCGAGCCTTTCGTCAGCATTTATAAGCATATAGCACCACTTTAGCGTTTGATAACTTCCCCTTATTATACAGCATATTTAAGCCGAATCAATCAATACGATACGCATTATTCACGTAGAAAATATAACATTACAACATGATACTAATAAAAATACAAGATTGCCGTATAAAAAGAGAAACAACAGTACACCCAAGTGTGTTCTGTTGCTCTCTTGGAGGTGTGGTCGCGCGAAACGGATAAACCCGATAGTTCACGCAACATGGAGAATTCCGTCAATGGCGGGATCCACTGAACATGCTATAGGCTTAAACAAAGAACCTATGATTAAATCGTAACATAGAATAATAAAAATGTAAACTCCAATCCCACTATATATTATAACAATATATAGTGGGATTATACTAATAAAAATACTGACAAGTTTTTAAAATATAGTTGACAAAATAGAGTTAAAGAGCATATAATTAAACATGAACAATCATTCAAATGAAAGGATGATCAAATATGTTATCGGATGAAACGATTCATGGGGATTACATACATGCGCATGAGGACGTTATACAGAAGGTGAACGACTCGATGCCTGAAGAGGAGATATTATGCGATCTGGCGGAGTTATATAAGGTGTTTGGGGACAGCACAAGGATAAAGATACTCTATGTGCTGCTCGAAGCGGAAATGTGCGTATATGATATCGCGCAGCTGCTCAACATGAGCCAATCCGCGATATCGCACCAGCTCAGGGTGTTGAAGCAGTCGAAGCTTGTTAAGTACAGGCGGGAGGGGAAAACGGTGTTCTACTCGCTGGCCGACGATCATGTAAGGACGATAATCAATCAGGGAATGGATCATGTAGCGGAATGACGAAAGGGGAGTAAAGAAAATGAAGAGGACATTTAAAATAATTGGGCTTGACTGTGCAAACTGCGCGGCAAAGATAGAATCGGCCGTAAATCGTATTGACGGTGTTAACATGGCTGCAATCAGCTTTATGACCCAAAGGTTTACCCTGGATGCGGCTGACGATAAGTTCGACAAAGCAGTGGAGGAGTCTATAAAGGTATGCAAGCGGATAGATCCGGAATGCACGATTGTAGCTTAGGGTGATATTATGAGCAGCAAACAGAAAAAATCTATTACGCGCATAGCGGCGGGAGCGGCGCTGCTTGCGGCCGCTATGCTGCTGCCGTTGGAAGGATGGCTTAGGCTGCTGCCATTTCTTGCCGCCTATCTAACGGTTGGCGGCGGGGTATTGATGCGCGCTGGAAGGAACATACTCAACGGACAGGTCTTTGACGAGAACTTCCTTATGTCCATAGCCACGATAGGGGCTTTTGCCGTAGGCGAATATGCGGAAGGCGTGGTGGTCATGCTCTTTAGCCAAATTGGGCAGCTGTTCGAGAGCTATGCCGTAGGCCGCTCAAGGGAGTCGATTGCCTCGCTTATGAACATAAGGCCCGATTCAGCAACCGTGCTGAGGGAGGGCAGGCTTATAACCGTAGACCCGTACAACGTGGGCATAGGCGAGATAATAGTAGTGGAACCGGGAGAAAAGATACCGCTTGACGGCATAGTCAGGTCGGGAGCTTCATCGATAGATTCATCCGCGCTTACGGGCGAATCGCTGCCAAGGGACATTGTCTCCGGAAGCGAAGCGCTGAGCGGGTGCATAAACCTCACGGGCGTATTGGAGATAGAGGTAACAAAAGAATTCGGGGAATCAACCGTATCAAAGATACTTGAGCTCGTTGAAAACGCGGCGTCTAAGAAAGCCAAAACAGAGAACTTTATTACCAAGTTCGCCAGGTACTATACGCCCTGCGTTGTTGCGGCGGCTGTGCTGCTTGCGGTAGTTCCGCCGCTGATATTGAGCGAACCCTTTTCCGGCTGGATAAACAGAGCGCTCATATTTCTGGTCATTTCATGTCCGTGCGCCCTTGTAATATCCGTACCGCTCAGTTTTTACGGCGGGATAGGCGGAGCCTCCAAGCGGGGGATACTTATCAAGGGAAGCAACTACCTGGAAGCGCTGTCAAAGACCGAGCTGGTCGTGATGGATAAGACCGGAACCCTGACAAAGGGCACGTTTTCCGTTGAAAGCGTCAATCCGGTGGATATCAGCGCTGAAAAACTGCTGGAATACGCCGCCCTTGCTGAAAGCTACTCAAACCATCCCATATCCGCGTCATTGATTAGAGCGTATGGCAGGGAAACGGATCTATCCCGCGTGTCGAATGCCAGAGAGTCAGCCGGGCATGGCGTAATGGCCGATGTCGACGGCCTGCCGGTACTGGCGGGCAACGCAAAGCTTATGAAGGAAGCGGGGGTGGACTGCTCAGTGCCCGCGCGGCCTGGTACGGCCGTCCATGTTGCTGTAGACGGCAGGTATGCCGGGTATATCCTCATAGCGGATGAGATTAAGGAGGATGCTAAGAACGCCGTTGAGGAAATGCGAAAGGCAGGAGTGAAAAAGACGGTCATGCTCACCGGCGACGCCGGCTCGGTGGCCGTATATATAGCTGGAAAGCTTGGAATCGACGAGGTTCATTCCGAACTGCTTCCGGCCGATAAGCTCGACCAGGTCGAAAGGCTTGGGAAAGAGACCTCGAAGGAAGGAAAGCTTGCCTTTGTGGGAGACGGTATTAATGACGCTCCGGTTTTGTCGCAGGCGGACATCGGGATTGCCATGGGCGGCCTTGGCTCTGACGCCGCGATTGAGGCCGCGGATATCGTAATAATGGACGACCGGCCGTCAAAAATACCGGTAGCCATTAGAATCTCAAGAAAGACAATGCGAATCGTATGGCAGAACATAATATTCTCGCTGGCGGTAAAGGCGGCTGTGCTTGCGCTGGGGGCGGTGGGTATTGCCACCATGTGGGAAGCTGTGTTTGCGGATGTAGGCGTATCGGTAATCGCTATACTCAATGCAGTGAGACTGATCAGGGGAGAAAAGACTAGGGTATAAAAATAACTTTCACGTCCCGACATGAGGATCAGTCGCACATTTCAGGGCACGTACGGTAAGTACTGCCGTACGCGCCGTTTTAGCTTATGTTGCAGACCAGAATCAGAACAGGGTCAAAACCGTCTGCACATGAAAAAACGGTGATATAATAATTGATGAAGAGGAGTTTAATATGGTAGTAGGTATAATAGGGGAAAGCTGCACCGGAAAATCCACCATCGCAAAACTGTTGGCTGAAGAGACCGGCGCCAAGGTATACTCTGGAAAGGATTATTTGAGGCTTGCAAAGGGAGAAGCCGAGGCCAAAAGGATTTTTATGGACATGATGCGTGACGGCGGGATATCAATTATCTATATAATAAGCGAGATCGAACATCTCGGCCTGCTCGCCGAAAACGCATTCAGGGTGCTCGTCACGGCGGATGTGGATTCGATAAAGCAGCGCTTTGCGAAAAGGCTCAACGGGTCGCTGCCCGCTCCGATCAGTGCGATGATAGAAAAAAAGCACGGCATATTTGACGATCAAAAGTATGACGTACTGCTGAATACGGATTTATTGGAGCCGGCTGAAGCAGTAAAAATAATTGTAAGCCATCTCAATACGTAAAGCAAGCCTTTCCGACAGTCGCTTAGGGGTGATGGAGATTTAAAGGCGGCCGCTGCGCAAAAACACTCCGGCCGCCATCCTAGCCTATGGCCGGCAAGGCCGAGGGATTCAGGATCGGCTTGACGCTCCTATATTCTTTTGCCATCCTAAGGGCTATCAGCCCGAGCGTATCCTGAACAATTGCATCGCTTGTTACGTCTATAAACAGCCACTTGCCGCCTAGGGACTGGCTTGTACTCCGAAAAAGCTCCTGTATATATGGTCCGCACGAGTTGATGATAAGTTCGGCGCCGTGCAGTTTCTTATCCCCGATAACCAACATACAGTAGAAGCGGCCGTTATTGGGATATACGGTACATATCGATCTGCCGCCCTTTTTATACTTTACATTCCATCCCGGAGCCATGGAACATTTACTGTACTCTACCCTTGGAGAAACCCCGTACGTACCCTCGACCGATGTGCAAAATTCACTCCAAAGGGGACTGGAAACGAATTTGTCTATATCCGACGGCAAGGGCGGGACACTGGAGGGATATAATTCGTTCCATTTCATATATTACAACTCCTTTATAGCCGTTATACTCTAAAACAGCATAGCAAAGATAAAATATCATGTCCACAATATAGCCTTAAGTTGCATTTATTCTTGCGGCCGGCGCCGTTATCGCGTGTTTTGCTATTGTTCCGCGCGTAACGCGGTTGTGGGTAGACCGGACGGCCTGTTAGGATTTATAAAAATGAATTAAACCAATTTTATGGAAAGCTTACTTGACATCGCGGAAACTCGTGTTATACTCAATTATGGAAAGCAAACTTTACATAAGGGGGCGTTGAATTGAAAAACAGGCTTGAGGAGATACGAAAACAGCGGGGCGTCAGGCAGGAGGACCTTGCCGCGGCGCTTGAGGTTTCGCGGCAGACGATAGGCTCCCTTGAAAATGGGCGCTACAATCCCTCAATAATACTGGCGTTTAAGCTGGCCCGCTATTTTCATATGAGTATTGAAGAGATCTTTATCTATGAGGAGGATGTATAATGAACAGGAGTGTGCTGAACTATGTGGTGACAGCGGCAGGCTTGCTGCTGTTAGGCGTCGGATTGTATCTAATAAAAGGTGTTTCAATTTCCCAGGAAATAATTGCGCTGCCATATATCTGCATCGGCGTCGGATGCGGGGCCTTTGGCCATGGGATGGGGAACATAATGAGCAAGCGTGCGCTGAAAAATCATCCCGATATTCAGAGGCAAATTGAAATTGAAAAGAAAGACGAACGCAATATAGCCATAGGCAGCAGGGCGAAGGCGAAGGCCTTTGACATAATGGTGTTTGTATTTGGGGCGCTGATGGTATCCTTTGCCATGATGGGTGTGGAACTGGTTGCGGTATTGCTGCTCGTGTTTGCTTATCTTTTGGTAATTGGCTGCGGAGTCTATTATCGGTGTAAATACGATAAGGAGATGTAAAAGAGCTGAATCGAATGCAGACCAGTTAGCAAAGCGCAGGGGGAGGCAGGCATGCTTCTCCTGCGCTTTGCTGGGCTAGTATGGCAACACCCACTAGGTTCTAAGAACTAAAAAAACGCGGAGATAATAATATAGACTTGGAAGCATAGCCCCAAAGTATATCCATCAAAAATCAGCGAAGCGATATATGATTAAAAACGTTGTTTTTCGGGATTCCCAAGGGGACTTTTTACAAAAAGTCCCCTTGGGCGGGGCATGGGGCAAAAGCCCCATGAAGCCGGCCTGACAGCTTAAAGCCCTATAGCGCTAGAGCAAGCTCAGCTGAACGGGATGGAGCGCCTTCCTTTCAACAGCTTTTGATATTGAGAGAAGTTCGGCAGGCATATCATCAAAAAACGGGGATCTTTCGCCGGAATGCAGCAATATAAGCTCGTCTCGCGCACGTGTAATTCCAACGAAGAAAAGCCTGCGCTCCTCCTCTATATCCGCCCGCCCGGCCTCCGCCTCAAGCGGTATACAGCCTTTGCCCGCCCCGCATAAAAACACCACGGGAAACTCCAGCCCCTTTGAGCCGTGGAGCGTCATAAGCCTAACGGCGCCCGACGGATATGTTCTGCCCGTACTCCTGGTCACATCCCCCTCCTGCCCATACGACACGTCTAACATGAATGATTCCATATTTTTATAGAACACGGACGTGTTGATAAGCTTTTTAAACTGTGCCGAGCTGGAAAGCCCTGTTTCCTCAGCCCATGCTTCCAAAAGCTTTCTGGGTTTCTCCCTTTTAACTCTATCCGCATACTTTCGTATAAGCGAGGCGCACAGGCCCGCCCTTTCGTCGCAAATGGCGCGGGCCGCTTTAATGCCGAATTCCGTCAACCCGCTTCCGCCGGCCCTTAGTCCTCCAAACAGCGTTTCAATGAACTGGGATATCAGTTCGGAGTGACATTTAAGCGCGGTTCGCATATATGCCTCAAGCGCCTGAACATCCCCCCTGTCCACAAGAAACCTGAAAAAGCACAGCGCGCTTCGGACGTCCCTGTCCATGAGAAAATCGTCCCTTCCGGATACGACGTAAGGAACGCTCTCCTTTTGCAAGCAGCGCTCAATCAGGTCGGCCTGCCTGTGCGTGCGGTATAATACGGCTATGTCGGAAAAACCAAGCGTGCGCGAAGCGGCGCCCTCGGCGGATATACGCTGGGAATCCAGCATATCCATGCCTCCTACGATACGGTTGATCTCCTTTGCCACAAATATCGCCTCTGAAAGCGCGCTTTCAGCCTCAATAAGCCTTACCCCGGCTCCGCTGCCACGCACCGCACTTAGTTCACGCTTTCCTCCTCTGTTCTTCGAAATAAGGGGCGCGGCGCACCCAACTATTTCTGCGGTGCTTCTGTAGTTTTTAGTGAGCCTAATCAGGACCGTATCTGGAAAATCCTCTTTAAACCGTTCAAAACAGCGGGGATCTGAGCCGCGGAAGCCATATATCGACTGATCCGGATCGCCAATGATAAAGATGCTTTTCCCATGACTTCCCCAAGCGTTTATAAGCCTGTACTGTATGCTGTTTATGTCCTGGAACTCATCTGCAAGTATATGTGAAAAACAGCGGCGCTGAACGCTGCCCTCATCCTTTTCATACAGGCTGAGCGCTTTCAAGAGCAGATCGTCAAAGTCGAGAACGCCTTTCGCCATAAGCCTTTGCCGATACATTTCAAGCGCCTCCTCCGGAATGGCCGCGCCCTCGTTCAGCGAATCGCATTTAAGGGAGGAAACGCCCAATAGGAATTGAGAGGGGCTTAGCTTCATGCCAAGCTCGCGTATTATATCCCCCGCGATCTCCCGCGCCCCATATTCGTCTATCAGGGATACGCTTTCCCCATGCTTTGATATAAGCTTTAGGCAGATCGAATGGAAGGTGCCGATATTCATCGCGTTCGCCGAGCGCTTATTGCCAAGCGCAAGACCTATGCGCTCCTTCATCTCCAAAGCCGCTTTATTTGTGAAGGTAACCGCCGTGATCTCCGAAGGTTTCACCCCGCGTTCATTTATCAGGTACACGATTCTTGAAACAAGCGTTTTTGTCTTGCCCGTGCCTGGTCCGGCTATTACGGCCGTGTGCGCGCTGCCCGACGTTACGGCCTGGCGCTGCGTTTCGTTCAGGCTGTCCAGCGGTCTAAGCCCGCTGGACAGCTTCGTCTCTTCTTTCTCAGCGGCTTTGCTCATGTCCAGCCGTCTGGCGGCGGTTCCGGAAGCCGCGCGCTTTTTGGGTCCCTGAACGCCCAAAAAGCTCAGCTGTCCGCCAATGGTATCTATCTCCTGCCGGCTCAGCAGTTCTATTTTGCCATACTCGCCGTCATAGCCCGGGGTTCGCTGAACCCTGCCCATGCGTAGCCTCCTTATGCCCTCCTCGACGCAGGGTCCCGCCGCACGCCCTATGTCGGCAAGCTCGGCTTCCCTCAGTATATAAAACTCAGGGCCAAGCTCCCTGAGCATTAGCTCATAGAGGGCGCTCACCTTTACGCTTGCCGTTGAGCAGCCTGTTGACGCGGCTATTACCTCCGGAAGCGGCACAAGGCTTTCAAAGGGCTTAGCGCCGTCGGGCCTGAAGCCCTCATTCCTGTCCGCAAGCTCGTCCACGCGGTGCTGTACGCCTATGGTCAGCCTTTTCCCGCATATTGGGCATCTGCCCGAAGCCTCCTTCGTTTCCAATGGAGACAGGCATACGCCGCAGGCACGGTGCCCATCATAATGGTATTTTCCCTCCTCTGGAAAAAATTCTATCGTTCCCGTCAAGCCACCCTGGCCGTTAAGCGCTTTGGCCACGGCTGGATACGACATGTCCGTACTGATTATATTGGCCTCCCTCCCGAGTTTTGAAGGTGAATGCGCATCAGAGTTGGATACAAGGACGTATGAATCAAGGGCGGAAACGCGCCAGTTCATGGACGGATCGGATGAGAGCCCCGTTTCAAGTGCATGGATATGGCTAGACATGTCGTCAAAGCACTCCTCAAGCGAATCAAAGCCCGAAAACGCACCGAACAGCGAAAAATGGGGCGTCCATATATGCGCTGGGATGAATACCGCGCTGGGGCAGCAGCTAAGGGTTATTTCAAGCAGGTCGCGGCAGTCAAGGCCCAGTATCGGCCTGCCGTCGGAGCGGATATTCCCTATGGCCATCAGCCTTGCCGAAAGCTCCTCGGCCTCGTCAAGGCCCGGCAGGAGTATAAGGCTGTGCACCTTGCGCACCCTGCCGTTTTTTTTATAAATCGTACTTATCTCGCCAGAAACCATAAAACGCGGCCTGGAGTCTGCGCTGTTCCCAATGCCTTCAAGCCTGAATTCCTCCTTCAGCGCGTACAGCCCCTCCTCAGACGGCGTAAGCTTTTCCCTTAGTTCGGCCCGCCATGCCGGATGCGTAAAGTCCCCCGTGCCTATCAGGACTATGCCCTTCTTTCTTGCCCAAAGGTCCAGATACTCGGGCACACAGTCGCGGCTGGTCGCGCGCGAATATTTTGAATGAATATGAAGATCCGAAATAAACATATTAAACGGTCCGCCTTAAAACAATTATAGTGAAATTATATCCTTTTTATCGAACGTATTCAATTTACATCTGGGCCATTTATGTTATAATCAGTGTATTCGTTATAAGGCCGCACCCACATGCCGCGCCAACGTCTCCCCTTTCATCATCCTGGCCGGCGGTTAATTCTTTCGTCAATATGTTTAACGTCGGCCGCACTTTGCGTCTTTCCTCAAAATGGGGACAGCGGTGTAAAAATGTCTCTTAAATTTTGCGTCTATGCACCTTGGCTGTCCCAAAACATGACGGCAGGCAGTATATAACTGGACATAAGCTGATCGATGAACAATCTTTGATAGTTATTATTCCTTGTTGGCGTATCGCGTGCAGGTCAAGGTTTTGTTGTGGCATTAAAGGCGTTGGCTGTGCTGTAGCCGAAAAAAAGCGGCGCCTGGGCGCCATTTCCATAATAATAGGAATAAAAATCGAATTTCATCGTACTAATTATGTTGTTTTATGTCGTCTAAGGTTGACTATATCGAATAAGTGATGTATTTTGTATTTATAAATTGTTTGCACTATGTATTGAGCCTAAACCTATATTGGTCATAAGGCTTTCAATAAAAAACATGAAACCTTTCATGAAACAGCATTGTGCAGGATCACATGCATTCCACGAATCTAAAGAGGTGAACTAAAACGATGAGAAGCTTCGTAGCTGTCCTTATGGCCGCGTTTATGTTGGCGCTGAGCTTCGTCCCCACATACGATATATTTTTTCATTATTCAGTCGACGAAAACTGCGGCCGCTGTGGAAGGTTCAACTACGGCACCGTAAAAAGGGAGATGTATTTATACAACTATGACGATGGGAGACATGTATATGAAAAGGTCATTGATATGTTTTGCGTCCATTGCGGCAGCCACGCTTATGAATCAACCCGCAGGCTGGAAGAGCACAGGTTTTATTCCATAGACCTGGGCTGTAACGACGGCAGTCACGGATTTGTGATTGCATGCCGGGTCTGCCGCAACGAAAGCAGCTATAAATACATGATCGAATGCGACGGCCAGCCCCATATACGCATGACTAAAGCGGGAATTGATTTCATACTTGAAAGCAACCCGTGGCGGGAACCCAACGCGGAGGACTGATCTTGCCGGGCTTATGTTTTGTGGATATGCGCTGGAGGAATTTGCATTTATAGCGCTTGATAATACTAGGCGGCAACATAGAACAATGCGTCAGGAACCTGAAATTATTTCGTCGAGCCGCTAAACGTCACAGGCCTGGTTGTTAATCTTGGAGCGATCCGCCAAGGGGGCGTTAACATGTCGGCAAAGGTTGTTATTGGTTTTACTGTAGCGGGCATCTTTGTTTAATATTCCTATTATTCTTTTTTGCGTAGGGCGGTTCCCTGATGGCGGGGGCGGCCGGAACGGCAATATGTCTGTTGCTCTATGCATTGATTACGCTTACTCCTCCGAGCGGGTTTGTCATTCGAATTGCGCATCGCCGCGAATCCAGCAATGACAGGGCGTTTAACGCGCTTCTGGCAACGGTTGCGCCGCATTATGCCGTTTTGCGCATCGCCGCGCAAATAGCGGGACTGTTTTTGCTGATATGCCGTCCTATTATCAGCTTAACCATGCTTATTTGTACGCGCTGCTCCAGCAGCGCGTACATTTCATTCTTTTTATCACAGCTGCCGCTGAAGCTATTTATGTTTCTCTCCCTATCCATTGAATCGCTGATTTAATGGGTGGCAAAAATAGATTTTAACAGCGTCGCGCGGGCATATGAACCCTAAACGCCGTTTAAACACAGCTGATATCATAAAGGCGCCCAAAGCCCCGTAGGACGTGCGGATAAACTTGGCGCCATTGGCAAGGTGAGCTGCAGTCAAACGGCGGCGGCCTAAGGCTGCTGTAAAACCCCTATACAGACCAAGCCGTCAGCGGCGCGGTCCACCCCGGCGGCTATCTCCTCTTCATGCCGCGCAGCATGGTTTTGTCTTCGCCGCTTACGCGATAGGATTCCAGCATCTTCTGAATAGCCTTGTTGTATGTGAAATTATCAATGGGCCTGGTATTGAGGAAACCGAGCGTTTTATCCCTGTATTTTACAAAGCAGACCGACAGCGCCCAGGCTATTGCCATTTTGACGTAATATCCGTCATGGCTGATAGCACCATACCATCCCAGCACCTGGTCTATATATTCATCAGTCAAAAAATAGTTCATCAGGATGACGATGGCAAAGCGCAGCTCAAATTCCCTTGCTGAGCCTAAATACGGCAGAAGGAAATCATACATCCGGCCGCGTTCCTTTGCAATCCACTTCATGCTTGCGCAAACGACGTCGCACACCGCCCAGTTGTCTATCCTGGGGATATAATCCGTCAGATATTGAAGTCTTTCCTCAATGCCGCATTTTGCGTATGCTATTATCATGCCCGAAATCAGCTTAACCTCGTAAGCACTGTCATTTCGGGCAATGCTGAGAAATCCCCTCCAGTCTTCCTTATTGGCTATTTCCTTGGCAAGCCCCCTCATATGAGGAACTCTTACGCCGTATGATGTGTTTTGAGCGCCGGGTATCAGTCCTTCATTAAACCTTCTGTATTTCTCGTCGGACAGGCCAATCAGGCGCGATTTGAACTCGTCGTAGTGTTTTATGGTATATTCCATTGCGCGTTTGGGAGCGTGACGTCTCAATCCGCCCTATTATCAACCGTCGGACGCCGCGTATTCCCCTATCCTTTCTTTATTCGAGGCGCATTCGCCGTAATTATGTGAACATAACCACAGCCTGTCCGCAACCGGCGCCCACGGCTATGCCGCACATTCACACTTGGCCCAAAAAGGCCGTGGACATTCGCCGGATTTATCCGCCATGCCGGCCGGCGCGGCAGGGTTGTCAAGCGGCGGGCAGGATCTAAGACGCTCCGCATTGAACGGCTGGCCTTCATAGTATGCCATAAACAGGAGCGAATGGTAAGCCTCCAGCAGCGCTCTTTCGTGTATATTTGAATCCGAATAATGGAAAGCGCACAGGGCTTCATATCCACTATGCAGATAGCGCCTTCCTTCAACTCTGCATCCCTTTACGCATTCGCCGTGGTGATCCATTGTAGATACAGCGTGCCAACAAAGCGGCTGCGCTACTTTATTGAGGTTACGGGTTTTCCCCTCGCCCTTGGGGCTCCCGTGCGGCGGCAACCGCAAAGAACGAAACCTTCACGGTTTTCACCCATTCTGACACTCATATCGGCATTTTCCTTTAAATCCTATACGGCCTTGGTTATAGTTTAACGCCGCGCAGCTCTCGGCGTCCTCGAAAAATTATCCCGCGCTAAGCAAAAACACGACATCTATGAAAGCACTGTTACCTTTTGGGACAGATCAATGGAAATGTCCCTTTATCCAGCCGCTAAAGTAACTTATCATTTTGAAGTAGTAGTATATGATGGAAGGGAATTTTTTGATTTGAAAAAGCCTGACTTTACCCGCGCGATCGTCAGTTCGGCCATTGATAAGGCCATTCGGGATATAGAAAACGACGCCAACCGCAGTATCCGCAACCTTATCGACCTTGTGCTCAAGTATACTAAAGGACGCTTCCAGAGGTCGCTGTTTAAAACATTCCAGGCCATGATGCAGAATGAGCACAGCGCCTACTACACCCTTGTAAAAAATATTGTCGCAAAGGTCGACCATGAAACCATAAAGACATTCGGCTTCAACCTGGGCTATAACGGGTGCACCAACGGCGCGAAGCTTATCAGGGACAACGAGTGCAGCTATGGCTTCAACATCCCCTGGGCGGTATCGTTTGTACTGGACCGTAGGGGAAGGCTCGGTGTGGATAGGATATGTCATATGGTGGAGCAGGGACGCAGTCTTGGCATATTTACGTATTTAATTTTTTGTAATAACGGCTCTGCTGCTGAAATCCCGCCGCTTTTAAGCGCATATCACGACTGCGCGTTTGTGCTGTTTACTGAACCCGCGTATCTCGGCAGCGCGGTACTGGATGAGGTTTCTTTGCATAAAAATGTGATGACTGCCGTTCTTTCGTCAAATCCGGAATTTGCCTTAGCCGCTTCGGAATTGCATAAAAGAAGGATGCTTTACTCCGCCTATTTATTTTACGGCGATGCAAACGCCGGCGCCCTTATGTCTGGGACATGGCTCGACGGGGTTGTAAACGCCTCATGCGCTTTTGCCGTGCTCATTCCCGAACCCTCATGCGGCGCGAAGGCCAAAGCGGCTGTAAGGCAATATGTAAACGACGTGCGCAGACGGCAGGAAAGCCCTGTTTTGTTGATGGATACGGAATCCGACATCCTTTTGATAGACCAGATCATATCCGAGGACTCCTGCTCAATAGGGTTCGGCAGCGACGGCGTTGCATTCGACAGCTTTGGAACGCTTGAAGGCACGGCAAACAACCTTTGGGATTTCAGTCTCATGCAAATATTAAGGGAAAATATGCAAAAGGACGTGTAGTATCCAGACCGTCAAAAACCCGGGGATTATCAAGGGCTTTTTGCCTCCGGCGGCTTAGAACCTTTTTTGCAAAAAAGGTTCTAAGAACTCCCAAAAATGCACAGGGAATAGTATAGGCTTGAGAACATCGCCCAATTTTACAATCCATCAGAAATCAGAGAACATAACTTGGGTACGTCCTCAAAAAGTAC
>ERZ857480.43685-NODE-67517-length-45931-cov-31.9562_pt1 | contig 45931 bp, 43 predicted proteins | sample MGYA00519767_ERZ857480 | MGnify/ENA primary metagenome ERZ857480 (study PRJEB31778, sample SAMEA3449210) | human gut metagenome | biome: human gut; feature: human-associated habitat; material: faeces | place: United Kingdom | collected 2010/2012 ...
GATTTGGCCCTTGATTACTTCCTCGTTTAGCTGTACAATTTTCTCGGACATAGTTTGCTGTCTCCTTTCAGAATGGTGTGTCGTGACTTCATTCTACCAGAGCCTGCAAGCTATGTCTCCTTTTTTGCTCTTTTCAATTTGCGTAACTTATTGTACCTTATCAGCTCTAATATTTGCATATCAAAGAGCTTCCAGCCAGGAAGCTCTTTTTACATGGAAATAAGCAGCAGAGACTGTAATTTGCGCCATGCAAAATACAGCTTCACATCACAGATTTAAAGAAAACAGTCCAGCCAAACCGGAATATGGATGCTACCAAAGAAGAAGCATATGGGAGAAGCCTGTGTTTAGCACTATGATGTGTATCTTCGGGGGCGCCACGCCTGCGGTGCGAAACGCCGCGCAGAGGCAGCTGGCTGCCATGTGCCCCGCCCATCGAGTACTGGGAAACCACATGCTCCCTCGTCCCATCTCTCGTGCAGAACGAATAATGCACTTAAAGTTTTTCCCCGGACATATATACCGCCAAGCGTTCCAAAGCGTCCGTACAAAGGACAAAATCGGCATGACGCCCCGGAGCGACAGATCCCATTTCTTTCTCACGCCCCAAAGAAACAGCCGGCCGGTCCGTGGCTGCCAAAACAGCCTCATTCTCCGGGATACCAAAGGAAACAGCTTTTCTCATGCAGTCAAAAAGATGGGTAGCAGATCCGGCAATTGTTCCGTCAGAAAGAGTGGCCAGCCGACCTTGCAGATAAACCTGCTGCCCTCCCAGTGTATATACACCGTCCCCCATTCCCAAGCACCGAAGCGCATCAGAGATCAGACAGATCCGATACGGAAAAAGCTTAAATGCCATGCGCACCGCACTGGGGTGAACATGCAGACCATCGCAAATCAGTTCCGCCATCACATTTTCCCGCTCACTGGCAGCCCCAATGGGCCCTGGATGCCGATGGTGAATACCGGGCATGGCATTGAACAAATGCGTTACATGCGTAGCGCCCGCCTCAAAAAATGTGACAGCTTGCTCATAGGTACAATCCGTATGAGCCAGTGAAACCGTAGTCAGTTTGCTTGCTTTTTTTGCAAACTCTACCCCACCCGAAAGCTCCGCCGCTACATCTACCTGCCGAAGCAGTCCATCTGCCGCTCTTCGCAATGTTTCAAACGCATAAAAATCTGGCAGCCGCAGATAGGATGGATTTTGTGCTCCAGCCTTTTTTTGTGAGAAAAAAGGGCCTTCCATATGGATACCGGCGATTCTGGCACAGCCTGTTTGTATACTTTTTGCCAATCGGGCAGCCATGGTATAGGCTCGCTCCAGAGTCTCATAAGGCAAAGTCATAGAAGTTGGGCAAAAAGCGGTTATCCCCTGAGCTGCCAAATACCTGGCCATGTTGATCAGACCCGTTTCCTCTCCGTCAGAAAAGTCTGCGCCTACAGCCCCGTGAATATGAATATCGATCAACCCCGGGAGGACTTTACACCCTCCCAGATCTACTTCCCCCCGCATATTCCCGGTAAAAATCTCTTCGAACAGGCCATCTTTCACGACAAAGCCGCCACGCACATAACCGGTTGGGGTAAATATCTGTCCGTTAAAAAATACCTTGCGCATATGAAGTCTCCTCGCTTAGCGGTCTAAAGGCTGGTTTATTTCTTCTCCAAATAAGCTTCAAACCCGCTGCTCATAGTTCTGGTGCCATCCTCCATCAGGAACAGTGCTTCCACATTCTCCAGAGATTCGATCAGTGCCAGTCCGTGTTCTTTTCCCAACAGCAGACAGGTCGTGGATAAAGCATCTCCGCTCAGTGAATTTTGGGAAATGATCGTTACGCTGCTGACCCCCGTATCGGCCGGAGCACCCGTATAAGGGTCCAGAATGTGAGCATAACGCACCCCATCCCGCTCAAAGAATCTTTCATAAGTACCGCTGGTAACTACGCTGACATCCCGCGCATACAGAACAACGGAGATATCCCCTTCCCCGCCTTCCGGGTCTCGAACGCCTATGGAAAAGGGAGTTCTTCCGGGCTTTTCTCCGATCAGCAGGATGTTGTGGCCCAGATCTAAAACAGCGGAAGTACAGCCTTTCTCCATCAAAAATGCTTTAAGCATATCCGCCATGTATCCTTTTGCCAATGCCCCCAGATCCAACGCCATACCTGATCGAGCCAAACGGGCCGTACCGGCCTCTTCATCCAGTTCCAGTTCCTCTACCCCTTTAAAAGAAAGAGCAGCCGTTCTTTCCTCCTTCGTAGGCACATATCCCCGTCCGTTTACATCCCACAGATCAATAAGAGGAGCCAGAGTCATATCCAGATATCCATCGGAAAGAATATAATACTCTTTGGCAGCCAGCAGCAATTCCATGGTTTCCGGCGCTATAGAAACAGCCTCCCTCTCCCCCGCCTGCCGGTTGATGTGCCACACATCGCTGCCTTCCTTATGCGCACTGAGCAGGCTCTCCAATCGTTCCAACTCCTCAAAGGCCTCCTGTAAAAGAGTTGTTCCGCCGCCGTCATAAAGGGTAAGCGTCACCAACGTGTCCAGACAAAACCGGCTTTCCCGGAAAGGTACCTTGTCATTCCCCTCACAAGCAGAAAGCCATAACGCCGACAGCCCCAGACAAATGGTTAAAAACAGACAGCATAATTTTTTTGCAGAAGGTATTTTTCCTTTTTTCATAGCGGAAGCAAGTATCATGCAGTCATGCAGAAACAGAAAAAGTTTATAAATCAGTCTCTGTTTTCACTAATGCCCGGCCGATAGCCTCTTTAAATCTTTTAGAGAGGATTGCACATTTCTCAATATGGACTTTGCCCGTTTCCAGAGTAAGCGTTGCAGAATCACTATGAAGCCTCAACTCCCGCACTTGTGTAAAATCATATTGTGTTTCGTTGCCAAACATGGTGCTGTAGACGAAGGAATCAGTATCGAGCATTTGGATCCATTGATTCTTCCAGCATAAAACAGCGGATATGCCAATTCCAAAACAAACTATCATCCCTATAACCAATAGTAAATTTGACGACAGTATAGCACCGATCAGCCAACCGATTGCCATCGCAATAAAAAACAATCCCGTCCAGCAAACCCAAGCGGGTAAATACATGTCTTTCTTTCCGTTATTCACGCTCTCTACCTCCATTTATATAGACATACAACAAGTTTATCATACACGCATTTTGACTTTATGTCTATCCGGATAAAACAAAAATGAATTAAGCTGTGAAAAAACAGTACTTGCAGAACGCTTTTCTATCAAAAGGCGGTTGATTTTTTTAACCATCTTTTGCTGTATTATGCGGGAAATATTGATTGAATTTCACTCCTTTCAGTTCAGGGGCAAAAGCAATTCAAAGGCAGGACGCCACCTAATGTTTCTGCCTTTGACTCTTCTTTTTTATTATCGAGGCAGCATAATCTGACACGCTACAAGGGACATACCCGTTATCAATTTGGGGCGTACGATCTTGAACTTTAACTATGATTTTCGAATATTTCAATATGGTCAATCGGTAAATATGGCCTTTCTTTGGGCATACCGAGAAAGGAAACATCGTGGATATACGCATGAATATGGCAAAAGGCAAATACCGTTTCCACTTTCTGTTACTTTGCTTTATATCGGCATAGACCTCACCAAACACATACTTACCTTGTGATCCGCAATATCCTTCACATGAGACGCCGATAATTCTCCGCTCCTCTTCTATTTGACATTTTTTCCATAAATCAAACAGTGCTAATACACCTTTCAATATTATCCCACCAATGTATACGGTGCAAAAAGCAATTGATGGACTAAGGAAAATGAGGTCTCCTATCATCCTTTCCGGGTTTTCTATATATAACCCTCTTCCTAAGAAGAATAAGGACATCCATAGAAGCAGCCAACTGAAAGAGTGCTTGATTAACCTGTATATAATTCCGTTCACGACCGATCCCCCTGTGTTATGCATTTATCACTCAAACCATAAATATTTCTCTATGGATTTATAATTGCCTGCATATATAGCGACAAGTTCATCAAGCATATGCTGCAACGCATCGCTTTCCGAGGAAAAACCAATGCAATCATACTCTTTTCCCCTCTCCCTTGTGAACGTTTCCCAGCGGAGTTTGCTCTTTCGAATGTTATAACCATCGTTAGTGATGCTATCAAAAGAAACGATATCTGGTGGTATTCCGTTTTCCTGCAGACGTGCGATAAATTCATTTTTGTTCATATGCTCGTTGTCTCCTCAGCTGAACAACAAGGGGTCATTACCTATGTCCTGCGAGATCAGCACGGAGCCGTGGTGGTTGTAGGTGGTCGTTGCGCCATTGACGGTCTTCTGCGTGCGGATTCCGTTCTCGTCGTAGGAATAGGAAATGGTATTTGTACCATTTGTCGCACCCGTCAGCCTGCGTCCCTGCCACGCCATCGTGTAACTGCGGTAGGTCGTCGAATTACCGCTTGCATCGTAGCGGATTACTTCCCCGTTGTAACTCGCCAACGGATCCGTCCATTACTAGCGCTCTACCTCATACCTCCAACAGGCAGCGCAATTGATTTTAGCTGGATTGCCATTCAGATCATAAGACCACTGCGTCCCGTCAAAGTCGATGCTGTCCTCTCCCGCAGCAATCGAGTACCCCGCTTCCAGTTCTGCTAATGTAAAAAACGTACAATGTTTAAAAAATGGAATTTGGGAAGCGCTGCCGCTCTCATAATAAACATAGGTTGGATATGAGCGCGCCGTGCTGTCTGTAAAAATTTCTTCCGATTCCTGTGAATGCAGTTCCCCAAAGACAAGGATGTCACCACCGTGTTCAAACAGAAGAATGTGCAACTTATTTCTTCTTGCATCTCCCACGCACCGAAACAACCGTCGAAATGCGTGCATGGGCAGGGCTTTCCAGCGGTTGCCCTTTGTAGGGAAAATCACCGTGCATCCCACAATGCCATATTGATCGAGACATATCGCATAGCGGTCAAAGGTAAGTATTTCGATAGTTTCCTCTGAAACGCACATGTGTTCCAAAGCAGCATCCAAACTCACGTATTCCGGAGCAAACACATAGTCTTTCCACGCAATTACATCTTTTTTTGCAGCATGCCATCCTTTGAAATACTCCTCCGAAACGGATAACAATATGATGTGCATGACAAAAACGACGCCCAGCGCGATCCCCAGCATAATCACGAGTTTTGCGGCTTTTTTCATGCTATTTTTTTTGCTTTTTGTAGTTATCATATTCTTTGACGATTATCGCGGTGATAATGTAATGCGTCGCAACACTTGGATTTTCTAAATCCCACCCGAAATTGCCATATTCATCGATAAATGCATATTCTCGCTCCATGATCTACTGTTTCCTCTCCTTAGCTTCTTTATCTCATTGTCCTACTAAATGAAGAAGACTTTCGTAGCTATCCACGACATTATAGACTACATTTTCATTGCCGATAGCACGGAAGCACTCGCGGGCGTAGTGAATCTTTGCTTCTTCTACCATGCGCAGCTGCATTGATCTCATATTTTCGCATAACGCGAATACCTTTTTCATATCAGGTTGCACGCCGCATCAGCATCTAAAACAATCCTCTGTGTTATCGCTTAACTACTTTTGCACTGAATTTATCATAGCGTCGAAATACAATTTAGGAGAAACATATTGTTTTACCTCTTCCCATAATTCTTTTGATGGAGAAACATAAATGCACTCATCCGTCATATTGTAGCAGCTATAACCGTCCAACCGTTTCTCTGGTACGTGTGCAGAAAAACAAGCACTACCAGCCTGATATTCCGTTCCAGGCAGGACAGCAATGAATGAGATATATTTACAATTGCTCCAATCGAGAAACAATTCTCTTTGAAAAGGTCGCAGACAGTGCACACCCGCTTCATCGAAGTAAACAAAATTAAACATGAGGAGAACAGGTTTCCGAAAAATGAATATATCTAACAGTAGAAATACCAATTCGCTCACAAGAGCCACATATTTAAATACCGTTTGAATCCTATATCCCTCTATCACCATGCATATGGGAACTAAGTTCAATGCGAATACCATAATTAAATACTCGATAGCTCTGGCTCTACGAACAACGGGAAATTTTTTTATGCTATTATGTTTCATATCTTACCTCTCGAAAACACTTTGCTAACGCAACAAGAATTCTGATTTTGCAAAGCATGTACACTTTAATTATTTACATTATACGTCAAAATTTCTCAAAGCTAATTCTTTATTTGCTTTATTTTCAAAAGTTTCATATCTGTCAGAACGGCCATAAAAAAGGCTGCTTCCGCTTTTAGTGGTCATATGAATGAAGTCCAAATGCAGCAGAACAGAAAGACTTTTTAGAAAGGAGATAAAGAAAAAACTGCAGTTTTAATACCTTCTATCAAAACTGCAGTTCTCATATGGTGCGGTGGACGAGACTTGAACTCGTACGCCATAAGCACACGCACCTCAAACGTGCCTGTCTGCCAATTCCAGCACCACCGCGCAATTCAATAGTATACGGATGAGACGGGCATTTGTCAAGCCTTTACAGCAAAATACGAATGATTTTTTTCTTCCGGGCCACACTATGCCCATGAAACGCTGTATTTCCTGGCCTCTGTTGGCCCTTATGCTTCTTTTAGGCTGTGGGAAAACTCCTTCCCCTGGAGTGCAAGCTTCTCCCAGCCCAGCTTCTACCTTTACTCCTGCCCCAACCGCTTCGCCGCTGCCAGACAAAACTGTGCTGGAAGCCGTTCTTAAGCAAAAGACCCTGGTACTCCATCTGGAAGAGGATACGGATCGATATGATCTGCATACACTGGGCTACCGCTGCAGAGAAAACGGACAGACCTACCTGGACGAGGCTGCATTTTCTGACTTTTGCGATAAGCTGGACAATCTTTATGCTTGCGAAGCCAAAGATGCACAGGCTTTACTCACCGATGATCCACAGTCGCCTTTTCTGTTTGAATCCGAAGAACCGGGTAAACGAGTGGATCGAACGGCGTTTTCCGCTCTGCTGTTGGAAGGAGGAGGCCCTGTAACAGTCCCCTTTGCTAAGGTGGCGCCAGCAGTGACACAAGCCCGCCTGAAACAGGAATTCACACTGCTGAGCAGCTTTACCACCAGCTTTAAAGGTGATACTTTAGGGAAAGCCAACCGGGTAAAGAACATCGTCCTGGCCGCCAGCCGCATCAACGGCTATGTACTGGAACCGGAGGCGGTATTCAGCATGAACAAAACTATTCTGGACCGAAACAAGAAAAACGGCTACTATACCGCCGCCGCCATCCGCAACGGAGCCTATAATCAGGAATATGGTGGAGGCGTGTGCCAGGTATCTTCCACGCTTTTCAATGCCGTACTTATGGCGGATCTGGAAGTGGTAGAACGGTATCATCACAGTTGGCCCATGCACTATGTGCCCATCGGACGGGATGCCACCATTGCTACAGGAGAAAAGGATTTCCGCTTTAAAAACAATACCGAAAGCAATGTTTACATTGTTGCCCGGGCAGATACGGAACAGAAGACGATCACCATAGAACTCTATGGGGTGCACAGCGATGATTTTGCCTATATTCAGGTAGTATCGGAACAGACCGGAACATTACCCAAAAAAGGAGATCAGGTACAGCTGGATGAAAGTCTCGCTCCCGGGCAGCGAAACGTACAGCGAAAAAGCCGGCAGGGGCAAACATCTACTACCTATAAGGAATATTACGATGAAACCGGTTCTCTGCTCCGGCGGGTGCTGGCCTTTGAGGACAGCTACCCTTCCATCGGCGGCATAACTTATGTTTCCCCTCAGGAATACTATGAGTAGCTTCCAGTCCTAAATAAGCGCCCACGGAAGGATCCGTGGGCGCTGTATTTACAAATACTAAAAACTCTTACAACAAAATTTATGAACGCACTCCCGTCAGCTTATAAATGCAGATGCCGCCCTGATCAAAAAGCAGAGTACCATTGACCTCAAACCAGTCCGTATCCACCGCAAAATGATACCGCTCTGATGACCCTATATACACATAGCTTACCCCATAGGACCGGAACAGTTTTTCACTTTCCCCGGGATTTTCCAGCATGGCGGCAATATCTGCATGACGCTGAGAAGTATCTATGCCATGGTAATACAGATACAGATCCGATCCGCAAACAATGTTTCTGCCGGCCAGCACGCAAACCGGATTCAGATGCCAACTGTAATCCGTCAGAAATACGGCTTTGGGATCTGTGTTTTTTTCTATATAGTCTGCCGCTGTCAGTTCTGCAGGGCCAAAGGCTTCATAACTGGCGCCCCACTCCCGAGCCACGGTCATGATGCCGGAAAGAAACAGAGTTATTGCCAGAAGAAAGGCCACAAGTTTTTTTACGCTATAGGCACCGACAGCGCTGTTATGAGCCTGCTCCGTATGCAGCCGTATCCCACCCAGAAAGCCGCCTGCAAGCATCATCGCTCCCAGCAGCAGAAGCAGGATACAGGTCCTGCTCTCCAAAGTCAAGGTGCTTTGGCTCCTGCCTTCCACAACTCTGTAAAGCAGGTACAAAAAGACTCCGCTCTCCCCCACGCACAAAACAGTCCACAGGCCGGGGAAACGAGTTCTCTGTACCAGCAGACTCCCGGAGAGATATGCACTCAGCAGCAGCCCCAGACACACCGTCAACAGCCCACTTTGCCGGAAGTTCAAAGGCGTATCTCCCAAAAATCCTGTCAGGGCATACAAACAGGTCAACAGCAGGCACAAGCCATGAAGCAAAGCAAGAAGGCTTTGCCGTTCTTCTTTAGTACTGTGGCTGGCGATATACCGGTTCCACCGATGAAACAGATACCCCAGCAGCTTGGCCGTCAACCCGCACAGGTAAAAGAACCAGACAAACAGGAGCTTGTTGTTATCGTACACATTTGGCTGAAATACGACCAGTTCTCCGATACCCCAAAGAACCAGAGGCCCGGCCATGATCCGCCTGTCCCGCCGCGAAAGAAGCAGGAGCCCGGGCAGCAGAAGCAGAAACATCCATCCCATGTTCTTGATATAAAACCAGAGATAGCCATCCACCTCATTGGCCCAGTTCAGGTGCAGGCGCACCATGCCGCTTTCTCCTGCCTGACGGAAAGCAAAACCGAACAGCTGGGGAGCTGCCAGCAAAATAACTATGCCTCCATACAGGGCCCATCCCAGAAACCTTTTTTTATCAAAGCAGGAGCAAAGCTCCATCAAACAGTAAACCCCGCTGAGAATACCCAGAGCCAGAAAAGAATGGGTATGAAGCAGAGGCAGACCAGCGGCCAGCAGAATTAGCCCTGGGAGACTCTCCTTCCGCCGGCAAAAAGCCCAGTCATGAAGCAGATACAAGCAGGGGAACAGGAATACCCAGCCAAACAATGTCGCCCGCTGCGGTACCAGCATGTCCACAATGGGGTTCACCCAGCGCAGGCCTATCTCCGGCAGATTGGTAGGGGTTTTATAGTAACCGTCCAACAGCCAGCTAAGGTTAGTGGCAAAGCCAGTATCTCCCAGAAGTGCGGATAAAGTGGAACTGCCATTGAGCCGATCCAGAAAATAAGCAAAGCCAAAACCGCCCCCCAGGAAAAACAGCCAACACCCCAGCACCGCCCGCCAGGGACGCTTGAGCCATTGCCGCATCAGGCAGTATACTCCCAGCAGCACCAGCATGTAGGCATATAAAGCGGGGATCAGGTAGGCGCTGCGCAGATCCGCCCCCAACACGGCCATAGAGGCGCTGGAGGCTTCACAAAGAAATGGATAGTTGACCCCGTGGCCGGGGAAAATGCTGTATTCCGGTGGAAATGTTCCCTGCCGAGCCATGGAAGAGATAAAGCCCAAATGCATAGCCAGATCCCCATAAGTGGTTTGCCCCACATACAGGGAACCATCCTTAGGCTGCAGAATATGTGTGGAAAACAGATATCCGCCTATAAAAAGTAAAGGCAGCAGTGCCAGCAACGGCCAGCACTCCTCCCGGTGTAAACTAAGTCCTTTGAGCAGACAGCGGCCCTGCTTTCTGGCATAATATATCCCCGCTCCGGCCAGCAGACCCATCAGCAGCGCACCCAGCAGATTTTCCAGCAGGGAAAAGCGCCCTGTTGCAAAAGCAAACAGAGCCGGCAGCCAGCTCAATCCAAAAAGCCCCAGCACAAGCCCCAGCCATAAGGCACGCAAACCACGCTCCTTTGGAAATACAAGGACTCGAAGCAGCAACCCGCAAAACGCAAAATACAGGGTGAATAACAGTGCAAAAACCATAATGGCCTCCCAAAGAATATGGCTCCATTATACAATAAGGGCAGTAAAAAGAAAACAGCTCTGCCTGCTGGGACAGGGCCTCGCCTGTAAACTGTTTGAAAAACTTGGGATGCCGATCTGCATACAGCACAAAAAACAGCCCCGGAAATCGCCGGGTGGTCGTAAAACAGTGAATCCTCCGTATGGTTCAGATCATACGGAGGATTTGCTTATGTCTAATCTGTAAACCTGCTGGCGGCGAACGGTTTGTCAAAAGTCCACAGGGGATAGCCGCATTCGCGGCGCAAGGGGGTATAGCCACCTTGACGGAACGAAGTGACGCAACCATTCTCGGTCATGCAGTTTTCTTCTGCTGACGGAGAATGAAGCTCCGCAGGACGCACTACTCTCGGTAGAGAGTATAGAAGTGCGTCCTTTAGTTCCTAAAGGGATTTTATCAGTTCGGCAAATGGAAAGTTATGTCTCCGCGTATCTCTTGTAATTGGCATACAATCCCTTTGCAAAGCTCTTTTGCCACGTCTGCTCAATTTCATTTTCAAAAGAAAGTTCTTGTTCATATCCATAAGCGTTGCCATTATGAATATTACCTTTAACCGCAATATGTCCTCTGCCGCAAGCCATAAACTCTATATAACCATGCCCGCCATACGGTTCTTCCAATCTTGCTGAGCCTTCAAGCGTTTCATAAAGTTCATTTAGCTGTACAGTGAAATTTGCCAATTTCCGGACATCAATATCCATTATGGACTCAGCGGAAAATCCATAACTGATAACCTTTATGCTTAGGCTGGTATTTACCGCATATGAAAAGTCATCTTGATGTAGCTCTGGATTAAATTCTAAAAAGAAGTGTTCTGTTTTCAATCTATACATGATATTCCCTCAAATTCTGATTTGTCTCGTACTTTTCAAATAAATTATACCAGAAAATTATGAAGAAATCTGCGTTTAGATAAGACCGCCCGGATATATTTGGCTCGGGCGGTCTCGGTATCAATCATAAATCAGTTCAAACTTCACGATAGCTTCTGCCTGCGCCTTGCAAGTGTTCATCTGACACACCCATTCCATTTGGTTCTCGGCTTTCAGCTGTTCGGTCACGCCGTTTCGCCAGATCCGGCACGATCAGCTCCATGCGGTTTCGTGCTTCGACAATCTCGGCACAATACTGTCTTACGCACACCCGCTAATTCCCAAGGCTGTTTGGTGAATATATGATTTATCTGGTCATAAACAATACGCCCACAGTGCCGGGGCCGCAATGAGAGCCGATGGTGCAGCCCGCCCTGGTGATGCATATCTCCCCCCAGGGCCCGAAGGACTCCACCTCCTGCCGCATCTTTTCCAACTCCTCTTCAGAGAAACCTCCGGAATGCGTGATAAATACCCGCTCCCTGCAAATATCCTCCCTGTCTTTAAGCTGATCTTCCATGTATTTACTGACGCAGCGATGAAGCTTTCCCATATACTTCTTGCCCACGATCATGCTGCCGCCCTTGCTGTTGACCACCTGTATGCTGGGTTTAATGCTCATCAGGTTGGCTCCCAGCTGCATAAGGCTGGAACATCTGCCGCCTGCACGGAGAAATGCCAGCGTATCTATTACAAAACTGGCAGAAGTCTTCTGGTTCAGGGATTCCAGCCGCTGTGCGATCTCGGCTGCGGAAAGCCCTTCCTGTACCCACTCTCCAGCCTTGCACACCAGCAGGCCAAATCCAGTAGACAAAGAGCAGGAATCCACTACATACACACCCTCCAGTTCCTGTGCGGCCAGACGTGCATTCTGACAGCTGACGGAAAGCCCGCTGCCCAGACCGATATGCACGATCTCATACCCTTCCTGCAAATACTTGCGGAATACATCCAGGTATTCTCCTACGCTGACGGCACTTGTCTTTGGCAGTGTGCCAGTTTCATCCCAGTACTTATAAATGGTATCCAGATCAATGTCTATCAGATCCTTGTATTCCGTGTCTCCCAGAGTTACATGAAGCGGGATAAGCTCCACGTTATAACGCTGGACAAGCGCCGCTCCTATATCGCAAGGAGTGTCGGCGGTGATTTTTACAGGTTTGGGCATTTTTGCCTCCTTTATTCATCAATTTGAAAACAGGTTGCAGGGGGTATTATACCAGAGCACAGCCTACCCGTCAAGGGTGCATAAAACCGATGCTTTCCGGTCAAACTTTTTTAAAAGGAGGTGAATGTCATGAAGATACCCGAAAAGCAGATTCTCCGTAAGTACACCCTTAACAATACAGAAGGTGTGAGTAACGAAGAGCACTCCCATTATGGACTCACAAATACGGATGGTCACAATCGGGAGCAAAATGCAGAACAGGAAGATATATAAATCTCCTGTTTTAATACCGAATGTCCTTGCACAGAGCCAGTACGGCCCCTTCCTCCCCTTCCATAAAGGCAGACATGGCGGCTCCGAAAGCGTCAAAGTCCCCCAGAGAAGCGGTAATGGACAGGCAGGCGGTATCGGCCCAATCCGGTCGGAGGGCTGCTTTCATGAACAGGCGGCCTTCCGCACTGCCATCGGCGCTGCCGCGCGCCATAAGTTTCAGGCAATCTCCGTTCCCTTCCTCTTCCCCCCATTGATGCAGCAGAGAATTTTGCAGAAGATCCCTGCACTCCTCTCCAAACGCTTTCAATTCGGAGCCGGTCATAAATACCCGCACACTCATACAGGTACTGCCGTTAAAAGCAGTGACCTTTATCCCATATACATCTTTCTCTTCTCTGTAGCCCAGTTTTTCCAGGATAAGGTTATCCATACATCCTCCTAAAACCGTACTTGTATCTATACATACTGTATCCCAGGGCTGGTTTGCTGTCAAGGGACAAGAATGCCTCTTTGTAACAGTCCCAGATGCAGCAGCGCTTCCAATACACCGCCACCCACGGCCAGCGCCTTATCCGATACGGTAAAACAACTATCGTATTCTCCTCGCGGATCCACATCTCCGCTTTTCATTCCGGCAAAAACAACTGTCCCCTCCGGAAGTATCCCCCGCAGTACCCCCGCTATCTGCGTTCGCATGGGCGTTCCCTCCACAAAGGCCACAGTCTCTCCTGCCGTAACAATATCCCCAATGTTTTTCACGGGCGTGAATATTCCTGCTGCTGGTGCCCGCAAAAGCCGCTCGCTGGTGTATCCTCCAATATTTCCCGGTATACCAGTATTGGGCTGCGCACTGCCCGTATACAAAACCCGTCCCAGTCTATGGCCCCGCTTGGTTTCCACCACCGCATGACAGTCCTCTCCCGCAGTAAACCCAGGTCCGATACCGACTACAATAAAGGCATCTGACCGCCTGGTACCCAGGTTTACCTTGGCCAACCGGGCATCCACCACCGCCCGGGGATGAATCTGCTCCAAAACCATCCCCGCATCATCCACCAGTACGGGGATACATCCCGTATGCATGCGGTTCAGAGCCTGCTCCCGATTCCCGCATCGTTGGGCAGAAATTCCCTCCACCCGAGTCTCCCCCAATCGCAGTGCCTCGCTGAAACACACGCCACGGCGTATGGACGTGGGAGCCTGCAGATCGGTCATAACAGGGATAAGTCCTGCCCGATACAGCCGTAAGGCAATACCGCTGGCAATATCCCCTGCACCCCGGATCAATATCACGGTCAATATCCTCCCAAAGGGTTGTTTTTCTTTCAGTATAACGATTTGCATATCTTCCCGCAAGGCTCTCCCGGATTTTTCTTTATATTCCCTGCAATTTGTTCTCCATGTCCTGTATCTTCCACGAACACTTACCTGCCCCCGTTGTAAACCCAAACCCCCGTTATCCTACACTCATGAAGCCGCCGGGAAATGAATGCTAATTTGTATTGCTTTCCTCCTGATCGAAGCCTATACTGAAGACAGATTGGAGGCACGCATGGATGTTCTTATAAAAAATGCCGTCATTGCAGACGGTACCGGCACCCCTGCTTTTCCCGGGAATATCGGTATAAAGGACGGCCGCATTTGCTTTGCAGGCAGGGTGCCCGAACAAACTGCCGCCACCCATATTCTGGACGCAAAAGGGCTGTGGGCAGCCCCCGGATTCATCGATATTCACCGGCATCCGGATGGGGCTGTATTCTGCCCTGATTTTGGAAAGGCAGAACAGGCGCAGGGATTGACCACCGTAATAGGCGGCAACTGCGGCATGAGCGCTGCTCCAGTCTTCGCCCCTGACTTCTGTCCGAATCACAAAAAAGAAGTGGAAGCCTACCAGCAGCCGGTGCTGGGTCCCATTGCTCCCAGTGTGCCCCGGCATTCCATGGCAGCCTATCTGAAAGCATTGGAAAAGCACAATGGAACCGTAGAAGTAAAAATGCTCTGTGGGCTTGGAACGCTTCTGGCCCTTGGAGGCGGCTATACGCCTGGCGTTCAGGCAAATATATCCTTTGTGCACCGGCTGATGGAAGAATCTCTCCAGGCAGGCGCTCTGGGTGTTTCCATGGGTATAGGCTATGCACCGGAGTTTTACTACAGTACCGAGGCACTGCTGACATATCTGGCTCCCATAGAGGGCACAGGTTTGCCCGTAACCATCCACATGCGTCAGGAAGCCGACGGCATGGTGGATGGTGTGAAAGAAGCCATTGCTCTTTGCCGTGCGCTGCATACCCCGGTAGAGATCAGCCACCTGAAGGCTATCGGCCAAGCCAACTGGCGCAAAGCCATGCCTCAGGCCTTAACACTGCTGCGGAAAGCCCGGGAAGAAGGCCTGCCCATCTATCAGGACGCTTATCCCTATACGGCCGGGAGCACTCAACTTCTCCATGTGCTTCCCCCTGAGCTTGCCGACTGGCGGCAGTTTTCCCAACCGTCTGTAAGAGCAGCCATCGCCCGACGCATCGAGACCGGAAAGGACTTTGAAAACATCCTTCGGCTGTGCGGCTATGAGAACGTGTATATCGGGGCCACAGTCGAACCGGAATTGACATTGTACAAAGGCATGAGCCTTCTTCAGGGAGCGGAAAAAGCGAATATGGAACCTTTGGATTTTCTCCTCTGGCTGTTGGAAGCAGATCAGGGACGTACTTCCATGATCGACTACATTGCCTGTGAAGAGGATTTGGAGTTGGTTTTGCAGGATCCGGAGACGGTATGCATCTCCGATGCCATCTATCCCGGCAAAGGCTGCACACATCCCCGCGCCACAGGAATGACCATACGTGTTCTGGCGCATTATGCCAGGGATCGGAAGCTCTTTTCTTTGGAAGAAGCGATACGCCGCTTGACTTCTTTACCTGCCAAGCGCATGGGATTGCGGGACAGAGGGCTTCTGCGCCCCGGATATCTGGCGGATATTGTACTTTTTGACCCTGAAAAACTACAGGAGCGGGGCACATACGCCCAGCCGAATCTGCTGCCTCTGGGGATCCCTTATGTTTATAAAAGCGGCGTGCTTTACAAAAACCCACAATAAAACATGAAGCGTGCGAAGTGCATGTCTCATAATCCGTATATGCAGAAGACCGGCAGAATTCTTTCTACCGGTCCTTTTCTATGCCTGCTTACTTCATCCCAGAATGGCTCTGTCGCTGGTAAACTCTTCCCCACTGGCCAGAGTGAACTGGCGCAGCAGATCTTCTACCGTCAGCTTTTGCTTCTGCTCTCCGGCTATGTCCAGTATGATCCTGCCTTCATGAAGCATAATGAGCCGGTCACCATACTCAATGGCGTCCCGCATATTATGTGTGATCATTAGCGTGGTAAGCCGATTTTCCCGCACGATCCTGTCTGTCAGTTCCATGACTTTAGCAGCCGTTTTGGGATCCAATGCCGCCGTATGCTCATCCAGCAGCAGCAATCTGGGCTTCTGTAAGGTGGCCATAAGCAGGGTCAAGGCCTGCCGCTGTCCACCGGAAAGAGTGCCCACCTTGGCCGTGAGACGCTCTTCCAGTCCCAGCCCCAATTCCTGCAAAGCAGCTTTGAACTGCACCCGCTCCGTCTTGGTGATCATTGGCCGCAGGGTATGCTTCTTGCCCCGTCGATTCGCCAGTGCCAGATTTTCTTCTATCTGCATATTGGCGGCAGTACCTATCATAGGATCCTGATAGACCCGTCCCAAATATCTGGCGCGTTTGTATTCCGGCAATTCCGTTACGTCCACGCCATCCAGCAGCACTTGCCCTTCCTCCGGGGTCTGCGCCCCGGAGATCACATTCTGCATGGTGCTCTTTCCAGCCCCATTCCCCCCGATGACGGTAACAAAATCACCGTCATTCAATATCAGGGACAGGTCATTCAGCGCCCGTTTTTCATCCGGCGTACCTCGGGAAAAGATCTTGGTGATATGCTTAAGTTCAAACATGTCTCTCTCCCCCTTTCTCGCCCAATTGCTTCTTCAGATATGGCAAGCCCAGAAATCCGGCAACCACCAATGCAGAAAACATCTTCAACAGATCTGTATCAAAGCCCAGAAAGATAATCACCTGATATACTCCATAGTAGAGCACTGCACCGGCCATAACGCCTCCCAGTTTCACGGCAAAATTCTGCGACAGATGGCTGACCAATGCTTCCCCTATGACCACGGCGGCCAAGCCGATGACCACAGCACCCCGGCCCATGTTTACATCCGCATATCCCTGATACTGGCAAAGCAGCGCTCCGGACAGTGCCACCAGTCCATTACTGATCGACAGACCCAACACCTGCATTCGCTGGGTATGAATGCCCTGCGCACGGCTCATGGGGCCGCTGCATCCGGTAGAACGTATCGCGCAGCCCAATTCCGTGCCAAAGAACAGATACAATAGCGCAATCAATATTGCAGCACCGATCAGCAGTATCAGCAGCGCCCCAGGGATATCCATCTGACTCAAAAGCACATGCGCACTCCGGGCAGATAAAGCCTGATTGGCTTTGCCTAATATCTTCAGGTTCACGGACCAGAGAACCATCTGGGTCAGGATACCTGAAAGGATGGGCGGGATCCCCAACCCAATGTGAAGCCATCCGGTGACAGCCCCGGCTAATGCGCCGCTGAAGAGGGCTGCCAGCATGGCCAGAGGAAGGCTGACACCGGAAAGCAGCAGCATGGTGCACACGGCTGCGCCGGTGCAGATGCTCCCATCCACGGTAAGATCCGCTACGTCCAAAATACGATAGGTGATATACACCCCCAGCGCCATGACGCCCCAGATAAGCCCCTGGGCCACTGCCCCGGGCAGAGACTGCAGCAATGCAAGCATAGAAGTTCCTCTTTCTTCCGTTTTACGGTTTCTTTATTCCAGGGGTTGGTATCCTTCAGGGATAGTCACGCCCAGCAGCTCCGCCATTTCTGCGTTATAGAGCTTGGAAGCAGGAGCGTATTCAATCGCCATATCGGAAATATTCTTCTCCCCAGTCAGAATAGCTGCCGCCATTTCTCCAGTTTTTTTGCCCAATTCATAGTAACTGATGGACAGAGTCGCTACGCCGCAGCCTTTGCAGATGCCCTGCTCCCCGGCAATGACGGGAACTTTTGCCGAACGAACAATATTGCCGATGGTTTCGCCGCAGGTGGCAGCAGTATTATCTGTAGGAATGTAGATTACATCGCTGTCTGCAGCAGCTTTGGCAGTCACGGCAGATACGTCATTGGAATCCGTAAACGCATAACGGGTGCAGACAATGCCCTTATCGGAAAGGTATTCTTCCACTACCTTCACCTGGTATTCGGAATTGCTTTCCGCAGAGCAATACAACAGCCCCACTTTTTTAGCTTCCGGGAAAAGTTCCAGCAGCATATCCGCCTGCTCCGTCAAAGGCGCCAGATCAGAAGTACCGGAAACATTCCCCCCTACCGTGCCGGAAAAATCCTGAATCCCCAAGGCCACTCCATATTCCGTTACAGCTGTGCCCAGAATAGGGATACTGTCCGTAGCGTTATAGGCCGCCTGAAGGGCCGGCGTAGCATTAGCCAGAATGAGATCCACTTTCTTGGAAACAAATGCGTTGGCAATGGTGCTGCAAGTTGCGGAATCACCGGAAGCATTCTGTACATCGAAGACCACGTTTTCCTCTCCCAGTATTTCCTTCAAGGCATCTTCAAAACCCTGAGTGGCTGCATCCAAAGCATCATGCTGCGCCAGCTGACAAATACCCACGGTATACACCTGCTTTTTCTGTTGACATCCGAACAAAGACAGTAATGTGCAGCACATGAGCAGCACGGCGGTTCCAATATGCAGGATTTTACGATTACGTTTCATTGTCTTTTTCCTCCGTATATTATATATTTTCTCTTGTATGTATGTAGGCCAAATGCGTATTCGCCTCGCGAAAGCGAATAAGTATACTCCCTGTTTTTTCTCCGGTAGAAACGATTCATTTGAATCCAGGGAGAATAGCCTATGCAAAAAGAGCAAATAAAAATGCCCCGTGAGCTTGTGACCCACGGGCATTTCTTCGGGCTTTTACTATGGGGAAAGAAGGAGTAAAAGCTAAGCAGTTAAGGTGTATCCGCAAATGGCATCACAAATCTCTATTCGCTTTGAGGGGTAAAAGGAATAGTCGTAATAAAATCGAATTGCGAATGCCATACGAATACGCTGCATAGTTCCGGCCCGTCTCCTTTCTGATTTAGTGGTAAGTGTAGCACCGTGCTCTTTCTTTGTCAAGCCTGTTTTTTCATTTTATGCACGTAAAATACATTCTGCCCGAGTGTTGCTAAATTCCTATTTCCGTGAAAAGCGAAGATTTGTTTTGTCAGGCAAAATAGAGATCTTCAATTTGCCTTGGTTCAAAGCTGAGCCCTAACAGTTCCTTAGTAAAACTTCCGGCAGCGATCTCTGAAACGGGGAGCATCCGACGCTTTACAGGAATTACTCCAAACAACTTCACCGTTCGAACAAAGCCGGCCGATGTATCGCCCCACCTCCTGCACTCAAATAGATGGTACAGTTCATGGCCGAGAATAATTTCTCGAGCAGTATTTATATCCATATGGCGCCCTATGCGATGCAATGCTTCTCGATTAAGAAGAATACGGTTCTGTTTGACATGAAATTCTGCAAACTTCACATAGTCCTGTCCCCAGCCTCTATCCTGCCCCTCTTCATGAATGGAAACGCCTTGGCATCTAAGGATCTCCTGAACGGAAATGTCCGGAAACTCTCTCCGTATCTCTCTACCCCGTTCTCTGCCTATTCTCAGAGCTTCCTCCGCCATAAAAAGTTTTTCATCCCGTTCAATAGAATCTGCAAAAACAAACTGGTTGAATATGGATAGGGCATTTTCCCGTTCGGACATATCACAAGGCATACTCTTCTCCTATCTCTTTTTCAGTATGGCCAGATATTCTTCTCCAGAGCCCAACCTTTTCAGCTCCAGATCCACCAGCGACAGAATCTGCTCTGTGCTGTCCAATCCGGAAAGATCCGTAATCTTGCCGTTAATTACCACATAAAACAAGGGCGCTGTACGGCCAGACTCGTCGAACTTCATGTGGGCTTCCAGCTGTTGTTCTAATGCTCCTCTATCTTGTGCTTTGAAATGATAGCAGTCTGCACCTTCCACACTGAGCTTGATCACACCGCTGCTATCCATTACGCACAACAGATCCGTGCACTTTTTAAAAAATGGAATACGGCTCTTTTTTTCCACATTGACACGAAAAGCCGAGAGAGTATCCGTAGCAAATTCCGCATGTACGCTTACACGACTTTCTTCTTTCCCGGTAAACGCTTCCTGCACCTTCTTTTGAAGCTGTTCCTGAGTCAAGATCGTTCCCACCGCTGCCTTGGCGCTCAAATCCGTACTTCCCACCGCCACAGCCGTAACCGTATTTTTTGCCGTATCGATCTGCACCGTTACCTCAATGGTTGAAGGAGAAGCACCCGCCCGTATGGCCGCCTGTTCCGCTTCATTACGGATCTGCAGGATATCCTCCTGCGTAGGATTGATAATGGTACGCTCCACAGAATCCCGTACCATAGCCAACGCCGCTCCGATAGTAGCAATAACCGGCGCATTCTGTGCTATTTTAAAGCGCAGCCCCATCTTCTCCGCTACGGCAGGTACCACAGCACTGGCACCGCCACCACCGCCGGTAAGAATCAGATAGCTTTGAGACAAGCTGTATTCCCGTATAAAGCCTGTTATTGCAGCAGAAACCTTTCCTACTGCAATATCCATTATATCCCGTGCAATACGCTGTGCCGGCCGCTTAAATGCCTTTTCCAAAGCCATAAAAGCCAGCTGAACGCTTTCTTCGTTTCCTTTGGCATAATCACCCTCCGGCATATAGCCCAGGTAATTTGCCGCACAGGTCAAAGTAATGGCAAAGCGTTCTCCTTTTTCATTTTCCAATGCGAGAAAATCTGTAGTTTTATCCTTTGGCGTCCCCACACTGACTACATGACAGTTCTGCAGTTTCTCCGAATCTGTAAAGCAGGCATAAGGCAAACCGGCAATATGTGAGCTTCTCGGTCCTACATCGATGATGGTATTGTTCCGAAAACGAACCATGCTGCCGCCGCCAATGCCAACCGTATGAATGTCCAAACTGGTCACATATGTATTGTGTCCGCCGATGCATGCATACTTGGTGATCACTCGTCCATTCTGGATCGCGGAAATATCCGTGCTGGTACCGCCCACTTCCAGAAAGATTCCGTCAGAAATCTTCTCATACATCAACGCACCCGCCACACCTGCGGCCGGGCCGGAAAGCACCGTCAGGATAGGACGGCGTTTGACTTCATCCACCTGCATAACCCCGCCATCGCTGCGCATGATCATCAATGCCGCCTGTATTTTTGCATCTCGAACGGCTTGTTCCGTCATAGCAGCTGTCTGCATCATTTTGGGCAGAATGGAAGCATTAATCACTGCCGTTTTGGTTCTTGCCTTTAACCCATACAGTTTGGTAAGTTCATGGGTAGCAGTAACAATCATTCCTGATTCTTCAGCAATTTTTGCAACAGCCTGCTCATTTTCCGGGTGATCTACAGAAAATACTTCACTGGCTACAGCCACCTGCGCCCCCTGGTTTTTCAAACTCTCCAGCAGCTTTAATGCCTCCTGTGCGTTAACGCCCTGAGCCGTGTTTAAAAAGCCATATACGGTATGAATGGCCTTTCCGTCTTCCAGGGGGATATCTCCTACATCGGTGTCGGCTTTGATTTTGCCGACACCGATGCCATTACCCATACCCACAATTCCAATATCTGCCACATCCCCTTCCAAAAGGGCATTGGTGGCTTGTGTAGTGCCGTGGGCAATGAATACTACATCCTCTGCTTCACAGTGGATTTCCTCCAGAAGCGCATGCAAAATATCGATAACGCCACGAGTAACGCCCTCTTTTGCAGTATGTGTGGTATGGACTTTCTTTTTTCCTATGATCTCATAGGTATCATTATCGAGAGCTATGGCGTCTGTAAATGTACCGCCAACGTCTATGCCGATCCTGATTTTACGCGCCATGTTTCTCTGTACCTCCCGCATGCTTGCTTACATATATACGATCACAGCCAAAATGACTCCGGCCAAAGCTACCAGCGCATTGATAAGAAATGTGCCACGGGTATACTTGCCCACGGAAACCTGCAAATATCCACAAGCCCAAGTCACCTGAGATGCAGTAGGATCATTCACAGCTACATAGTAATCATACACCCAAGCCAGAGTTACGATCAGGCCAATAGGCAGGCTGGTGGTCAGCAGAATACCGATAAGCGCAGCGCCCAATCCCCAGGGATTCAGCGGCCCGCGATACATGGTCAGGAATGGACCTACCAAACCAAATACCAGAATCACCAGAACAGGTGCTGTGGGCACAATGGCTGTGAGCAGGTTCTGGATGGGGGTAAGCAAAGCTTCCTGCTTGGAGGCAGCCAGTACCATGCCAATCCCCATCATAAGCACTACAGTGACGGATACATTGGCAAAACCATCAAAGGCCGATTTGTTGATCAGATCCTGAATGCCCCGGAATTTGTTCTTCCACTGCGTCGTCAAAATGGCATACAAAATACCTACAATCAAAGCAGCATTTACATTGCACTTAAATGCAAGTACAAGCACAAGAGGAATAATGGGCGCCAGAATGGAATACAACGGCACGTCCTTGCTCTTGTCGCTCTTTTCACCATCGTTCTTTTTAACGGCCCAGGAAAACACCGGTCCTTTTACCTTGATACCAATGAGTATCAATGCAACGCAGATGATGACAGCCGGAATAAGGATCATGACTGCAGTGTTCTTGATCAGGGGATCAGTTGCCTCCAGACCAACCAGATTGCCGATAAACGTCCAACGGGAAACATTCATGAAGTAGCCAACAGAAGTACCGGCAAGCATAACAAAAGCTGCAATAACTTTGGGTACTCCTACAGAAAGCATAATGGGGAAAACGATCAAGCCCAGCATGATTTTGGAGCCTACCCCGTTAAGGCCAATGAAGCAGAAGCCGCAAGCCAGGAAGCACAGCACGGCCAGCACATAGGGGTTATCGCCGCCCAATTCTGCCGCACTGCGAATGAGCTTTTCTGCAATACCGGTCTTGCGAATTACTTCACCCAGAATAGCAGCTATAAGCGTGGAAAAAATCGCACCGGAAAGGCCCGAGATGCCTCCGCCTACCACATCGTTCACAATAGTCTTAAAGGGAACGCCAGCTACGGCGCACATAACGATGGCCATCAGCGGCAGAGCTGCTACGGCGTTCAATTTATCCGTGACCATCAGTGCTACCACTGCTACAAAAACCGCTATGATCAAAATCGTTGTAATACTCATACTCTTTAATCCTTATTTATTTTTGGGTCGCTTTTGTTTTAAAGCAGAAATTCCTGCCCCTGCTCCTTCAGGACAAGCTGAAGAGCTTTTGTATCCAATTCCGCCGGGCGGCAGCTGTTTTTTACGCACATGGCACCAGCGGTTCCTGCCGCCTGTCCCATGGCAAACACTGCCGGCATAATCCGGATAGCCCCCAGGGCTTCATGCGTAGCGGAAACACAGCGTCCTGCAACCAGCAGATTATCTGTATTTTCCGGCACCAGGATGCGATAAGGAATCTGATAAACCTCCGCCACATCCGTTTTCTCTTTTTTGTAACTGGTTCCTGTTGCTGCCCCTTTTGCGGGATGCAGGTCTACCGGATAGCTGCAAAGGGCAATGGCATCTTCAAAGTGCACCGGCTGAATAAGATCCTCTTCCGTCAGCGTATACAATCCACGAATTCTGCGGGACTCCCGCACGCCTACGACTGCCCCACTCTGAGCAATTCGAGCATTTTCCAAGCCCGGCAGTGTTTTAAAGAAATCCATCAGGAATTCAACCTGCCTGAGTCCTTCTGCATATGCGCGGCTCATATCCTGTTCCTCTACAGGACTGAGCTCCTGAATTCTGGTCGTATTGAGTCTCCATTCCCCAGGATGCACCATGTGATAAAGACCGATTTTATTGCGGTTTATCGGAAACTCGCCTCTGGCTCTTGCCTCCTCGATCAGCTTGTGATAGGGCAAATATCTGTTTTCCTCGTCCTGGCTAAGATACGCCTCTATCTTTGCATCATCTGCATTATAGATCCAGAAGAACAGTGTCATTGGCTGCAAGGATCCTTTAGGATCCTCCATTTCCACAGGTACTCCAGCCTTCAGACTCACCAGTCCATCCCCTGTGCAGTCAATAAACACCTCGCCTTCAATCCGTATCAAACGGTTCCCATCAAAAGCAACAACAGAGCGGATCCTCCCCCCTTCTTTTTCTGTATCCAGAATGCTGATGTTCAGGCATATTTCAACGCCTGCTTCAAGCAGCATATCCATCATGACCATTTTTAATATTTCCGGTTGAAAAGGCGTCAGATTATTGTGCCTGAGCCGAATATAACAGCCATATGCGCTGACTTGTCCCGTTTTGGAAGGATGGATAGCGCCGCCCTTTTCTTCCATTCGACGGATCATTTCATCAAAAATGCCCTTTACTAACTGCCTTTCTCCCTTTGGATCAAAGCAGGTCATAAAGGGTCCTACCAAACCGTTGGTGGCAGTGCCGCCAACCACAGATGTTTTTTCAAGCAGAATGGTTTTTGCGCCGCTGCGGGCACTGGCAATGGCCGCGGCAACACCCGCACATCCTCCGCCGCATACGATGACTTCTCCCCGCCTGGTTGTTTCTATCCTGCCAGTGTATGTATCCATCCTGTGCTCCTTTAAAAATTTGTTTCGTTTTTCTTTTCTCTCGTTTCGCAATGCGAAACTCTTTAAAATAAAGATACTGCACATCTGGTGAATTGTCAACATTTTTTTACATTAATTTCGCCCGAAGTACAAAAAAGAAGCTCCCTATCGGAGCTTCTTTTATACGACCTGTATATCAAACATAGCCAGCATATCCAAGATCATTGGAAAGTGCATTGGCAAATTTGAGCAAAGTAAGTATCCATTCAGACTGTACCCGTTTTTCTCTAAGTACGGAAGCATGCATGCTGACCACATAGGCCACATTTCTTGAAAAATCAAACACTGGCGCCGCCACAGCAGCTACTTCACCGATATCTGCCTGACTTTCTGCGTACCCCTGTATCAATATTTGTTTATTTTCCCGCCGCACTTCCGGATCTTCAGGCACCGAGAGAATAGACCGGCCAGGCTGCCACAGAGCCTTATTTGCCTGAAAAGTACGCTGAATAAGGGCTCCTTCTTTCAATACTCCGCCTACACGCAGCGATAATACGTTCCTTTCGTCCAATGGCAGCACGTCCGCCAGAAAAAACTCTCCGCTGATCTCTTTGGTCACCAGCAAGGTACCAGGGAAACCATTCAGTAATTCCTGAGCATGTTTACGAACTACTGCTCGGATATCCATCTTCTCATACAGCGCGGAAGCTACACTCAATATTTTCAATCCGAGAGAATATTTGCCGGATTTTTCATCCTGCTCTACGTACTCCTTTTCCATCAGGGAAGTAAGCAGCCGATAAACGGTGGTTTTGTTCATCCCCGCCTGATTGCTGATTTCTACCAGTCCCATGCCCTGAGGATCTTTGCTCAACAACTCCATAATAGTCAGCGCCTTACTTACGGAAGCGACTTTATCTTCATATCGATTTGCCATCTCTCACCTGTTTTGTTTTCAAAAAGCTTCAATCTTCTTTTATGTTGTTGCCTATGCGCAACGGCTTTTCTTCTTTCCGAGGACGATGCTTTGGCTGGGGACGCAGTTCCAACCTCCTGGGGAAAAAATTTCTGGTGCCTGTTGGGGCGGACGAAGTGACCTGTTTCTCTGCTTGAGACACTGTATCTGACATCGCTTCCGGTAAAGCACCCGAATGACTCTCTTCCTCGAAAGCACTTTTCTTTGCGCTTGATTCTACAGCGGAATGCATGGAGTTGAGCGTACGAACAGGTTCCGGTTCAACGTGAGCAGCCACGGGCTGTACATCTCCTGCGAAGTCAGTTTCATCAAAAGCATTCTCCCGTTCGTCTGATTTTATTTTGGAAAGCTGCGAGTTAAACACACGAATGGGTTCCGGCTCAACAGGGACAAAAGTTGACTTTGCGGCGCTCGTAAGGGTGTTTCCGGCGAGGGAACCTTCTGGCACACCTGTATCCGCAGTAGGTGGATCGGCCTTTTTCCCTGCATTTGCAGCCTGTGCGGGAGTGATCGCAGGAAAAACCGTTGTTTTTTCTTCTGTCAGCATATGATTTGGACGTTCAGGCCGCTTAAAGGCACTGGTGTCCGAATCGTTTGCAGTGGATGCGGAAGGCCTCCGGAAAGCTTTATCTCCATCGAGCGGAATCCTTCCGGATACGGGTGCCGGTTCTTCCTGCGCTTCCTGAGAGCGTTCCTGCTCCATATACCGGAGTTTTGCCGGGCGCACATAGCCAAATTGCAGCCGTGCGGTATCTGCCGTTTTCTCCTCAGAGGAAGTTTTTTTCGGTGTAGGAACAGCAAATTCTTCAAAAGGCAGACTCCGGCGTATGCTCTGTTCATATACATACAAAATAGCGGAAGCTGCCAGCAACGCAACGATAAGCAAAAAAAGCACCAGCAGACTCCGGCGAAAGATACGGGTAAACTTCGCCGTATCATAGATAGTGCCGGTGGTATCAATGGTGGTTCCTTTATTTGCGCTGCCTCCTCCTTCCTGCCGCCGTTGCAGCAATCCGGTAAGATCCAGCCGCATGGCATCTGTAGCATAGGCAGTCCCCGCCGGATCCTCTGCCGTGAGCACAAAGGAAAGAATACTGTTCCCTTCTGTAATATTGAATTCCTTGGAAAAAGTCGTAACACCCGTATTCAGTTGATCATACTGAATCACAACGCCATTAAATGCATTGTTTTCCGTAAGCACTCCCTTGGTAATGGGGACTGCGGAGTAGTTGCGCATTTCAAACAGAATCGTTGCCGTCAAGGACCCATCATCATTGAACTTGGAATTGCTCAATGTTACGATAAGCTGCAAATTGACCTGATCGGCCTCCACATAGGGTTTGATCTCATAGCTGTCTTTGCTTTCCGCAGTATAAGGCTGGCCCTGGAAATCTTTCGCTTGGATCCGGAAGGAGACCCTGCGGGGTGTGCTGGCGGCTACAGCAGCGGCTACGGTATAGGTAATGGATCGGCTCTGCCCGGCAGAAAGGTCAAAGGGCTCCTCCAGCTCCGTGCCGATTTCATCGTACAGACAAATATCCGTCATGGCATGGGTGCCGGTATTTGTCACAGTCAAAGCAAAAAGCGTTCCGCTTTCTGTAGCCGGATACTGCTGCACGGACAGGGTGAGCTCCACCTTTACATAGGTTATGGTAGCGGAGCTTTCGCAGGAAGCCAGCTGTTTTTCTCCTTTGACGGTATACTCCACAACCGGATTGATCACCGCATCCACTTCCCCCATGGTAAAAGTGTACGGCACTTCCATAGATGTACCGGCCAGCAGCTGCTCTTGCGGTAAAGGAATATAACTGCTGGATACTCCGGAATCATAAAGGCTCAAGCCGGTCATATCAAACTTTGTATCGTTTTTCAGCAGATATGTCACCTGCACCTGCGTTCCAGAAGCTGCCATCGTTTGTGTCAGCTTATAGGACAGACTCAGCTTAGGCTCGTCAAAACGTTCTATACGTACCGTAGCTGTCACATATTTTTTTACGTAAGTCAGGGCTGCTTCCTCATCGGGCACTAATTCCCCGTAAGACTGTTCCAGCCAGGAAAGTCTGAAAGTCAGATCTCTATCAAAGGCATCCAAAGGAACAGACAGCTTTTGTGCTCTGAATTCCAGCACACCCTTACCTTCCAACGTCAGGTCTTCCTCAAAAGCCATGGATTGAGGCAGCAGCTCCCCGGAAAGCACCGCATTATGCAGCGTATAAGAATCATTGCTTGTATTTTTTAAGGTGAAGCGCAGATATGTCAGTTCCCCGGGGCCGGTCATCTGGCATTCCGGATCCGGTTCGATGGTCATGGTTACCGGCGGCTCCGTTTCCCCATGGGAAAGACGAACCCCCATGAACACGGGGATCAGCGCCAGCAAAATGCACACTATGGCCCGGATCTTTTTCATGTTTTATACTTCCACAGGAAAGGGCAGATATCGCTCCCCTTCCAGTGTTCCTCTCAATGTATCGTTGGTTTTATCCCGCACCGCCAGCAGCATGTTCTCTCCCTGTTCTCGGGGTATCTCCACCCGACAGCGGATCACGTCTGCATACTCCACATCTTTCAGGCTGCCAAAGCGGGTAATTATCTGTTGAAACAGCGTCCATTGCCCATATGGCACGGTAAAAGCATAAATCTGCCCGGGAGCCATGCGCACCAGCCCTGCCGCATCCAGTGCTTCTGCACAGCTGCGGGAATACGCACGCACCAGCCCGCCCGCTCCCAGCAAGATACCGCCGAAATACCGGGTAACTACGCAAAGTACATCGGTTACCTCCCGGCGGCGAAGCACTTCCATCATGGGCAAACCTGCGGTACCACCGGGTTCCCCATCATCTGAATACCGGGCGCATCCGCCCCCCGGCCCTATGGAATATGCATAGCAGTTATGGGAAGCGTCCCAATGGCGGCGGCGAATATCTGCCAGAACGCCGAGTGCCTCTTTTTCCGTCTTCACAGGGAAGCAGCGCCCGATAAACCGAGAACGTTGGATGAGGATCTCCCTCTCCGAGTTTCCGGCTGCCGTAAGGTAAGGCCGCAGATTCTCTTCCCCCATGTCACGTCTCCTTTATACTTTGACAATCATCTTATCTTAGCAAAAGCGATAAAATATTGCAAGAAGACCCGGAGATTCGTTACAAAACAGACGCAATGTATTTTAAACATGCAAGATGGATCTTTTTATTTGTACGCATCCGAGGTTCGGATAAAGATATGCGGGCTGGGCCGCCGCATCCAAGTCTCATTCCCCCTATTACGCTATTCTCCCGCCAGGCGGCGCAGCAGTGCAATCTCCTGGGCATACCCGGAAAGTTCTGCATGAGGTGTTTCCAGTACCATGGGCAAGTTTTTAAGAACCGGATGATTCACCACACTCGCAAAAGCCTCCCGACCTATATATCCCGCACCGATGGGTGCATGGCGATCCTTCCTGCTGCCCAGAGGCATCATGGAATCATTCAAATGCAGAGCCAACAGATGCTTCAGGCCTATATGCCGGTCAAAATCCTCCAGCACCCCTTCCAAATCATGCACGATGTCATATCCTGCCCCGAACACGTGACAGGTATCCAGACAGACTCCCAGCCTGTCCCCAGCTCCCGTCAAGCGAAGGATCTCGCCTATCTGTGTAAAATCACTGCCTGTTTCGCTGCCTTGTCCCGCCATGGTTTCCACCGTTACGCTGATACCTTCCGTTTCTTCCAGCAGGATGCTGAGCAGACGTGCAGTTTTATCTATACCCGCCTGTACTCCCTGCCCCACATGACTGCCCGGATGCAGATTATATAGATTTCCGGGGAAACATGCTGCTCGCTTTAAATCATCTTCCAGTACCTGCCGTGCAAATTCCTCAACCCGTTCCTCTTTTGCGCAGGGATTCAGCGTATAGGGGGCATGCATAAGGATCGGACCCATGGCATTTTCCTTTAAAAACACATTCACGGCCTCAGCATCCTGTATATTCATTTCTTTTGCCCGACTCCCACGGGGATTACGCAAAAAGAACTGAAAGGTGTTCCCGCCCAATTCCCGCGCAGTCTCTGCCATGGCCAGATACCCTTTGGATGGGGAAAGATGACAGCCTGCTTTTAACATATACTTCTCCTTGACGAGTTTAAACGGAAAAGGCACGGATGTTGCCCGTGCCTTTTGGATCATTCCATGATTACTTCAGCTCCGGAAGCAGAGCTTCAAAGTAGTTGAGAGCCTCCGGATTGCCCAGAGCGTCACGGTTGGTGATCTTTCTTCCGTTGACCAGATTTGTCACGGCAGATTCCACCTTTTTCCCGTTGAATGTCTTGGGAATATCGGGAACGGCAAAGATCAGCGCCGGTACATGGCGGGGAGACTGGCGAACTCGCAGTTCGGTTTTGATGCGTTTTTTCAGTTCATCGGTAAGCTCGCATCCATCCTTCAGCTGGACAAAGAGCAGTATCCGCTGATCGTCATGATACTGCTGACCAATGGCCAGAGAATCCTGCACCTCCGGGAACTTTTCCACAATATTATAGATCTCCGCCGTGCCAATGCGGACTCCGGAAGGTTTCAGAACGGAATCAGAACGTCCATAATAGCTGACGCCGCCGGTTTCGGAATGGAAACACACATAATCGCCATGATGCCATACACCAGGGTACACCCGGAAGTATGCATTCATGTATCGCTCTCCATCCGGATCGTTCTGGAAGTAGATGGGCATACTGGGCGCCGGGATCTCGCAGACCAGCTCTCCCTGCTGATCCCTGACGGGTTTTGCGTTTTCATCATAACATTCAATTTTCATGCCCAGCCCCGGGAACTGAAGCTGTCCGGCATACAAGGGCTCCATGGGGTTGCCGATGCAGAAACAGCCGTTTATATCCGTGCCGCCGGCAATGGAATTAAAGAAATAGTCCTGCTTGATCTCCCTGTATACCCAGCGCCAACCTTCTTCGCTGAGAGCGGATCCAGTTTGAGAAATCATTCGCAGACGGCTGAGATCCGCATGCTCCTTAGGCACGAACCCAGCTGCCATAAGGGCATGCACATAGCTGGCGGAAAGACCGAATACCGTGACCTTCTCTTCTTCCAGAATCTTCCAGATGGCAGAAAGATCAGGATAAGAAGGGTTACCGTCATACAGAACAATGGAGCTGCCCGCCCCCAAAGCCGCCGCCTGCCAGTTCCACATCATCCAGCTGCAGGTAGTGATGTACAGCATCCGATCCGAGGGCTTCATATCATGATGCAGCACCAGTTCCTTTAGCTGATTGATCATCAGCCCCAGTACGGACTGCACCATACACTTTGGTTTGCCCGTAGTACCGGAAGAGAACATGACCACGGTAGGATCGTTAGCTTCCCGCGGGGTATAAACAAAAGGCTCGGGAACAGTAACATCCGTAAAATCTTCCCAGGCACTGCTCTTGGGTATATCTTTAATTCTCGCTCTGTCGCCGGCATAATGGCAGACGACCACCTTTTCCAGGCGTTCCATGCGGGAGGCCACCAGGGCAGCATTGGCTGTGGTATCAAAGGTCTTGCCCTTATACAGATACCCATCTGTGGTGAAGAGTACTTTGGGATCCACCTGTCCCAACCGGTCAAAGGCTGCGCCGGGGCCTATATCTGTAGCACAGGAACACCATACGGCTCCTACCGCAGCGGTAGCCAGCATGGCGATGATGGTTTCGGGCATATTAGGCATATAGGCGGCTACAGCATCTCCCGGCTGCAGACCTAACTGCCGCAGGGCAGTGGCCAATGCAAAAACTTCATGACGCACCTGCTTCCAGCTCCACTCCCGGCGAATCTTATCCTCCCCGCGGAAAATAAGGCAGGCTTCTTCGGAGTCTCCGTGACGAAGCATATTTTCTGCATAGTTCAAGGTACAGCCGGGAAACCATTTGGCTCCGGGGAATTTATGGATATCATCTACTGTCTTTTCATAAGGGGTATAGCAGAGAATATCCAGATATTTAAACAGCAGATCCCAGAACTTCTCAGGCTCCTCTACAGACCAGGCATACAAAGCCTTATAATCCTGAAAATCTGTGCCCTCCTGCTTGTTTACCATCTGCATGAAAGCGTAAATATTAGTGTTTTCTCTGTATGCCTTGGTAGGCTTCCACAATAATTCAGCCACGGTGTTCTCCTTCCCCTTGCTATGTTTTTGCGAAGATCTTTCTGCGTACTATAAAGGTATAATAGCCTTGCTCCGGTACCATTGTCAATGGCTTCCATTATTATATTTCCCGGAAAAAGTCTTAAATTCCATATACCAGCCCCCGGTATATGACAATTGTGCTTTACCGAAGCGCAGCACATCTGTCCGCAGACATTTTATGGCGAATGTATGTGCCTCGGTACCCAAAGCGCAGACAGCTTTAATTCTTTCCTTTGCAGTACAGAATCGAACGCATTAAAATCGGGTCAATGTGTTTCCTTTTCGTGAAAAATAAGTAAATTCCCACACGCATATCTTTACGCCCGGATTCCTTGGCGTCATACTGTAAATAAAGCTAAGGAGAATTTCACACGGAAATATCCCTTTCTTTGATTTTCTGTTTACATGAGGGTATACTATGGAAACGGCTTTAAAAATATGCAAAAGACTTCACTCCTATCTGTACGCCGGCCAGTTTCATGGAAAAGTTACCGGAGTATATGACAAACGGTTGGATATGGAAACTCCTTTCGGACTCATTGCCGTGGTGCAAAGAGAGTGCCTCAAGCCCTTTTCCTGTTTGGTGGGAAGTTTGAAGCCTTTTACTGCGCTGGGGATTCGTCCGGGCATGGATGTGCTGCTGGATAAGAATGGCCTGGATATTCCGCAGACGGAATTGGTAGTGGATGTGACCATGGCGGAAGATGTGGACCTTTCCATGGACGCCATGACCAACCTGTTCCTGCCCATGGATCTGAATATGCGCCTGCGCCATGTGCGGCGCGCCATTGAGCAGGGGGCAGGCAGCGAAGATCTTTCTTTACTGGCGCTGAGTCCTAGGGAAGCAGGCCCCCTGGCTCCCCTGAGAACGCAGCTAAAAGCTCTGAGCGATGGGTTGGAAGAAGGAGATATGTATGCTGCCTGCACTGCCGCTGCCGCTGCCGCCGGCTTTGGTTCCGGCTCCGTTCCCGCTTCGGATATACTTCTCTCCGGCTATATGGCTGCTTATACCGCTTTAAGCTTTGCGCTGGGCCGTTCTTTGCATCGGGTACGGGAGGTCACCCGGCAGCTGGCCGCCGCTGCCGCTCAAAACACAAACGAAAACGGTGCCGCTGCCTTGCTGCAAGCCGGAGAAGGGCTGGTAGATGAAGACCGTTTTCAGCTTTTGCGATCCCTGTTTTCCGATACGGCTTACACCACTCTTTCCGGCTGCGCCATGCGCATTGCCGGAGCAGAGAGCGGTGTGAATTTCCTGACCGGAATCTGTGTGGGTATTACCGGCCAGTATCTGATGAAAACCATATGATATTTTCCCATAAGGAGGTTGCCATGACGGCAAGAAAACACCGGCTGCCCGGACTTATACTGTTTTTGACTTTTCTAGCCGGACTGCTGCCCGCCTGCACCCAGCTGGACAATGCGATTCCAGAAAACGGCATTTTGATTAACGAAGTAGTTGCCAGCAACAAACGTTCATTAACGGATGCAGCATGGGGGTCTCCGGACTGGATAGAGCTATATAACGGTTCCCAGATCCCGGTGGATCTTTCCGGATGGTATTTGACAGACAACGTGGAAAACGAAGGCAAGCTCTCCCCTCTGCCCAAGCGCAAACTGGCTCCAGGAGAATATCTGATACTTTATGCCAACGGAGAATCGGCAGAAAACTGCCTTGACTTTTCTCTCAGCCGTAAGGGGGAAACGCTGACACTGGTGAATCCCCGCCGGGAAGCTGTCACCACGCTGGAAATTCCCGCACTGGTCAAGGATGTTTCCTATGCCCGCCGATCCGACGGAAGTTATGGCTTCTGCCCCTTGCCCACCCCCGGAAAAGAAAATACCGGAGATATACTGGATGTTTGCCCTGCCTCCTCTCTGCTTGTGAAGGACGGCGACGAAAAGTACGCCGGAAAAACCTATGAGGCACTCCGCCTCACCGAGATCCTCAGCCGGGGAGAATTAGTATGGTGCGAAAGCTGCGGCAGATATGTAGATGCCATCGAGCTTTATAATCCCGGGCTGGTGACCGTAAATCTGGAAGGCTATACCCTTACCTCTCGCGAAGGAAAAAATCGGGAACACAATCTGCCCGCAGCAGAACTGGACGGACAAAAATATATGACACTATGGGGCTGCTCCGAAGGGTGCCAGCCGACGGACGGGCATGTCTGTTTGGATTTTGGTCTCTCTCGTTACGGTGAAGAGCTTTACTTATACGATCCTCTTGGAACACTGCTGGATCAGGTACAAGTGCCGGAGATGGAAAAAAATGTCACCTGGGCCCGTCGTGCAGACGATACCTGGGGGTATTGCCAATCCCCGACACTGGGAAAAGAAAACCGTAGTGAAGACATTTTAGATACGCCTCCCTCTCCTCAAGATGGCGCCGCCCGGGCTGATACCGCCACAATGGGTACGTTGGCTGTGTCTATAAATGAAGCCTGTGCCAAAAATACGATTTCCATCACCGATCGTGACGGAGACCGAAGTGATTTCTGCGAACTGTACAATCACAGCAATACGGCGGTAAGCCTGAAAGGATGGTACCTTTCCGATGATCCTGAAAAACTGACAAAATGGGCCCTCCCCGATGTGACCATGGAACCGGAAACATACCTCATCGTATTCCTTTCCGGAAAAGAAAGCAGCGAACACGAGCTGCATGCCAGCTTCTCTTTAAGTGTGGGAGAAACTCTGACCCTGTACTGCCAGAGCAGCAATATGTACGAGGCATTGCGCATACCGGAGGTGCCGGAAGGAGCCTCTGCAGGCATGGAAGAAGGCGCCCTTGTCTACTATCTTACTCCTACCCCCGGGTATGCCAATGGCCACCCCTGGCTCGCTGAAACTCAGAATTAATATAAAAGGTCTTCTCTGCCCTGCCGACCAGCCCCGGCGGGGCTTTTATTCTGCACGGATATTAAATCGGCAAGAGGCGCTGCCTATGCTGCGCCGGAATACGCCCGTTCACAACTGCATCTCATATAAAAGCAGCAACACACATTTGAGTTGCTTCTATCGCCGAAACACAACAAGAACATAAGACCCCGAAAGCGTATGTCCAGCTCAAAAGAGTCTCCTCTTGAGTTTTCATGAATTATATTCCGTTCTCCTTCGTGACCGGGTGCTGTAGTTGCAAACGGAAAAACGGGCAGAAAGCTCTTCCCGCCCGTGCAAATAAAATGCTGTAAATTATCACTTGTTTTCTGCTCGATGCTTCTCTGCTTCCCGTTTCTCAATGCGCAGACGGCTGTTGAGCACCGGCCAGGCAAAAGCTGCCCGGCTCAGTTCCAGCATGGCCAATCCGATCAATAGCAGGTATATTCCCGTATAGGGCAGCAACAGAAGTGGGATTCCAAAGCATACTACTGTGCTGACCAGCATCAGCCCCACAGTGCTTTTGGGGCAGGCTGCCATGAATAGCAGACTGTTTTTCAGATAATGTCTGGCAGGCAGCTCCACCAGTGTCATCATAGGCAGCATATATCCCAGAAGTGTTTGCAGCAATACGGCCAACACGCCCAGCATCACATACACCATTTTGGCATTGGCTACGGCAGCCATCTCCCCGGCAAAGGAGAGCATATACCCTACCAGCCAGACGGACAGGATATACAGGCAACCAGGAAGAATCCCCTTTTTCAGATTTGCCTTGAATTCTTTTTTATAGGTGCGCATAAAGGCATACCCACGATTCCGCAGGCTTTCTACCGCTACGGCAGACAGGCCGCAAAGCCCCGCCCCGGCGGGAATGCTCCCCAGCAGACTCACAAAAGCTACGGGCAGTACTCCTTCAAAAAGAACACGTCCCAAAATATACAGCAGGCATGCCGGCAGCAGACACAGCACCGTCAGCAAATTCCCGCGGAATAACTCGCTCAGATACTCCCAGAGAGTAACGAAAAACCCCACAAAACCATGGCGAGGGGCTGCATTTTCTGCGGCCTCTTCGTCGGATATGGCTCTGTAAGGGCTTTTGAACAACTTCATATATGCTTCCTTTTCTTTTTTGCGCTTAACCCTTTACGGCACCTGCCACCATGCCCTCCACCAGCTGATTCTGAAACACAGTGAACACCGCAATCGGCGGAATGATAGACATGGTTATGGCCGCCCCCAGTACCCCATAGTTCCAGTCCTCTCCCTTGAGCAGGGTCAATGCTACAGAGATAGGCATGATACTCTCCCGTGTAGCCAGTGTCTTGGCAATGGTATATTCCCCCCACACATTGTAAAAGGCCGACACTATGACAATGACCAGCGCATTTTTAGCCATTGGCAGCATGATGTTCCACCAGGTACGCACTACGCCGCAGCCATCGATTTCGGCAGAATCCTCCAATTCCTGCGGCAATCCTCTGAATGTACCGCGGGTTATGAAGATGGAGAAAGGCAGCACGCATATTATATTGGGCAGGATCAGCCCGATATAGGTATTGAGCATTCCCAGCTTGAATTCCATCATATAAATGGGGATCAGCAACGCCGTCAAAGGGAAAGTCAGCACAAACAAAATGGCCGCCAACAGGGTATTGCTGCCTTTGAAGGGAAGTCTGGCAAAAGCATATCCTGCCAGTGAAGACATGACCACTGTAATAAGCACCGTAGATACGGTCACCACAATGGTATTCCAATAAAACTTCAGGTACTTGGCTCCCCGGGCAAATACATACTCATAATTCTCCCACGTCAGCCGATGAGGGAAAAACGTCACGTCCTGCATGATCTCCTGTGATGTCTTTACCGATGTAAAAATACAGTAAAACACGGGGATAATGAACAGCAGGGATACGATCAGAAGCGCCAGCGTCACCAACAGGTTGTTTATATCTTTTTTACGCAGTTTAAAAGGCTTTTTCATTGTTTCAATCCTCTCTGGTGCTGAGCTTCATGTTCAGTACGGCAAAGACCATAACGATCACGCTGAACACAAAGGACATGGCAGCTGCATAGCCCATATCATAGTTCAAAAATGCCGTCTTGTAAATGTACATATACAGCACCTGGGTGGCATTGGCCGGTCCGCCGCTGGTCAGTACCATGGGGGTAACAAAAAGCTTCAAGGTCTGAAGCACCGCCCAGATACCTACCACCACGAAGGTTTCAGACAGGCTGGGCAAAATAATGTAAAACAGTTTTCTAAAGCCCGTAGCCCCATCCAGATCCGCCGCCTCCAGCACATCTTTGGAAATACCCTGCAGGCCGGAAAGGAAAAGAATGGTACAGAAGCCAACCTTGTTCCAAAGGCTGACCACCACTACACATCCCTTAGCCGTATCTGCCCGCGTAAGCCAGTCGGAAGCCAATTTGGGCAGATGCAGCACCTCAATAAGAAACTTGTTGACGATACCAAAGTTATTGGCCAGCATCCAGCTGAACAGCAGACAGACCAGAGAAGCCGGCACCACAATAGGCATGAATATGGAGGTTCGATAGAACCAGCTGTGCTTCGTCTTTTTATACAGCAACAGCGCCAGCGCCAATGCAATGACCATCATCAGCACGAACTGAATAGCAGACAACAGAAGCGTATTGGTCAACGCCTGCACGAACAGCTTATCCTTGAACATGCTGATGTAGTTTTGCAGCCCAATAAATGTGGGCTTGGAGTCAAAGGCAAAATTGTAATCGCAGAAGCTGAGATAAAACGTGTATACCAGTGGATATACCACAAACAGGAAGATAATCAGGCAGGCGGGGAGCACAAACAGGCGGCCCCACTTCTGCTTCTGCCGCATTCTGACGCTGGTGGAACGATGGTTCATACTTCAGACATTCCTTTGCTGAAAAATAAGAAGGAGCGAATGGAATAAACAATGCAAATATCGGAGCGGGGGCCCTGCACTGGCCCCCGCGTCCATGATAAGGGGCAGACGTAACGCTTACTTATCTACGGAATTCATAAGTTCGACCAGCTCATTTACGATCTGATCGGCAGTAGTATTGGGATCCACCAGGCCGGCCTGGAAGATAGCGCAGGCACCGTCCAGGAACTTCTGCTCTTCGTTATAGGAAGGAGCGCCGATAGCCTTATCCATGGAATCTTTGATGTTGGCCCAGATGGGAACAGCCTCGATGGCAGCATCAAAGTAACTCTTGATCACAGACATCTTGCCATACTGCGTGAAGGTATTGGTCTGGACATGCTCACCCAGGAGCTGTTCCGCTACAAACTGGCACACGAGATCCTGGTTGGGGGAGCACTTGGGAACCACGATATCACCGCCGAAACCCAGGGTTCCTTTGCCGCCGGGAGTGTTGGCCAGCGTCATTGTGCCGGCGCCCAGCATATTCTCCGCTTCCATCCAACGGCCTGCAGCCTCATAACACATGGCCAGAGTACCGGCTTTGAGCGCGTTTCGTCCGCCGGAGTTGTCGGCGAAGGTAGCGATAGAGTAGACGCCCTCCTGAACGCCCTTCTGCCAGTTGGCTACGATAGCCCGGAACTCATCGTTGTCAATATCATAGGTCACACCGTCATCCAGCGTGATGTTGCCCTTGACGCCAGCCAGAGAGGAAGCAATGATGGTCAGCAGGTTGTTGCCAAACTGAATGGAAGCGCCCTGCTGGGTCACATTACCGTTAGCATCGCGGATGGTCAGCTTCTTGGCGAATTCATAGAATTCATCCCAGTCCTTGGGCTGGAGGCAGTTGCCCTGCTCATCCACCAGACCAGCTGCCTTGAACATATCCACGTTGCAGCTGATGGCATAGACTTCCTGAATGATGGGGAGCGCTACTTGGCGGCCCTGTACCTTGCCGTATTCCAGAACACCGTTGCAGAACTGATCCTGGGATACATAGTTGAAGAAGTTCAGATCCTTATCAAAGTCGCAGATAAGGCCTTTTGCATCAAACTGCTTGGCAAATTTCACACCGCCGTCGATGAAGACGATATCCACATCGGTGGTATCCTGCATCCAGTTGAGGGTGTAGGTAGACAGCACACTGGTATCTGCATAGGTGATGACTTCCACGTCTACATCGGGATGATCCTTCATGAAAGCTGCCGCAGCATCCTCCAGGAAGATCTTGGTGACCTGCCAGCTTTCTGCGGCAACCCGCAGCTTGCGGCGTTCCCCGGAAGTGGGCTTGTTGTCTTCGGTCTTGTTGTCCTCAGTCTTGCCGTCTGCGGGCGCTTCGGTCTTCTTGTCGTCTGCAGCATCCTTCTGCCCATCTGCAGTGGGAGCGGTGCATCCTACCACGGCCAGCAGCATCAGAGTGGCCAGCAGCAGCGCCAGAAATTTACGCATGTGTTTTTCCTCCGTCTTTTTTTATCATGACGCATCCCTCAGGGATGCATTTCATGCTGGGTTGGATCCGGCTTACATATACCGGTCAAGAACTTCCCGGCTGCATTGTGCGGCGGAATCCCTGTCAATAAACAGGTGGAAGTCCGGATGCGTTTTCATTAAGGTTGCGGGGATCATAGGGGTAACGGTTTCGGCCCGAAGCACAGCAGAAATTGCTTCTGCCTTAACAGCCTTGGGCACCGGAGAAACAATGGTCCTGCACTGCATGATCCTGTAAGGCGTCATGGAAATGGCCTGTTTAGGCACATCTTCCTCCGTGGCAAACCAGCCCTCCCCCACCTGCTGCTTCTTGCAGCGCTCATTGAGGTTGACTACGATATAACTCTCCCGGGTCTCAAAATCTGCCGGAGGATCGTTGAAAGCAATATGGGCATTTTCGCCAACACCGATAACGCCTACGTCAATGGGCTTTTCCGTTAGGCGGCGGGTAAGCTCGGCAATGTTCTTTTCCACATCGCCTTCACCGTTGACAAATACTGCCTCGCGGGGATGTACCAGATTCACAAACCGCTCCGTAAGGTACTTGCGGAAGGACGCAATATGAGTCATCGGCAGATCTACATATTCGTCCAGATGGAACATGGTCACTTTGGACCAGTCCACGTCCTCTTTCACAAGGGCTTCCAGTGTTTCAAACTGGCTGGCGCCGGTAGAAAGAACAATGCGGGCAAAGCCCTGCCGGGCAATGGCTTCCCTGATCCGCTGAGCAATGAGCTTTGCGGCCGCCCTGCCCAGGTCTTCTTTTGTTTCGCTCAGATACAGATGCATGTTGTTTTCTCCTGTCTGCTTGATATTGCACAAAGAGTCCCGTTCAATAACGTCGGACTGCATATACAGGCTGAAGGCCAGTGGCTTCCCTTCCATTTCCTCCAGCAGATAGCGAACGGCCATATCCCCCATCTCCCGGGCCGGAACATGGACGGTGGTCAGGGGAGGCGTAGTCATTCGGGCATAAATGTTATCGTCCATGCCGATAACTGAGATATCCTCCGGCACACGCACTCCGCGGCGAAGCATGGCGGCAATGGCTCCGGCCGCTACGGAATCGTTGTTGGCCGCCAGCGCAGTATAAGAACGCCCGGAGGCAAAAACCTTTTCAGCCAATGCCGCCCCGGCAGTAAAGTCATCCGGTTCAGTGGAAATGAAAATATCTCTGTCTTCCCGCAAGGGATGCCCCATCTCCCGGAAATACTCGCTGAACCCCCCTACAAAGCTCTTTCTGGTGGTCTGTTCCATGAAGTCCAAGGTGATGAGCGCCACTTTTCTGTGGCCATGGGCATACAGAGTCTGCGCTGCCTGCCTTCCTCCCCGATGATAATCGAAAAAGATGCCCCGCAGGTCGCTGAAGCCGTCCACAGCATCGTCAAAGACAATAACGGGGATCTTTCTTTCTTTTAATTGCCGAAGCCCCCGTCCCATATCCGGGCTGACGCTGTTGGTAGCAATGAGTACACCGGCTACCATTTTGCTGGTCAGGCGGGCAAGGAATTCATCCCCGGCCCCGTCGGTACGCTTGCGTAAAAAAACCAGCATGTTGTAGCCGTTCTGGCTCAATGCGCTTTCAATACTGGTAATAATAGTGGTATAAAAGGGATTGCGCAGGGAAGGTGTGATAACAGCTATCTCCCTGCTGGAATTTGTTTTCAGTCCCCTCGCCAGCTGGTTGGGCACATAGTCCATGCGAGCGGCGCAGGCTTCGATGGCTTCTCTTGCATCGGCTGAAACAGGATAATCGCTGCCGCTGAGCACCCTGGATACGGTGGTAATGGAGTAGCCGGACTGACGGGCTACATCCTTTATGGTCACAGTCTCCATAGTGCCTCCCGCTGCAAAGCTCATAGAAAACAGATAGAATACGTTTTCTATAAACCAGTATAGCCGCAGTATGAAAATTGTCAAGATTTTTTCAAAACTTTTTGTACGCTTTTAAAAAGCGTTTTTATTCTTTTAATCTTTTTTGCTTGATATCAAGAGTTTTTTCTGCATATACACTTAAACGCGCACGCAAAACAGAAAAATTAGAAAACGTTTCCTTATTTTTTTCTTTTCTATTGACAACCGTGCCTGAAACAGCTATCTTTAAAAATGAATATGATTCCAGAGGATCACTATAACAGGAGATGAAAAAATGGCTGTTTTAAAGGATTTTTACGCAGATAAACTCCGGGTGCGTGTGTTTGATACCAGGCAGGCCATGGGAAAATGTGCCGGAAATGAAGCCGCAGCCTGCATAAAAGCGCTGCTGGAGCAAAAGGACGTCGTCAACGTCATGTTCGCAGCTGCCCCTTCTCAAAACGAAACGCTCCAGACTCTGTGCGCCGACCCTGACATTGACTGGAGCCGCATCAACGCCTTTCATATGGATGAATACGTTGGGTTGGATCCCAGCCATCCCGCCGGATTCCGCAACTTCCTGCGCCGGGCCATTTTTGATCACAAGCCCTTCAAAAGTGTTCATCTGTTAAACGGAAATGCAGAGGATCCCTGGGCTGAAGCGGATCGCTATCATACGCTTCTGGCAGAACATCCCCTGGATGTATGCATTCTTGGCATCGGCGAAAACGGCCACATTGCTTTCAATGACCCGCCGGTAGCAGATTTTAACGACAAAAAATTTGTCAAGGTAGTGGAACTGGATCAGGTCTGCCGGATGCAGCAGGTTCATGACGGATGCTTTGCCTCCATTGATCAGGTGCCCACACACGCCCTGAGCGCTACCATTCCCGGTCTGTGCGCCGCAAAGTATATGTTCTGTTCGGTGCCCGCCTCCACTAAAGCACTGGCAGTCAAGCATACAGTAGAAGATGCGGTTTCCACCGCTTGTCCGGCCACCATTCTTAAGGAGCAGCTCCATGCATGCCTCTACACCGATAAGGATGCGGGGCAGTATCTCCTTGACAAATAAGCTGAAAATCGTCTTATGAAAACGCTTATCGTAAACGGAAGGATCCTTACCCCCCGGCAGGTGCTTCAGGGTTATGTTTTGGGTTTTGATGCGGATAAGATCGCCGGTATCTGGCCGGAAAACGATCTTCCCCAAGACTTTACCCCGTCAGAAAAACTGGACGCCGGCGGGCAGTACGTTTCCCCAGGCTTTGTGGATATCCACGTTCATGGAGGCGGCGGGTATGACTGTACCGGCGCTTCCCCCGAAAATATAGTAAAGATGTGTCTGGCCCACGCCCGCCACGGTACCACTTCCATCACCCCCACAGTGACTACGGCGGCTTTGCCGCTGATGGTGGAATCTGTCAAAAACATCCGCAAAGCCCAACCCATGTGCACCTGCGCCACCATTTTAGGCGCACACCTGGAAGGTCCATTTCTTTCCAAAGAACAATGCGGTGCCCAGAACCCGGCTTATCTGCTGCCCCCCATAAAGGAAAACTGGGAGCCTCTTTTGAACGCCTGGCCCGGTGGGATCACCATGATGGGTGCTGCCGTAGAGAGAGACGGGGCTTGGGCCTTAGGCGATGAACTGCTTGCCCGAGGAATCACCCCCTCCATTGCTCATTCCAACGCCAGCTTTGAGCAGGTAGAATCGGCCATGCTTCACGGCTTCCGGGATGTGACCCACTTATACTCCGGCTGTTCCATGATGTGGCGGAAAAATTCCTACCGCACCGCAGGCGTAGTAGAAGCAGGGCTTTACTTCGATGATCTTACCGCCCAGGTCATCTGTGACGGAAAACATTTGCCTGCCTCCCTGCTGCGCCTAATTTACAAATGCAAGGGAGCAGACAGGATTGCTTTGATCACCGATGCGCTGGAAACCGCTGGATTGGACATGGAAGAAGGAACCCTGATCCGCCAGTCCAATGGTATGGATATGGTGTATGATGATGGCGTCATGAAATTACCGGATAAGCAGTCCTTTGCCGGAAGTGTAGCTACTACCGACAGGTTGGTACGAAACATGATCCGCTTAGGCGGTGCTCCTATCCACGAAGCCGTTGTGATGGCTTCCCGTACTCCCGCCCGCATCATTGGAGCTGATAAACACAAAGGCACTCTGGCCCCAGGCATGGACGCCGATATTCTTTTGTTTGACGAAGATATCCACATCTCTCGGGTCATAGCTATGGGGCAAACGCTGAAACTGTAATTTCTGACATCATATTCCAAAATAGCACCCACTTTGAGTGCAAAGCACACAAAATCATACTATCCGAAACAGGCGGATTCCGTTCACACGGAATCCGCCTGTTTTACAAAACAAGTACCGTTTTACATTTGCTTCGATTTCCTTTTCCGTCTTGGTAACATGGAAAACTGCTTGTCTCTTTGCATCCGGTCGGGTGCTGCGAACTTGGTCGATACTTTGAGAATCCCTCGACCGTTTGTTTCTTCGATAAATTTCTCAGAACGGTAGACCAGCTGCTTGTAGACACGAATATAGGACGGTTCGTGCTTGTCCTCGTTATCGTATACATCTGACCATGTTAAGGCGAGACATTCTCCAATACGGCTGCTCAGTGCAATCATAAGGCTGATTAGAAGCTTTAGCTGTGGATCGGAACAGTTATCATACGCAAAATTAAACTGTCCCTCCGTCCACGCCTCACGTCTACCGGACTTCGGCTGCTTTACAGTCACACCCAACATGGGGTTTTCTGTGATAAGCTCCGAATCATCCGTAGCGTACTTAAATGCTCGGCTGATGATTTTCTTGCAATCATAAACGGTACGCTGTGACACCCTTGCTCCATTTACCCTATGATTCCCGTTGGCTTGCGGTAATTGAAGCATATCCTTGAAGCCCTGTCTCATATCGACACGGGTTATTTTCCATAAGGAACTATGAAATTGGATACAGACAAGCATCCAGAGATAAATTAGAACTGATTGCTCAAAGGCTCGGTGTGCCAGTAGAGACGCTCATTGACCGCCAGATCGACAGCTATAACGATGCCATGCACATTCTGTTTGAACTGTCGGAGAAGTACGCCCTTGTTCCTGTTGAAATCCCACAAGAGCCTAAATATGTTATCCAAACCAAAAACGAAGTGATTCTTCAAGCATTAGAAGCGTGGTATAACAAGAGACGCAAATGGGAGAACGGGGATATCACACAAGCCGAACTGCAAGAGTGGATGGATGCGTTCCCTTTGCAATGTGAAGAAAACGAATCCCCGGCAGAAAAAGAAGAATCCCGTTATACAGACTTTGAGCGTATTATGGGGCTGAAATCTGCATTGGAGCAGATGGACATGATTGTGAATGACAATGTAGAGCTAATCGAGGATTGCATTGCACATAAGAACTATAAAACAGCTCGTGAGCATTTGAGAACGCTCAAAGCCACTGTTCACACATTGTCACAAGTAGATATCAAACGATACGGAAAATAAAGAAATCACAGGCTATTCCGATTGCGTTGTGCAAAGGGAGTTGTCCTGTGATTTTTGTTACTTGGGTTCTATTGAGCAACGGTCTAAAGAAAATTCCAAAAATATACCAATCAGTTCATTTCGACTGCGCCCTGTTTGAGCTGATATTTCATCAATGCGCTGTACAATATCCTCTTTGATACGAATAGAAAAGGTTTTATATCCGTCATCACCCTTGGGGCGTTTTGGATGTATTATCAATTTTTCTTTTTTCATGCTAAATCACCTCTATGTTATATTTTATGTTTCCATAGATGTGATTTATATGTTATAATTTATGTTATAAACACATTGGAGGGATTGAAATGAACTCGGACGAATTATATACGCTGAAAAGTATGGTACTTGATAACTACGAGCAGTACCATGACGGTCTTAGAATACTCTTAGAAAGCGATAAGGGGCTCTACAAGGCGTTTGGACAGCCTCCCCGTACAAAATATCTAAAAACGGAAAACTTCTATCTAACGTCAAAAGAACGCCTTACATACATGATGGGATTCTTGGTTTTATGGTTTCAATCTCATTTTTTTGTGAACTGTAATCTCTCATTTCGTCGCCTTTGCTTGTAAAATAGATTGATTTAAGCCGAGGACAACGGCTGCAACGGGTGTGCCGTTGTTTTCGGTAGGATAAGCGGCAGAATTTTGCCGTTGTCCTCGGAAATCCGACTACGGGTAATTTTTCTTCATCATCCTATGAAAAACAACGGTGTTGGCGTAGTGCCCGTAGTTACTTGACTTCGATATAGTCAAGAGTTATCCATTTTTTCTTGTTATGGACTGCGCTCACATAAGAAACCCCATAGATCTCTCTCAGCGAATCTTGCGCTGCTTTCAAGCTCTTTGAGAACACAGCAGCACTGTAACTAACAAGAATCGGCTCTCGTGCCTGTAAGATTGTCAGCAGCTCTGTTGCTGTCCCCTCCCAATGGTGCGTTTCTTCTGCTTTGATGAAATCAACGATAGCGTGTAAGAACCGCTCCTTTTCATTGACAACAGATTCGTCACGGGTGAGCTTGTTCCAACGGCAGGATTCTTTGTCAAATTCAAGGGCTTCGGTATCACGGTTGGAAATGGTGAGGTTGGCTCTGGTGTCGGTGCGCTTGCTCTTTGTCAGCACCCAGTTCCCGTCTGTTCCTCCTGCCATGCCCTCGCTGCCAGAAATCTTACTGATATCATCATCGTGCTTGCCTTTGTTGGTGTGCGTGAGCGCAAGGATGGTGAGGTCAAACTCCACGTCCCCGGCGTAGATGTTCTTTACAAACTCATTCCCTCTGATATGTTGGAGCGTACCAGTTTGATGTTAGGATGCTGCGTTAGGTAATCACGGATATGGCGAAAGGCGGTTGTTCAAAAGAGCAACCGCCTTTCCTGACGAATGAAACCGAAAAGGGGCGCGGGGCTATTTGCCCGCGCCCCTAAAGGTGAGCCTGTTTACTTTTCGACGATTTGCAGCGCTTCTTCCTCACGCCGCCTGATCTGCCATGTGGTCAGCGCAAGGCATCCGGCAAGAGATGTACAGAGGGAGATCCCCCACAAGCCTAACACGCTGCTGTCGCCGGTCTTTGGGATTTGCAGCCGCTTCGGGTCGATCCAGCCCATCAGGCCGCCGGGAGCCTTGCCCTGCACCAGCTCATACTTCTCAATGAAGCGGTGGAGCATGGCGGCGATCTCAGCGCGGGTCGCCGTGCC
>ERZ857480.32447-NODE-50101-length-45869-cov-9.9961_pt1 | contig 45869 bp, 41 predicted proteins | sample MGYA00519767_ERZ857480 | MGnify/ENA primary metagenome ERZ857480 (study PRJEB31778, sample SAMEA3449210) | human gut metagenome | biome: human gut; feature: human-associated habitat; material: faeces | place: United Kingdom | collected 2010/2012 ...
ACCATCTTTTTCGCTCTGACTTTGCCTCGTTCCGTTCAACGTACCTCCAGTACGCCTCACTTCACTTGGCTTCGTCAGAACAAAAAATCTGATGCGCTCTGTTAAGCATTTTAACTGCGAATTAGTATCAGTCAATGGATTTAACGATTAAGCACTTGTTTATTCGTTGTGACCGTAGTATAATGCATTGAGAGCGCCCGTGCAAGGGCTTTCGCACAACCTCTTCCGATTGGGCGAAAGGACCTTCCGTTTGGGCGAAAACGGAGCAAAAGGGGAGAATGTCGTATGAGCGAACATCATCTGCATCCCGCGCCGCAGGATACCGCGTCGTTTGAGGCGGCGGCGCAGCTTTTCAAATACCTGAGCGACCCGACGCGCGTGCGCCTGTTTTTCATCCTCTGCCACAGCGAAAAATGCGTGATCCAGCTTTCCGAATGTATGGAAATGTCCTCGCCCGCGCTGTCGCACCACCTGCGCCCCCTCCGCGCGGCGGGGCTGATCGTCGCCCGCCGCGAGGGGAAGGAGGTCTATTACCGCGCTGCCGACACGGTGGAAGCGCAGCTCTTTCACAAAATGATCGAGCAGGTGCTAGAAATCGCGTGTCCGGGCTGAACGGGAGTTATCCCGTTATTCTTTAAGGCTTGCCCGAATTTCCGCCTCCGTGCCGGAGGAGAGAACGCCCTGCGTCATGTCCTTCGGCCCGCCGCCCTTGCCGCCGAACGCCGCGCAGAGGGCTTTGGTCATCGGGCGCACGTCCTCTGTTTCGGAGGACAGCGCGAAGCTCCAGCCCGCCTCGCGGGGGATGAGCACGAGCGCCGCCTTTGCGCCGACGGCAAGCTGACCGGCGGCCTTGCGCGCGTACGCGGCGGGCAGCGCGTCGCAGGCCACGACGCGGATCGCGTTTTTTGCCTCCCGCTGCGCCAGCAGATCGAAAATGCGCATGCCCAGCGCGTCGTTCTGTGCGCGCAGGCGGTCGCGCTCGCCGAGCATCCGCTCCACCGCGCCGGAAAGCTCCTCCGTCGGCACGGAAAGCGCGTGACCGGCGGCCTTGGCCTGATCGAGCATCGCGTTTTCGTAGGCCAGCGCGCGGCGGCCGCAGAGGATGGAGACGCGCACGCCGCTCTTGTATTTCTGCACGCCGACGACCTTGATCTGGCCGACGGCGCCGGTGGTATGCACGTGTGTGCCGCAGCAGGCGCAGGTATCCACGCCCTCGATGCGGACGATGCGCACATCCCCGTCGATCTCCTTTTTGCTGCGGTATTCGATGTTTGCCAGCGCCTCGCGGTCGGGCACGAACGCCTCCACCGGCTGATCGCGCCAGACGGCCTGATTCGCCAGCAGCTCCACGCGGCGGACGTCCTCCTCGGTCAGCGGGCCGTTGAAATCCATGGTCACGGCCTCCGTGCCGATGTGAAAGCCCACGTTATCATACCCGAAAAGGCCGTGCACCAATCCGGAAAACATGTGCTCGCCGCTGTGCTGCTGCATCATGTCCAGCCTGCGCGCCGCGTCCACATGGCCGCGCACCTCGCTGCCGATTGTCAGCGGCGCGCTGACCAGGTGCTCCACCTCGCCGTGAACGTCGTGCGCGTCGAGCACCTGCACGCCGCCCAGTGTGCCGTGATCCGCGCCCTGTCCGCCGCCCTCCGGGAAAAACGCCGTCTGATCCAGCGTGACGACATAGCCGTTTTCCCGCTGCACGCAGGTTTTGACCACGGCGGAAAAGTCCAGCATATCCACATCTTTGTCGTATAATCTGATGGTCATGGGTTGACGCTCCTCTGTGTCGTTTTTTTATGTTTTTATTGTAGCACAATCGTTTGGAAACTTCAAATGGGGACGGACTCCTTCAAGGGGGAAGCTGATTTTTGAGGAGAACGGAAGCAGAAAAAAGTTTGTCCCGCGGTTTACGGATGTGTTATAATAAAGACAACAAACAGGATGAGGAGGTCATCAATATGAGGAATCCTTTAATCATCACCATTGGCCGTGAGTATGGCAGCGGCGGCCGCGAGATCGGCGAGCTGGTCGCCAAAACCCTCGGCATCGCGTATTACGATAAAAAGCTCATCACCCTGGCCGCGCAGAAGAGCGGCCTGTCCGACGAGTTCATCGCCAACAACGAGCAGCGCGTGCGCAGCGGCTTCATGCAGAACCTCGCCGCGAGCGCCGCGTATTCCAGCGGCTTCTTCTCCAGCCAGTATCTGCCGCTGAGCGAATCCATCTTCATCTCCGAGGCGCAGGTCATCCGCGACATCGCCGCGAAGGAGAGCGCGGTCATCGTCGGCCGCTGCGCGGACTATATCCTCGCCGGGCGCGACAACACCATCAACGTCTTCGTCTATGCGCCGCGCGAGGTGCGCGTCAACCGCATCATGGCGCGCCACAACCTGAGCGAGGCGGAGGCGCTCAAGGCCATCAGCACATCCGACAAGGAGCGCGGAAACCACTATTTCCGCTACACGGATCAGAAGTGGGGCAAGGCGCAGAATTACGACGTCTGCATCAACTCCGGGCTGATGGGCATTGAAAAGACCGCCGAAATGCTGGCGGATATGGCGAAAATCGAGGTTCGCGCCTAATGCGCGCGTTCATTCCCTCCGAAACGGCGCTCGTGCTGGGCGGCGGCGGGGCGAAGGGCGCGTATGAGGTCGGCGCGATTGCCGCGCTGGACGCGCTGGGCGTGAAGGCGGGCAGCGTCTTCGGCACGTCCGTCGGCGCGCTGCACGCGGCGATGTACGCGCAGGGCAGCATGGACGCGGCGGCCGAATTGTGGAGCAGCATCCGCCTGAGCGACGTGGTGAGCGAGGAAAGCCTTGCCATCGCGGACGACGCGGAAAACATCTTCGATCACCCGGAAAAGCTGCTGGAATTCATCACCCGCTACGCACACCAGAAGGGCGTGGACGTCTCCCCGCTGATGGAGATTCTGCATCGGCTGATCGACGAGGACAGGGTTCGCCGCAGCGGCGTTCGTCTGGGCGTGGTCACCACGCGCTTCCCGTCGCTGGCGATGGTGGAGAAGCGGCTGGAGGAGATGGAGGCCGGTTCGCTGCACGATTGGCTGATGGCCAGCGCGTCCTGCTTCCCGATTTTCCCGATGAAGCAGGTCGGCGGCGACCGCTATATTGACGGCGGCTTCTGCGACAACACGCCGGTGGAGATGGCCGTGCGCAGCGGCGCGCGGGATATCATCGCCATTGACATCGGCAAGCACCGCTCCCACACGCAGTATGACCGCAGGCCGAACGTCACCTACATCCGCACCTCGCAGCCGCTGGGCGGCCTGCTGACGCTGGACAGCGCGCTCTCGGCGCGCAACCGCACCCTCGGCTATAACGACGTGATGCGCGCGTTCGGGCGCATGCGCGGCGTATCCTATGCGTTTGACGCGGTGGACGCGCAGGCGCTCTACACCCGCGCGCAGGATTACGTCGTCCGGCTGACGCAGGTGGAGATGGCGTTCGCCCATTCCAACGCGCTGACGCGGAAGCGGGAGAGCGCCGCGCCGTTCTTCTCCCTGCTGGAGGAGGAGCTGCCGGAAAAGGCGGACGGCATCGACTATTTCCTGCGCGGCTGCGAGCTTTGCGCGCAGGCGGCGGAGGTCAACCCGGCGCAGGTACTGACGTTCGCCGCGCTGCGGGACGAGCTTCGCGCGCGTCTGCCGCTTGAAAAGGCGGAATCCATGCTCGGCTCGCTGCTGGGCGGCCGGATCGGTGTGCTCTTTGCCAAGCCGCAGATCGACCGCAGGCTGGTGATCGCCTGTCTGTATCAGATGCTGCTGCGCGAGGGCTCGTTCTCGCCGCTGGCGCTGCGCACACTGAGCGCATTCCCGCGGGAAATGCTCTGCGCGATGACGCTTCAAAGTATTCTGTAAAGCAAAAAACACGCTCTTTCGACGTTTTACCGCCGAAGGGAGCGTGTTTTGTTTTGGAGCGATTCGGGCTTGGTGAGCGATGCACGCGCTCAAAGATCGCGGCAGCTCTCCCGCTCGACGATGCGGTGCGGGATGATGCTCTTGGTCGCCATCAATTCCGGACGCTCGACGTGGCTGATGAGCTGGCTGGCCGCCTCGATGCCCAGCTGAAAGGAATTGAGATCCACCGACGTGAGCCGGGGCGAGGTCAATTTCGCGAAAAGCGAATTATTGAACGAGATGATGGAAATATCTTTAGGAATAGAAAGCCCGTGCGCCAGACAGGCGCGCCCGAGCGTCATGCCCAGCAGATCGTCGCTGACGACGATGGCGGTCGGCCTGTCCGCGCGGCTGAGCAGCGCGTGCACGGCCGCGTCGTCGCTGCCCAGCGTCGGCATTTCCACGCAGTAATCCTCCGGAAGGGGGAGATCCGCCAGTGCCAGCGCCGCCTGATAGCCGCGCCTGCGGTCGGCGGTGAAAAAATAGGCGTTGTCGCTGCCCAGATAGGCGATGCGCCGATGTCCCCGGCGGATGAGATATTCGGTCGCCTCCTGTCCGGCGAGAAAGTTGTCGTTGTCGATGTAGACCGTCTTGTTCGCGTAGGCATAGGCCTTGCCGATGAGCACGTACATCAGCTCCGCCTGCACCAGATAGTCGATGACGGTATCGCCCTGACGGGAATAGAGCAGAATAAACGCATCCGCCGCGCCGGTGGAGACGAGCAGCCGAATCGCCGCGAGGATTTCGTCGTTGTCGCGCCCGGTGACGATGGTGCTGACGTATTGATGCGCATTGCAGAACTGGTTGATGCCGCGGATCATCTCCAGATAGAAGGGGTTTTCGTAAACCTCTCTGGCGCTCGGCGGCAGGATGACGCCGATGGTGCGCGGCGTGGGGGACTGCGCCGGGTCGCCGCCCATGGCATAGCCGAGCTGCTTGGCGGCCTGACGGACGCGCCGCTTGGTGTCCTCGCTGATGGAGGGACTGTTTTGGCAGGTTCTGGATACGGTGGATGGCGAAACGCCTGCCAGCGCCGCCACATCCCGAATGGTTACGGCCACAGAAACGCTCCTTTGCGCAGAAGATAGGGGGAAAGCGGCGCGTGACACAGCCCGCTCTCGTGTCTGCTTTTATTGTAAAAGAGGATGGGTGCGCTGTCAACCGTGTGCGCCCAATTTGCGCAAAAAATTTGCACAAAGTTGCATATTCTGGCGAACAAAGAAGGATGAAGCCGAAGAAAGAAGAAGGGCGAATCTGCAAAATGTCGGTTTATGTCGCGCACGATTTGTAAAAAAGGCTCATAAATTCCAAAAAGGCTCTTGCATTTCTGAAAAGGTTGGTCTATAATGGGTGCATAGACGTTGCACAGCGTTTCGCAAACAACGTCGTGAAACCGTATGTTTGGAGCGGGAGGACGCTTCGACCATAAAAACTCTCTACCAAATGAAAGGGGTAACAATCTATGAAGAAAATCATCGCCTTTGCTCTGGCCGCATGCCTGTGCCTTGCTCTGGCCGTGACCGCTTCGGCCGAGGGTTCGGTGTACTACCTGAACTTCAAGCCCGAGCAGGATCCGCAGTGGCAGGAGCTCGCGAAGCTCTACACCGAGAAGACCGGCGTGCCGGTGACCGTCGTGACGGCCGCTTCCGGCAACTACGAGACCACGCTGATGAGCGAAATCGAGAAGAACGATCCGCCGACGCTGTTCCAGGTGAACGGCCCGGTCGGTCTGGCCAACTGGAAGGATTACTGCTATGATCTCAAGGACGCCGAGATCACCAAGCACCTGACCTCCGACGCCTTCGCCCTCAAGGAGGACGACAAGGTGTACGGCGTGGCCTACGTCATCGAGACCTACGGCCTGATCGCCAACACCAAGCTGCTGGAGAAGGCTGGCTACAAGGCCTCCGACATCACCAACTTTGAAACCCTGAAGGCGGTTGCCGACGATATCCAGGCGCGCAAGGACGAGCTTGGCGTGGACGGCGCTTTCACCTCCGCCGGTATGGATGGTTCTTCCGACTGGCGCTTCAAGACCCATCTGGCCAACATGCCGATCTACTACGAGTACAAGGCGGACGGCATCGGCGCGACCGAGGCCATCAAGGGCACCTATCTGGACAACTACAAGAAGATCTGGGATCTGTACATCACCGATTCCACCTGCGACCCGAAGCTGCTGGCCAGCAAGACCGGCAACGACGCTGTGGCTGAGTTCGTCGGCGAGAAGGCCGTGTTCTATCAGAACGGCACTTGGGCGTGGAACGACGTTTCCTCCCTCGGCGCTGAGAACCTGACCATGCTCCCGATCTACATCGGCGTGGAAGGCGAAGAGAATCAGGGTCTGTGCACTGGCACGGAGAACTACTGGTGCGTCAACGGCACCGCCAAGCAGGAAGACATCGACGCGACCCTCGCGTTCATGGAGTGGGTCGTGACCTCTGACGAGGGCCGCAAGAGCATGTCTCAGGACATGGGCTTCGTCGCCCCGTTCGATACCTTCACCGGCGAATATCAGTCCGCGAACCCGTTCGTGCAGATTGACGCGCAGTACACCGCCGAGGGCAAGCTCCCGGTGAGCTGGAACTTCGCGACCATTCCGTCCGAAGAGTGGAAGAACGGCGTCGGCTCCGCGCTGACCGCTTACGCTGCTGGCACCGGCGACTGGGACGCTGTGAAGACCGCGTTCGTGGACGGCTGGGCGACCGAGTACAAGCTGAGCCACTAACTGACCTTGCGCCAAAAAAGGGGCGGGCACTTCGCCCTCCCCTTTTTCTTCTTCAAACTGAGATAGACTGAAAAAAGCAAACTGCCCGCGAAAAGGGCAGTCTTCAAAGCGGCATGCGCGCCATGTCCCTTTGCAGGCTGCCCCATTCCTGCCTCCGAAAGGAACCGAAATATGGAAAAAGCAATCAAAAAATATTGGCCGTTTTTCCTGCTGCCGACGCTGGCGGCGTTTATCATCGGCTTCGTGTGGCCGTTCCTGTGGGGCATTTTCCTGTCCTTCCACAAGTTCACCACCATCAGCAAGACGACGTTCGTTGGGCTGGATAACTACCTGAAGGTCTTTCAGGACAGCACGTTCGTCTCCGCCTTCTGGTTTACGGCGAAATTCACCGTCGTTTCCACTGTCTTGATTAACGTCGTCGCCTTTGCCATCGCGCTGGCGCTGACGCGCGGGCTCAAGGGCACGAACGTCTTCCGCACGGTGTTCTTCCTGCCGAACCTGATCGGCGGCATCGTGCTGGGCTATATCTGGCAGATTCTGCTCAACGGCATTCTGACCAATCTGGGCAGGCCGCTGCTCTCGCTGGACGCGCGATACGGCTTCTGGGGATTGATTATCCTGATGTGCTGGCAGCAGATCGGCTATATGATGATTATCTACATCGCGGGGCTGCAAAACGTGCCGGGCGACCTGCTGGAAGCCGCTGCCATCGACGGCGCGACCGGCGCGCAGGCGCTCTTCAGGGTTAAGCTGCCGATGGTCATGCCCTCCATCACAATTTGCACCTTCCTGACGCTGACCAACTCGTTCAAGCTCTTCGACCAGAACCTCTCGCTGACCGGCGGCGAACCGGCCAAGGCCAGCCAGATGCTCGCGCTCAACATCTACGACACGTTCTACCAGCGCAGCGGCGCGCAGTGGAAGGGCATCGGTCAGGCGAAGGCCGTGGTCTTCTTCCTGCTGGTCATCGTCATCGCGCTCATTCAGCTCTATTTCACCCGTCGCAAGGAGGTGCAGCAGTAATGGCCAAATACCATGATGGCGCCGTTTCCGGCTCCCGCCGCGTTGTCAACGTGCTGCTGACCGTGCTGCTCGCGGCGCTCTGCGTCGTGTGGCTCTATCCGGTGCTGCTGATTCTGATTAACTCGCTCAAGGACGAGCTGGCGATTTCCACCGCGACGGTGTTCGAACTGCCGACTCAGGCGACGTTCGCCGGGCTGCACAACTATACCTACGGCATCACCCAGCTCAACTTCCTGCAATCCTTCGGCTATTCGGCGACGATCACGATCACCTCGGTCGTGCTGATTCTGCTGTGCTGCTCGATGTGCGGCTGGTATATCACCCGCGTGAGCTCCATGATTTCCAAGGCGATGTATCTGCTCTGCGTGTTCTCGATGGTCGTGCCGTTCCAGATGGTGATGTTCACCCTCTCCAAGACGGCGGACACGCTGAGGCTCAACACGCCGTTCAACATCTGCGTGATCTACCTCGGCTTCGGCGCGGGTCTGGCGGTGTTCATGTTCACCGGCTTTATGAAATCCGTCCCGATTGCGATTGAAGAGGCCGCGATGATCGACGGCTGCAACCCGCTGCAAATCTTCTTCAAGATTGTGTTCCCGATTCTGAAACCGACGATGATCTCCACCGCGATTCTGGAAACCATGTGGGTTTGGAACGACTATCTCCTGCCGACGCTGGTGCTGGATATCAAGAAATACCGCACCATCCCGATGGCGATTCAGTATTTCCGCGGCAGCTATGGCCGCGTGGAGATGGGGCCGATGATGGCCTGCATTATGATTACGGTTCTGCCGATTATCGTGATGTACCTCGTCTGCCAGAAATACATCATCGACGGCGTGATCGCCGGTGCGGTGAAGGGCTAAAGACAATGAAACGCCGCGTCTGTTCTCCCGGTTGTGAAGCGATGGGAGACATGAAGATGGCCATTGGCGACGGCTCGTATTACCTTGTCGAGCGGAAGCCGCGCCTTGCCATCGCGAAGTAAGCATTTCGTTCATTTCTGAATCGAATAGAATCTGATAACACGCCGCCTTGTCAAAAGCAGGGCGGCGTGTTATGATATACAGCGTAGTCAGGTAGGGCTACGAGGTAAGCATCCCTTCGCAACAGCGTACAGAAGCGGAGGTGATAGCAATGACGAATGTAGAGTTGTTTAACGCTCTTCTTGCCGTGATTGGTATCGTGATTGGTGCTGTGGCACTTGGTATCGCGTTAGTCAAGCGATAAAAAAGGCCGCCTCGCAGACTGCAACTGCGTGACGGCGAATAGGGTAACCAAACCTAATTGGCTGTTGCGGCGGAAGCCGCATACCTCGTAGGGCGCAACCTACCTGACTACATTGTACGCTATCCCGGCAGGCTTGTCAAGAAGTCAGGTTTGCCGGGGCTTTTTTTGTCAAAAACTTTCTCTGATTTCGGCTTGAAAGCCGTCCGCGAGTTTGATATACTAAACAGTCGAAGTGGTTTGAACAACGAGAAATGGAGAGAGACAGATGAATCAGGTCGGTTTTGACAGCGAAAAGTATATCCGGCTGCAATCGGAGCATATCCGTGAGCGCATCAATCAGTTCGGCGGCAAGCTCTATTTGGAATTTGGCGGCAAGCTCTTTGACGATTATCACGCGGCGCGCGTGCTGCCGGGCTTCGCGCCGGATAACAAGATCAAAATGCTGCTGGCGCTACGCGATCAGGCGGAAATCGTCATCGCCATCAACGCGGGCGATATCGAGAAAAACAAGCGCCGCGGCGATCTGGGCATTACCTACGACAAGGACGTGGCGCGCCTGATCGACGTTTTCCGCGGCTTTGGCCTGTACGTCGGCTCAATCGCGCTGACGCAGTACGCCGGTCAGCCCGCTGCGGACGTGTTCGAAAAGCGCATGCAGGCGCTCGGCCTCAAGGTCTACCGTCAATACCGAATCCCGAATTATCCCGCCGACGTGCGGCTGGTCGTCAGCGACGAGGGCTATGGCCGCAACGATTATATCGAAACCACGCGCTCGCTGGTCGTCGTGACCGCGCCGGGGCCGGGCAGCGGAAAGATGGCGACCTGCCTCTCCCAGCTCTACCACGAGCACAAGCGCGGCGTGAAGGCGGGCTACGCGAAGTTTGAAACCTTCCCGATCTGGAATCTGCCGCTCAAGCATCCGGTCAACCTTGCCTATGAGGCGGCGACAGCCGACCTGAACGACGTGAACATGATCGACCCGTTCCATCTGGAAGCCTACGGCGTTACGACGGTCAATTACAACCGCGATATCGAGATTTTCCCGGTGCTGCGAACGATTTTTGAGCGCATCTACGGCGAATGTCCGTATAAGAGCCCGACGGATATGGGCGTGAACATGGCGGGCTTCTCCATCGTGGACGACGAGGTTTGCCGCGAGGCCTCCCGGCAGGAGGTCATCCGCCGCTACTTCCAGGCGGCCTGCCGCGTCCGCCAGGGGCAGAACGCCGAGGACGAGGTGGCCAAGATTGAGCTGCTGATGCGTACGCTGGATATCGAGCCGGAGCGCCGCGCCGTCGTGCCCGCCGCAATGGCGGTCGCCGAGCGCACGGGCAAGCCCGCTCTCGCCATCGAGCTGCCGGATGGGCAGATTGTCACGGGGCGCACGACCGAGCTGTTCGGCGCGGCCTCCGCGGCGGTGCTTAACGCGCTCAAGGCGATTGCGGGCATTGACGACGAGATCAAGCTCATCGCCCCGGACGTGATCGCCTCCATCCAGACGCTCAAAACCGATTACATGAAGAGCCGAAACCCGCGCCTGCACACCGACGAGATGCTCGTCGCGCTGGCGATCAGCGCGGCCAGCGACCCAAACGCGCTGAAAGCCATGCAGGCGCTGGACAAGCTCAAGTGCTGCGAGGTACATTCCACGGTCATCCTCTCCTCCGTGGACGACGGAGTATTCAAGCGGCTGGGCATGCGCCTGACCTGCGAACCCGTCTATGAAAAGAACAGCCTGTATCATAAATAATTCGAATCCGCCTTGCGCCGTGCAGGGCGGATTTTTTCAGAACCGGCCATGGCGCAAGAGATTTATACGGGAGTTGAATGTTAAATTCTTTCACTTTTTGAGCGAATAAAATGAAAAAATAGAACAAATTGAAGGAAATGCGATTTTTCTCCCAAATTTTTCTTGAAATCCGGGCGCGTGGTGATTATAATAGGTCGGTAGTTTTTTGATGATCGCGTTCGCGCGGACGGAAGGAAGGTATAGGATGCACACCAAGTTTATTTTTGTGACGGGCGGCGTCGTCTCCTCGCTGGGCAAGGGTATCACGGCGGCTTCGCTGGGGCGGCTGCTCAAGAGCCGCGGGCTCAGGGTTTCCATGCAGAAGTTTGATCCCTATATCAACGTCGATCCCGGCACGATGAACCCGTATCAGCACGGCGAGGTCTTTGTCACCGACGACGGCGCGGAGACGGATCTCGATTTGGGGCATTACGAGCGCTTCATCGACGAAAATCTGACGCAGGCGGCCAACGTCACCAGCGGCCGCGTGTATGATACCGTCATCACCCGCGAGCGCAAGGGCGAATATCTGGGCGCGACGATTCAGGTCATTCCGCATATCACCGACGAGATCAAGCGCCGCATGCTGGCGGTCTCCCTCCGGGAGGATGCGCCGGATGTGGTCATCACCGAGATCGGCGGCACGGTCGGCGACATCGAATCCCTGCCGTTCCTCGAAGCGGCGCGCCAACTGAAAAACGAGGTCGGCCGCGAAAACGTGCTGTATATCCACGTGACACTTGTGCCGTATATCTCCGCGGCGGGCGAATTGAAGACCAAGCCGACCCAGCACTCCGTCAAGGAGCTGACCGGACTGGGGATTCAGCCGGATATCATCGTCTGCCGCAGCGAAAAGGCGCTGACGCGCGATGTGCGCGCGAAGATCGGCCTGTTCTGCAACATTCCGGCGGACTGCGTGTTCGAAAATCTCAACGCGCGCAGCATTTACGAAGTGCCGCTGATGATTCACGAGGAGGGCATGGACGAGCGCGTCTGCCGCCTGCTGGGCATCCCCGCGCCGGAGGCCGACCTGACCGAATGGCGCGGCATGGTCGAGCGGCTGCTGACCCCGGAAAGGGACGTCCGCATTGCGATTGTCGGCAAATATGTCGAGCTGCCGGATGCGTATCTCTCCATCGTCGAGGCGCTGACCCACGGCGGCATCGCCCACCATGCGAAGGTGCGCGTGGAATGGGTGGCGGCCGAGAGCGTGACGCCGGAGAACGCGGCGGAGAAGCTGGCGGGCTGCGGCGGCGTGCTCGTGCCGGGCGGCTTCGGCGAGCGCGGGCTGGAGGGCAAGATTGCCGCCGTGCAGTATGCCCGCGAGCACGGCGTGCCGTTTTTGGGCATCTGTCTGGGCATGCAGATGGCCGTGGTGGAATACGCCCGCCACGTGCTCGGCCTGACCGGCGCGCATACCAGCGAGGTTGACCCCAACACGCCGTACCCGGTGATCGACCTGATGCCCGACCAGCAGCATATCGACGAGAAGGGCGGCACGATGCGGCTGGGCAAATATCCCTGCCGCCTGAGCCGCGATTCCGTCGCCTTCGCCGCCTACGGTGAGGAGAATATCTTCGAGCGCCATCGCCACCGCTACGAGTTCAACAACGCCTATCGCGATTTGTTCGTCGAGGGCGGTATGCGCATCGGCGGCGTGAACCCGGAGCGCGATTTGGTGGAGATCGTCGAGTTGCCGAACCACCCGTGGTTCGTCGGCGTACAGTATCACCCGGAGCTGAGAAGCCGCCCGAACCGTCCGCACCCGCTGTTCCGCGAATTTGTCGGCGCGGCGCTGAAGGCGCAGGAAAAATAAAAAGGGAAAATCGCCGTTATGCGAAAAAGCAAAACGGCGATTTTGCTTAATTTATGAAAATTTATTCGCATTTTATGTAAAAAGAGTTTAATAAAAGAATAAAGTGCAGGATTTGAAACGAAAAAGGTCAAAAACATCTTGAAAACCGCGCAAAGAAACGGTATAATCGGATTGTAGACAAATTGCCTTCCCCACAGACGAAGAAAGGACCGAATTTCCTGACTTTGCCGCGCAAAAACAACCGCAGGCTGTCAACGGGCTGACAATCGCGCTGCTCAAACCGTACTTTGAATCACATGGAGGATGAAACAATGGGGGCGTCATTTTCCGATCGTTTTTACATCGCTGCGCCGCAGGGCGTGGCCGCTAAACTCAGCGGCATGCTGCTCGCCGCGCAGATCATGCCCAGCGGCGTTGTGCACACGGGTATGGAGGCGGTGCGCGCCGCGCAGGGCGGGGCGATGCTGCTGACGACGTATCGCCTGCCGGATATGACCGGGGAGGAGCTGGCGCGCCAGCTTGGCGAGGAGGCCGACGTGGTGATGATCGTGCCGCAGGATTACGCGGGCGAGGAAATGGAGAACGTCGTCATACTGCGCAATCCGATCAGCGCGGACGCGCTGGTGCAGAGCGTCAAAACGCTTGCCCATTGCCGCATACGCATGCAGCAGCTCCGCGCGAAGGCCGAAAAGCTCTCGCGCACGCTGGAGGAGCGCAAGCTGATTGACCGCGCGAAGGGCAAGCTGATGGATGTGTTCCATTTGACCGAATCCGAAGCGCATTACAAGATTCAGAAGACGAGCATGGATTCCGGCCGGCGAATCGCGGACGTTGCGCGCGAAATTTTGGAATCCTCCGAAAACATGGCCAGCTAAACGGTTTTTTTCCTCAGTATGGATAGATTCTTCCCGCGCTATTGCATCCGGGCGAACGATGCGGCGCGGGATTTTTTGGCGTTTTGCAGACTTTGGCGGAACGGAAGGCGGGCTCTGCCCATTTTTTTTGCCTCCGGATGAAAGAATTTCCTGCGCTCATTCGTCTAATAAAAGGAAACCCGCAAACAAAAGCACGGAAAAATGTGATATACTGTTCAAGATGTGGTTTTGTTTCAAATAACATCTAAAACCTGTCCACAAACGGAGAGGCGTCGTCGTCTAATTCATGTCGGACATCAGGCGACCAAGGAGGGCAAACGCATGAACAAGAACCGAAAAGCAGCGCTGGCGCTGGCGGCATGGCTGGCCATACTGCCCGGCTTGACGGTGGCTGAGGGCTATACAGAGGGAACCCCGGCGGTCGATCAGTCGGGCGCGCAGAACGACGCGGCAAACGACAGCCAGCCGGAGGAAGAAACGGAAGAAACCGTAGAAGAAATCATAGATGAGCCAACAGAAGAGGAAGAAACAGAAGAGAAAGAAACCCTTGACGAGGGTGAAACCGAATCATTGATGGAAGACGAATCCGAGCAGAAGGGTGAAACCGAGCAGAAGGACGAACCCGAGCAGAAGGACGAGCCCAAACAGAAGGACGAACCCGAGCAGAAGGGTGAACCCGAGCAGAAGGGTGAAACCGAACAGAAGGACGAACCCGAGCAGAAGGGTGAAACCGAACAGAAGGACGAACCCGAGCAGAAGGACGAATCCGAGCAGAAGGACGAACCCGAACAGAAGGACGGAACCGAGCAGAAGGACGGAACCGAGCAGAAGGACGGAACCGAGCAGAAGGATGGAACCGAACAGAAGGACGGAACCGAGCAGAAGGACGAAACCGAACAGAAGGACGGAACCGAGCAGGAGGACGAGCCCAAACAGAAGGACGGAACCGAGCAGAAGGACGGAACCACGCCGACTGAAACGCAGAATCCCGTACAGGAAGGCGAGCAAGAGCCGGAAGCGGACGACTGGAAGCCGCAGGGGGACGCTTGGACGGAACTGGAAAACGGCGAGCACACGGCGGGCGCGCTCGGCGATGTGCTCTCGTGGCTGGAGCATCATCTGGCGGAAGACGAGGAAGCGACGGTGTATATCCGCACGAGGGACATGCTGACGGCGGACAACGTTTCGCGAAATCTGCTGGGCCGCGTGGGCTTCGAGCCGGATGGCGAGAGCGACAGCTTCAACATGGAGAAATACGAATATGTGGCGGTGCTCGATTCCAAGGATTTGATGACGCTGGAAGAGACGGGGGACACGGAGGACGTTCGCCTCTCCATCAGCGTGCAGGTGCTGCGCGAGGACGAACTGAACAAGACCGACTCGAACGAAACGCAGCCCCCCGAAACGGGCGAAACGCAGACCCCCGGAACAGGCGGGACGCAGACCCCCGGAACAGGCGAGACGCAGACCAACGGAACGGGTGAGACGCAGACCCCTTCGGCGCAGCCGAGCGCTACGCCTGCCCCGACGGAAGAACCGACGCCTACGCCCGTGCCCAAGCCGGTGCTCGAGGTGACGGCGGAGGACTATGAACCCGGCGTTTGGAAAAACTCCCCGCCGATGTTCACCCTCTCCGGCATCCCGGAGGACAGCACCGAATACGTCTACGGCGTGTTTATCTGCGACGAGCGGCTGATTCTGCTGTCCGACGGCAACAACACGTATGTGCCCAGCGAGGAAGGCCTCTCCAGCGTCCGCTTCGTCATTCTGGATAAGATGGGCGACGTGCAGTCCCTCTCGGATCAATACGACACGATGCTGGATTTCACCCCGCCGGACGGGCCGTATCTCAGCGGCGACAGCAAGAACAAAAAGGTCTGCTACGTGGAAGCGTATGACGATTTGAGCGGGCTGGACAGCATCTCCTACGACGGCGGCAAAACGTGGCTCTCCTGCAACGACCCGGAGACGGACAACATGACCTTCTACGGCGAGGTCGGCGAAACGGTGGACGCGGGCTGGATTCTGACGCGCGACTTTGCGGGCAACATCTCTTCAAACGACGAGGATTTCATCTTCGGCAAGAAGAAGCGCACCGGCACGGGAGGCGGCACGGAAACGGGCAAAAAGCCCATCCGCCACGTGAAGGAAACGATGGATTATTCCAAGGCGAACTACAACGCGCTGGAGCTGAATGTTTCCGATCAGCCGCAGACGGAGCTGACCATTGGCGGCACGGCGCTGAGCCTGTCGCTGACCGAGGAAGAGCAGCTCAAGCCGTTCACCGCCGAACTGACGACGTGGCAGACGAAGGCGGGCGAGACGAAGACCGCGCCCAACGCGCTCGTGCTCACCGCGGCGACGGATGCGCAGGCCAACGTCTGGCATTTCGGCGGCGAGACCTATAAGCTGCTGTACAACAGCGGCGTGGAGTATCTGGTGTTCGCTTCCGGCGAGTATATCGCCGTCATCCCGACGGATGGCTTCACCGGCGGCACGCAGTACGGCAAGCTCAAGGCCGGCGGCGTTTCGACCCGCAAGTTTGAATACACGCTCATTCAGGATGAAACGCTGCGCGAGACGACGCTGAGCGTGCAGGTGGAGGGCGAAACCTATCTGCTCGAGGAGAGCACGGAGAGCCCGATGTACCGCTACAACGTGCTCATCGGCACAAAGGACATGATGAAGAAGCCCTACGAAAGCTATCAGCCCGGTAAGGAGGCCACATAAATGAAGAAAACAGCAACCCTCGGCGCGCTTCTCTTGGCGCTCGCCCTGCCCCTCGCGGCGCAGGCGGAAACCGTGTTCGCCGGCGAGGTGACGGCGGGGACGACGCAGGTGATCGCCGCGCCCTACGGCGGTCTGGTGGAGGATGTGCGCGTTCGCGTGGGCGACAGCGTGAAGATCGGCGACCCGATCGCCACGGTGGAGACCAGCAAGACCTACGCCTCCACGGATGGCACGGTCAGCGGCGTGTTTGCGCGCGAAGGCGACAGCGCGGACGGCGTGAAAACCCAATACGGCGCGCTGGTGTATATCGAGCCGATCAACCGCTATACGCTCGAATGCAGCACGGAGAAGGGCTATAATTCCAGCGAGAACCGCTACATCCACATCGGCGAGAGCGTGTTTCTCAAGTGCACCAAGGACGGCAGCCATCAGGGGCGCGGCGTGGTGACCGGGCTGGACGAGAAGGAGGACAACAAGTTCACCGTCGAGGTGACGGGCGGCGAGTTTTACATGGGCGAAACCGTGGACATCTACCGCAGCGGGGATTATGCCTCTGCCAGCCGCATCGGCCGCGGTACGGTCGGGCGGACGAAAACCGTTGCCGTCAATGCCGAGGGCAGCGTGCTGAGAATGCACGTCAAGGCGGGCGACACGGTGGAGCGCGGCGAGCTGCTGTTTGAAACCGTGACGGGCACGCTGGACGGCCTCTACGCGCCGGACAAGCAGGTGGTCAGCGACACGGCGGGCGTGATTGCGACGGTGGACGCGGGCAACGGCACGAGCGTCGAGAAGGACGCGAAGATTGCGACGATTTACCCGAACGACGCCATGCAGATCAAGATGGTCATTTCCGAAGCGGATCTGATGGATGTGACCGTCGGCGGCAAGGCCGAAATCGAGTTCAACTGGGATGCGGACAGCGGCCGCCGCTTTGAGGGAACGATTTCCTCTATCTCGTATCTGAGCGAAAAGCAGAGCGACGGCGCGGCGAGCCAAAGCGCGCAGTATGTCGCCTATGTCGATTTCACGCCGGATGAAACCGTGCGCATCGGCATGACTGTGATCGTGTATGTGGAGTAACGAACTCCTTCCGTTTCGCTACGCTCAACACCTCCCTCAAGGAGGGAGGCAGGGGGGCGCTGCACCAAGGCTCCCTCTTCGAGGGAGCTGTCAGCCGAAGGCGGACTGAAGGAGTAAGAAGTAAACAAAGAAAGGACGCCAAAAATGAAAAAGATGCTTTCGATTCTTCTCGCGCTGGCTCTGATGCTGGGCGCGGCGGCGCTGGCGGAGGGCAACGTGACCATCGCTGTGCAGGGCATGAACGACTTCAACGACAACATTCAGAGCATGATCGTCTACGGCGACAAGCTGCTGCTGTCCAGCTGGGATACACTCTATACGTGGGACAACACCAGCCGCAAGCTGACCCCTGTGGAAGGCTATGACAAGCTGCAAAACGTGCTGACCGGGGACGGCGAGACCCCCGGCGCGCTGGAGCTGAACGACGGCGAGTATGCCTATCTGGACGGCAACCTCTATGCCGTCGGCGGCAAGCTCTATCGCATGGCGACCATCAGCGATGAGGACGGCAATTCGACCAACCAGCTCGTCGAGCTGCTGATTGCGGATGACGGCGCGCTGTCGCTGGGCGAGATCATCGATCTGGGCGACGCGCTCTGCATCGTCGAGACGTATGGCGACGAAAGCTACACCTACACCCGCAACCTGAGCAACCCCTGCTCCTTTGGCAGCATGCTCTACGCGCTCTCCTACGGCGAGGAGCTGGAGCTGCTGGCGCTCAACCTCGAGGATGAAAGCGTGGAGACGCTGACGGTCGATGTGGATGGCGACGTGCAGAACATCGCGCCGTATACCGAGGGCAAGCTGCTGATGACCGTCGTCGATTATACGACCGAAACGCCCAGCACGACGCTCTGGCTGTACGACATTGAAAACGAGGAGGCGGCCGAGCTGGGCGCGCTCCCGACGAGCGGCTATCAAACGCCCGACGGTCTGGCATATGACGAGGCGCGCGGCAAGATGTATTACGTGCTCGCCGGCAGCGTCTGGCGCGTGGACGTCAGCGAGGACGGCCTCGGCGAGCCGGAGGAATTCGGCGACATGCCGCTGTCGTATGCCAGCGGCAACGGCGTGGTTTACGGCGATCTGTACGTGCTCGCCAGCTACGATGCGGTGGTCGGCCGCGACGTGACGCTTGACAAGCTGCCCGCGCAGCGCATGCGCGTCGCCAACGGCGACTACGTCGATTCGATCAACAAGGCGTATTATGCCTTCACCGACAAGCACCCGGAATACATGATCTCCATCTCCACGACGCTGGACACGGACAGCCTGCTGCAAAGCATGATGAACCGCGATTCCTCCGTGGATATCTACACCCTCCCCAGCACGAGCAGCGCGTTCACCTCGCTGATGAACCGCGGCTTTATGGCCGAATTGGAGGGCAGCCAGACCATTTCCGACGCGGTGAACGCCATGTATGGCTTCATCAAGGATTACGTGATGAAGGACGGCCACATCTACGCGCTGCCGCTCTCCTGCTACGCCAATATGATGAGCCTGAACACCAAGCTGCTGACCGAAAAGCTGGGCTACGAGGTGCCGACCTCGTGGAAGGGGCTGCTGACGATTCTGGCCGATATTTCAAACAACAAGCGGCTCGAGGAGACGCCGGAAGTGATGATCGGCGAACCGGGCTACGCCAAGGATGATTTCCGCTATCAGATGTTCCAGATGATGCTGGCTGATTATTTCACCTGGCTGGACGCGAGCGAGGAGAACCTGACCCGCGGCACGCAGGCGCTGCTCGACCTGTGCGAGGCGTTTGAAGCCATCGACTGGGATAACCTCGGTCTGGCCGAAGATTACGAGGACAGCGAGAACATGATGTACAACGGGAGCGACGTTCTGATCGAGTGGACGAGCCTGAGCGTGTACAACTATGTCGGCGCTGACGAGGAACAGGCAACGCCGGTCGCGCTCTCCGTTGTGGAGGGCGAAAAGCCGCTGGTCGGCCAGAGCGTGACGTTTGCGTTCATCAACCCGTTCTCCGAGCACAGGGACGAGGCCGCCGAATATCTGGCCGACGCATGGGCGCTGGAGCGGAAGGAAGACGTGATTATGCTCAGCCCGGAGATGAACGAGCCGGTGCTCAACAGCTATTACGAGGAGAACCTGCGGAACATCGACAACTCGATTGCCGATTTGCAGAAGACGCTGGACAAGACCGAGGATGAGGAAACCCGCGAGTCGCTGCAAGCGAATCTGGATTCCATGAAGCAGTGGCGCGAGGATTTTGAGAAGAGCGGCAAATACGAAATCTCCCCGGAGCAGATTGCGAACTACCGCGCGTTCGGCGAGAACATGGCCGTACAGCAGAGCCTCATCTGGAACATGAAGGAGGGCTCGACGCAGGTGCAGCAGTATCTCGACGGCGCGATGAACGCCCAGCAGCTGGCGGCGGCGCTGGAAAAGACCCTGCAAATGCAGAAGCTGGAGGGCAACTAAACCCGCATGTTTGAAAAGAAAAAATCCGTCTGGCTGTTTCTGCTGCCGGGGCTTGCGATGCTGATGATCTTTTACATCGTGCCCTTTTTCAGCGGCATCGGCTACAGCCTGACGGACGGAAGCTACAAAAACACGTTTGTCGGCTTGCAGAATTACCGGGATCTGTGGCAGAACAGCATGTTTCTGCTGGGGCTGAAAAACACGATGGAGCTGTCGCTGATCTGCGCGCCGCTGCTGTGGCTGTTTTCCTTTCTGCTGGCCAGCGCGCTGAGCGCGATCAAGCCGTTCGGCGGATTCTTCCGCTCGAGCGTGCTGATGCCGTATCTCACGCCGTCCTCCGCGATTCTGCTGGTATGGCTGGTGATCTTCGATTACGGCGGCCCGGTGAACCGCGCGCTTGAAGCGATGGGGATGACGCGGGTGATGTGGCTGACCAGCGACGCGCTGCGCCTGCCGGTCGTGCTGATGTTTCTGTGGAAGAATCTGGGTTTCTGCCTGATTATCTTTCTGGCGGCGCTGCAATCCATTCCTCAGCCGCTCTACGAATACGCGCAGCTGGAAGGCGCGGGCTTTTTCACCCGCGCTTTCCGCATTACGCTGCCGATGATTACGCCGACGGCGTTTCTGGTGTTCGTGTTGGCGTGGATCAATGCGTTCAAGATCTTCAAAGAGGTGTACTTCATCGCGGGCGCATACCCGGATTACTCGGTGTACACCCTGCAAAACTACATGAACAACATGTTCGGCAAGCTGAATTACCAGCTGGTGACGGCGGCGGCCTATTCCTTCGGCCTGATCGTGTTCGCGCTGTTCGGCGCGCTGTTCTTCCTGCAAAGGCGAGCCGCGCGCGGGCTGAATTGAGGTGAGGCGGATGGAAAAACAAACGGTTCGTCCGGCGCATATCCGGCGCAGGCACATTCTGGCGCGGCTGCTGCTGTCGGCGGCGGCGGTCGTCATCCTGCTGCCGGTGGTGCTGACGGCGCTGTATTCCTTCTTTTCGCCCGGCGAAATCAAGGCGTTCATGCAGACGCGCGGCAGCTTCGACGCGAAGAGCCTGATGGAAATCAAGCTCTCGCCCAACATGTTTTCCCTCAGCCAGTATTATAAAATATTGATTGAGGACATGACGATTCTGCGCTACTTCGTCAATTCGGCGATGTATACCGCGGCGATTCTCTTCGGGCAGGCGCTGCTGATTCCGGCGATGGCCTACGCGCTCTCCCGCTTCAGGTTCCGCGGGCGGGACGCGCTGTTCTTCGTCGTCATCATGCTGATGCTCCTGCCGTTTCAGGTCACGATGGTGCCAAACGTCATCACCCTGCGCGCGATGGGGCTGCTGGATACGATCTGGGCGATCATCCTGCCGATGACGGTCGCGCCGTTCTACATCTTTCTGCTGCGGCAATACATGGTCGGCCTGCCGGGCGACATGATCGAGGCGGCGCAGATTGACGGCGCGGGCACGCTGCGCTGCTTCATCCACGTGGTTCTGCCCGTCTGCCAGCCGATTCTCGGCGCGGCGGTGGCGCTCTCGTTTGCGGATTGCTGGAATCTGGTCGAGCAGCCGCTGACCTATTTGACCACGCACACGGAGCTTTATCCGCTCTCCGTGGTCTTCAATCAGCTGACCCAGCAGAGCACCGGCGTGGAATTTGCGGGCGCGGCGCTGTATACCCTGCCCGCGCTGCTGATTTATCTGTATTTCCAGAACGACATTCTGGAAGGCGTCCAGCTCACGGAACTCAAGTAAAGGAAGACAAAAGCGATGAAAAAAATGGCCATCAAGGGACTGGTCACGCTGGCGGCGGTCGTCGCCCTGTGCATGTTCTTTTCCGGCACGATCAAAACCATTTCAACCGCCAAGGTCAAGCTGGTGACCGCCAAGCAGGGCAAGCTGGAGGAGGAAATCAAGCTCAGCGGCAATCTCACGTTCCCGGAGACGGAGGATGTGAAGCTGGCGCTGGCTTCCGACCAGAGCGTGACCATCAAGCGGGTGCGCGTGGCGAAGGGGCGCAGGGTTGCGGCGGGCGACGTGCTCTTTGAGGCGGAGGTTTCCGGCTACGACAAGGAGATGGAAAGCCTGCGCGGCGAATACGACGCGGCGCAGAAGGAGCTGATGGAGCTGGAGCGCAAAAACGGCGACGTTCGGCTCAAGCGCACCGAGGAAATCTGGGTGGAGGCCTACGACGCGCTGGCGAAAAGCAAGGACGACTGCATGACCGCGCAGACGCAGCTCGAGGTCGCCGCCAAGCTGGCGGGCGTGACGCTTTCGGGCGGCCGCCTGCCGTCGGGCGAGACGGACGAGACGCTGACCGCCGCGCAGAAGGCCGTCGATGCGGCGCAGGCCGCGCAGGACGAGGCGCAGAAGAAATTCAACAGCGCCAACCGGCTGGGCATCAGCGAGAACGTCATCAATTACATCACCCAGAGCCGCCAGCTCAACGAAAAGCTGGCCACGACGCAGGAGAAGATCACCGCGCTGGATGTGATGGCGCAGCAGGCGCGGCAGGTGACCGCGCCGCACGACGGCTATATCGTGGAGATCAACGTCAAGGCGGGCGACAGCTACGATGGCAAGACCGCCGCGCTCGTCATCAGCAGCGAAAGCGGCGACGCGGTGCTGCGCGCGGACACGAGCAAGATCGAAAAGAAGATCGACAAGGGCACGCAGGTCACGGTCAAGCGTGACAGCGACAAGACGCTGACCAAAAAGGTGACGGACAGCGGCGTGAACGAAGAGGGCAAGCGCTATATCGACGTGAAGCTGACCGACAAGGACATCACAAACCTCGGCGGCGGCGCGGCGCTGTTCTCCGCCGCGGTGGAGATGACGGCGAGCTATCGCGCGTCCAGCTCTACCACGTTGCTCCCGGCCAGCGCCGTTCGCGGCAGCGGGGACAGCCGATACGTCTATATCGTCAGCGAGGAAAGCAACGCGCTCGGCCAGCGTGTGCTCAAGGTGAAAAAGCAGGATGTGAAGGTGCTCTCCGAGGTCGGCAGCACGGTGTCCATTCAGGATGATTTGAGCCGTCAGCGCGTGGCCTATATGGAGGATCGCGCCATCAGCGACGGTTCCGAGGTCATGGTCTATGGAGAATAAAAAAAAGCGCCGGGGCATGCTCACGGTGCTGATGGGGCTCGTGCTGACGGTCTGCGGCGGCGCGCTGACGCTGACCGTCGGCGGGCGGCTGGAATACATCCTGCCCGCGCCGGCGGCGACGCAGGAGGGCGGCGAGCTGAACGCGCTCTACGAAGAAGCGCAGAAGCAGATGGCCTCCATCGCGGATTCGATCACGGTCGGGGCGGTCGGCGCGCGGGCGCAGGGGGTCAATCTCTCTGCGGAGGCGCAGAGCGCGGAGGCGACGGTTTACGCGGTCGGCTCGGGCTATTTCGACGTGACGCATGAAACGCTGCTCGACGGGCGGCTCATCAGCGAGGCGGACGTGAAGCGCGCGGAGAACGTCGTCGTGATCGACGAGCGCATGGCGCTCTCCTTCTTCGCGGGCAACGAGCCGGTCGGCCAAACCGTGACGCTCAGCGGGCTTGATTACGAGGTCGCGGGGGTCATCAAGGCCGAGAGGCGGCTGGGCGAGACGAACGAGCACATCGCCTATATCCCGATCACGTCGGCCAGCGCCAACGCGCTCGCCATGCAGACGGTGGAAATGATCGCCAAAACGGCGGACAAGACGACGGGCAGCGCCATTTTGATGGAAAACACGCTGAAAACGTGGCAGCCCGGCGGGAGCTTTTACAACTACGACAAGCTGGCGCTCGGCGCGGCGATGCCGATTCGCTGGGCGGTGCTCTTTGTTGGGGTCGCGCTGCTGCTCAGCCTGCTGGCGCGGCTGAACGCGGCGGCGTGGGGGCGGGTCTGCCTCTATGCCGACCGGCTCAAAACGCGGTACGCGCGGGATATGCTCGCGGGAATGATCGCAAGCGCGCTGCTGATGCTGCTGGGCTATGCGGCGCTGGCGGGCGCGGCGTTCGCGCTGGCGAAATTTTCGATTGACCCGCTGTATGTGTTCACGGAGTGGGTGCCGGAGGTGCTGGTGGAGCTTTCCTCCATCGCCAAGCGCTTCTGGTCGCTGAACGACGCGAACGCGGCGGCGGTGCGCTATGTCAGCCGGAGCTGCTGCGTGCTGGAAACCGGGCGCGCGCTGCTGCGCTGGGGGCTGCTGGCGCTGCTGCTCGGCGCATGGATGAACGGCCTGCCTTTTTTCAGCAGGCGTGTGAAAATGCCGGAAATCAACCGGGAGCGGTGAGCGGCGTCAATCCGCCTGCGTCTCCGCGCTCCCCAGACCGTAGGCGCTGAAGATGTGCGTCAGCTCCTTTTTGCCGGGGAGGCCGAGCTTGCGCAGAATCCCCGTCTGCTGGTTGGAGATGGTCTTGCTGGAGGAATGAAGGCGGACGTCTTCGCCCAGAAGGTGGCGCAGAACGCTCCGCTCCGCGTCGGTCAGCGGCGCGAGCAGCGCGGAGCAGATCAAATGCGCCTGCGAGGTGACGCCCTGCGCGGTTTCGCGAATCATCGGGATGAGCACGGGAAAATTGCTCTTGAAGAGATAGGCCGAGGCGAAGGCATGTGTGCTGGCGCGGATCACCGTTTCAAAATCCTCGCGCGAGGTGAGGATGATGACGCGCGCGTCGGTTTGCAGGCGAATCTGCCGGGAAGCCTCTGCGCCGTCTATCGGCGAATGGGCGAGACACAGATCCATCAATACAATATCCGGTTGTTCCATGAGCGCGGTTTGCACCGCGCTTTTTCCGTCTGTGCAGCTCGTGCAAAGCTCGAAATCCGCCTCGCGGCGGAGCGCCTGTTCGATCAGATAGCGATAATCGAGGTCATCCTCGACCAGCATGATGCGGATGGTGCTCACGGTTTGCGCCTCCCTTGTGCGGCCAGCGGAAAAATCAGGGTAAAGGTGCAGCCCTTCCCGGGCGCGCTGCTGACGCGGATGCTGCCCTCGTGTACGTTCATCACGTTTTGGCAGTAATACAGCCCCAGACCGAAATTTTCGCCGGAGGTTTTGGTGGTGTAATACGGCTCGAAGATGCGCTTCTGCGTTGCCGGGGTCATGCCTGGGCCGTCGTCGCAGACGGAGATGGAGGCTTTGTGCGCGGTGCGGACATAGGAAAGCGTGATCCGGCCGGAGCCGCGCATGGCTTCGACAGCGTTGCCGACGAGGTTGGTCAGCGCCTCGCGGACATGCGACGGATCGCAGTACAGCGGCGCGTCGTCGCAGCGGTCGATTTCGATGCGCAGCGCGTCGGTGTGCGGCGTTTCGCGGATGATCTGCTCGAACAGCGCGCGGACATCGCAGTCGCCGGGGTTGAGAACCACGCGGCCGGTGTGCATCCTCGTTCGCTGGAGGAGCGCGCGCAGATGATCGACCGAGCCTCGGATGATTTGCAGCTCGCGGTTTTCGGGGAGCCGTTCATCCAGCAGCGCCGCGCACCAGTCGATCTTGTTGAGGTCGTTTTTGAGCGCGTGGGCGACGTACTGTGTGTTGCGCTGCAACACCTCGCCGCTCCCGCTCCAATCGTAGGTTTCGCGCCGGAGACGCATGCCCCATATGCCCTCGCGAAACGCATGATAGAGGAGGAAGCACAGCGTAAACAGGACGACCGGCAGCTCGATCTGCCAGATTTTATCCAGATGGGGGATGCCCAGCGCGTGATAGGGGAACGCTGCGACGAGCCAGACCCACAGCGGCAGAAGCACGCTGACCGCCACGAGGCGGCGCTGCCGGTTGTGCCCGCCGTGGCGCTCCGCCCAGAGGGCGCGCAGCAGGATCAGCGTGGCGATGAGGCCGAACAGCACGTTGTACCCCGCGATGCTCAGGCAGAACACCGGGTCGCGCTGGAGCGACGCCACCCGATCGGGCGGAAAACGGACGCTCAGGCAGACGGCCGGAAGCCAGACGACGACGCGCAGGAGCGGGAAGAAGCGGGTTTGGTTGAGCTGCGCGAAGTAAAAAGCGAACATCATCACGCAGGGAATGGCCAGTAAATAGAAAACCGCGCTCAGGACGGAATACATCAGCGACGCGCCCGCCTGCGTCCATATGCCGGAGGCAATCAGCGACGGGGCGAGGCCGTAATACAGATATTCCTTGAGCGCGCCGACGCTGAACATCATGCCGCCGGTGAAGCACCACTGGTTGAGCTGGTTGCGCGCGTCGGCCAGCAGAACCAGCGAAAAGGCCGCCCAAATCACAAGCGTGAACACAAGCAGATGCATTCCCGGAAGAGAAGCCCAATACGCGCTGACGCGGCTCAGAAAATCAGGCACGTTTTTTTTCCTCCGTTTCCCTCAGGCGAATTCGACCCCAAATCAGACAAAGGCCGTTATTCTCGTTTCAGTATACCATCATTTGATGTATTTCGAAAGTTCTTTTCGATGAATTGGTAAAATTTGAAAATTTGGAAAAATCAATCGGGCAGCGTGGGTTCGGCCGCCTCGCCGTCCCGATAGAGGGAAAGATGCAGGTGCGCGCCGAGCTCGCTTTCCGCCGGGACGGCCGCCATCACGTCGCCCAGCGGCTGGCCGCGCACGACGCTTTGACCGGCCTGCACGAGCGCGCAGGACAGCCCCGAATAGGTGCAGACCGCGCCATCCGTCTGGCGAACGGCCACATGCCAGCCCCAGAGATCATCCCGCACGCAGGAGAGCACCACGCCGTCGCGCATGCAGACGGCGGTTTCGCCGCTCGCCGCGCCCAAATCGACGGCGGGATGCGCCTGCCAGCAGTCAAGCGACGGCCAAGGCACGGGTTGGGCGGAGAAGCCGCGAAGCAGCCCGCCGGAAACGGGGCGAACCGCGCCCGCAATGGACGGAAGGCGGACGGGCGCGAGCGTCGGCAGCGGCGACGGGTTGGCGGTCGGTGCGGGGGAAGGGGAGGCGACCTCCGGCGCGGGGGCGGCGGCCTGCACGTTTTCCGCCTGACGGAGACGGTCGGTATACAGCGCCGTGCCGACGATGACGGCGATCATCGCGCCGAGCGTCACCCAATAGGCGTAATCCAGCAGCCATTCCCGCGCCTGACGCAGACGGCTTTTGAGAAAAACAAACACGGTCATCCCTCCCTTTTGAAAGAAGGATGACCGTGTGAAACGAAAAATATGCAGCGTTTTGCCGTCAATCGCGCTCGAACACCCGTGTGCCGACGCGAACGCCCCACGCGCGTCCGGCGCGAATCAAAAACTCCAGATGGCAGACGACCGTGTCCGGCGCATCCGGCTTGACGGCGAGGAAGCGCGCGCCGCCGCAGTAAACGAGGCGCAGATCCTCGCCGTCGCGCGTGCCGCGCAGATGGCTGCCGTCCTCCTCGCAGTGGATGCACAGGATGCTCGGCACGCCCTCGTGGCCGATATAGCGCCCGCGGATCATATGCGGCGCGCTGAAATCGCGGCCCGCGGGGGTGAACCAATCCATATTCGTGGCGAGCGGAAGCCCCATCACCGCGCAGAGCATGCCGTAGAGCAGCGCGTCCATATCCTCGTCGCCCTGATTGCAGAGCACCGCGAAGCCGTAGCCCTCGCCCAGCAGAAGAGCGCCCTTGCTCGATACGCCGTGCAGCCCGCCCGCGTGTTCGCAGACGACGTGCCCCGCGAACTCGCGCTTGTTCAGCCCCATGCACATCGTCATCAGATGGGAAAGCGGATGATAGCGCCCGACCAGCAGATCGACCGCGTGCGCCGGAATCGCCTGCTTGCCCTCGTGCATGCCCATGTTGGCGATCATGCGATAATACGCCGCCATGTCGCGCGAGGTGGATTTGACCATCGCGCAGCCGCGGAACGGCGGCAGGACGCTCCAGCAGTCGTCGCAGGTGCGCCGGCCGTCCTCCACCTCGAACAGGCTGGTGATGTTGCCGCCGGAGAGGGCGCGCGCGGCCTCAACGCCGTTATCCAGAATGGTGCGGGTCATGCCCAGCGGGTCGAAGATGCGCGCCTGCATGAACTGCTCGAGCGGAACGCCCGCCGCCTGATCGACGATGTAGGAGAGGATGGCGTAGCCCTCGTTGGAGTAGCTCATCACCTCGCCCGGCGCGCCGAGCGTGTTGTAGCCGCAGTGCGCGATATACGCGATGATCTGGTCGATCGTCTCCATCTTGTTGGGCGCGGTGCGCTTCATCTCGCGCAGCCAGTCGCTTTCGCTGCGCCCCTCGCTGTTCATGGCAATCGACCATTCCAGCGGCTCCATCGGGGGGATGCCCGCCGTGTGCATCGCCAGCGTGCGCACCGTCGCCGCCTCGCGCGGCTGACCGGCCAGCTCAAATTCCGGGAAGAAATCCGAAACCGGGGCGTTCAGGTCGAGCCTGCCCTCACAGGCCAGGATACAGGCGCACAGCGCGGTCATCGACTTGCTCATCGAGGCGACGCCGAACAGGGTGTCGTTGTCCACCGGGCGGGTGAAAGCCCCGTCGCGGAAGCCGTAATTGAAGGCGTATTCAAGGCCGTCCGGCCCCATGATCGCGGCGCTCACGCCGGGAAGATCGCGGGCTTGGCAAAGCCCGGTCAGATATGCGTCAAGTTTGGAAGAATCAAACATGGTCTCCTCCTGCAAAAAAGGCGTGTACAAAGAGGGTTCTTTGAAAACAAGAAGATTATAGCACGATCGGCGGGAAGTTTCACGCTTTTTTTGACAGACCGAAAAAAACCGGGGCTTGCAATGGCGGAGGAAAAAAGGTAAACTGATAGTGCAGACTGTAGACAAAAAGCTATTCTCCCCCCCGAAAGGGGGGAGAATAGCCCTTTCTGCAAATGAAAGAATAGATGAATTTCTTGATGTTGCTACAATAATTAAGCAAAAAGCAAATTCTGCACAAAACGCGGGCGTGCAATTCGCGCCCCTACGGGTACGGCGATGCGATGAAGCATCCTTTGAAATTATCCTGAAAGGAACCATCCTGAATGAACCAAAAGAAAGCGGGCGTGCTGCTCAGCTACGGGCAGACGATCCTCTCCACCTTGATTTCGCTCACCTATACGCCGGTGATGCTGCGGCTGCTGGGGCAGAGCGAATACGGCCTGTATACGCTGGTGAACGGCTTTGTCTCCAACCTGAGCCTGCTCTCCTTCGGCATGGGCAGCGCCTACATGCGCTATTATTCCCGCGCGGAGGCGCAGGACGGCGAGGACGGCGTGGCGCGGATCAACGGCATGTTTATGACGATCTTCTTCGCCATCAGCCTGCTGTGCCTGCTGACGGGCGGCGTGCTGGTCGCCAACGTCAAAAACATTTTTGCCGCGAAGCTGACGGCGAAGGAGCTGGATACCGCCAAGATCCTGATGGCGCTGCTGGTTGTCAACATCGCCGCGTCGTTCCCGGCGAGCGTGTTCTTTTCCTATATCACGGCGAAGGAGCGCTTCCTGTTCCAGCGGCTGGTCGGCATGCTGCGTACGGTGCTCAACCCGATTGTGATGCTGCCGCTGCTGCTGATGGGGTACGGCTCCATCGCGCTGGTGCTGGTCACGCTGATCCTGACCGCGATCAGCGACGCGGTGAGCATCTGGTACTGCGTCAAAAAGCTCCGCATGCGCATCACCTTCGGCAGGTTCGATTTCGGGCTGCTGCGCGACATGGCGGGCTTTTCGTTCTTCATCTTCCTCAACGAAATCATCAACCAGATCAACTGGACGGTGGATACGACGCTGCTGGGCATCATCAGCGGCACGGCGGCGACGGCGATTTACGGCGTGGGCGCGCAGATCAACCAGTATTACATGGCGCTGTCCACGTCGATCTCCGGCGTGTTCACCCCGCAGATCAACCGCATCGTCGCGCGCGGGGAGGGGGACGAGCAGCTCACGCGGCTGTTTACGCGCGTCGGGCGCATCCAGTTCATGCTGCTGATGCTCGTGCTGACGGGCTTCATCTTCGTCGGCATGCCGTTTATTCAGGCGTGGGGCGGCGCGGAATACGCTCCGGCCTATTGGGTTGCGCTGCTGCTCATCGGCCCGGTGACGGTGCCGCTGATTCAGAACATCGGCATTGAAATTCAGCGCGCGAAAAACATGCATCAGTTCCGCTCGAAGGTCTATTTCTGTATGGCCATCGGCAACGCCATCGTCAGCGTTCCGCTGGGCATGAAGTTCGGCGGGATCGGCTGCGCGCTGGGCACGGCGATTTCCATGATCGTCGGCAACGGCTTCATTATGAACTGGTATTATCAGACGCACATCGGGCTGGACATGGTCTATTTCTGGAAACGGATTCTCGGCATTGTTCCGGCGATGCTCCCGGCCATTGCGCTGGGCGTCGCGGCGGTCAGGCTGCACACGTTTACGGGGTACTCGGGTGTGCTGACGTTCGCCGTGCCCTATGCGGCGGTCTACGCCGCGGGGCTGTACCGATTTGCGATGGACGAGAGTGAAAGGGACATGGTGCGCAGCGTGGTGAGAAAAATCCGCAGATGAGCGCGCCTATGTACAAAACCAGACACAAGGCGACCGAATGGGGGAAAAGACGATGAAACAGCCTGTTTTGCTTTGCTATAACCTGACCGGCGAAAAAATGCAGAAGATTCGGCTGGCGGCGATGCGGCTCAAAATCCGCGTCCGTCCGGTGGAAAAGGCGGAATATGCCCAGACGATTGCGGCGCTCTGCGGCGCGGAGGACGCGCGCGAGGCGGCGTATACGGGCGCGGGTTTTGAGGACGAGATGCTGATGATGGCGAATTTTCCGGCGGGGATGATGAACACGTTCCTCGGCCTGTTTCGCCGGATGGGCATCGCGCCCGTGGCGCTCAAGGCGATGCTCACGCCGACCAACGCGGCGTGGGACAGCGAAAAGCTGCACGAGGAGCTCGCGGGCGAGCATCGCGCCATGACGAGCGGCGAAGGGAAGAGACATCAGGGATAAAAGCAAAAGAAGCGTCCGTCTACCCCCAAAGGGAAAGACAGGCGCTTGCATCGTGGCCTATGTGCTGCGGGAAACGCTTTGTGACCTGCAAAAGAAAAAAGACGACCATGACCGGCATCGTGATCGTCTGGGTAAGCAGGGCTAACTGAAGCAAAAGCCCTCTGCCGTATCTTTATGATAGCACCTTTGCGACCCGATGTCAACGCGCAGGGCGCTTTTTTTAGGCGAACATCATCTTGTTCGGTCAGCATTTTACAGAAGGAGAACAATCATGCAAAACAAGCAAACGCTTTCAAAGCCGCTGGTGGTGATGCTGCTGGCCGGCCTGTGCTGCCTGCTCTGGGGCAGCGCGATTCCGTTTATCAATCTGGGCTATCGCTATTTCGGCGTGTCCGCAGGCGACACGGCGACGCAGATTCTCTTCGGCGGCTGCCGCTTCTTTCTGGCGGGCTTTCTGACGATTCTGTTTGAAAGCGTCGCGCGAAAGTCGCCCGCGTTTCCGAAGAGGACGAGCTGGGGCAACGTGGTGAAGCTCTCTTTGGCGCAGACGATCATTCAATACGTGTTCTTTTACATCGGCGTGGCGCACACGGCGAGCGCGAAGGGTGCGATCATTCAGGGGCTTCAGGCGTTTACGTCGATTTTGATTGCCTGCTTCATCTTCCGCACGGAGCGGATGAACGCGCTCAAGTGGATCGGCGGGCTGATCGGCGTGGCGGGTGTGGTCGTCGTCAACTGGACGAAGGACGGCTTTGGCGGCGGGGTGCGCCTGATCGGCGAGGGATTTGTCATCATTTCGATGGTCGCCTCGGCGTGCAGCACGGGGCTGATTAAGAAATTCGGCCAGTTTGACAGCCCGGTGGTTATGAGCGGCTGGCAGTTCATGCTCGGCGGCGCGGTGATGGCGCTCGGCGGCTTCGCGGCGGGCGGGCGGCTCGTTTCCGATAACCCGATGGCTTACGTCGTGCTGCTGTATCTGGCGCTGCTCTCGGCGGTGGCGTATTCGCTTTGGGCGGTGCTGCTGCGGGTGAATCCGGTTTCCCGCGTGGCGGTTTATACGTTCCTGCAGCCGATTTTCGGCGTGATTCTGTCGCTGCTGCTGGTGGATCGAAACAGCGACGCGCCGCTTCTGCGCTATGCGGCGGCGCTGGCGATGATCTGCGTGAGTATCGCGGTGGTCAACCGCGGGCAGCGGCAGGAGGAGGCAAAAATAAAAGGTTCCGCGCATTGACGCGAAACCGAATATATGCTAAAATGTAGACAAGTAGGTTGGACCCTACAGGGTGGAGAACCACCGCGACAGTAAAATGGGCTGTTAAGCCGCAACCGCCAAGCAGAGGGGAACTGCGAGGCGGTTATTTTTTATCGCTTGTTTTGCTGACCGAGCGCGTAAGCGCTCATAACCAAACCGGCGACTGTGAGAAGAAAGTTGAGCGCGTCAACTAACGTCATGCACATCACCTCCGCTTCTGTAATGAAACGCCGCGGAGGCACCACCCCGTAGAAAACGACTTGTCTACGCGCAAAAGTATAGCAGATGACAGGATAAAATGCAAGATAAGAAAGAAGATAATGTCAAGCGAAAAGGCTTGACATGGCGAAGGCGATATGATACAATAACCGAGCTGTCAAGGAAAGACGCTTGACACGGGAGGTGCCTGTGGCGGATCGGATTGAAATCGGCTGGCTGTTCGATTTTTACGGGCCGCTGCTCACCGAGCGGCAGCGGAAGCTGCTCGCCTTATACTGCAACGAGGATTTCTCCCTTTCGGAAATCGCTGCCCGAGAAGGCATTTCCAGACAGGGGGTTTACGACGCGGTTCACCGCGCGGCGCGTCAGCTTGAGGATTATGAACGGCAGCTTGGGCTGCTCAAGCGGTATCAGAGCATGACGCAGGGCCTTGAGGAAGGGCTCTCCGCCCTGGAAAGCGGGCAGACGCAGCGCGCAAAGGAGATTCTGGAGCGGCTGCTTTCACAAGAGGAGGAGTAAGATGGCCTTTGAAGGATTGACTCAGCGCTTGCAGCAGGCGTTCGGCAAGGTGCGCGGCAAGGGCAGCCTGACCGAGGAGGACGTCAAGCTGGTGATGCGCGAGGTGCGCATGGCCTTGCTGGAGGCCGACGTCAACTATAAGGTTGTCAAGGACTTCGTGAAAAAGGCCACCGGGCGCTGCATCGGGCAGGAAACCCAAAGCGGCCTGAGCACCCAGCAGCAGGTTGTCAAGATCGTCAACGAAGAGCTGACGGAATTGATGGGCGGCTCGAACGCGAGGCTGCAATACAGTTCGTCCCCGATTTCGGTGTTCATGCTCTGCGGCCTGCAGGGCGCGGGCAAAACGACGATGTCCGCCAAGCTGGCGAACTGGCTGAAAAAGGACGGCAAGCGTCCGCTGCTGGTCGGCTGCGATATCTATCGCCCGGCGGCCATCAAGCAGCTTCAGGTCGTCGGCGGTCAGGTCGGTGTGCCGGTGTATGAGCACGGCACGCAGGACCCGGTCAAGACCGCGCTGGAGGCGGTCGAATACGCCCGTCAGCATCAGCGCGACGTGGTGATTCTGGATACCGCCGGCCGCCTGCACATCGACGAGGCGCTGATGGAGGAGCTTCACAGAATCTGCGAAGCCGTCCATCCGAGCGAAATCCTGCTGACCATCGACGCGATGACCGGTCAGGACGCGGTCAACGTCGCCAACACGTTCAACGAAAAGCTGGAAATCACCGGCGTGATCCTCACCAAGCTGGACGGCGATACCCGCGGCGGCGCGGCGCTCTCCGTGCGCGCGGTGACGGGCAAGCCGATCAAGTTTGCGGGCACGGGCGAAAAGCTGACCGATCTGGAAGCGTTCCACCCGGAGCGCATGGCCTCCCGTATTCTCGGCATGGGCGACGTGATGACGCTCATCGAGAAGGCGCAGGAGAACATCGACATCGACCCCGAAGAGGCCGGCGATCTGGCCAGAAGGATGAAGAACGCCGACTTCACGCTCGACGATTTCCTCAGCCAGATGCAGCAGATCAAGAAGATGGGCCCGCTTTCCGGCATCCTCAAGATGCTGCCGGGCATGAGCGCCATCGGCGATATCGACATTCCGGACGACGCCATGAAGAAGCCGGAGGCCATCATCCGCTCCATGACGCCCAAGGAGCGCAGGCGTCCCGAAATCCTCAACGCCAGCCGCCGCCGCAGAATCGCGGCGGGCAGCGGCACGACGGTGCAGGACGTCAACCAGCTCATCCGCCAATTCGAAGAGATGAAGAAGCAGATGAAGATGGTTATGAACCAGTCGCGCGGCAAGAAGGGGCGTTTCCGCTTCCCGCCGATGCGCTGAACCCAAGGAAGCCGACAATCATTTGATTGAGGTTATAAATCATTCAACCTTTTATGAGTTTTAAGGAGGAACACCACAATGGTTAAGATTCGTCTGAAGAGAATGGGCATGAAGAAGAAGCCGTTTTACCGTGTTGTCGTCGCTGACGAGCGCGCGTCCCGCGATGGCCGCTTCATCGACGAGCTGGGCTACTACAACCCGGTTTCCAACCCGGTTGAGCTGAAGATCGACGCGGAGAAGGCACAGCAGTGGATCAAGAACGGCGCTCAGCCGACCGATACCGTCCGCGCGCTGCTCAAGAAGAGCGGCGCCATCGCCTAATCGCGACGTAATCGGGCGAAGCCCGGAAAGGCAGGCCTGACAATGGAAGAATTGGTTCGCTACATCGCCTCGACGCTGGTGGATCACCCGGAGCAGGTTCAGGTGAAAACCGTGGACAACCCCGAATCCGTCATCATCGAGCTGAGCGTCGGCCCGGATGATATGGGCAAGGTGATCGGCAAACAGGGTCGCATCGCCAAATCCATCCGTTCCGTGGTCAAGGCGGCAACCGCGCGCAGCGAGAAGCCCGTTTTTGTCGAGATTCTCTAAGCGCTGCAAGGCAAGGCCGAAGAAAACCATACCATGCCGCGCAGCGATGCGCGGCATGTTGTGTTTTAAGGAGGAAAAGCGGATGCAGCAGGAATATCTGCAAATCGGCGAAATCGTGCGCCCGCAGGGGATTCGCGGCGAGGTGAAGCTGCGCGCGATGACGGAGGACATGAGCCGTTACGCGCGGCTGGAAAGCGTGTTCCTGAAAAAGAACGGGCAGATGGAAGAAAAAAAGGTGCTCAAGGGGCGCAGCTACGACGGCTTTGCGTTTTTGCAGCTTGAGGGCGTAAATGACCGCGACGCGGCGGAGGCGCTGCGCGGGGCGGAGGTCTACGTCGATCGCAGACACGCCATCAAGCTCGGCGCGGATGAAAACTTCGTCTGCGAATTGATCGGCCTTCGGGCGGTGGATGAGACGGGCGAAACCATCGGCACACTGCGCGACGTGCTCAAGCCGAACGCGGTCTGCGACGTGTATGTGTTCAATACGCCGCGCGGCGAATTGATGATTCCGGCGCTCAAGCGCGTGGTGAAAACGGTGGATGTGGACGCGGGCGTGATGACGCTGGACAGCGCCGCGCTGGCCGAGGTCGCCGTTTGGGAAGACGAACCGGCCGAGCGCGACGAATAATTTTTTGCGTCCGACGGGAAGAAAACAGGCCGCTGAATCGTCTGCTTCGCAGGAGGACAAGATGAAACACAAAATATTCGCTTTTTTGGCGCTGCTGCTCACGCTCACGGCCGCCTGCGCGGGCGCACAACAGCGCCCGAGCGTTGGCTGCTTTTCGCCCGGCCTCGTGCGTGTGAGCGAAAAGATGAAGGAAAACCCGACCGTCAGCGCGGACGTGACGCTGACGGTGGAAAACGCATTTTACGCGCGCAACCTGTCCGTGCTGAAAAAGATGCTGGAGGGTACGACGCTGCGCGTTTGGGGCGACGACGCGCACGGCGGCCTGACGCTTGAGCGCGGCGGTGAAACGCTGATGCAGGCCGACGTCGCGCAGGACGGGCGGATCAGCGTGGACGGCCATCCCCTTGAAACCGGGATTTCCATGCCGGACGAGGCGCAGACGGATTGGAACGCGCTGGCCGAGCGGCTGCAAACCACGCCGATTTTGGAGCGCGTGCCGCTGACCGCCGTGGAAGCATGGCTGAAGGGATTGAAGCCGGGCGACGTTCTCGGCTTCGGCGCGACGGCGGCCGATGCGTTCGACGTGAAGCGGACGATGAGCGACGACGGCGAACGGCTGACCAAGCTGAACGTCGAAGGGGCGCTCACGATCGAGGGCGAAACGTGGACGGTCAGCGGCTATCTGCGCCAGCCGGGCGGCAGAGCGCCGAAGGACACCTTTGAACTGACCTTCCGAAAGGACGACAAAAACGTCGTCGAGCTGGCTTACAGCGCGCTGCGTCAGGACAAGATCGAGCAGAAAGACCGGAAGGGCCAAACGAGCGTCGCCACGACGCTCAAGGCCAGCGGCAAGCTGGAGGGCTATTCGGTTTATATGATGCTCAAGGTGAACCAGAGAAACGACTGGACGGCGGACGGGGAAACGCTGAACGAGAAGATCACCGTTTCCGTCAACATGACGCAGAAGGACAACCGGCCGGGCAAAAACATGCAGGGGCTGAACCGGATCGACGCGGAGGGGAAAAACGTGATCCGCGTGACGACCGGGGAAGCGACGGCGGACACGCTTGACTGCGAGCTGACCGGCAAGCTGATGCTGAACGAAAACACGTTTTTGCAGGGCGGCGCGAGCATGCGCGTGACCATCGGCGGCGAAGCGCCGGACGGCGCGCAGGCGGATGGCGACGCGGAGCCGTGGACGCTTGAAGAAGCCGTTCGGGTGCTGAGCAGGCGGCTGTACCGGCAACTGGATGAACAGACGAAAAAGAGCATATCGGATGGTTTGTGAGAAAAAGCAAGGAGGCAATCTATGAGCTTGAAAAACAAAGTGACGGCTTTCGGCCTGAGCGCCGCGATGCTGCTGTCTCCCGCCGCGTCTCTGGCGGAGAGCAACTATGCGGCGGGCGAGCTGACGACGACCGCGATTTCCGACAGCTATGTGGCGGGCAATCAGCTCAACCTCAGCGCGGGCTTCCGGCTGGAGCTGGGTGACGTCGTCAAGAACCTGAGCGACAAAAAGCTGGAAAAGAAGCTGGACGCGGTCGTTTCGCTGATGGAAGCGACCGAGCTGCACATGTCGTTCTACGATGATTTCGGAACGGCGCGCATCCACGCGGAGATCGAAACCGACGGCCTGACGATTTTCAGCGCGGACGCGCTGGCATACGCCAACGGCTCGGTGCAGATGATGACCAACCTGACCGGCAAGCTCGTGCTCGCGCTGCCGGAGGGCGAGCTGGCTTCGGCGAGCTTTGAGGGGCTGCTTTCCGGTGTGCCGGGCAAGAGCGCTGACGACCCGGATTTTGACGATTACCCGGCGATGGAGCGCCTGCGTATCACCGCCTCCGACGTGGGGGTGCTGATGCTGAGCCATCTGCTCGGCTGGGTTTCCGGCACGCAGATGGACACCGGCGAATTGTACGTCTTTGACGACACCTATCTGGATGCGACCGAGACGCGCGACGCGGTGGCGCAGCGCATGGTCGGCACCATCGACGCGGACAAGTTCAACACGCTGTTTTGGAACATCTCCGCGACGATCTGCGAGACGCAGGGCAAGTTCCAGCAGGCGCTCGCCGACGTGCTGGCCGAAAACGGCGTGACCCGCTATCAGGCGCGGCAGGTAATCGACAGCATCTTTAAGGACGAGCAGATCGACCCGGCGGTGGATTACGTGCAGCCGTCCCACGCCGTTGCGGACGACGGCGCGCTGTGCACCTACAACGACGTTTCCTACTTCTTCAAGAAACTGGTCAAATACACCAACAACGCATGGGAATACAGCACGGACAACGTGCTCAAGATGATCGTCAGCTACGACGATTTCGGCGAGACGGTGGGCTTCGACGCGGAAATGCCGCAGTTCACCGAGGTTGTGCCGTATGAGGGCGCGTTCACCTACTCCGTCAAGCACGACGAAAACGAGCAGCCCATCGTCACCAGCCACGGCGAATTGCAGCTCCTGAACGATCAGCGGCTCGTCGGCGACGTGAAAGCGAAGAACGGGCTGGACGTGAACGGCGTGAAGGACAGCAGCCTGAACGGCTATCTCGATTTGAAGGACACCAAGGCCGATACCGCGATGGGGCTGGGCGTGAACAGCGTGTCGCATTTTGTGGTCGAGCCGGATGACGACGGCGCGGACGTGGAGCATTTCACCGGCAGCGTCGCCCTGAGCTACCGCGACAACGGCGAGGACGAATACAGCCTGATCGCCGCCGTCGAGGGGAACACGAAGACCGACGGCGACGCTTTCGCCACGCTGGCCGACGTTTCGCTGACGCTGACGGATATCTTCAAGCTCGGCGCGAATGTGACGCTCGAGCAGGCGGACTATGAGGAAATCGAGTTTGCGGGCGGTCAGGCCATCGACATGACCCAGCTCACCGACGCGCAGCTCGACCAGATTCAAAACGAGGTGACGCAGCAGGCCGCGAAGCTCTCCGCATCGCTGGTGATGCATCCGGGCGTGCTGGCCAACCTGCTGACGCTTGTAGGCGACTGAGCGCGTTTTGTTTGAAAGAAGGCGATTCCATTGGCGCTTGACATGAACTCGAACGATTTGACGATTCGCGAAATGTGCCGACTGGGTCGGGACGTGCTGGAAAACCGGGATATGCAGGCTTTGCGCACGTTCCCGCAGCACGGCACGGTCTCGCGGTACGAGCACTGTCTGGCGGTGTGCTACATCGCGCTGCGGCTGGCGGATAAATGGCGCGTGCGCGTAGACAGAAGGAGCATGGTGCGCGGCGCGCTGCTGCACGATTTCTTCATGTACAACTGGAACGATCCGGCCAGCATGCGGCCGCTGCACGGCTTCACCCACGCGCGGGAAGCGCTTTGCAACGCGCAGAAGCAGTTTGAATTGAACGAGATCGAGCGCGATGTGATCAAAAAGCACATGTTTCCGCTCAACATCGCGCTGCCCAGATACCGGGAAACGGCGCTGGTCAGCGCGGCGGACAAGATCAGCGCGGTGATGGAGCTTTTGCACAGCGCCAGAGCCCTGCGGATTCTCAGAAGATGCAGAGCCGTGGGATTGTGACAACTGAAAAAGGCTGATGACCTCGGCGGCGTCGATTCGCCGCGGGGCGTCAGCCTTTTTTGTATGGAAAACGGCGCAAAATCGCCCGCGCAAGCAGCCGACTGAGGCAAAAATAAGCTGGTCTTTCCGCGCGCGATGGGGTATAATGAACGTAAGACGGACAGGAGGAAACGGATGATGAGCATATCGCCCGAAAAGCTCGCCAGCGCCACGGCGCTGCGAACCATCAGCCACGCGGGAAAGGAAAAGCAGCCCTGCATCAGGATGGCCGACCTTTGCAGACCCGGCCTGCAATTCGCGGGGTATTTCGACATCTTTGCGTTCGAAAGGCCGCAGGTCATCGGCAAAACCGAGATGGCCTATCTGGATAACCTGCCGGAGGACGTGCGCTGCGAACGGCTCGAGCGCTATTTTTCGTATGACATCCCCTGCATCATCATCGCCCGAAAGATGAAGTGCCCGCCGGAGCTGCTCAGGCAGGCGCGCAAAAACGGCGTGCCCGTGTACGGATCGGACGAGGAGACGAGCCTCTTTTCGGCGAAGGCCATCGCCTATTTGAGCGAGGCGCTCGCCCCGAGGCAGACCTGTCACGGCGTGCTGCTGGATGTGTTCGGCGTGGGGCTGATGATTACCGGCGAAAGCGGCGTGGGCAAGAGCGAGTGCGCGCTGGAGCTCATCAAGCACGGCCATCAGCTCGTCGCCGACGACGTGGTGGATATCTCCCGCGTGGGGCGCGCGCTGTTCGGCGAATCGCCGGAGATGGTGCGCGACTTCATGGAGCTGCGCGGCGTGGGCATTGTGGATATCAAGGCGATTTTCGGCATCGGCTCGATTGTGCGGCGCTCGCGCATTGATCTGGTGATCCATTTGGAGTTTTGGCAGGAGGGCAAGGATTACGACCGCCTGGGCAACAAGGAAAAGACGATGGAGATTTTGGGCGTGGAGCTGCCGCTGATCGAGCTGCCCGTGCGCCCCGGCCGGAGTCTGGCGATGGTGGTGGAAATCGCGGCGCGGAACTGGCGGCTGAAGGCGGAGGGCTACGACGCGGTCGCCGAGCTGGACCGCAGGCTCAAAAAGCATTACACCCATCAGGAATAAATCCCTTTCCGGGCGCGCGCGGCTCTGACCGGCCGGGGCGCGGCGGAGGGAGCGAATAAGAGGAGGACACGTTATGCTGTACATCGGTGTGGATTTGGGCGGAACGGGCATTAAGGCGGGCGTTGTGAACGAGCGCGGCGAGATTCTATCCAAGGGCTCGACCCCGACGATGAAGGAGCGCCCGTATCAGGCGATCATCCGCGATATCGCGGCGCTGTGCGAGGATGTGGCGAAGCAGGCGAACGTCGCGATGGCGGATATTGCGGCCATCGGCGTGGGCGTGCCGGGCATATGCGACCCCAAGACGGGAATCATCCCGTTTTGCACCAACCTCGGCTGGCACGAGGTTCCGTTTGTGGCGGAGATGGGCAAATATCTGCCGAACCGGGTCGTCGTCGATAACGACGCGACGGTGGCGGGCTACGCCGAATCCATCGCGGGCGTGAGCAAGGGCACGAAATCGAGCGTGTTTATCACGCTGGGCACGGGCGTGGGCGGCGGCATCGTCATCAACGGCAAGCCGTATTCCGGCGTGCACGGCATCGGTTCGGAAATCGGCCACATGATTATCAAGATGGACGGCGAGCCGTGCACCTGCGGCAACAAGGGCTGCTTTGAGCGCTATGCCTCCGCGACGGCCATCATCCGCGAGGCCAGGCGCGCGGTGGAGAAGCACCCGGAGAGCGCGATTCTCGCGCGCTGCGGCGGCGACGCGGAGAAGATCAACGCGAAAATCGTCATCGACTGCGCCAAGGCGGGCGACGAGACCGCCAAGCAGGTGTTTGATGAATACGTCAAGGGGCTGGCGCACGGCATTGTGAGCCTGTTCAACGTGCTCGACCCGGAGGTGATCGTGCTGGGCGGCGGCGTGTCCATGGCGGGCGAATATCTGCTCGACGCGGTGCGCGAGGCGGTGCGGCCGCTGGTGTTTTTCAAAACCCTGCCGTATCCGAGCATTCAGCTTGCGCAGCTCGGCGCGGACGCGGGCATCATCGGCGCGGCGCTGCTGGGGCGCGAATGACGGAGGACTCCTTCAGCAAATCAAAACGCGGGCGTGTCATGTGCGCCCGCGTTTTTGTGTAGAGTTTATTTTGTTATTTTCCGTAATTCTTCTTTTTGCCCGCCATCATCGTGCAGATGGCCGCGCCGCTGACGAGCAGAAGCGCCGTCCACAAGGCAAGGTTGGAATCGTCGCCCGTCTGAGGGAGCTGCACGGCCATTTTAACAGGCTTTTTCTCCAGCGCGGCAATCGCGTCTTCAATGGCCTTTGCCATCGCGTCAACTGCGGCCTGATTAACAGCAGCTTTTCCTTGGATAACTCCATCTATTGCTTCATTCAACGCGGCGACGGATTCATCGGTATACACTGTCAAATCGGAAGGAACGTTTTTTAGCGCTTTTTCTATAGCGCTGTAATCCGCCGGTTCTGCGCCGCCCAGCGCTTTTCCGTTTACAAAAACCCATCCGTTGCTGCTATCGCCAGCGTTTAGCGCATCGGCAAAAGAATCCGTTTTCATTTCATCCGGCGTCTTTGCAAACGCAGACTCATATGGTTTTTTTGAGGACGAGTTCACATCTGAAAAATAGCAATTCTTGACTTCGCTTCTCTTGGTCGCGTCCTGTTGGAAGAATGCGTACCTTGCGCCTTTGCCTGTTACCTCGCCGGTGGCATAACAGTTTATAATGGAACCATAATATGACGGATCAGATGAGTCGGTTCCAACAAAAGAAGCCATAGAATTAGCGGCTCCCGATACATTTCCGGTCGCGTAACAGTTTATGATATTCAGCCCCCAAATACCGCCCGCAAAACCTCCGGTGTACGCGCCGCCGGTAACGTTGCCGGTTGCATAACAATTCCGAATAACCGTTTCAGCATTGCTTTTCCCGTTTCCCTTACCGATAAAGCCGCCGACATCTGCACCGCCTTTATGGTCTGGCTTTACATCCAGCGCAACATTCGCTCTGCTGTATGTGATTTTTGACGCTTTTCCCAATTCGCCGATCAGGCCGCCAATAGAACCCTTGCCCCATTCTTCTCTAATCATGCCGGATACGCTGCATTCGTCGATCTGCTCTGCTTCTGATGCGCCCACAAGACCGCCGATCCAATATGCAGCAGCCAAACCGCTATCCGGTGTCTTCATCGTCATGGTCAAACCTGTCACATGACAGTTTTCGACGTTTCCGCTCGCAGAACCGATAAGCCCGCCGGCAAGGCCGATCACGTAGCCGGAAACATTCTTTGCTTTGCCGTGGATGGAAACGGTATTCAAATGCAGGTTGCTGATTTTTCCCTCTGTTACCCCGAAAAGCCCGAATACGTCTGATTCCAACGGGGCGTTCGTTGACCCGATGGCCACATTGGAGACGGTATATCCCTGACCGTCAAGATTGCCAGCGAAGATACGATAATCCGAGCCGCCAAACAGCGCATCGGAAAAGGTGTTTGCAATCGGCGTCCAAGGGCGCTTGTTCAGGTCTATGTTCGCCGTCAAAACAAAGTTTTTCCCCGCGTAGGTTTCCCCGCTGTTTACCGAACTTGCAAGGTACGCAAGCTGCGCTCCGGTAGCGATCTGATAGGGGTTCTCCGCAGTACCGGTTCCGCCTGCAAACGCTGAGGCTATGCTGCCATCCCAGATATTTGTATACCCCCCCCCGGCAAACGCAGTCACCGGAACGAGCGCCGCCGCGAGGCACAGCGCCAGAAGAAAAACCAGAACCCTTCTTTTCATTTTCATTCCTCCCAAGTGTTTTTCCGTCCGCTGACAGCTTCCACCGGCGGCGGGCGCATCAAAGGCACGCCATAAAAAACGAATAAACCACTCAATAAGTATAGCACAAAGTTATCGAGAATCAAGCGCTCACTTAAAAATAACGCAATTTATTTTTCCAAAAAATTTTCGTAAACAAAAGAAAAAGCCGCGCCCGGCGCGGTGAATGGAGCGGGATTCTGCGCTTACGCCTCGTGCCCCGGCATGTTGAACGGCACATTCAGTTTGTCGCAGACGATGCGGCCGAAATCCTCCATATAGCGGGTCAGATACATGCCCTTGCGGTAGCAGAAGAAGAAATGGCGCTCGTAATCGTTGTTCTTGATGGGGTGGCACTGAACGCGGTATTTCAGCTCCATCGAATTGACGACGTAGACGTGGGGGATGAGCATGACGGCGTTGGCGCGCGCGGCGACGTGCTTGGCGGCCTCCATGTTGTCGGTTTCCAGAATGACGTTGGGCTTGAAATTGCAGCGCTCAAAGAGCCTGTCCTGAATGGTGCGGACGCTGTGGCTTTCCGTCATGCAGACGAATTTTTCGCCCATCGCGTCCTTGATGTCGATGGGCTGGCCATCCTCAAAGCGGTGCGCCAGCTCGGTGGAGCGCGCGGCCATCAGCACGACCTGCTCGTTTTCGATGAGCACATAGTTGAGGCGGTTGGGCTTGACGGCGGTGGTAATCAGCCCCAGATCGCACTGACCTTCGGCGGTGAGCCGCTCGAGGGTGTCGCTGCCGTATTCCAGCAGCTCGATTTTGACATAGGGGTAGCGCTTGATGAACTCAGGGATAATCAGGGGCAGGAGCTGGATGCCGCGCTGGCTGGAAATGCCCACGCGCATGCGGCCGTGCACCTCTTTCTTGGTTTCGGCGATTTCCGCGTGGAGGTTGCGGTCGATATCCAAAATGGCCTGCGCCGCCTCGACGTAGCGCTGCCCGGCGTGCGTCAGGGAGATGGGATCGGTGGAGCGGTCGAAGATGGGCGCGCCCAGATCCTGCTCGATGAGCTTGATCGTCTGCGAAAGCGCGGGCTGAGAGACGAACAGCTTTTTGCTCGCCGCGGTGATAGAGCCCTCGGTCAGGACGGTCAGCACGTAGTTGATATGCTTAAAATTCAAGAAAATCCCCCCGCGGTCGATCAGAGTGAAAGGTGCTTAAAAGACAATCAATTAAGTAAAAAGCAAATTCTGTACAAAACGCGGGCGCGCAATGCGCGCCCCTACAACGTTGAAAAAGCAGCCGCGCATTGTATCGCTGTCCCCGTAGGGGCGCGCATGGCGCGCCCGTTATCGGAATTTGTACAAAATTTCGAATTTGCTCGCCGGACGAAAAAAGAAATAAAAAGAGGAATTAAAACGAAAACAGCCCAAAAAATGAGTAGAATCAAGGGTTATAACCGAAGGCTTATGCATTTCATAGAAAAAACGGTATTTGCATTATGGACAGTTTTATATTATCATGGATCCATCAAAAGCGCAAGAACTTCGGGGCGCTTCCTTTGGAAGTTTTGCCTCGTTGAGCGCTTTACATCGCGTTGCCCGTCAAGGGAACTTTATCAAGGAAACTTGAGCCGGAGACAAAAAACCGGCTTAGGAATAAAAGGAGGTTAAACCTATGAAGAAGCTTGTATGTCTCGCTATCGCTCTCGTGATGGTGCTGGGTCTTGCGACCTGCGCCAGCGCCGAATTCAAGTTCGAGCGCAAGATTGATCTGGTCTGCCCGTGGGGCGTCGGCGGCGGCGCTGACTCCACCCTGCGCCCGATGGCCACGCTGCTCCAGGATATCCTGGGCGTGCCGGTTGAGGTTGTGAACGTGGAAGGCGGTTCCGGCGTGAACGGCGTGGAATACACCTACAAGCAGCCGGCCGACGGCTACACCTTCATGCTCGGCACCCAGTCCCTGTACATTCAGGACATGCTGGGCAACACCTCGATGGACTTTAAGACCGAGTTCGAGTGCGAAGACGTGCTGGTTCACTCCATCAACGCCATCGTCGCTTCCAAGATCTCCCTTGAGAAGTTCGGTGTGAGCAACTGGGCGGAGCTCCAGGCCTACATCAAGGATCATCCGTTTGAGGTTTCCGTTGCGATGCTGACCGCGACCGGCGTTGACGGCGCGTCCCTCGCTCAGGCGACCGAAGGCCTCGACCTGCTCGAAATCCCGTATTCCTCCGGCTCCGACGCGAACTCCGCGCTGGTTGGCGGCCACTGCGACCTGTACGTTTGCGGCTGGGACGACATCGCCGGTCTGGTTGAGTCCGGTGACATCGTGCCGATTCTGGCGCTGTGCGAGAACCGCATGACCATCGCCCCCGACCTGCAGTGCTCCGTTGAGAACGGCATCGACTCCGTGATGGGTCCGTGGCGCGGCATCTTCGCCAAGAAGGGCACCCCGCAGGAGGCCATCGACGCGCTGGTTGCCGCCATCGAGGAAGCCAAGCAGTCCGACACCTGGAAGGAATTCACCCACAATGCGGCGTATGACGAGCGCCCGATCCCGGCTCCGGGTGAGGAGACCGTCGAGTTCTGCCACAACGAGTACAAGGATCTGCACGACTACATGGTCGAGCAGGGCACCCTCGTGAAGGATTACGACGATCTGAAGTAATCGTCCTCTATCCGCTGAATCCGTCGGGCGATTCTGAACGGATTCTGACCTAAATCAACACGGAAAGAGGGGAAAACGCTTCCCCTCTTTCTCAATCACAAAGGAGTTGCGGCACTGTGTTTGAACTGATTATCAACATTCTGCTCTTCATCTTCCTTGGCTTCACGTTCTTCACCCATGTGCTGGAAGCCGCGGTTCCCGCGAGTGTCGCGAGAAACCCCTACGCGCTTCAGCCGGACGTTTGGCCGAAGACGATCATCATTCTGCTTGAGATCTGCCTGATCGTGAACATCATTAAGATCATCAAGAAGAACAAGGGCAATCCGGATTTCACGCTGGGCGCTTTTGTGGGGAGCATCCCCGGCTTCCTCAAGAGCAAGCTGTTCCTGGGCATCGTGATCATGGTCGCCGCCTCCTTCATCCTGGAGACTGTCGGCTTCATCGTGACCGCGCTGTTCGTCCTCTTCTTCTACGGTTTGCTGCTGGGCGAAAAGAACGTCGTCCGCCTGCTGATTGCGTCTGTGTGCATCACGCTGGTGCTCTACATCGTCTTCAGCGGCATGCTCAGCGTCAACCTGCCGCGCGGCACGGTCGGCTTCCTGCGCAACTTTGCGCTGTGGCTCGAATCCGTCGTGGCTGCGGTCAAGAACATCTTTTAAGGAGGCGACAGCATTATGAGTATGGGACAACTTCTGGCCTCCGGCGCAGCCGCAGTATTTAATCCGGGCATGTTCCTGATGGTCTGCGTCGCCATCATCCTCGGTACGATCTTCGGCGCGCTGCCGGGCGTTTCCGC
>ERZ857480.89542-NODE-138791-length-45615-cov-10.9956_pt1 | contig 45615 bp, 45 predicted proteins | sample MGYA00519767_ERZ857480 | MGnify/ENA primary metagenome ERZ857480 (study PRJEB31778, sample SAMEA3449210) | human gut metagenome | biome: human gut; feature: human-associated habitat; material: faeces | place: United Kingdom | collected 2010/2012 ...
CGGATACGCGCGGAAACGACGTCGTTTTTGACGTTATAGTTGTAGGTGGTCGCAATCGTGTTGATATGCGCCTTGTAAGCCTCGTACATATTGGTAAAGGCGGCCTTGCGCAGGTCGCGGTTATGGCTTTCCATGAAGGTGATATAGTTTCCATGCGTAAGGTTTACCGTATCTCCATCTTCGTCAACTACTGTGCCGAAAGTCAGGTCGGCATTGTTGAGCATTTTGAAGATGTCGTTGGTCGCGCCTGTCACTTCGCTGAGCTGGGCGAGAATATTCTCCTCAGCGGCGCTGAGTACATGCTTCTTTTCGCGGAGCGCATCTTCGAGCGCGTAGCGGTACTGCGCCAGCTCCGGTTTGGCATCAAGATAGCCGCGGATGGTTTCCTCCGGCGCTGCGAGCAGCTCAGGGGCGAAGAACGACATAGCAGCCGCGGCCTTTGCCACAGCGCTGCCGCATTGATCGTCCATGGACTGGTATTTGCTGACGCGGTTGTCCTCATCTTTGCGCATCGCGGCATAGACAAAGGCGTGCTCCAGCTTGCGCCAGATGGCGTCCTTTTCGGTGAGGGCCTCGTATAGGGTATCCGCGGAGTCCGTCAGATGACCGCTGTATTTGGTGAATGCTTCGGCGGCTTTGACCGCTTCTGTCAGATCCTTTTCCCACTGCGCTTCCTCCGGATACATCGCTTCGATATCCCACTTGTAGGCAGCGTCGATCTGCGCGCGCTGCTGTAAATTTTTATCGGACATTTTTTCCTCCTGTATAGATAAATTTGCTTTTTTGTGGTAGTATATGTTTCATAGGATAATAAAATGTATTATACCGTAAGTTCTAAGCTCTGCCTGCGGCTTTGCCTTGTCAATCGCTAAGAACTTTTGGTATCTGTCTTGCATCAGTTCTGCTTTCGCCTTCGGCTTGGCAATCACTGTGCAAGGACATTATAGCATAATTTTGAAAGGAATATAACCCCTAATGGACAACAGACCGATTGGTTTTTTTGATTCGGGTCTTGGCGGATTGACCTGTATTCCGAACCTCTTCAGACAGCTGCCGGAGGAACGGATCATCTATTTCGGCGATACCGCCAGAACCCCATACGGCTCCAAGGCAGTTTCGACGATTCGGCATTATGCCGCGCAGATCGCGGATTTTCTCGCCGCGCAGAACGTCAAAATGATGGTGATCGCCTGCAATACCATTACAGCGACCTGTCTGGACGAATTACGCGCGAGATATCCCTCGATCCCGATCATCGGCATCATCAGTCCGGCAGCCAAGACCATCGCGCGTGCCTGCGATGAAACGAACCGCATCGGCGTGATCGCGACCAAGGCGACCATCGCCAGCGATGACTATCCGCGGAAGATTCTCGAAAAAAATCCGGCACTTCATGTTTTCAGCAAGGCGACGCCCGCGTTTGTACCGCTGATTGAGGAGGGCATCATCGACAATCAGATCATGGATCTGACGATTCACTATTATCTGGACGATTTCCTCGCGGAAAATCAAATCGACACCCTAGTGCTGGGCTGCACGCATTATCCGATCATCCGCAGCAATATCAAACGCTTATATCCGGCGCTCAAGATCATCAATCCGTCCTACGAGATTATGCGGCCAATCAATGACAGCCTGCGGGAGCACGATATGTACGCGGCGGTAAACGACCGGGAAAACATTTTTTACGCGAGCGACTTGTCGGAGAATTTTGTGAACATGATCCAGAAGGTACTGGAGGTCGAGGAGTCCGATCTGATCCTGAAGTTTAAAAATCTGGACTTATAACTAACAATCGGCAGGCGCAGGGAAAGCACAGGACGCCGCAGGCGGCGGGAACGAAGATTATGAAGATCATGGATATCATGGAGAAAAGAGTATGAACAGAGAGCAATTTTATGAACTTTTAGACATCGAAAGCGCGGAGGATTTTCAGTATTTTGAGAATCTGGCAGCGTTCTTTGAGTGCGAGGAGGAGCTGGACTACGAGGATATAGCTGCGCTTTTCGGCGCGGTGGATCAGGCGGTGCTCGCGGAGCTGATTGATGAATACTTCGAAGAGATCACGAATTTCGTGCCGGGCAGCGAGACCGAGGTGTTCAGCATTTTTGAAAACGTGCGGCGCGCGCTGGTCGGCCTTTGCAGAAACTGCGAAGAGGATGAAACGCTGCGCAGCAAACTGATGGAGGAACTGGAACGTTTTCGCAGGTGGTATTCCATCGACAGCCGCGCTTACTGTACGGATCCGGCGACGCTTATAGAAGAAGAAAAAACCATGCGCGACGCGCTGCTGCTCGCGCGGCTGGAAAAGCTGGATGGCAGCGGCTATCAGTACGATTTTTCGGAGTGCATGCACTATCCGCTGGACGAGTACATCGTATCGCTTGGCGATCTGGCAGCCGCAGAGGACGCGGAAGCAGAGGCTGCGCTGGTTGCGGAGGACGCGGCGGCAGAGGAAGAAGCCGCGCAGTTTGACTGGCGACCGTAACACGAAAACACAAAGACCTGCATAGGATGAAGTATCGATTTGAAATCTTACATCCTATGGAGGTTTTTTTATGGGGGAACAACGGGATTATCGCGGGCCGCAGAGCCCGAAGCAGTGCATGGAGTGCTGTGAGGCGGAGTGCAGGGAGCAGTGCAGACAAAAATGCTGCTGTCCGCCGCCGCAGGACTGCCCGCCGCGGCCTTGTCAGAATGCCTGTAATGAGGGCGGAGGCAGCGGCATCTGGCTGATTTTGCTGCTGATTGTGCTGTACCTGATCTTTTGCAACGACAATAACGGACGAGGTGGTCTGTTTGGCGGGCTGTTCTGATCAGCGACCTGCCTGCGACGAAGAGAAGATCACAAAAATCGCATAACATAAATAGTTAGCCGCGGCATATAGTTTTACTGTTATGAAGAAGGTTTTTAATCATCGCACGAACAGTAAAAATTTGATTTTGGCCGCGGCAGCTTTTTTCGCGGCTGCGATGGTCGTGTTCCCGAGCGTGACGGAATCCGGTTCCAAGTCGGCGATCATCATCTGGGCGAACGCGATCGTCCCAGTGCTGCTTCCGTTCTTTATCTTCGCGGATTTCATCAAACGGACCGGGAATCTGCAGCGGCTGCCGGTACAGCTTTATCCGCTTTTGATCGCGGTGCTTTCGGGCTATCCGATGGGCGCCAAGATTGTCGGCGACCTGGTGGGTGACGGCACGCTGTCACGCGCGCGCGGCAGGGAAGTTCTAAGCTACAGTCTGGTGACCGGACCGGCTTTTTTGATGGGTACGATCGGCGCCTTTCTCGGCAGTACGCGGGCGGCACTGATCATCATGCTGGCACATTATCTGGGAGCGCTTCTGAACGGCTGTTTCTTTCATGGCAGCAAGCGGGACATGAAACTGCGAGCAAGAGGCGGGACGCGGCGCAGGGGCGTGGAAGAGATGCCTCTTGCCGCAGGGAGCTTTGCAGACTCCGCTGCACAGTTCCATGCGGGGGCTGCTGTTTCGGCAGCGAATCCGTCAAGTCATGCCGCTGTGTCTTCCGTTTTGGACAATTTTACAATTTCGATCACGTCCGGCTTCAAGGCCATGGCGGTGATCTTAGCATATCTGATGATCTTTATGATCGGCATTGATCTTGCTGAGGCAGCCGGGATTTGGACGCACCTCGGCAGTGAACTGACGGTTTCTTTCCTGAAGGGTATACTGGAAATGACCGTCGGCGCGAACATGATCAGCCTTTGCAACGCGAGCCTCGCGTTCAAAACTGTTCTGATCGCGACCATCGTCTCCTTCGGCGGACTCTCTGTCATCGGGCAATCCGTATCGATGGCAGCAGGAAGCGGGATCCGAGTTGCCGATATCCTGCAGATAAAGTTCATGCATGGGATTTTTTCCGGTATTCTGGCAATGCTTCTGACACGCGTCATGCTTTGATTAAACAGTTGAAACTATTGGACTTTGGAACCTTTTTGCGATATAATGGTCTTATCACATTTGACTTTAAGGACAGTATGCTTGGAAGAAAGGACAAAAACAATTGAAAATCGTAGTAAAAGTCGGAACTTCTACCCTGGCGCATGCCACGGGAAGATTAAATATTTTGAGAATCGAAGAATTATGTAAGGTCCTCAGCGACCTTAAAAACGCGGGACATGAAATCATACTGGTCTCATCGGGCGCGATCGGGATGGGCGTCGGTAAGCTTAATCTTGCCGGAAGACCGGAGGATATGCCGACGAAGCAAGCCGCGGCGGCGGTGGGACAATGTGAACTGATGTATACCTATGACAAGATGTTCACCGCATACAGCCATACAGTGGCGCAGCTATTGATCACAGCGCCGGACATCAAGGAGCCGGAGAAAAAAATAAATTTCCATAACACCTTGGAACGCTTGCTGGAACTCCATGTGCTGCCAATCATCAATGAAAACGACACCGTCTCCACAGAAGAAATCGTGATCGGTGATAATGACACTTTATCAGCGGAGGTGGCGGCAAGCATTCAGGCGGATCTGCTGATTCTTTTATCCGATATCGACGGCCTGTATAACGCGGATCCGAGGGTTGACCGTAACGCCGAATTGATCCGCGATGTTCCGGAACTAAACGAAAGCATTCTGAAGCTGGCAGGTGAAAAAGGCTCCGCGCTGGGAACCGGCGGTATGATCACGAAGCTGCAGGCAGCGAAAATCGCGACTTCTCATGGATGCGACATGGTGATCGCCAATGGCCAGAAGCCAAAGATCTTATACCAGATTGTAGACGGCGAAAAGGTGGGAACCAGATTCCGAAAGCAGGAAACCCGAAAATAGAAAAAGAAACAGCAAGCAAAGAAAGATGGGTAAGACGATGAGCACATTTGAAATGATAAAAAAGACAAAAGCCGCATGGCCGCATGTGCGGGATATCGGAGAAGCAAAAAAAAATAAATTACTGCGCGCGATGGCGGAGGAGCTGGAGGCAGAGACGGAAACAATTCTCTCCTGCAACAGAGAGGATATCGCCGACGCGAAACCGAAAATGTCCGCGGTCATGCTGGACAGGCTGATGCTGAACGCGGAAAGAATTCACCAGATGGCGGAAGGCATTCGCGCCATCGCGGAGTTAGAGGATCATACCGGCAGGATTCTTGACCGGACAGAAAGACCAAACGGCATGATCGTCACAAAGAAACAGGTCCCGCTCGGTCTTGTCGCGATCATTTACGAAAGCAGACCGAATGTGACCTCAGACGCGGCAGCGCTGACGCTGAAAAGCGGCAACGTCTGCATTCTGCGCGGCGGCAAGGAAGCCTTCCGCAGCGCGAACGCGATTGTAAACGCCTTAAAAAAAGGAATTGAAAAAGCAGGAGGCTGTCCTGAGATCATCAATCTGCTGCAGGACACCACAAGGGAAAGTGCCAACGAGCTGATGCGCGCGTCCGGCCTCGTGGATCTTCTGATCCCGCGGGGAGGTGCCGGGCTGATACAAGCCTGCGTCCAAAACGCCACCGTTCCATGCATTCAAACGGGAACCGGAATCTGCCATGTTTACGTGGATGACGCGGCCGACCTGCAAAAGGCGCTGCGGATCATCATCAATGCCAAAACCAGCAGACCGTCTGTATGCAACGCGGAGGAGGTTTGTCTGGTTCACAAAGATATCGCTTCCACATTCCTGCCGATGCTGAAGCAGGCGTTGGTAGACGACAGACAAAAGGAGGGTCTTGTTCCTGTCGAACTCAGACTGGATCAGCAGGCAGCCGGCATCATCGAAGGAACACCGGCAGGCGCGTATGATTTTGACACAGAGTTTTTAGACTATATTCTGGCCGTCGGTGTCGTAGACGACGTCCACGCGGCTGTTGCGCATATTTTAAAGCATTCCACCGGACACAGCGAAGCAATCATCACAGAGAACCGGGAGCATGCGGAGATCTTTACCATGCAGACAGACAGTGCGGCAGTCTATGTGAACGTATCCACCCGATTTACGGACGGCGGCGAATTCGGCTTGGGGTGCGAAATGGGAATTTCCACCCAAAAACTTCATGCCAGAGGACCGATGGGGCTGGACGCGCTCAGCACGTACAAATATATCATCACCGGCGACGGGCAGATTCGTTGATCGAGCGGGAAGCTTGAAAGGAGGTCGTCTCATGCGGGCAGTCGGCATCATCGCGGAATACAATCCATTTCACAACGGACATCTATATCACCTCAGACAATCTCTGGAGCTGACGGGCGCGGAGGTGAGCGTGGCGGTCATCAGCGGCAGTTTCACCCAGCGCGGCAGCTTCGCCATTCTCGACAAATGGACGCGCGCGGAGATGGCAGTCAGAAACGGCGTGAATCTCGTCGTGGAGATGCCGACGCTCTTTGCCTCCGGCAATGCCGGATATTTTGCCAAAGGCGGGGTAGAGATTTTGGAAAACCTCGGCGTTTCGTACATCTCCTTTGGCAGTGAAGCGGGAAATATGACGAAGTTATTACGGATTTCCCGGGAAATGCAGGCGCATAAACAGGAAATCAACGAAGCGGTGCGTGCCGCGGTCAAAGAGGGACAAGCCTATCCAAGAGCCAGAGCCGCGGCAGTGCGCGACATTCTCGGCGAGGAGGTCTCGGAGACCATCAACAGCCCGAACAATCTGCTTGCCTTGGAATATCTGCGTTTCATCGAAAACGCGCAGCCTGTGACGGTACGAAGGCAGGGGACGGGCTATTACGATTTGGAGCCGAAGGGCACGATGGCATCGGCGACCGGTATCCGCAAGACCTTGGCGGAGGGCGGAGATATTTCCCGGCTGGTGCCGGAGATGACCCGGGAAATCCTGCTTGCACACCGGGCGGAGATCATGAGTGAGGAAGATTTATACCTTTTACTTGTTCAAAAGATACTGACAACGCCTGCCGCGGAGCTCAACGAAATCTTCGGCGCGGAGGAGGGGCTCGGCAACAAAATGAAAGCCAAGGTCCGTTATTGGAAAAGCTATGAGGAAATCGTCGAGGGTCTCAAATCCAAACGCTATACCAGAACCCGCATCGGCAGACTGCTGGCGATGACGCTTTTGGGCGCGCGGCGCAGCGATGTGAAGAACGCCCAAAACTATATCCGCGTGTTAGCCTTTGACGAAACCGGAAGCAGCTATCTCAAAGAAGTCAAAAAGTCCGAACGCTGCAAACTACCGATTCTGACGAATATCAACCGCGAGGAAAAATTTTCTCGGGAAATCCGGGATACGCTTGCCAAGGACATTCTGGCGAGTGACCTGTATAATTTCGCCTGCGGCCGCGATCTCTACGAATACTCGGACTATGTGAAAAAACCGTTCCGGCGGGAAGCGGATACGCAGCAGAAAATAGCAGGAAAGGGATGGGGAAAAGTATGAAAAACGAAAACGAAGCAATCATCAGAGACGAGGAGCTGCGGTGGCTGCTCAACGCAATTCAAGAAGTTGCCAAAACCGGAATTCGACCGGACGGTCTGTATTGGAGAGCGTCCTACACACCGGAGGATGCGGCGGCGGTTGCGCTGCTGAAAAGCTATATGGAGCAAGCTGGCATGCGCGTCTTTTTTGACGCGGTCGGCAATCTGCATGGCGTGCTGCAGGGTAAGAGCGAGCAGGTCATCATGGCGGGATCTCACCGGGATACGGTGCGCAGCGGCGGGAAATATGACGGTATGCTGGGGATTCTCTCGGCGATCTGCTCCGCGGGCAGACTGTATCAGCGTCTGGGGCAGCCGGAAAAGACCCTGGAGGTCGTAGCGATCGTGGAAGAGGAAAGCAGTCGTTTCATCGCGTCAAACTATATCGGCAGCTGTAATCTCGCAGGAACGATGCCGGCTTCCGCTTTCGCGATTACGGACGCGGACGGCATTTCGATACAGGACGCAGCGGTCTTTGCGGGCTATCAGGGAATGCCGCCGGATCGCGCCAGAGAGGATATCCAACATTTTGTGGAGCTGCACATCGAGCAAGGCGGCGTTTTAGAGGCAGAGAAAAAACAAATCGGTATCGTGACCTCCATCGTGGGACAGTGGGGCGGCTCGGTTGTCCTGCGCGGCAAGCAGAATCACGCGGGTACCACGCCGATGAAGCTGCGGCAGGATCCGGTTCCGGTCATGGCGTCTTTTATCCACGATATGTTCAGCAGGGTAAAGCCTTATGAGGACGAAATGGTCTTGACTGTCGGTAAAATTGAGCTTTTCCCGGGAAGCGTCAATGTGATTCCGGATCGAGCATCATTTACCTTTGATATCCGATCCGCAAGTCAAGAGCTTGGCAGCAGAGCAATGCGTATGCTGGAAGAACTGCGTGATAAATACAGTAAAAAAATCGAAATCGAGATTATTCCTGCCTGGGAGGACGCGCCTGTTCTTTTGGACAGCACTGGCGTGCGGGACATTGAGGAGCTTTGCCGCAAGCTCGGTCTTTCCTACCGGATTATGACCAGCGGCGCGGGACACGATTCGCAGAATATGGCGCAGGTTTATCCGACCAATGTCATCTTCGTCCCAAGCGAGGACGGCGTGAGCCACGATGAGCGGGAGTTCACGAAGCCGGAGGATCTGCAGGCCGGGCTTACGATCCTGAGCGCGTACCTGAAGAAGCTGTGCTGGGAGTAAAAGCAAAAGAGAAAAAGATAAAATAACGCAAAGCAAAAATGCCGCGCGGTCGATCAAGAATTCGACTTGCGCGGTTTTTGTTATCATATACAAAAGCACCGTATGAAGCGGCGCCCATGAATGACTATACTGACCGTCTCATCGCATATCTGTCATGAATGGCAGGCTCACGCAAGATACGTTTATCGTTATTCCGGAAATATCGCGCGGCGATATTTCCATGCTTAATCAAAAAAGGGCGACCATGTGAGCCGCCCATCATGGCAGAATGATAGTTTCCAAGATGTTTTCGTTGCTACAGCGCTTCAATTTCTGCCGCAGAAAGTCCGGTTGCTTCACTGATTTGTGCGATTGGCAGCCTAAGATGAGCAGGCAGTACGTGATTTGAGCATTGAAACATTTTTTACGTGCAAGAAAAGAGTGGACTGTACGGATGCGGTTCTCTCACTGCAGATGAGGCCCGAAGGTTCATAAATAACTTGATTTCATCTTGGATTTCCTTGTATAATAAAGACAAGAAGCACGCGGAAACCGGGGAGGTGTTTTACATGAATCAAGAGATCTATACGATAGATGAAATCCGTCAGATCGTTAAAAATCTTACGGTTAAATACGATATCGAGAACGTATATTTGTTCGGTTCATATGCTAGAGGAGAAGCTACAGAAAAATCAGATATTGATATCCTGATAAAGGGTGGGAAATCTTTTAAAGGAGGAAATGTTTTTTCCTTAGGAGAAGAAATTCGCGGCAAAACGCAGAAACCCGTTGATATCTTTGAAATGAAGGAATTAAATAAAGATTCTGCATTCTATTCCCGCGTTCAAAGTGAAAGGGTGGTGCTCATATGAAACAATCGGACAAACAAAGGCTTGCCAAGATTATTGATTAATTATCGTTGAAGTTATTTTTGATGACCTTCCGGAATTCATTTTAGAAATAAAGCGGATATATGCGACTATGAAGTAGGCAAAGTTTCTTAACGGACGATAAATACTAAAATTATGAAAGGGAATTACCATGATTTTTTTAGAATACCCGAAGTGCTCTACCTGCCGCAAGGCTAAGGCATGGCTGGACGCACATCAGATTAACTATACCGATCGGCATATCGTGGAGGACAACCCGTCTGCCGCAGAGCTTGCGGCATGGCATCAGATGAGCGGACTGCCGCTTAAAAAATTTTTTAACACCAGCGGCATACTGTACAAAGAGATGAATCTCAAAGACAAGCTTCCGAATATGAGTGAGGCAGAGCAGTACGACCTGTTGGCGTCAAACGGCATGCTGGTCAAGCGCCCGCTTCTCATTGATAGCGGGAAGGTTTTGGTCGGATTCAAGGAAAGCGAGTGGGAGGCTGCACTGCATGTGTAAGGAACAGAACCGAAGCGCAGATATCAAAAATGAATTAGCAGCAAAGAGCCGGGCAACAGGGATTAAAGAACAAGTATTGACAGAAATCAACAAACTGGCAGAGACATACCAAATCAAAAAAGTTGTACTGTTCGGTTCCAGAGCGCGGGGAGATTTTCGTGAACGCAGCGATATTGATTTAGCTGTATACGGCGGTGATTTTACAAGATTCAGTCTGGATGTCGATGAAAAGACATGGACCCTGCTGCAATATGATTTCGTTGATATGAACCAATCTGTTCAGCCGGAGTTGATTGCGGCTATAGAGAAAGAGGGTGTTATTCTATATGAGAAAGTTTGAAAATTTCTGCAAAGCGTTAGAAAATTTGAAAGATATATTCAATTACGAGGAACCATACGGCAATGTAGAAATGACGGGCATGGTCGGATTATTTGAGATTTGCTTCGAACAAGCATGGAAAGCGATGAAAGAAATTTTAGAAGCTGCAGGATATTCCGAAAGTCAGACCGGGTCACCGCGGCAGATATTAAAGACTGCATTTGCAGCAGGCTTGATTGCGGAGGAAGCACTTTGGCTGGAGGCACTTGCATCCAGAAACAATGCAAGCCATGCATACAACCAAAATGTTGCTTTGCAGATGATTGAAAAAACAAAGAACGTATACTATCAGATGTTTGTAGAATTTCGGCAAATCGCAGAAGCATCATGGATGTAAATCAATATACAGAAAGAGTAGGAGGAAGGATTATGAAATTAGCTGAGGCATTACAGGAACGGGCGGATATCAACAGCCGCCTTGCGGAGCTTTATCCGCGGCTTTCGAATAACGCAATTGTGCAGGAGGGTGAAAAGCCCGCGGAGGATCCACAAAGTTTGATCGATGAAATCGAAAGCTGCACCGCGCGCCTTGCGGAACTGATCGCGCGCATCAATCTGACCAATTGCAGCATTCGCGTCGATGGCAAGACTCTGACAGAAATGATCGCCGAAAAAGACGCGCTGAACGCTAAGATCAATCTATATCGAAATTTGATCGGCGCGGCAAGCAATGTGGCGCATCGCGCGACCAGAACAGAAATCAAAATCAAGAGTACCGTCGATGTCGGCAAGCTGCAGAAACAAGCGGATGCTTATGCCAAAGAGCTGCGCCTCTTAGACAACCGCCTGCAGGAGGCAAACTGGCTGAACGAACTGTTATAGCGCGGACGATAAAACCGTGTGACAGGCTTTGCGTCGGTTTTTGTCATGAAATAAAAGTTGGTAGCGCAGCGGAGCGAATGTGATCTCTGTGGCGGAGAATGCGTCCACAATACATAATTGGGAGTGCCGTGGGCTGGCTGGGTTCAAATCCCTGAGAATAGTTATGCCTAAATTGTCATAAACGCACATCGCATCCTGTATCTTTACGACCAAACATTGACTGCTGCGCGAGGGAGCGGTAAGGGGAAAGGACAAAAGTGCGCATAACGAAATCAGAGATTTCTATGCGCACATGGCGCTCACCCATGAGCGCCACTTCACAAGGTGCTTTTGTCGTTATTCCGGAAATATCGCTATGCGATATTTCCTACATAATAAAATAGGACTGTCGCACAGTTGATCAAATTCATCGACCGGCGCGACAGCTCTTTTATGTTGATGAAAAGTTGATTACACGCGCTTTATAGCGCAATCTTTTGCGGGAAGGCTTCGTCCTTCAAAATACCCCACATTTTATCGATATAGGCGAGGGTATAGAAGTTTTCGTAATAGTGGTAGTAAAACGCGCCCTTAAGCGTCATCTGATAGATGCCGTCTTTTTCGACAGCAAAGCCGAGCAGCTTGGCAAGCTTCAGCTCGAAACCGTATGCTTTTTTGAGTGAAATGCCAAAGAAACTTTCAAAGGCCGCGGCATCAACGCGGGTGCTGTACGCGGTCCAGAACAGGTAGTACAGCATCCGCTGGCGCGGAGAGAAACGGAGCGTCAGCGAGGTCGGAAGCTCACCTTCGGCGATTCTTTTGCAGTATGCTTCGACAGAAAACGTGTTGACCTTGAACTGGTTTTTAAGCAGGGTGGTTGCCGAACAGCCGAAGCCCAAAAAGTTATCCCGCGTCATGGAGGAATAGCTCGCGTTTTTGTCGGCGGAGAAGGTCCAGATGGAGCTGCGGATATAGCCTTGTGAGCTGCAGTAACAGGTGATTTCGTTCAGAAGCGCCTGTTTTTCTTTTTTTGACATCGCGGAGACTGTGCCGGAAGTGAAGGTAAAGTCAATGAAGGGATAGATCGCGATATGATTCGCGCCGCTTTGAAAGGCGGTGTCGATATCATTTTTTAAGTCTGTGAAGGTTTGAGACGGCAGCGCAAAAATAAAGTCCATGGAGACTGTTTCAAACGGGACTTCGGACAGCGCGCGTTTCATGGCCGCGGCATCGACCGCGGGCCTTCCCAGAATATCCTGATACTTTGATGCAAAAGACTGCACACCAATGCTGATTTTATTCACACCGGCCTCTTTCAGAATGGAAAGAAGCGCGGGCGTTACGTGATCCGGATGCAGTTCTATCCCAATTCCCTCGGTGATGACAAAGTGCTCGCGGACAGCGGCGATGATCTCTCCGAGACGATCCGCGGCCAGCGTCGGTGTCCCACCGCCAAAGTAGAGACTGGTTACTTCTTTTTTGCCCGCATACCGGCTTCCGACCAGATGAATCTCCTGCAGGAGAGCATCCAGATAGCGGTCGCAGGATTCCCGATTGTACAAGACTTTGCAGTAGGGACAGAAACCGCAGATGTTCTCACAAAAAGGAATATGAATATACAGGCCGAGCGAATCGCAGTCTCCATAAGGCAGTTCACGATCATATTCATTTTGAAAAAGAAACGGTTTTGTCGAACGTGTCAACCACATCCTTGTAAGATTTGTAATGATACTCATAATGCTGTTCGCTGTGCCTTTCGCTGTTTTTCGATTCGTCTAAATATATTTTAAATACGTCATCAGCATTTCCAAAATGATCTTTGGGTTCCCGTTGAACAAAAGGGTGTATTCCGCGACAAAGAAATATCCGCATGCTTCACAGAGACCGGGCACTTCGATGCAGCGCCCGCAGATCGAGAGTTTACCGTTTTCCATGACAACGCACTGATGACAGGGGGTAGGAAAACTGCCGGTGACCAAATAGGGGAATGCGCTTCGCAGGTTAAACACCGGAACGCCGGCTTTCATCATTTCGGTTATGATCTCGCAGCACTCTGCCTTTTGTGTCTGAGAAAGCGCCAACTGTCGAGTGTCCGGATACGGGGTATGAAAATTGAAGGAAACAGCGCGGATGTTCGGCGTATCTCGGGCGGTCAGACAGACATGGCGCACAGCATCTTTGTTGACGCGGTTGATAGCCATGTAAAGACAGATATTGTCAGAGGCTGCGTTTTGAATGTTTTGCATGATGGTGTCGTAGGTATCACCGCGAATGGCGTTGTGCCGCTCGCGGTCACCGTCCAAACTGAGCAAAATCAGGTCAGCTTCCGGAAGCTCGAGCGGAAAAGTGCCGTTGGTGACAACATTGACGATCAGAAAACCCATTTTCTTTGCTTCGATGACCAGCTCCCGCAGGGAACGGTCACCGTCATGCCAGAGGAAGGTTTCACCTCCGCAAAAGAAGAGAATGCGCACGCCCATATCGTAAAGCTGCTTCATCTCTGCACGAATCTGCGCGTAGGGATAAAGAACCGCGGTAATGTTGTTGACCGAACAGTGCCTGCACTGCAAATTACATTTGTCGGTGAGAATGATGGTGCCGAGAATCGGTTCTCTTTTTTTGAACAGGATTGTCCGAACGCCGAATTTCGCAAAATGGAAAAAAGAAGAAATTTTCATATTGTCCCTCACTTTTCTGTAAGTTTGCCCGTAGGCGTGCTTTACAACAGTCTACCATGATCCCACGCGCGCCGCAATACAGGATTTGTTGCGACGCGGATTCTGAACAAATCTTAAGATACAGCTTTCGCTATCACAGGATTCACAATCTGTACCCATGCAGCAATTCATCCCAAGATTCATGCAATTCTTCCCTAAAGCAACAAACCCTTGATAAAAACAGCTATAATTAGAAAAAGGTTACTTTATCATGATAAAGTGGAGGGTACGGCTATGAAAGAAAAAAGAAAAAGAAATTAGCTCTTCGGCTGCGGCTTATGCCGGTCCTGCCGGAACTCGATCCTGTATGTTCTCCGCGCCCACTGATGCCGGAAGCCGCAGCCTCGGTCACGATATTCACTGCTGCTTCCCGGTGATTTCAAAGCTTGTTAAATGTTTATTTTATCAAAACCCCATTGAAATGGAGATGGTTAAGGTGTATAATATTTTAGCTGAATTCGTTAATCAATTTGAAATTTTTAATATACGGAGGACAAAAATGAAAGTTTTAGTAATCAACTGCGGCAGCTCGTCCTTAAAGTATCAGGTTTTAGACATGACGAACGAAAACCTGCTCTGCAAGGGTCTGGTTGAAAGAATCGGCATGGACGGTTCTGTGATCGGTCACGAAAAGATCGGTCAGGATAAGATTAAAACCGAAGTACCGATGAAGGACCACAAGGATGCCATCGCGCAGGTACTCGCAGCAATTCAGGATCCGGAACATGGTGTTGTAAAATCCATGTCAGAGCTCGGCGCTGTCGGTCACAGAGTCGTACATGCGGGCGAAAAGTACGCGAAGTCCGTACTGATCACAGAAGAAGTCATCAAGGCTCTGCAGGAGTGCGTACAGCTCGCGCCGCTGCACAATCCACCAAACCTTCTGGGTATCGCCGCTTGTCAGGAACTGATGCCGGATACACCGATGGTAGCGGTTTTCGATACGGCGTTTCATCAGACGATGCCGCCGGAATCCTATATTTACGCGCTTCCGTATGAATACTATACGAAATACGGCATCAGAAGATACGGCTTCCACGGAACCTCTCACAAGTATGTCGCGGAAAAGGCGTCCCAGATGCTGAACGTAAATCTGGATGACCTCAAGATCATCACCTGCCACCTTGGCAACGGCGCGTCTGTATCCGCGATCAAGAGAGGCAAATGTATCGATACCTCCATGGGCTTCACGCCGCTGGAAGGTCTGGTTATGGGAACGCGCTGCGGTGACATCGACCCGGCGATCGTAACTTACATCAGAGAAAAAGAAAACCTGCCGCAGGGCAAGGCGAACGAAATCCTCAACAAGAAATCCGGCGTACTCGGCATTTCCGGCGTATCTAGCGATTTCAGAGATATTGAAAACGCTGTAGCGGAAGGAAACGAAAGAGCTGCGCTGGCCTTAAAGGTTTTCGCGCATAAGGTAAAATTCTATATCGGCGCTTACATCGCGGAAATGAACGGTGTTGACGCGATTGTATTCACAGCGGGCGTCGGCGAAAACGACGTCACGATGAGAGAACTGATCTGCAACGAGATGGGCAACCTCGGCATTAAGCTTGACCTTGTCAAGAACAAGGTAAGAGGCAAGGAAACCATCATTTCCATGGATGATTCCAAGGTAAAACTGCTGCTGATCCCGACAAACGAAGAGCTGATGATCGCCAGAGACACCTACAATATCGTAAGAGGCCTGAAAAAATAACAAATTCCGTCTATTACAGTAAATTTATTGTTGACAAACAGTGTATTTTCAGTATATACTTTAATAGTTGACGATTAAAAAAGATTTCTATAAAGACGAGATTTACCATAAGGAGGTGTACGATATGGCAGTGCCTAAACGCAAAACTTCTAAAGCCAGAAGAGATAAGAGAAGATCACCGAACATGAAGATGACTGCACCTGGATTATCTATTTGTCCACAGTGCCACGAACCGAAGCTTCCGCACAGAGTGTGCCCGAACTGCAACTACTATGACGGAAAAGAAGTAGTCGCTACAGAAGCATAAACAATCGGAAGCGTTCCATGATTGAATTGAAACGGCAAGTCTTTAAAAGATTTGCCGTTTTTGGTATGTCTATAAGATTTGATATTCCCGCAGAGCTTCGTAGAGTCTGTATTGTGTTTTGTTGCTCGGCGGACAGAGCGGCAGACGGTATTCCAACTCGCAAAAATCCATAAAGTGCAGGGCGGCTTTGATCGGAATCGGATTGACCTCGCTGAATATCACGTCGATCAATGGTTTGAGCGCGACCTGTGTTTTGCCTGCCTTCTGAACATCGCCCGCGAGATAATCGTGGATCATGCGGCTGTATTCGGCAGGGATGATATTGGATACGGTTGAGATGCATCCGCGGCCGCCCAAGGAAAGAACCGGTACGGTTTGGTCATCGTTACCGGAGTAAATGCTGAAATCATCGCTGATATGCGCGGCGAGCCTGCAAATCTGCGAAATGCTGCCGGAAGCTTCCTTGAGACCTACGATGTTCGGATGCTCCTTGAGCTTGCCAACCGCCTCCGCATCCATATTAACACCGGTGCGGGAAGGAACGGAATACATGATGATCGGTGTGGAAACAGCATCCGCGATTTTTTCAAAATGCGTGATGAGACCGGCTTCCGTACATTTGTTGTAATAAGGCGTGATGATCAGCAGACCGTCAACACCGAGCGTCTCCACCTCCTGTGTCAGTGCCAGTGTGCTTTCAGTACAGTTTCCTCCGGTTCCGGCAATGACCGGAACTCTTCCCGAGACCAAATCGACGGTAAACTTGGTGAGCTGTGTCTTTTCTTTGGTTGAGAGCGTAGAGGCTTCGCCTGTCGTACCACAGACAACGAGCGCGTCGATACCTTGCGCGATCTGCCATTCAATCAGTTTTCCCATATGGACGTAATCGATCTTACCATCCTTAAATGGTGTGATCAGGGCAGTAGCCGCGCCGCTAAACAAAATCAAAGGATTCACCTCCGTTAAAATGATAATCACATAAATGACTTACTTATCTGGATTTACTAACATTTATATGAAGATCACTTAATATTGTTGAAAAATTACCACAAAAGTGGTAAAATTAAATGTCATAGAGTCATGCAAAAAATGAAAAGCATACATATAAGATAGAATCGAAAAAGACAAAGAGAGGTATTTAAAATGACAGAAAAACTGAGAGTCGGCATCTTAGGCGCGACAGGTATGGTAGGACAACGCTTTATCTCATTGCTTGAAGATCATCCCTGGTTTGAGGTTGTGACCCTCGCGGCGAGCGGACGCAGCGCCGGACAGACCTATGAAAAAGCGGTAGAGGGAAGATGGAAGATGGATACGCCGATTCCGGAGGCAGTCAAAAAACTCGTGGTGATGCATGTGAATGAGGTGGAAAAGGTCGCGGAAACGGTGGACTTCGTGTTCAGCGCGGTCGATATGAGCAAGGATGAAATCAAGGCCATCGAGGAAGCTTATGCCAAAACGGAAACGCCGGTCGTTTCCAACAACAGCGCGCACCGTTGGACGCCGGACGTGCCGATGGTCATTCCGGAGATCAACCCGCAGCATTTCGAGGTTATCGAGCATCAAAAGAAACGTCTGGGCACGACACGCGGCTTCATCGCTGTTAAGCCGAACTGTTCGATTCAAAGTTATGTGCCGGCACTTGAGGCATGGAAGGAATTCGAGCCTTACGAGTGCGTGATCACAACTTACCAGGCGATTTCCGGCGCGGGCAAGGACTTTAAAGCATGGCCGGAAATGATCGAGAATATCATCCCGTATATCGGCGGCGAGGAAGAAAAGAGCGAGCAGGAACCGCTGAAGATCTGGGGACATATCGAAAACGGAGAGATCGTCAAGGCAGCAGAGCCGAAGATCACCTGTCAGTGTCTGCGTGTACCGGTACTGAACGGACATACTGCGGCAGTTTTTGTCAAATTCAGAAAAAAACCGACCAAAGAGCAGCTGATCGAAAAGCTTGAAAGCTACCATGGCTTCCCGCAAGACGAAAAGCTGCCGATGGCGCCGGAGCAATTTATCAAATACTTTACCGAAGATGATCGGCCGCAGGTCAAAGCGGATGTAGACCGCGATAAGGGCATGGGCATCTCGATCGGCAGAGTCAGAGAAGACAGTGTCTACGATTATAAATTTGTGGGACTTTCTCACAATACTGTCAGAGGCGCGGCCGGCGGCGCGGTGCTTTGTGCCGAAACGCTCAAAGCGAAAGGGTATATCACAAAGAAGTAAAGGGAGATTTTTAGATTATGAATTATTTTGAAGCGATTATTTTGGGTCTTGTGCAAGGGCTCGCGGAGTTCCTGCCGATCAGCAGCTCCGGCCATCTGGCGCTGCTGCAGCAGGCGTTCGGCATTCACGAGGACAAAGTATTGCTGTTCGCGGTGCTCCTGCATGTCGGTACCTTGATTTCGGTCTTCATCGTATATTGGAAGGACATCTGGGAACTGATCGTGGAGCTTTGTCTGACGATTAGGGATCTTTGCACCGGCAAAGGTCTGCGGCTTGCGGAGCGTCCGATCAGAAAGCTCGGCGTGATGATCATCGTGGCGACAATTCCGACCGCGATCATCGGTCTTGTGTTCAGCGATTTCTTTGATTCTCTGTACAATTCCGTAATCCCGATTGGCGTCGGACTCATCATTACCGGATTTCTGCTGATTTTCGCCGAAAAAAAGGGGGAGGGAAACCGCGGTATCCAGCAGATGAACTTCCGCAACGCGATCTTTATCGGGCTGGTACAGGGCGTCGCGATTTGTCCGGGGATTTCCAGATCCGGCTCGACTTTATTCGGCAGCTTGATCTGCAATCTTGACCGCAAATTCGCGGTGAAATTTGTATTTTTAATCTCGATTCCATCGATCCTTGGGTCGGCGGTATTGGAAGCGCCGGCTGCCCTCGAAGCCGGTGTGACGGCGGCAGAGGTCGGTCCTGTGCTGGTTGGCATGCTGGTCGCGGCAGTGTCCGGACTTGTCGCGATCAAGACGATGATTAAAATTGTTTCTGATAAAAAACTCAGTTATTTTTCATATTACGTATGGGCGCTTGGTCTGTTTGTCGTTTTGTACGGTATTTTCGCGCCGATGCTGCAAGCAGCCGCGTAAGGCGGCAGCTTTCGCCGAAAAATAAAACGGACAACCAAAACAAAGAGAGGAAGAGGTATGGCTGAGAGTAAACGCGGGCCCGGCAGGCCGCCCGGCTCCAAGAATAAAACAACAAAAAACAATACCGGCGCGACGTCTTCCAAAGCGAAGGCGAAGGCGCAGGAGATTCAAGCCAAAAAGAAGGCTGACCAGCGTGTCATGGATGAAATCTGGGCGATTATCACGATCGCGATCGGAGCTTTTTTGGCTGTCGCGACCATGACGGGGGGCGCGGGTGAATTCGGTAATATGATCGGCGCCGCGCTGCGGGGTGTCTTTGGTTTCATGGCTTATATCCTGCCGTTTTATCTGATTTTGTTCGGTGTCCTTCTGTTCGCGCGTAAGACGAGCCATTTTTCGCTGCGCACCTTTTTGCTGCTTCTGCTGATCCTGCTGATGCTGGCAACGATGAATTCCATGCGTTTTATCGACGCGCAAAAGCCGGAGCTGAGTTTGGAAATTATAAAAGGCTTCTATACGGATGGGGAGCAGCTTGTTTCCGGTGGTTTCTGCGGCATGATTCTGGCGACGCTCCTGACACGCTGGTTGGGTGTGATTGGCTGCTGGATTTTTTGTATTGTTACGACGTTGGTGTGCTTGCTATTTTTGATTAACACGCCGATTTCACGTTTTTTCGGTAAGATCGCCGAAAAAATTGAGGCGCGTAAGCTGGAAAAGCAGAACGCACATCTCGATCTGGAACCGGATCCGCAATACGACGCGCAGGATATCAAGCGGCTGACCGGAACGCAGATGAAGATGCCGCTGGCTGAGCCGCCGAGTTCCTTGGCGGCAGCCGCGCAGAGAACAAGAGAAAAACGGGAAATTAAGATTATCAACAGCAGCGTGCTGGAAGCCCCTAAGGACGAGGAGCCGGATAAACGGGCAGAAACGGATAACGCACGAAGTCTAACGGGAGAAACGGACGCGATGCCGCAGCCGGAAACACCGGAGCAGAAGATTTTGTCGGGCGTGGGAACGCAAACGCCGGAGACATCGGAGGATGAGGGAGGCTCGAAGTGGTGGAAATTCCCCAAAAAAGCGATGCAGGCTCACGCCGCAGGCAACACGCCAAAGCCTCCTCAAAACAGCGTGCTGCGCTATATGTGCGATGACTCACTTTTCGAAACGCAAAAAGAAAACGGTATCGGACTGGAGGAACAGCGTGAAATCAGAGCCGGATACGGCATTGACGGCGGCATGAGCGATATTCTGGGAGCTGCTGCGCGAACCTACGGAATACAGGGACTCGCAGACGCGGAAGAGGCAAGCGCGGCAGCCTCGAAGATTGCTTCAAAGAGCGCCTTTGATGTTGGAAACATACCGGAGGCGGTGACGGAAATCCGCCAACCGGAAAGGCAGACGCAGATGTCGTTTACGGGCAAGACAGCCGGTACACCGGACAAGGCCCCGGTAGAAAAGCTTTCTAACAAGGACGCGAAGGCGGCTATGCTGACTACGGAAGAAATCAACGCGCAGCAGATGCCGAAGGTATACAAGAAGCCGCCGATTTCCCTTTTGGAGAAGCCCGCAGGCGCCGGGAAAACGAATACGCATGTGCTTGCGGCAAAGGCACAGAAGCTGGAGGAAACATTGAGAAACTTCCATGTGGATGCCAGAGTGGTGCAGGTGACGCAGGGACCGACGGTCACGCGTTATGAGATTCAGCCGTCTGTCGGCGTGAAGGTCAGCAGCATCGTACGGCTTGCTGACGATATCGCGCTGAACCTGGAGGCAAAGTCGATTCGTATTGAAGCGCCGATTCCGGGCAAAGCGGCAGTTGGCATCGAGGTCGAAAACGATGCGGTAACGATGGTCAGACTGCGCGAAATCATTGACTCGGAGGCGTTCAAAAAGAGCAAGTCCAAGATCACCTTCGCAGTCGGCAAGGACATCAGCGGCAACGCGATCGTTGCGGATCTGAAGTCCATGCCGCATCTGTTGATTGCGGGCTCGACCGGCTCGGGCAAGTCGGTTTGCATCAACAGTATCATCACGAGTTTTATCTATAAAGCGAATCCGGACGAGGTGAAGCTGATTCTGATTGACCCGAAGGTCGTGGAGCTCGGAAATTACAACGGAATTCCACATTTGATGATTCCGGTGGTCACCGATCCGACCAAGGCGGCGGCAGCGTTGAACTGGGCAGTCGCGGAAATGACAGACCGATATAAAAAATTCGCGGAGGAAGGGGTACGCGACCTCGAATCCTATAATGAATTTGTGCGTGCCAACGAGGAAGCGGACAAGGTCATGCCGCAGGTTGTCATTATTATCGATGAGCTCGCGGATCTGATGATGGCCGCGCCGTCGCAGATTGAAGAATCGATTTGCAGACTGGCGCAGATGGCGAGAGCCGCCGGCATGCATCTGATTGTCGCGACGCAGCGTCCGTCGGTGGATGTCATTACCGGCGTCATTAAAGCGAATATCCCGTCCCGCATCGCGTTCGCGGTATCCTCACAGGTTGATTCCCGAACGATTCTCGATATGCAGGGCGCGGAAAAGCTGGTCGGCAAGGGTGACATGTTGTTCAATCCGATGGGTATGGGCAAGCCGATCCGCGTACAGGGTACTTTCGTCTCTGACGGGGAGGTACATAAGGTCATAGAATTTGTCAAGGAGCAGGTTGAGCAGGGCAAGCCCGCTTATAACGAGGATGTACTGACCCGCATCGAGCGCAGCAATGTGCAGGATGACGCCGAGGATACGGATGATCTGCTGCCGGACGCGATCGAGCTTGTAGTTCGAAGCGGACAGGCATCAGTTTCAATGCTGCAGAGGCGATTTCGCATCGGCTATAACCGCGCGGCAAGAATCGTGGATATGATGGAGGCGCGCGGTATTGTAGGACCGCAGGATGGAAGCCGACCGCGGCAGGTTCTGATGACAGAAGAAGAATTTGAGAATATGGGGAAGGAGACGGAAGCATAGCAAATATGAAAGTATATATTGAAACCTTAGGCTGTCCCAAAAATTTTAACGATACAGAGGTCGCCAAGGGCTGCCTCTGCGAGGAACGTGATTTCACGCTGGCCGATTCGCCGGAGGAGGCGGACATCATCATGGTGAATACCTGCGGCTTTATCAATGACGCGAAAAAAGAATCCATCGATAAAATCTTGGAAATGAGCGGTTACAAGGAAAGCGGAGAAAGCGAAAAAAAGCTGGTCGTATCCGGCTGCCTTTCCGAACGGTACAGCAAGGAGCTTTTTGATGAAATGCCGGAGGTGGACTGTTTTATCGGCGTGAATGAATATGAACGCCTGCCGGAGATTTTGCGTAATTTGCATTCGCGCAAGAATCTTGTCAGCGGCTGTGTCGGTGACACCTTACCGCGTATGCGGCGAAAGCTTGACGGTAATCCTTTTACGTCAACCTTAAAAATTGCCGAGGGCTGTAACAATTACTGCGCTTACTGTGTGATTCCATCTATTCGCGGCGGTTTTCGCAGCAAGAAGATGGAAGATGTGCTGGCGGAGGCAGAGGAGCTTGCGGCAGCCGGCTGCAAGGAACTGATTCTGATCGCGCAGGATGTAACGAATTACGGCATCGATTTGTATGGGGAATACAAGTTGCCGGAGCTTCTCCGCCAGCTTTGCCGGATTGATGCTCTTCACTGGATTCGGCTGATGTACTGCTATGAGGATCGGATTACAGATGAACTGATCGAAGTCATGGCTGCAGAACCAAAGATCTGCCATTACATTGATATTCCGATTCAGCATGCCGCGGACCCGGTGCTGCGCGCGATGAACCGCAGATCGACCTGCGAAACCATCCGCTCAACGATTCACAGACTGCGTGAGGCGATTCCGGACATCCATATCCGAACGACGCTGATTGTGGGTTTTCCGGGGGAAACCGAACAAGATTTCGAAGAACTGCTGGATTTTGTGGAAACCGCGCGGTTGGAACGCCTTGGGGTATTCGCTTATTCCAGAGAGGAAGGAACGCCCGCGGGTGAGATGGAAAATCAGATCGACGAAGCGGTCAAGGAGGAACGCCTGGACGCAATTATGCGACGGCAGCTGGACATTTCGCTTGCGGTCAATCAGGCCAAGATCGGCAAGTACCTGGAGGTCCTGGTAGAGGAACGTGACGAGGACGGCAGCTATGTCGGCAGGACGGTCTATGACGCGCCGGAAATCGATAATGCGGTGCTGTTTACTTCAAAGCGCGATCTGAGAGCCGGAGACTTCGTGCAGGTACAGATCAACGACGCGTTTGACTATGATTTAATCGGTGTGGAGGTGTAAAGATGAATTTACCTAATAAACTGACGATTGCCAGAGTGATTGCTGTGCCGTTCTTTATCGCGGCTTATCTGACAGGCTGGTATCTGCCGGCTTTCGTGATTTTCGTTTTGGCGTCTTTGACGGATATGCTCGACGGTAAAATCGCCAGAAAGCATAATCTGGTGACAAACTTCGGCAAGATCATGGACCCGCTGGCAGACAAGATCCTGGTCTATTCGGCATTTTGTCTGATGATTCCGGATCTGGTGCCGGGCTGGATGCTGATCATTATTTTGGCGAGAGAGTTTACGGTCGCAGGCATGCGTACCGTTGCCGCCTCCGAGGGTATTGTCATCGCCGCGGGCATGAGCGGCAAGATTAAAACGGTTCTGCAGATGATCGCGGTGCCGATGCTCCTGCTGATTCCAGCGTTTCCGGACTTCATGCCGCTGTGCTGGGCAGCGAAGATTTTCCTGTGGGCTTCCCTCGTGATGACGGTCTACTCCGGCGTAGAATATGTACTCAAAAACAAGAATGTTTTTTCGATGTAGAACTTACAGAATCAAAAAAATCCGGAAGCCGCGCGCGAAAGAGACTGCTGTACTTTGACAGGGATGGGTATCGCGCTCAATACCGGAATGCCGGAATACCGAAATGGAAAAGGGGAAAAAATGAAAACCGCAATTTTAACAGTAGGAACGGAAATTTTATTCGGGCAGATCGTGAACACGAATGCCGCGTTTTTGTCGCAGCAGCTGAACAATCTAGGCTATGACGTGATGTATCACTATACGGTCGGAGACAATCCGGGGCGCCTCGCGGAGCTGATTCATCTGGCATTTCGGGACTGTGATCTGATTTTAACCACCGGAGGACTCGGACCGACACAGGATGATTTAACCAAGGAAACCATCGCAAAGGCCATGGGTGACGTGGTTGTGGAAAATCCGGCCTGCATGAAATATCTCAAAGAAAACTACGAGCGCGCGGGCAGGAAGATGACGCCGAACAATCTCAAACAGGCTTACATGCCTTCGAGAGCGACGGTTCTGCCTAACGACGCGGGCACAGCGCCGGGCTTCGCGTTGGAGCAGGACGGCAAGATCATTATCGCGATGCCGGGGCCGCCGCGCGAAATGCAGAGAATGTTTGAACTTCAGGTCAAACCGCTGCTGCAAAAAAAGCAGGACAGCGTGATCTATTACCGCATGCTGCGTATGTTCGGCATTGGGGAATCCAGTCTGGAAACAGTGCTTTTGCCTCTGATCGACGGACAGACCGACCCGACACTGGCAACCTACGCCAAGGAGGGTGAGTGCAGTCTTCGCATTGCTTCCAAGCGCGCGACAGAGGAAGAAGCGAGAGCTGCGGTAGACGAAATGACCGAAAAGGTCAGATCTCTGGTTGGAGACTATATTTACAGCTATGATGACGAAGATCTGATCGACGTTGTCGGCAGACTGCTGCTCGAAAAGAAAATCACGATCGCGTGCGCGGAGTCCTGCACCGGAGGTCTCTTTGCGGGAGCGTTGACCGATACCTCCGGGATCTCGGAGGTCTTTGGACACGGCTATGTGACTTACAGCTGTGAGGCAAAGGAAACGGAGTTAGGGGTCAAACCGGAGACGATTGAAACTTACGGCGTTGTCAGTCCGCAGGTTGCCGAAGAAATGGCAGCCGGACTGGCCGCGAAAACCGGCGCCAAGCTGTGTATCTCCGTCACAGGGCTTGCGGGTCCGGACGGCGGCAGCGCCGAAAAGCCGGTAGGCCTGGCATATATCGGTGTTTCTTACGAAGGAAGGCTTTATGCTGTAAAATCTTACTACCGCAATGTCAGCCGCAAGTGGAATCGGCATTATACTCTGCTCAGAATGCTCTTTGAGGTTTATCGTCTCATCAGCCCGGAGAACCACGCTTAAAAAGGCGAACAGCTTTGTGCCTGGATACGCGCGGAGATGAGAAATGAAGTGGACAAAAATAATGGTTGCATTTTACATGTAATTGTGATACTATTATACCATAAATTAGAACATCATACGTTTGCAGACAAAATATGCTTGTTTTATAAAGAAAACGCTTGACGAAAAGAACGGAATACGATAAAATGAGAACATACAGAACAAATGTTCTTATTCGGCGTGACGGATGCTTCACTGATTTCGGAGGGAAAGAGAATGAGTGTAAATACAAATAAAACAGAGAAAGATAAAGCACTGGAAGCTGCGATGGCACAGATCCAAAAGCAATTCGGCAAGGGTGCCATTATGAAGCTCGGTGATGAAAGCGCGCAGATGAATATCGACGCGATTTCCAGCGGTTCCATCAGTCTGGATATCGCGACCGGCATCGGCGGCGTGCCAAAAGGCAGAATTGTAGAGATTTACGGACCGGAATCTTCCGGTAAGACAACGCTGACGCTGCATGTCATCGCCGAAGCACAGAAGGCAGGAGGCAAGGCGGCCTTCATCGACGCGGAACACGCATTGGATCCTGTTTACGCGAAGAATCTGGGCGTCGATGTCGGCAGTCTTTTGGTTTCTCAACCGGATACCGGAGAACAGGCACTGGAGATTTGTGATATGCTGGTGCGCAGCGGCGCGCTGGACGTTGTTGTCATCGACTCTGTCGCCGCATTGGTTCCGAAAGCTGAGATTCAGGGAGAAATGGGCGACAGCCATGTCGGTCTGCAGGCCAGACTGATGTCACAGGCCCTCCGTAAGATTACCGGAACGGTTAACAAATCCAACACCTGCGTGATCTTCATCAACCAGCTTCGTGAAAAGGTGGGCATCATGTTCGGCAATCCGGAAGTAACGACCGGAGGCCGCGCGTTAAAATTCTATTCCTCCATGCGTCTGGATGTCAGAAGAATCGAGAGCATCAAGGTTGGGGACAGCGTGGTCGGTAACCGCACCCGCGTCAAGGTTGTCAAGAACAAGGTCGCGCCTCCGTTCAAGCAGGCGGAATTTGACATTATGTACGGAGAGGGAATCTCCAAGGCCGGAGATATCCTGGACTGCGCGGTTGAGGCGAAACTTGTCGAAAAAGCCGGCTCCTGGTATAGTTATGCGGGAGAACGCATCGGGCAGGGACGCGAGAATGTCAAGAATTATCTCAAAGACCATCCGGAGGTTATGGACAGACTGGAAGGACAGCTTTTGGATCAAATCAAAAAAGAAGACGCGCAGACCGAACCGGAGATTCCGGAATCCGATATTTCCGAAATTATGGATATGTTCGTGGACGAGGACGGTGTAATCATTGAGGAATAGGAAGGATTTACTACAGCGTCTAACCTTCAGCACCGGACATCCACGCTGTCCGAATAAAAAAATATTGAAAGATCAAGAAAATAGCTGAAAGTACTTGACTTTCAGCTGTTTCAATGGTATGATAACTAAGTTGAGCCGCGCAGACTGGGTTTTGAAGTGCAATCAATACGGAATGCCACCCACAATGGCGAGACTGGATAGAGGAGGAATTCATTAAATGTACGCAGTAATTGAAACAGGCGGTAAGCAGTACAGAGTACAGGAAGGTGACATCATCACAATCGAAAAGCTGAATGCTGCGGTTGGTGACGTTGTAACTTTTGACAAGGTACTCGTTCTCGGCGAAGGTAAGGATATCAAAGTAGGTGCTCCTTACGTAGGAACTGCTGTAACAGGAACAGTAGTAGAAAATGGCAAGGGCCAGAAGGTAATCATCTTCAAGTACAAGGCGAAGAAGGATTACAGAAAGAAACAGGGTCACAGACAACCATACACCATGGTTAAGATTGAAAGCTTATCCGGAGCAGCTCCTAAGAAGGAAGCTCCAAAGGCTGAAGAAGTCAAGGCTGAGCCTGCAAAGGAAGAAGCAAAACCTGCAAAGAAGGTTTCCGCTTCCATGAAAAAAGATGAACTCATTGCTTTCGCGAAAGAGAACAACATCGAAGTAGATGAAAAAGCTACCAAAGCAGTTATCATCGAAACGATTGAAGCAGCGTTAAAGTAATAATCTGATATAGTTAGGAGGTACTTTTTATGGCAAGTAAAAAAGGTGTAGGTAGCTCTAAGAACGGTCGCGATTCCGAGTCGAAACGTCTTGGACTTAAGGCTGGCGACGGTCAGTTCGTAAGCGCTGGCAGCATTCTGGTAAGACAGAGAGGAACCAAGTTCCACCCTGGTAACAATGTTGGTATCGGTGGAGATGATACATTATTCGCTAAAATTGACGGAGCGGTTAAGTTCGAAAGAAAGGACAAGAGCCGTAAGCAAGTAAGCGTATATCCAAAAGAAGCTTAATTTAGAGTGATGGACCCTGTACATCTCCGGATGCACAGGGTCTTTTTGTCGATAATTTTCATTGCTTTAAACAATGATATGAGAACAATGACCGGAAAGGAGGTCAGAAGATGTTTGTAGATCGAGCGAAAATATTTATCAAATCCGGAAAAGGCGGAGACGGCGCGGTTACCTTCAGACGCGAACCGTTTGTACCGGAGGGAGGTCCGGACGGCGGAGACGGCGGACGCGGCGGAGATGTCATTTTTCAAGCGGATCGTAATCTCAGAACCCTAATGGACTTTAAATACAAAAAGAAATATGAAGCAGAAAACGGCCAGAACGGCATGAAAAAGAAACGTTTCGGCAAGGCAGGAGAAAATCTCATCATCAAGGTTCCGATGGGAACGGTCGTCATCGATGAAGAAACCGGACTTGTGATGAAGGATCTCGTAGAAGACGGTGAGAGCTTTGTGGCAGCCAAAGGAGGACGCGGCGGACGCGGGAATACCAACTTTAAGAATTCTGTCAGACAAGCACCGAATTTCGCGGAAGCCGGAGGACCTGCCAAAGAACGGAGTGTAATACTCGAATTAAAACTGATCGCGGATGTTGGTCTGGTGGGTTTCCCAAATGTCGGTAAGTCCTCACTTTTAGCTGTCGCGACCAGTGCGCAGCCCAAAATCGCGAACTATCACTTCACGACAATCGATCCGAATTTGGGTGTCGTAAAAATTCACGACACCAGCTTTGTGATGGCGGACATTGCCGGAATCATCGAAGGAGCCAGCGAAGGACTCGGTATGGGCTTTAAATTCCTAAAACATATCGAAAGGACCAAGGTTTTGATTCATGTCGTCGATGTGTCCGGCAGTGAGGGACGAGATCCAATTGAAGATTTCGACAAGATCAACAAGGAACTCGAACGCTACAGTCCGCGCATTCTCAAAAAGCCACAGCTTGTCGCGGCAAACAAGATTGATATGATCGAAGAAGATGACCCGCGCTATCTCGCGTTCAAAGCGCATGTAGAAAAGCTTGGTTATCCGGTATTTCCGATGTCAGCGCCGTTAAATCTGGGTGTTAAGGAGATTTTAGAGGCTGCATTGGTGGAATTACGCAAAGTTGAAGCTGACCCTGCCGCGCAGCAGGAGGATATAGAATACTTTGACTTTGAGAGTGAGGAACGGGATCCAAATTATCGTGAAATCATCTGCGGGTACGATGAGGCGGATGATGTCTATACCTTGGAAGGAAAACAGCTTTCGAAGATCTTTCATTCAACGAATTTCAACGACATGGGTTCCCTTCGCTATTTGTACAAATATATCGAAAAAACCGGGGCGATCGACCGCCTGAAGGAGCTTGGTCTCTCAGAGGGCGACACGATTCGCATTGAGGACTACGATATGGAGTATTGGGAGGAATAACGTCTGCTGTGATATTTTTTGCGCTCATCTCATAAACTGTGAGAGATGGGAGGCAAACGTCATGAATCCTAGAGAAAAAATAATCACGCAGTGCGTACTCTGCTGTCTGGTGTTTGTGTGCGCGAAAGGCATTTCCTTTTTACCTAATGAACAGGTGCAGAAAGCACAAGCCACAGTGCAGCGACAGCTTGAAACGCATTACACGGAAGACGATTGGAAGCGATTTGCTTCTGGATTTTGTCGAAAAATAAAAAAAACACCTTTGGCAATCGCAAACGCAGTGGCGCGGGCAAACTCTGCTGACTCTGCAAACTCTGCTGACGAGATGTCGAGCATACGCAGGGCTGCAGAGTCAAAAACCACGCGGCCGGTCTACGCACCTGCGGACGGAATCGTTTTAACATCGGGAATTGACAAAAATCTTGGTATGATTGTGAAAATTCAACACGAAAAACAGATATCCACTTGCGGAAATCTTTGCCGCGTAACGGTTGTTCAAAACGACGCGGTAAAAAAAGGCGATGTCATCGGATATTATGATAAAACATGCGGAAAAGATTTTTACTATGACAAAGAAGAGAATTACAGAAACTGAAGTAAATCAGTTATACGCGCGGTGCAAGACGCCGCCGCACGTGATCGCGCACTGTAAGGCCGTCGCGGATACCGCAGTGACCATTGGCGCGGCTTTGAATCAAAAAGGATATCAGTTTGACCTCTCACTGCTTCGAAGCGCCGGGCTGGCACATGATATCGCGAGAATTCAGGAGGATCATGGCGCGGTTGCCGCGGATATTCTGCAGGAACTCGGTTATCAGGACGAAGCGGATATTATACGTCATCATATGCACTATCCTTTGGCAGCGCATATGGACAAGCTGACTGCCTGCGATCTGGTCTGTCTGGCAGATCGTCTGGTGATTGAGGATCAATATGTGGGGCTGGACAAGCGCTTTGACTATATTCTGCACAAAAATGAAAATCAGGCGATGGCCAAAGAAAAGATTCTGCAAGCGAAGGCGCAAACGCGGCAGCTGCTTGACGAAATGGAAGCGGTCTTAGGCCAATCCATCGACAGCCTCTTTTGCCCAAAACAAGAAACGACGGAAAGATGAATATGAAAGAAATAAACACACAATATCAGCTGGATACGCTACTAAAAAGAGTGGAAAAGCCGGGACGCTATATCGGTGGCGAGCTGTTTTCCGCGCAAAAAGACCTGCGGCAGATAGAAGCGCGCTTCGCGTTCGCATTTCCGGATCTTTATGAAATCGGCATGTCATATTTGGGACTGCAGATTTTGTATCATCAGCTGAACAAGCACGAAAACATATATTGTGAACGTGTTTTCGCGCCCGCGGGGGATATGGAAGCGCTGATGCGCGCGGAACAAGTCCCGCTGATGACACTCGAGACAAAAACACCGCTTACCGAAATGGATTTTGTCGGCTTTACGCTGCAGTACGAGATGTCCTTTACGACGATTTTGAACATGCTGGATCTTGCGGGAATTCCTGTCCACGCGCATGAGCGAGACGAAAAATTCCCATTGGTCATTGCCGGAGGTCCTTGCTCCTTTAATCCGGAACCACTCGCGGATTTTGTCGATTTATTTTTGGTAGGCGACGGAGAGAAAGCACTGCCGGAGCTGGTTCAAAAATACATCGAATGCAAGCAGAAAGGCATAACGACAAAGGAAGCCTTCCTCAAAGAGGCCTGTAAGCTGGATGGCGTCTATGTTCCACGCTTCTACGCGCCGGTTTACGCGGAAGATGGAACGATAAAAGAATTATGTAAACTATATGAGGCAGCTCCATTACCCGTAAGACGCGCGATTCTGCCGGAAATCGAAAGTGTCGATTTTCCTGTGGAACCGATCATTCCAATCGTGGAGGCAGTACACGATCGTTCTGTTGTGGAAACCTTTCGCGGCTGTACGCGTGGCTGCCGTTTTTGTCAGGCTGGCATGATCTATCGCCCTGTACGGGAGCGTTCCAAGGATAAAATTATGCAGCTGGCGGAAGCGCAGCTCCAAAATACCGGAAACGATGAGCTTTCGCTGCTCTCACTTTCAACCAGCGACCACTCCTGCTTTGAAGCACTCACCATGGAACTGATCGATTATACCAAAAGAGAGAATGTTTCTTTAGCTCTGCCGTCTTTAAGAATTGACAAATTCGCCTTTGATGTACTGAATCGTATCCAGGAGTACAAAAAATCGGGCTTAACTTACGCGCCGGAGGCCGGCACGCAGAGGCTGCGTGATGTCATTAACAAGGGTGTGACAGAGGCCGATATCTATCAATCGATAGAACAGGCGTTGGAACTTGGCTGGAAGCATATCAAGCTGTATTTTATGATTGGTTTGCCGACGGAAACCTACGCGGATCTCGATGGGATTGTCGAAATCGCAAAAAACATCCGCGAGCTTAATTACAAGATCAACGGACCCAAAAGCGGCCGCTTCAGTTTAACGGTCAGCGTTTCCAATTTTGTTCCGAAGGCGCATACACCGTTTCAGTGGATGGCACAGGATACACCGGAGATGTTCGAGGAAAAGCATAATTATCTGGCAGAACGTCTAAAAAAACTGAAGGGTGTCAGCTTTAACTACCACGACAATAAAACCAGCGTGTATGAGGCTGTATTCGCCAGAGGTGACCGCAGATGCGGGAAACTCCTGTATGAGGCTTTTCGCGCAGGCTGCAGACTGGATGGCTGGACGGAGTATTTTAACCGGCAGGGTTGGGAAACCGCCTTCACGAAAAGCGGGATTGATGTGAATTTTTATACGACGAGACAGCGCTTCTACGATGAAATCCTGCCATGGGATATCATTGACAGCGGGATTTCAAAAAATTTTCTTAAACGGGAAACGGAGAAAGCGCTCGCGGCTCAAACTACGCGCGACTGCCGTTACGGCTGTGTCGGCTGCGGCATGAATCAAAGGGTGGTTTGCCCGATGGAGGGTATCTATGGCAAATAAATATGTGATCAGGTTTTCCAAGACCGGATATGTTAAATATACCTCGCATTTGGATCTTTTGCGCATGTTTAAACGCGCGTTCAAAAAAGCGGAGCTGGGACTCGCTTATTCTCAGGGTTTCAATCCGCATCCGAAGATGGGTTTCGCGCAGCCGCTTTCTCTTGGTTACGCGGGACGAAACGAGCTGATTGAATTTGAGACTGATCGTCCGCATCAGACAGCAGAGATTCTCCGCGCCATGCAGGGTAAAATGCCGCAGGGTATCGAGATCAGCGCTTGCTATGAACTGCCGCCGGAGGTCAAATCTTTAGCGGCTGCCGCGGACAGCGCGGAATACAGGATCTGGATCTTAACGGAAAAATCAGAGCCGCAGCTGCAAGAGGATCTAAAAAAATATCTGCTGCAAGATGAAATCCTTGCCATGAAACGGATGAAAAAGACCAAAAAAGAAGAACCGGTCAATATCAAAAACATGATACGTCGTGTCGAAATCTCTAAGGCCGGAGATTTTGCTGTCCTCGAGGCTTTGCTGGACTGCGGAAGTCAATCTAACTGCAGTCCGGAGCTTGTCATCGCGAGCTTTTGTGCGTTCGCTCAAATCTTCACGCCGAGGAATATGATTGAAGTCGAGAGAAGAAATATAAACTTTGTAAACAAGTTACAATTTTAGTATTGACATCCTCCTACTATATGATGTAATATTATGTCAAAGGAGGATGTATATTCATGTTGAAGTATCAGACTTTTGTTTCACTCAAACGCATGCTGCGCATTGAAAACGCGAAACATTTTTTACAGCAGCATCGAGATCAGATCAAAACAGTTGCCTTACCATGCTTGGTACTGGCCGCTGTTTTGTTTTTTTGGTTTTATGGCAACGCGCAGGATTCAGAGCAGGTTCATATGGAAGACGCGCAGACAGCCGCGGAGAACCAGCCGACAGAAACTCAGCAGGCAGAACTTGCAGGTTCCGAAACGAAGGGGGCGGAGAATATACCGGAGCAAGGCGATATTTATGTCGATATTTGCGGGGAAGTTGCCAAACCGGATGTCTATCGTGTCAAGAACGGAAGCAGGCTCTTTGAGGTGATTGCGCAGGCTGGCGGCTTAACCGCGCAGGCGGACATCAATGTCATCAACCGCGCAGAAACTGTTAGAGACGGACAAAAAATACGCATTCTTTCTTATGAGGAAACAAATCAGGGCGCGCAGCAGCAAGGCGATGCTTCCGCATCACAGTACCGCTCGCAGGCACAGGCAAACGATGGGAAGATCAATATCAACCTCGCTGACGCCGCGACTCTGCAGATGATTCCCGGCATCGGCCCATCCAAAGCAGAGCGAATTCTTGAATATCGGGAAACGACAGGACCGTTTCAAAACATCGAGGATATTAAAAATGTTTCCGGGATCGGAAATAAAACTTTTGAAAACATTCGAGAGTATTTATGTGTTTCTTAAGTTGTTTTTCTTTTAGTGTAAGTATATTTTTTCCCAAACAGGTAAATCATAGCTGTGAGGTGATGAAATGTTTACACAGAAGAAAAAGAATTATCAGACTTTTTTATATGTGACCATTGTGGCCACGCTGTGCTTTTTGGTACTCGCGCTCTTATGGCCGCGGGAGACACCAAAGGAGCAGCCTGTGGACTTATCGAGTGCCGCGCTGCACAAGGAGAGTGAGGAAGAAGCCAAAACGCCGCGCTCCTCTGATGCGCGGCAAGCAGAGGATGATACGGAGAACGCGGAGGATACGCAATTAACAGAGAATACTGAGAACGCAAAGGATTCAGAGGAAGGGGAAGATGAATTTTTTCCGGAAGGACCGGAAGGAAAAGAACAAAAAGATAACATGCCCGATCCACAAGCTTCATATTATCTAGTAAAGCATGCGGACGGCAAAATCAAGGTCTTTTTTGTGAGCGGTGATGGCAGCATGATTGAACTTGAGGACACGCGGATCGTTTACGAAGTGCTCGGGACGGAGGATCAGGAACACTTTGACGCAGGCTGGCGTATCGACAGCCAAGAAGATTTGGCTGTTCTGCTGCAGGATTTTGAGAGTTAGGTTTGGGCAAAAAAATGAAAAAAAATATCAAAAAAGCGTTTGTTTTGTTCTGCGCGGTTCTGACCGCGATTGGTGGCATCGGCTTTTGTGTAGATCATTACAGGGAAGCCAAAGAAACAGTGCAGGTCATTAGCGAGCGCGTACTGATACCCTGTGGACAGTCGGTAGGCATCAAAATGAATGTAAAAGGAGTTCTGGTTGTCGGTCTCGAAGAAATCGAAACCGCGGATGGGATTGTCAGTCCGGCTTACGAGGCAGGCTTACAGATCGGAGATATCATTACGCGGATAGACGGAATTGCGGTAAACTACGCCTCAGAGGTTTCCGATATCATTCACACCGCCGGCGCGAAAGATCTTGAACTTACACTCAGACGTAAAGAAGAAAATTTGAAGCTTTCAATCAGACCGGTCAAGGATAATCTCAGCGGTTCCTATAAGATTGGATTGTGGGTCAAAGAAAAGATCGCGGGCATCGGAACCTTGAGCTTTTACGATCCTCGCACGAATACCTTTGCCGCCTTGGGACATGGGATTTACGAAGCGCAGACGGGAACGCTGCTCGGTGCCGGAGCCGGCGAGCTGCTGCCAACCGAAGTCAAGTCCATCAAGGAAGGCAGCGTCGGCAAGCCGGGAGAGATTCGCGGGGTGTTTTACGGAAACGAACAGCCCTTCGGTACGGTAAAAAAGAACTCCTCCTTTGGTGTTTACGCGAAGGGAACTGATTTACGGCTTTTTGCTGAAGCGGAACCGATTGTTTTGGGACATCGTGACCAGATAGAAAAAGGAAAGGCCTGTATTTTGACAACAATTGACGGAAACAGGGTTGAAAAATTTGAGATTGAGATTACTAAAATTAACAGACAAGATAAGCCGGAAAGCAAAAGCATGGAGATTAAGGTAACAGACAGCCGCTTGCTCGCGTACAGCGGCGGTATCGTGCAGGGAATGAGCGGAAGTCCGATTATTCAGAATAACCGCCTGATCGGCGCGGTAACCCATGTCTTTGTCAATGATCCTGCCAAGGGTTACGCCATCTTTGCGGATTGGATGGTGAAAATGTGTGACGAGGCAGACTAGTTTTGCTGAAGGTCTTTTTATTCTACCGCAGAGTCCGGATGCTTGGAAGACGCCTGTGCCGCAGCACAGATTGCTTTTACATGTCAAAAAAGTAATATATAGCGAGTTTTTCGCGTTTTATTCCCGAAATCTGTAACAAATTGTTTCAAAAAACTTTCCCCGATGGGTTGACAATATACTACAATTAATTTGAGGATATGACCGGAAACGGTAAATTCGAACGTGTGTGTGAGGCAGAAAAAGAAAAAAAGAAGTGTGAATGTGAACGTAGAGGAGGAAATTATGAAAAAGATTACAATTGGTGTTGTGGACGATAACAAAGACTTTTGCGATCTCGTAACAGAACAGCTGAGGAAGCAGAGCAATATGGAGCTTTGCTTTGTAGCTAATGACGGCAGGGAGGGAATAGAAGCAATCAAACAGGGCAGATGTCCGGATGTTTTGGTTTTGGACCTGATTATGCCGCATTTGGACGGCTTCGGCGTATTGGAAGCTTTGAATACTCTGGAACTGCCTAAATATCCGCGTGTCATCATGACCTCAGCAGTAGGGCAGGATTCCATCATCCAAAAAGCTATGCAGCTGGGTGCACAGTACTATTTGGTAAAGCCCGTCAATATGAGTATGTTGATTAAGCGAATTCATCAGCTGCAGGACAACGGGCGCGAATTCTTTATCCACGATGCCGCGCAGGGGAATTTGAGTAAGTCTTTGGTTTTGAAGGATTCCCTGGCAGCCAATGACTTGGAGGTTGATATCACGAACCTGATTCACGAGATTGGTGTTCCGGCGCATATCAAAGGTTACCAGTACATGCGTGACGCCATTACGCTGGTCGTCTCCAACATGGATTTGCTGAGCGCAGTCACCAAAGAGCTTTACCCGACCATCGCCGCCATGAACGGCACAACGCCAAGCCGCGTGGAGCGCGCGATTCGCCATGCCATCGAGCTCGCATGGAATCGCGGCAAGCTCGAAACCTTAAATAATCTGTTTGGTTATACAATTCAAAATGACAAGGGAAAACCGACCAACAGCGAATTTATCGCAATCATCGCCGACAAGCTGCGTTTGGAACGTAAAGTCGGATAATTTTTTCTTTCTTTCCCGCAAAAGCCCATTGCGCTACATTGCAATGGGTTTTTGACTTTCGAAAAAGGATGAATGAGAAAAGAAAAGAAAAAAGCGCGTAACGAAAAAGAAATTCAGAATTTCATGGGAAATATTGAATAAAAGTGGTATAATATCCTTACAGGGCGAGTGCCGTGGCGAGGCCGCGGCAAAGCTGACCCAAGACAAGTAAAAATTTTGGATGGGAGAGGTGTATAACATGGTAACAAAAGAACAGATCGCGCGTATCAACGAGCTTGCAAAAAAGAAGAAGGCAGAAGGTTTAACCGCGGAAGAACAAGCAGAGCAAAAAGTGCTTTATCGGGCATACATCGATGCCTTCAAGGCAAATCTTCGCGCGCAGCTGGAAAACATCGAAATCATCGATGAGGATAAACAGGAAGTCGAAAAGATCGAAGAAGAAGTGGAAGCCTTGGAGGAAACATTGGCGGAAAGCGAGAATAAACTCAAATAATCGCGGAAGCAGCCGAAAAATTTACGATATAAAGCAAGATTTGGGACGAGAAAATGACAAATTTCTCGTCCTTGTGTTTATATACTGTTCTTATCAGCTTAAAAGGGGGAAGTCGCGGCATTGATACAGATACGCGATCAGAAGAAGATGAAAAGACAGATATTCAAAAAACTTTTGCTTGTTTTTTTGATTTTGGCTATGCAGATCATGTTAGTTTCCGGTACCGATCAGAATGCGTTGATTCGAAATCTGGTGGAACAGAGAATTGAGATCATGAATGCGTTTTTTAACGGAACTCTGCTCGAAAAAGACGCGGCGGCCGCTTTGTCCAAGGTGGAGAGCGGCCGCCTGCTTCACGAGGATTTACAGGCGTTTCACGATTATTTTCAAACTGATATCGAGGTTGTTGCATCCTATCATGTTTCTGTTCCGAAGGTGACTTACCGCGATGAAGATGTGATAACCGCGCTCGTACGCGTCAAATGGATCACTTTGGGCGCGCCTACCGAGGAAAACGAACATCCTTTACAGGAAACGATCTCATATTACAGTGTGATTGTTGAAAAAGTCGAAAAATCCTATAAATTAGTGCAGTTTTTTTAGATTCTACTGTTTGAAATCTTGCTTTTTTTGGTATAATAGTTCTGTTAATCATCTTTTTAAAAGATCAGATGGATTCGGAAACTTCGAACCCCAAAACAGACATACCTCATGGTCAGCCACGCTGCCATGCAGAATATAAACAGGATGATAATCAAAGGAGCAAATGTCATGAGAAACGTATACTTAGACTATTCAGCAACGACACCCGTCAAAGAAGAAGTCTTAAAAGAAATGCTGCCGTATTTTACAGAAAAATTCGGCAATCCTTCGAGCTTATATGATACAGGACTGGAAGCGAAAGCTGCCGTCACGCATGCCAGAGAGCAGGTCGCGGCATTGATTCACGCTGATCCGAAGGAAGTCTTTTTTACAGCCGGCGGAACAGAGTCCGACAACTGGGCACTTTTTGGCGCTTGTGATAAATTAAAGGAAAAAGGCAATCATATCATCACAACAAAAATTGAGCATCACGCAATCCTGCACTCCTGCGCTTTCCTCGAAAAGCATGGCTTTGATGTTACCTATGTCGGTATCGACAAAGATGGCAGAGTAAATCTCAAAGAACTGGAGGACGCGATTACAGACAAAACCATCTTAATCAGCGTCATGATGGTCAATAATGAAATCGGAACGGTGCAGCCAATCAGGGAAATCGCTAAGATTGCCAAAGCGCATAAGATTCTCTTCCATACCGACGCGGTGCAGGCTCTCGGCAATGTTCCGATCGATGTGAAGGACATGGGAATCGATTTGATGTCGATGTCCTCTCATAAAATTTACGGGCCGAAGGGCGAAGGCGCGCTGTACATTCGCAAAGGAGTCAGAATTTCCAATTATCTGCATGGCGGTGCGCAGGAAAGCGGTCACAGAGCCGGTACCGAAAACTTAACCGGTATCGTTGGTTTTGGCAAAGCGGCAGAGCTCGCGAGAATACATTTCGATGAACACGTCGCGCATTGCAGCAGTTTGAGAAACTACTTTGTAGACAGGGTGCTCAAGGAGATTCCGGACACCGAACTAAACGGCACGATGGAGGGCAGACATCCCGGCAATGCCAATATTACCTTCAAATTTATTGAAGGAGAATCGATTTTACTACTCCTAAATCAGTTTGGCATCAGCGTCTCCACCGGTTCGGCATGTTCCTCCGCGTCTTTGGAGCCATCTCACGTTTTAACCGCGCTCGGCGTACCGGTTGAGATGATTCATGGAACAGTTCGATTCACCGTCGGTGATTTTACGACAAAAGAAGATATTGATTACGTTGTCGATCATTTAAAAACAATTGTACAGAAATTAAGAGCATTGTCTCCGATTAACGCGCAGAAAGGTTGGTAAAAATATGGCTTTATATAACGATACAGTAATGGAACATTTCTTAAATCCCAAAAATGTTGGTGAAATGGAAGACGCAGACGGAACGGGCATCTATGGCAGTCCGGTCTGTGGAGATATGATGCAGATTCAGATCAAGGTTGATGAGAACGATGTGATTACAGACGCGAAGTTCAAGACCTTTGGCTGCGGCTCCGCTATCGCATCCTCCAGCATGGCAACTTCGATGATTATTGGCAAAAAGGTTGAGGACGCGCTGGAGATTACCAACAAAATGATTATTGATGAGCTCGGCGGACTTCCTCCGGTCAAGGTACATTGTTCTGTCCTTGCGGATAAGGCAATAAAAAACGCCATTTACGACTACGCGATGAAGCATGGGAAGAAATACGCGGCACTTGAAGGATATGATCCGAACGTGGACGAGGATGACGAGGAACATGGAACTGCGGAAGAATAAAGTATTATTGGGATTAAGCGGCGGGGTCGACAGTGCCACCGCTGCTTTGTTATTGAAAGAAAAGGGCTGTGAGGTCGTCGGCTACTATTTTGACGTCAAAGGAAAAAATGAGGCTGGCAGAGCTTCCGCGGAGGATGTCGCGAAGCAGCTTAACATTCCGTTGATTTATGAAGATGTATCGACGGATTTTCGCGAGATCGTCATCGAAAACTTCATAACGGAGTATCTGCATGGAAGAACCCCGAATCCTTGCGTTCTCTGCAACCCGAATATCAAATTTAAGCGCTTGATTCGTCACGCGGACGAAATCGGTGCCTATTACATCGCGACCGGTCATTACTGCCGGATTTTGCGTGACGAGACCAGGCAGCTTTCCTACATCCGCCGCGCGGTCAATGACCAGAAGGATCAGTCGTATATGCTCTACCGCTTGGGGCAGGACGTGCTCAGTCGCTTGATCTTTCCACTCGGGGAATTTCGTTCCAAGGAAAAAACACGTGAAGTCGCGCGGGACGGCAAGCTGAGCAACGCTGACAAAAAGGACAGTCAGGAAATCTGCTTTATCGAGCCGGAGGATAATTATGTGAGCTATATCACCGCCGTGGGCGGAACTTCCGCGCCCGGTAATTTTGTGGATCGAGAGGGCAGAGTACTCGGCAGACACAAAGGTATTCTGCATTATACCATCGGACAACGCAAGGGTCTTGGGATCGCACTCGGAAAACCTGCTTTCGTGACGGAGATCCGCGCAGCGCGAAACGAGGTCGTGCTCGGCGATAATGAGGAGCTTTTTGCCTGTGAGGTGCGATCAACGAATCATATTTTTGCAGACGGAAACCCTGCCGCTTACGACGGCAAAACCGTTTTCGCGAAGGTACGCTATTCGGCACCGCCGTCTGAGGCCGTACTGCATGTCGAAGGTGATAAAATTAAAACCGTTTTCGCGAAGCCGCAGCGTGCGATGACGCCAGGACAATCCATCGTCTTTTACGATGATGACAAATTGCTTGGCGGTGGTTTTATCGAGTAAAAGCTTTTTTCGCATAAAAATCGCAACTTCTCACATAATAGCATCGAGAGGAGTGATGAGAGATGAATAAAGCTGCGGGCGCAGTTATTATGGCGGCCGTCGGAACCGCTGCGGTCATGACCTACGCGTCGATGAAGCCGCGGGCGAAGAACCAATTAAAAAAGGAATTTCGCGACACATTCCATCATATGGATGATGTCAAAGAAGAGCTCTGTCATGTACGCGATGATATGAGCGGGATGGCCAAAACATTAAAAAATCAAATGTAAAAAGAACAAAAGATTGAACAAAAGTCTATGGTTTTTCATGGACTTTTTGTTCAATTTATGGTATGATTTTAGTATTATTTGTTTCATAATTCCTACAGTTCACATAGCAATTCAGGAGGATCTCATATATGGAAAGACTAGGATTAAACGAAATCAGAAGGCGATTTTTGGACTTCTATGCTTCAAAAGACCATTATGTCGGTAAATCAGCCAGTTTGATTCCGCGAAACGACAAATCCATACTCATCATTAACTCCGGCATGGCGCCGCTCAAAGCCTATTTTGCCGGAACGGAAACACCGCCAAAGAAGCGGATGTGTACCTGTCAAAAATGCATTCGTACCGGCGATATCGATAATGTCGGCCATACGGCGCGTCATGGTACATTCTTTGAAATGCTTGGAAATTTCAGCTTTGGTGACTACTTCAAAAAAGAATCTCTGAGCTGGGGCGTGGAATTTTTGACGCAGCATTTGGGTTTTCCACTGGAAAAGCTGTGGGCAACCGTTTATTTGGATGATGAGGAAGCCATCAACATCTGGAAATCACTCGGCATGAATCCGGACCATATCGTGCGGCTTGGCAAAGAGGATAACTTTTGGGAAATCGGACTCGGCCCATGCGGACCGGACTCGGAGATATTTTACGACCGAGGGGAAGAATTCGGCTGCGGTAAACCGGACTGCAAGCCAGGCTGCGACTGCGACCGTTTCTTGGAAATCTGGAATCATGTGTTCACGCAGTTTAGCAAGGAAGAGGATGGATCTTATTCCAATTTAGCGCATCCGAACATCGATACCGGCATGGGACTTGAGAGAATGGCCTGCGTAATGCAGGGGACAGATTCCATCTTCGATGTCGATACCATCAAATATATTCTCGACGGTGTTGTAGAAAAATCCGGCGTAACCTACCATGACGGAGCGGAGCCGACAGATGTTTCCATCCGCATTATTACTGACCACCTCAGAGCCATGACTTTTATGATCGCGGATGGCATCATGCCTTCCAACGAGGGCAGAGGTTATGTGCTGCGGAGACTTCTTAGAAGGGCGGCGCGCCATGGCAGGATTCTCGGCATAGAGGGAAGCTTCCTGGTCGCCTTATCAAATCGTGTCATTGAGGTTTCGGGAGAAGCCTATCCGGAATTACTTGAAAAGAAAGAGTACATCCAAAAGATTATTCAGGTAGAGGAAGATAATTTTGCGGCCACCATTGATAAAGGTGAGGAAATCATCGCGGGATATATCGATGACTTAAAACAAACAGGAAAAACCGTCTTGGACGGAGCCAGCGTTTTCAAGCTTTATGATACTTTCGGCTTCCCGTTGGAGCTGACTGAGGAAATCTTAGCGGAAAACGGCTTTACCGCAGACAAAGAAGGCTTCCAAACGCACATGCAGGCGCAGAAGGAGCTGGCGCGTAAGAACAGAAAATCCAATGAGGATGAGGGCTGGGACAAAAATGAACTTGACCTCGATATTCCAAAGACTGTTTTTACAGGATACGACACGCTCCTGGATACCGGCAAGATCTTAGCGATTCTTGCGGATGGAAAGCTGACTGATTCTGTCAGTGAGGGACAAAAAGCGGTAGTCCTTGTAGATCAAACACCGTTCTACGCGGAAGGCGGCGGACAGGTTTGCGATAAAGGTTTTATGTCAACCGTTACAGAGGCTGACGATGAAAAAATCTTTGACGCGGAAGTTATAAAAGTTGAAAAGAAAGATGGAATCTTTTATCATACGGTCATGGTTTTAGCTAATTCCATTCATGTCGGCGATGAGGTCTTGCTTACGGTAGATCCTGAAAAGAGAAATGCGGCGGCCAGAAACCATACCGCGACCCATCTGTTACAGAAGGCACTTAAGGAAGTGGTCGGCAATCACGTGGAGCAGGCAGGCTCTATGGTCAACGAATCGATGCTTCGTTTTGACTTTTCCCACTTCGAAGCGGTGACAAGTGAACAACTCGCGAAGGTCGAAGCTATCGTCAACGAAATGATCGACAATTTCCTTCCAGTAACTACCGCCGAAATGAGTTTGGAAGAAGCGCAGAAAACCGGCGCGATGGCTTTATTCGGTGAAAAATATGGTTCGACCGTCAGAGTGGTCAATGCCGGAGATTGGTCTATCGAGCTTTGCGGCGGTACGCATGTAAAGAATACCGGAGAGATCGGCGCGTTTAAGATTATCTCTGAGGGCGGCGTTGCTTCCGGTGTCAGAAGAATTGAGGCCGTAACCGGTGCCGGCGTTCTTCAGGCCGCGAAACAGGCAGAGAATATCCTCGGACAGGTTTGTGAGGCGTTGAAATGCAATAAAACTGTCTTAGCGGATAAAGCGAAGTCTATGGCAGAGGAACTCAAAGCGCTCAAAAAAGAGTTGGAAGAAATGAAAAAGGCCGCAATGGGCGGCGAAGCTGACGCGATGGTCGCAGGCGCTAAACAAATCAATGGTGTCAAGCTTATCTGTAAGGAATTCGCTGATTACCAGATCGCGGATCTCAGAAACCTTTCTGATGATATCAAGGCGGCAAACAAGGGCATTGTGATGGTATTCGCGACTGTTAACGGACCGAAGGTTACCTTCCTGGTATCTGTCACGGATGATTTACTGGACAAAGGTTATCACGCCGGTAATATGATTAAACAGATCGCGGCAGCCTGCGGCGGCGGAGGCGGCGGTAAAGCGGACATGGCGCAGGCCGGAGCAAAAGATCCGTCGAAAATTAAAGACGCATTTGCGCTTGCGGAATCTCTGATAAAATGATAGAATAGAGTTAGCGGAAAAGATGTATAGATAGAAGGAGGTTACTCGGACATGGATAAGAACACAATTATGTTTGACGCGTTCAAAACGCAAAAAACACACAAACAGATTTTAGAAGATGTTTATTGCGCGCTGAAAGAAAAGGATTACAATCCGATCGATCAGCTCGTGGGATATTTGATTTCCGGCGATCCTTCCTATATCACCAGTTATCATAATGCGAGGACCCTCATCAAAGGCATTGATCGCGATGAACTGATTGCGGAAATGCTCCGAGAATACATCGATGTAGAATGACTCTTAGAAGCGGACAATTCAGTCCGCTTCTTTCTTATGCTGTGTCAGTTTTTTAACATAGAGAGGATCATTGACACTGCCACCAAAATAATAAAGGAGAAGGCATACAAATTATGAGAAAAATGGCACTGGATGTCGGAGACAAAACTGTAGGCATCGCAGTCTCAGATCCGTTGAACATCACCGCGCAGGGGATCATGACCTTAGAGCGTGTCGGCATCCGCAAGGATACTGGTAAGATTCTGGATCTGGTCAAGGAGTATGACTGCGATACTATCGTGATTGGCTTAAACAAAAATCTGGACGGCTCTGACAGTATCCAAACAGAAAAAGTTTATGAATTCCGGACGATGTTGGAGAACAAGATGCGTTCCGGCGGCATGAAAGGAATTGAAGTCGTCTGGCAGGATGAGCGCTTTACGACAGTCATCGCAGAACGGGTTCTGATTGAGGCGGATGTTCGGCGAAAAGACAGAAAAAAAGTAATTGACAAACAGGCTGCTGTTGTCATTTTACAAAGTTATCTGGATAGTTTGAGATAAAAGAAAACAGGAGAAGAAAACATGAAAGAATTTTTAGCTAAAAAAGATATCGTCATTTCCGTCAAGCGTTACGGCATTGACGCGCTCGGCGCAATGGCGCAGGGCTTATTTTGTAGCTTATTGATCGGTACGATCATCAACACCCTGGGAACACAGCTGAATATCGGTGTTTTGACGATGACGGTCGCGACTATCAACGATATTCCCTATACGGTCGGCGGACTCGCTTCCGCGATGAGCGGACCGGCGATGGCAGTTGCCATCGGTTACGCACTGCATTGCCCGCCGCTTGTGCTGTTCTCGTTGATCAGCGTCGGATTCGCTTCCAACGCGCTTGGCGGTGCCGGTGGTCCTTTGGCAGTTCTTTTCGTCGCGATTTTTGCGGCGGAGATTGGCAAAGCAGTTTCAAAAGAAACCAAGATCGATATTTTGGTGACGCCGCTTGTGACGATTGGTGTCGGCGTCGCTCTGTCCGCGTGGTGGGCACCCGCGCTTGGCGCTGCCGCTATGAAAGTCGGCAGTCTGATCATGTGGGCAACCGATTTACAGCCGTTCCTGATGGGAATTCTGGTTTCCGTTCTGGTCGGTGTCGCATTGACCTTGCCGATCTCATCCGCGGCAATCTGTGCGGCGCTGCAGCTGACCGGGCTGGCCGGCGGTGCTGCTGTGGCAGGCTGCTGCGCGCAGATGGTCGGCTTCGCGGTCATGTCCTTTAAGGAAAACCGCTGGGGCGGCTTGATCTCGCAGGGACTCGGAACTTCCATGCTGCAGATGGGTAATATCGTAAAGAACCCGCGCATCTGGATCGCGCCGACCTTAACCTCCGCGATTACCGGACCGATCGCGACCTGTGTATTTCAGATGCAAATGAACGGACCGGCAATCTCTTCGGGCATGGGCACCTGTGGTATGGTAGGTCCGATCGGTGTCTACACAGGTTGGGTCAATGACATCACATCCGGCTTCAAAACGGGTATCACTACTGTGGACTGGATTGGATTAGCCTTGGTTGCGGTCATTCTTCCGGCTGTCATTTGTCCGCTGATCAATCTCTTCCTGCGCAAAGCCGGTTGGGTCAAAGACGGAGATCTGAAGCTGGCAGAATAGGGAACTGTACATAAATTTGCATAAAAACGCAAAAAAACAAATCTATAATTGTATTTATGTGAAACGCGAGGGGCATCCACCGATAGAGTCCTCTCGCGTTTTTTCTGTCTGCCTGTTCCTGCTTAACAAAATTCTATCCTGTTTCTCGCTTTTAGAGTTGACTTTTCTAACTGAATCGGTAAAAATATTGCTAACGAAACAGATTGAAAATTCAATGGCCGCGAAAAAGTAAACCAACGGTCGATTGTAATCTTTCAAAGAAAGAAGTATATTTATCACAAGCGAGGGGTATCATGTATGGATATTTATAAGACAGGAAAATTTATCGCTGAAAAAAGAAAAGAGCAAGGTCTGACCCAAAAAGCTCTGGCAGAAAAGGTTGGCGTAACAGATAAAGCGATCAGCAAATGGGAACGGGGGCTGTCTTATCCGGATATTTCTCTGTTGCTGTCCCTGGCAGAATGTTTAAATGTAACAGTTACAGAGATTTTGAACGGAAACTCCATCGAAGAAATGAAAATGGAGCTTTCTGACGA
>ERZ857480.69126-NODE-107041-length-45340-cov-15.2258_pt1 | contig 45340 bp, 39 predicted proteins | sample MGYA00519767_ERZ857480 | MGnify/ENA primary metagenome ERZ857480 (study PRJEB31778, sample SAMEA3449210) | human gut metagenome | biome: human gut; feature: human-associated habitat; material: faeces | place: United Kingdom | collected 2010/2012 ...
TCTATCATCTTCTTAAATCTTTGGATTTGGGAGGATATACCAATGACCGCTGTACAGGACATTCTGCGATCTTTTGGCATTACAAGATGCTACAAAGGCTTTAAACACACCGAGTACGCCATCTGTCTGGCCATTCAGGACGAATCCCGTCTGGAGGCGATCACAAAAGAAATCTACATGGAAACTGCCGAGCACTTTGAATGCAATTGGACAGCCGTCGAAAGAAACATCCGCACCGCCGTTTCCCGCGCATGGTCTGTCAATCCCGATCTGCTCTGCCAGATGGCAGGTTATCCATTGGAATCTGAACCCACTTCCTCGCAATTTATCGAGATAATCTCTTCCTACATAATTCGTTCGCACCAGCCGCAGCCGCTTGTTCTGCCTTAATCCGTTTACTTTTTCCCGGTACGTCCTGCCCGATGCTGATCTCGATGCAGCGGCGGATGGCATCCATCTGCCGGGCATCAAAAGACCCCAGATACTGTCGGCATTGGTGCTTGTCAATCGTCGTGATTTGCTCCAAGAGGACGATGCTCCCATCTCGCAGGAACGTTGTTGGCGGCACCGGATACTGCGTCACCTGGCAGCCATGCTTCCGCGGTCGGGACGTAATCGGCGCGACGATCAGCGTGGGCGCGTAGAGATTTCCGATGTTGTTTTGCAGAATGACGACCGGACGGCGGCCATGCTCCACCGAGCCCGGCTCGGCTCGCAGCTCTGCCATGAACACGTCGCCCCGGCGGAATCCTTCGTTTGTCATGAATCAACCTCCGAAATCTCTTTTTCACAAATCGCTAAAAACCGGTACTTTCCCCCGGACGCATAGGGGTGACAGGTGAGAAGCGTCAGCAATTCTCTTCCCGGCTGTATCATGACGGAGGCAATATCATCCGGAGCAATGACGGCAACGCCCGACACGCGGTAATGACCCTCGCCCCAGAGCGTCGTCAGGATCACCTCATCTCCCTCGGTCAGCGTGGACAGATAGAGGAAATAATCCGCACCGTTAAACCCGCAATGCCCGGCGAGAACGCAGTTTGTATTTTCTCCGCCAATAGGCAGGCTCGTCTGCGAAAGATGCGCCGCGCCCTTAGCCATATTCTCCTCCGAAGCGCCGAGATAAATGGGCAGCGTTACGCCAAGCTTGGGGATGCATACCGTCCCGAAGACCCCGTCATCAATGCCGTAATCCGAAAGACATAGGGATGGCTTCTGATACGCCGAAATGCTGGTAAAGCCCGCCTGCCGGTTATGATACAGTTCCTCGTTATATGCCTGCGCCGCCCGGAAAAGCTCCGGATATGGCAAATCCCCGTCTTCCAATTCCGTGAAAGACGGGGATTCTTCGTTCTTGTTTTCCAAGACGATTTCATTAAATCTTTCCGCGGTCTGTTCCACCTGAGCTTCCAGCCTGTGTCCGGAGAAACACGGCACCAAGGCAATCAGAAGTCCCAAAAGGAAAAGGGCAACCGCTGCCATAAGTGATTTTGCTTTCAACGGTTTTGCGCCTCCTTTCTCCAGCGATCCCGGCGCGTCTCCCGCACAATGACCCATACAAGGACTATGGCGTCCGCCAGAATAACGCCGTAATATATACCGTCGAAATACTGCTGCTGCCAGCTGGAAACTCTGCTCTTTCCTCCGGTCACATCTGTAGCTGCGGCAGAAACAGCTTCCGGCTCATAGGAGACACGATACCCTTGCACTAGCAGCCGGTGCGTATTGACGCCATACGGCGTGCAGGTGATGAGCGTACACATATCTTCGTCCTGCTGGATGCTGAGATGCGACGTATCATCCGGGAGGACAGTAAAAATATCCTGCACTTCATACGCCAGCGTCCGATCCAGCACATGCAGGAAGAATCGGTCTCCGACCTCCATCTTTTCCAAGTCTGTCAGCATCTTTTCTCTGGAGAGGCCGGAGTGGCCGGTCAGGACGGCATGCGTCCCTTTTCCGCCTACGGGAAAGGACGATCCCAGCAGATGCCCTACGCCTTTCTCCAGCGTGCTGCCGTCCGTGCCGTGGTAGATCGGCAGGCGAATATCCAGCTCTGGGATTTCCAGCTGTCCCATAATGCCGCTTTCGTTAACAGCGAGGATCTCGTCATATTCTTTCTGCGCTGCAGTCAAGCCAGTTAAAGAAAACGCGCCGTCCGCGGAAACGGATATTGGGGACAGCGCGGCGTTGTACGTCTCCGCTGCGGCAAGTATCTCTGCTACGCGGGTATCTGTCATCTCCTCCACGGCTCTGGAATACTCGGTCATTACAAGGCTCTTGTTCTTCTCCGTCAACGCGTTTCCCAGAATCGGGTACAGAATCAATCCGGCAGCGAGGAAGAGACACGCTGCACCGGAAACAAAATAAATCATTCTTTTGTATTTCATCGGATGCTCCTTTTTCATATCTCCTCAAGTTATTCGCTTTAAGGTTCCTTAAAGCGAATAACTTTTTCTTTAAAACGAATAACTAATATGTATGGGAGAGACTTGCCTGTTTTTCCGCCTCTCCCATGTGTCAGGGTTATTTCCCTAGCTTCTTTCTGCGGGCGCTTACCAGGATGATCGCGGCGGCGACCATCAGAACAGTACCGGCAACGCCGTACATCCAGGTACCATGCCCGCCGGTCTGCGGCAGGTTGAAGCCGCGGGTGTTGACAACAGTCAGCGGCACGATGGCATTGGCCGATTCGCTGTCGGCATCCATCGTCACAGTGTTGCTGTCCACCTTGGCGGAAGCAGTCAGAAGATAGTGCTCCAGAGGCTTCTGCGGCATGTTCTTATAAAGTCCTTCCGGGACGTCCGCATACCGGGGATCGTTCTGCAGAACGCCCAGCACATCGGTACCGTAGATATCGCAGAGCGCATTGCTCTCCGCTGCCTCGATCACGATCTGGATATCGTCGCGGAGCAGCGTGTAGCCGTTGGCCGTCTGAATCTCGGTGGCGATGTACGAATCGTCTTCCAACCCTTTCACAAGGATGGAGCCGTCTGCCGTAGGAGTGAATCGGGTGGCATCGTTTCTTCCGGGTATGTGACCGGTCACATAGTAGATACCTTCGCTCTCATCCAGTTCCGCCGTAACGAAGTATCCGTCGCTGTCGTTGTAAAGAAGGAACTCCACCTTGGAGAAGTCACCCTGCCCGCCGCTGAATTCCTTGGTGAGGTCAACTCCGTAGCTGTACACATGGCAGTCATCTACGAGCGTATCGTAGAAGCTGCTGTTGGTACGCTTCCATACCAGCACGACGTTGTTGCTGTTCCCATCGTCGCCGCAGACAAGGCTTTTATCGGGGTTGAGCTTCGCCGAATAGGTGATGCGCACGGTGCAGTCGGAATAGCCGGAATTTATCATGTCAGACTTGGTATACACAGCAAAGCTTCCGTTGATCTCCGCAAGGCCGTCTGCTGTCATGGAGATGTTCATGCCGGGCGTGTCATTATAGGATACGGAGAACTTTCCGTCGCCTTCGTTCCAGACGGTGATCCGGTCGTCCTCGGCGCAGGCGCTGCTGCGGAAGAATTCGATCTTCACATCGTTCTTGCAGTACGAGAGCCCCGCATCCAGCGTGTCTACGAAGGAGTAATCCGTCAGGTAGGTGGCTTCGGAGGTGATGCTCGGCAGGGTCGAGAGGATCTGGTATTCCATCGTGTCATTGGCAGACGCTGTAGCAGCATGAGCGAAACCATCGGTAATGGCATCGGAGCCGCCGCTCTTGCCGGTGTCCGCAAGCGCTTCGCGCACGGTCTTCTCCAATGTCGGGATGCCGGTAAGGTTCTTGGGGTACACGGTGACATCGTATATCCAGCGCTCGCCGCCGTCATCGGCATTGCTGCCGTCCACAGATGTCATAGGCAGCGAGAGAAAAAACGGCGCGGTGGTTTCCGTGACCATTTCGGGCACTTTCGTTTCAACGAGGAGATACAGCCCGAGAGGAAGATCGCTCGCGGAGGTGTGGCCGTAGCTGTCGGTCAGCGGCATCGCTGTGCCGCCATTCTCGCGCACAAAGCGCTCCAGGGCGTTCTTCACGGTGATGGAGTTGCTTGCCAGCGCGAATTTCAGACCATTAACGAGGGTATCGGAGCGGTAGAAGTACATGGTGCCGTCATCTGAATCCGCCGGTGCATACCGGTCTCCGATGCTCACACCGATGGCGGACAGGAAAGCGCTATTGGCGTCGTTCTGCAGGATTCCGTAGAGAACTTCCACATGTGACGCGCTGTTCTCTTCCTCGGTATAGGTACGGATATCGGCAACTTTCAGGTAGGTGAACTCAACGCCCTTAATGGCATATCCGTTGACTTCTCCGTTCGCGTTCAGCGAGCTCTTTCTCGTATCGCCGCCGAGGACATCCTCCATGCCGGAATCACGGACGCCGGTGGAGACGTAGCTGGAATCCCACACGCCGTCTTTTTCCGCATTTGTAATGTCGTACTTGTAGATGTCAAAGGAGCCGGTCCTGTCGGTGTTGATTGTGGATACATTCTCCATCAGGGCAAAGGCGGATACGGTCGTTGTCAGCACGACCAAAGCCGCCATGATAACGGAAAAGAACTTCTTGCCGGTTTTCTTCATTGCATGCAGTCCCTTCTTTTATTTTTGGAAATGATGATAAGAAAAAGGCCCATACACGCCGCGGTAAAGCCGGCGGAGAGTACAGGCCAGAGGCCGGTTCCTCCGGTCATAGGGAGAAGATAGGTTGGGGAGTTGCTGATGGTGACGGAAACATTGTAGATCGTAGATTCTTCGCTTTCTCGGGGCAGCGTTCCGAGCTCTACCGGCTCCGTCAGGAGCACATAGCCGTTGACGGTGGCGATCTCCGTGACGCGGTACAAAATACCATCACCGGCCCGGAGACCGCCAAAGACGGCAATCCCGTCATCTCCCGTAATGAGCATACCGTCGCTGAGGCTTTCCGAGGTGCATCCGCCAACTTCCTTTGCCGGAGTACCGTTATGGAATACCGGCGTCCATGTCTCTCCGTCCTCAGAGTATTCCAACCGGAACGCGGCACCGGGGATCGGGTTTCCGCTGCTGTCGGTTTTGGCGACGGTCACAGAGCCGGGAATACGGGTGTTTTCCCGCCGGATTTCGATTTTCTGTCCGTCCGCAGTCACGGAGAAAACATAGGGCGTTCTATCGATTTTGTAGCCGTTCGGAGCTTCCAGCTCTTCAAGATAGTAGTCGCCGAAGGGGAGGTTATCGAAAGTCAAAACGCCGCTTTCGTCCGTTGTCCCTTCGGCAAACGGATTCCCAGCATTGTCCAGAAGCCGGAACCGTGCGCCGGGCAGAGCTTGTTCGGTGTCCTTGTCCACCTTCCGGATGGTCAGCGATCCTTTGAATATCTCGTTTCGGAGTTGGATGGAAACTGTTTCCCCATCAGAGGAGATATTCACTTCGTGCCGGGTGGTATCAAGGGCATAGCCCTCCCAGCCGGACAGCTGGCGGACAATGTAAACGCCATAGGGCAGCAGTTTTGACTGCGCCGTTCCGTCCTCGCCGCAGGTAAGGATATCACGTTCCGTCTCCGCCGCTGCGTCATAGCTGCCCGCGGATTTAAGGAACACTTCAAAGCTCGCCCCGGCTTCAGGCGCTTTCGCTCCTGCGGCGCTGTTCACGGCGAGCTTGGAAATCGAAAGCCGCCCAAGGATTGGGGTTTCCTTCATGGTCAGGGTCAAGTCGTTCTTGATGGAGGGCAGCTGATCCGCCGCGGCGGGAACGGGATACACCGTCGTATCCAAAAGGTATCCGGGCGAGGGGGAGATCTCCCGAATTGTCCATCCCCCTCCGGCTTCGTAGTAGCCGGTGGTGAACTGGCCGTTGGCATCCGTGGTGCAGGTCTCAATCAAGGTATCCCCGTGATAGAGGCCGTAGGCCGCTCCGGTAAGCGTCCCGTCGCCCTGCGCGGTTCCGGTAATGCCGTCCTCTTTGGTCACGGCAACACGAAACTCCTTGCGGTTGGCTTTCAAGGTGAGATACCCTGTCATGCCGCCGACGGCCTCCACGCCGACGACGATATCCTGCCGCGTCGTTGAGCCGTAGGGCGTGAACGTAGAGGCCGCTGTATATGCGGAGTTGCGGATAGCTACTACGGTGACCGGGGCGGATAACGGCGATGCGGAGCGGAGAATGAGCTGATTCCCAGATACTTCGACGGAAACGGCGGTGTCCGAAGCGGAGAACGAGTAGTTCCCGATCACGTTGTTCGTATCGGTCAGCGTAAGGGAATATGTGCTTCCATCATAGGGCAGCTCTTCCTGCGGCGCGGTAGTACTCACGGCGCTCATGAAGCTCGGCAGCGTCATGTAGCTCAGCATGTACGAGAGGATCGTATCATAGATCTGCCCGATTTCCGCATTCTGGCCGTTGGATACGAGACAGGTATATATTTCGTCGTTGCCTCTGGCGTATGGCGGGGACGGCTGCCGCGCTCCGGTGACGAATTCCCAGATCAGCATCTGCGTGGCGGTCTGCTGGCAGCTGGGCGTGCCGGGGAGATGGCTGCTGTTGCCGGCGCGGCCGCAGAGGAGCGCCAGCTTGATGGCGTTTTGCTGCTCATACGAAAAACTGTTCCAGACGTCGATGACGTCCGAACGGAGAACATCGCCGTGGGCGAGCATGATGCCGGGCTCAATGCAGTAGGCCTCCTGCCCGTTGGCAAAATCGTTGAGACGCATATCCCCGTAGCCGCCGGTCGGGCCGCCGTTATAATAAAAGGGGTGCTGGTAGTAAACGTACTGCCCGGCGGAGTCGTAGACATAGTCGAAGGTGATGAGCGCCGTGGCGGCAGCGGCTTTCAGCATGGGAGCCTTGGCCAGAGGAATCGTTTGCTCCGGCTGTTCTGCGCCTTCCTCTTCCTGCACGTCTTCCGCAGACGGCGCTGCTTCTTCTACAGATTCGTCCCCCTCCGGCTCCGCCGCCAGAACCGCAGGACACGGAAAACTCAGAAGGCAAAGAAGCGCAAGGACGAGAGCCAGGATTTTGTATCGTGTTTTCAAAGGGGTATTTTCCTCCTTGCCGTAGTGTTGGGTGTGCTCGGATACCTGTCCGGCGGCACTCCGTGGAAAAAACAGATCGGGAACATGGGTATTCCTCCTTCCTCTTTTTATGTAGGCCCGTATTTGTCCCCGACACCCCCGGACAGGGAAGTCACCAGACGGCAGCGTGCCGTGCTGCTCCATGAGAATTGCACTCCTCCGAGGATCTCTCCGAGCCGCCCCCATTGTGTGAACTGTGGCTGGGCGGAAGTATCATTGTCCCCATGCGCGGTCATGGCCGTGCCGGCGGCTGTGCGGCAGTTCCGGGCTGACGGTATCGCTCTCCGAAAAGGGTCATGGCGTGTCATCCGGCGGGCTTCGCTCTCGCGGCACATGGGAATGTGTCTGGTGAATGGCTATGAACTTGTCAAGGTACGGTGAGGGAAAATCACCCTCTCACCCAACGCGGATTTTTCGCTCATTTGTTACCCTCTTTTTCCAAAATTTTTGAAATTTTCTTTTTCCCGGCCATGACGGACTTGAAAACGTTCTTGGCAGATACGCCCTCTGCCTCCGCGATCTCCCGGTACGTCATGCCCTTGCAGTACATCCGGATGCGGCGGTACTGCTTTTCTGTTACAATCCCGCGGATCTTCTGCAAGGAGCTTTGCGCAAACATTACGCTCACCCGCCGGTCAAGGCGGGTGAGTATCATGTCCTCCGGAGACGGCTCTGCGGCAGAGTACTCGGTAAGCGGCGACGTGTGGTCTGAGTAAACATGATCTGCAAGCTCCCAGTCGTGGTAATCCTCATCCGACCATGTCTTCCAGAGCCGAAACTCCTCCTCAGACGAAAACTGCTCGGGCGTGAGCGGATGATCCTGCTCAAAGGCGTCCGGGCAGAGGATGGCGCGGCTGTTCCGCTTGTTTCGTGAATACAGGCTTTTCCTATCGTGCATTGTATGTACCTCCGATTGTTTTTGGTGGGAAACAATCGGGGGCTACGGGTATGCAGCGATCCAGCATTGCCAGCGCGAGATAAACAAAAAGCACCCTTTCAGCAAATTCGCTGAAAGAGTGCTTTTTGCTCGTCTATGCGAGTGCAGGCGTTTTGTGTTCTGCATATACAATTTTGCTGTTAGTAAAAACCGAGTAGGCAGCCCTGTGCAATAGAGCGCCTACTCGTTTCCTTTTGATTTGCTTTCGCGCGTTTTACAACAGACAAAAATCAGCTTTTTACTCGAATACAACACGGGAGCTGCAATGCAGCTGTAAGCGCAATCCCCATGCCAATTGGGTACGCGGCAGAAAAAATACCTAAACAATAAAGAACGAGGTCTATTGCTAAAAAGGCAATTACAAGATATCTAGCAACCCGTCTAAAGGCCGAAGTTTCGGAAGAAGTCAACTTTCTGGCGTCAGAATCTATTGGACTTAAAAGAAAAACTGTCAGAGAGGCAAGCAATATCAGCACCAAAAAGATTGTAGATCGGCCAATACAAATCATTTTTTTCGTGATGATTAACGAGAAAAACAGAATCATATTTGTGACTAGAAAACAGAGTTTTGCAGATTTAAAATGAAAACCGCCGCTAAATGTCCGGATTGATACATATGGGATTATGAAAAGGATACTTTTCCAAAACATATTTAGTGCTGTACCAATAGCAATAGATAGGCCAAGAGGAATTAAATTAAAAAGAAAGCAGAATGCCGAAAACTCATATAATTCAAAATCATCGTCAGAAATCACTCCATTGGCTAGCAATTGCTGCGCAATGTGTGTAGAGAGCTTATGTAGCATAACGAGTCCCCTTCCGGTATGTTATATAGTCCTAAAACCGCGGAGGGTATTTTCCAGGTGCTTCTCAATTCAAAAGGGGCCTGCTTCACTATCTGGAAAAGCAGCCCCCTTTTTCACGGCTTCCTATAGGGATGCGGACGAGTTACGCATTACTTTTTGATAATACTCATTTTCGACAGCGACTTAGGTGCTTTCTCCTGATATACACCGCAAGAAGACGTGCTATTGGCACAAAGGAACATTGTTTTGCGCAGAACGGAGGCGCATGCGGACGCGGCTTTTTTGCTCATTTCGTTTTTCATTTTTTCCTCCTTAGATTAGTGTTTTTGTGTATCTGCGATTTGGAATCATCGCTTACAGCTAACAGTATATATGAATTCCAGCAAATTTCTACATTAAAAACATAAAACGTAATGTGGCGGGAGAGAAAAGCAGATTTGCGACGAAAATGCGAGTATTATCGAAGTGACAGCGAACTATTCTTTTAAAAATAAAGAAATTAAATTTGTCAATTCAATATGTGATAGAATAATTCCGTTGTATTTTGTTAACATGTTATTTGTTTATTGATACGCTTGCCAGGGTGATGCAGGTATGGAGTGTAATAATATTGAAATGGGAAAAAGAATTGCCAGAAGGCGTAAGCAGCTGAAGATAAGGCAAAATAACTTTGCTGAAGCAATAGGCATTTCGAATAACCATCTTTCGAGTATAGAGTGCGGTAAGAGCATGCCAAGTCTTGATATTTTTGTAAAGATATGCTCACAGTTGGGTGTTACCCCGGATTATTTGTTGCTCGGAAGCGGTAGATCCAATAATATTCCCAAAGAAATAACCGATAGTCTGAACATGTGCGCGACCGAGGATTTGGAAGTGATTTATCAGATCGTGCAGATTTATGTTCGTAAAAACAATGAAAATACAATTTATGAAAAAACGTGCCTTTAAAGTTTTGGGATTTGTGGTATAGTAATAATTGCTTTACAGAAAGGGGATGGTATTCGTTTGAGAATCCTTTTTTGTGATGATAATCCGGAGATATTGGATCAATTACAAAAATATGTAACTGAATTTTTTAAAGGCATGGGAAAACTTCTGCCCGAAATGGCTACCTACACCAGCGGAGACGATCTTCTGCAAAAGGAACGCTATGCAGATATAGCTTTCTTGGATGTTGAAATGCCAGGCCGCAGCGGAATTCATGTTGGCGCTCGCCTGAAAGAGTTTAACCCTAAAATTAAAGTATTTATTGTAACTTCGTTCCCCGACTATTTGGATGAAGCAATGCGCTTTCAGGTGTTTCGTTATCTTTCCAAGCCGATAGACAAAAGCCGGCTGTTTCGCAATCTAAAGGATGCTGTTTATCTTCACAATATGGAAACCCACGTTATCCCCGTGACAAGCAAGGATGGCGTTGTTGCGCTTCAGGCCAATCAGTTCGTATGCGTAGAGACCGATTCGAGAAAAACATATATCTACACACCAACAGATAAGATCCAATCCGTTGAAAGCATGGAGAAATGGAAGGAGAAATTGACGCTTCCATGTTTTTATATGCCGTATAGAAGCTTTATCATTAATATGCAGTATGTAGTGTCTTTCTCCAAAGATTCCATCCAGCTGAGATGCGGAGACTCAATAAAAGAAGCCTATTTGGCCAAACGCAAGTATAACGAGTTCAAGGACAGATACTTAATATTTATGGAGAGCATAAGATGAGCCCGGAGAGAATATGCTCCGCAGTTGTATATATTGCGGAGGCGATCACAGCCGGGCTTTATTTCAAGGTTCTTTTTGCTCCGAAAAAGACCGCAAAGGTCCGGGTAACGCTTTTAACTATTGTTTATTTTTTGTTGTGGCTCTCTTTCCAATTGGGGAGCTTTTTTGTAAACGCCCTGCTCTTCTTTGTCGGAAATCTCGTCCTGATCCTTTTGTGTTATGCAACGGGGAAGACCGCTGCCATTCTCCACGCCGCATTCATGACGCTCATAATGATCCTGACCGAAGTGATCGTTATGGTGTTATTATCCTCAATATTTGGGGATTTTGGAGCATTTACCTATAATCTAATAGCGCAGATTGTTACCAGCGTTTTAAGCAAAATACTATATTTTTCCATTATTTTGGCATTTTCGAGAATCTATGGCTCTCGCAGAAAGGCAAAGGAAGAGCCGTATTTCGTTTTGCTGATTTGCCTTTTGCCTGCCGCATCGATGGTGATCTCCATCATGATCATGTATGTGGGGGTAACGGTGCAGCTTACTGGCCGCACGGAAGCCTTGATGATGGTCAGCGTATTCCTCCTTTTGTTTGTAAATATCGTTGTTCTGGCGGTAAATGATCAGATCCAGAAAATATATGACGATCGCATGGCGCTGCAGCTGCGGCTTCAAAAAGAGGAAGCCGATGTAAATTACTATCACATGCTTCAGGTGCAATATGATAATCAGCGAGTGCTGATCCATGATATTAAGGATCAGTTTCGCGTCATAGAGGGCCTTGCCAGAGAAAATAAAAACGAGGAACTTATTGATTACATTTACCGCTTTGAATCGAAGCCCGAGCTTTCTAACCAGGTCCGTCTGTGTGATAATTCGGTGCTGAACGCTATTCTTGTCTGGTACGCGGAACAATGCCGGCAAAATGGCATTGCATATCACTACGATGTACGAGCCGATTGCGTTTCGTTTTTAGATCCTAATAGCATAACGGCACTGTTCGGAAATCTTTTATCCAACGCATTTGAGGCCGCGTGCCTTTCCGCAAGAAAATCCATAGAGCTTTCCGTGGTAAAAAAACCGGTTGGGGGCGTAATCCTTTCTATCGTCAACTCGTGTGATTCAGAGCCGCCAAAGGATTTGGACGGGAACTTAAAAACTACAAAGAAAGACACAAAGCACCACGGCTTAGGTCTGAAAAGTGTAAATAAGGTCATCAAGCAGTACGGTGGATTTTCCACGTTATATTACGATGAGGCAGAAAAAATGTTTCATTGCATAATCCACTTCCCGGCAGAAAAATAAAGCAGCGAGCTTGAAGTATCGAAACTTCAAGCTCGTTGTCTTTAACGGAAAAGTAAAGTGATGGTTATGTAATGCATGCAAATGCGATTTCCATTTTTCGCATCTCAGGCGATTTCAAGCATTTTCTGATGTGGGTATTGTGTGATTTGAAGCATGGGCGGATTTTCCAGCAGGTCATTATAGTCGTTCTGCCATCCCATCACGATAAAGGGCAGAAGTATCGTCTTACTGGCATTCTGCTGCAGCGAGAAGGAAAGGCCCGGCATATGTGGATTGGAAATAGCGAAACAAATATTATCGATTGATAATATGTAGTTTTTCCCCACCAGGTTATATAGTAATAAAGCTATGCCTTTTTCATTGGTATAAGGATTGTCTGTGTTTGTTACGGTTATTTCTACGGCATACACATAATCGGAATATGGTCCCAGTTCAGACAGACGATCGCCCGCATTATACCGATCAAGAAACTCTTTGGCGGTCACCAATTCCGAACTCAACACTTGCACAGAGTACCCGTCCATATCTTCAAACTCATAGTCAAAGTAGTCATTTTCAATAGGTACTATCTCGCCAATCGGATAGACGATTTTCTGAGGCAGGTCCAGATTCGCGTTGATGGAATACACTCGCGCTGCCCATCCCAAGACAAGAAGAGAGATAACCACCGGCAATATAATTTTTTTCATTTCATACCTCAAAATGGCTTATACAAATGTTCTGTTATTTTCCCTTGCTCCAGAAGAAAGATTTCATCGGAAACGTCTTGAAGTACAGGAAGATCATGGCATGCAAGAATTATAATTGCGCCACGCTCTCTTTCTTTTGCAATAATTGTTTTCACCAAAGAGACCCCGCTGCTATCCAACGAGTTGGTGGGTTCATCGAGAATGAGAATATCCGGCTTTTCCATGATAGCAGCTGCTATACCGAGTCGTTGCTTCATTCCTAAAGAGAATTTTTTATATTTTCGCTTATCCAGCGGATCTAATCCTACAGAAGTAATTGCTTCGTGTATTTCCTCTCGGGTGATTATATTTTTAATAGAAGCAAGCATTTCCAGGTTTTCATAGCCGGTATAGCTATCTAAAAATGCGGGATTCTCTAACAGAAGACCAACACTCTGCGGGAATGTGATTTCTTTTCCCAACCGTTTTCCGTCGATTATGATCTCACCTTTTGTCGGATAGATCAGCCCGCAAATCAGCCGCATCAGCATGGTTTTCCCGGAGCCGTTGATTCCCTGAAAACCATATACATTCCCCGATACAAGTTTCATAGATATGCTGTTTATTATAGGGACGCCGTAAATGCTTTTTGACACTTCATTTACCACGATTTCGCTCAATATATTCACCTCTTTAGTCTCTATTGATCAAGTCATAGGAATTGAAAATTAATGCGCCCAATAGTATCAGGAAAAGGACGAAGGAAACTGCATAAACATAGCCGGTATCTACGTTTACACCGTTTGACATAAACAATTCAGTTCGGATAGGCATGGCATAATTGCATAAGAGCAGCGGCGAGAATAGATACACCGAAATGATTGCTATTACGGCCATTGCTAAAAAACTAAGTGTTGGTTTGATAAACAGAGAAAGGGTCATCTGGCATAGACACAAGGAAAATGAAACAACAGCAGGCAACAGCAAAGCAAGCAGGGAGATTTGTATTTCGCCGATGGCAGTACCGGTGGAAAAGGTCTGAAAAAGCTTGCAAATTATGTCTGCATGTAAAACAAGAGAAAGTTCCGCCTTCGTCACTAGGCAGGCAATGCATACCGTCAACCAGAGGACTGTATGAAAAAGGAGTGTTCCGAAGAAACACCATAAGGTTTTTGACAGCCACCACAGGCGGCGACTACCGCTGCGTGTTATAATCTGAATGCCAAAAGTTTGCATGTCTTTGTAAGCATAACTTGACATGAAAAACAGCAGGGATATTAACCAAATCATCCACCTTGCAGGAAATTGAAACGGCTCTGCGGGATTGGGAATATACTGCGCCATACCACCGTATATGTACATAATATGATCCGCATATGTCGGGATCACATTGGATGCGGATGACGCAGCAAGTGCTAACGGATAAAACTTCCGGTTAAAATCGACAAACGAAATAAGCGCTATTATAAAAGGAGTAAGTATAAGTCCAACGTTTTTGCAAATACCATTCCTAACATCGAAATGTATAAGTTTAGTAAATTTCATTTCCTTTTCCTTTTATAACAGTTGGAACAAAGGTAAGCACGAAAAGAATGAGTGCTTCTATAAGGATAGCGTTCCATCCGGCGTCATAGCGTGCTGCGGCAGGATGCAAAAAGTAAATGGGAGAAAATTCGGTGTACCGTATAAGATTGCTCGTATAAACAATCGAGGCACCGATAAAGTTAAATCCCAAAAGCAGAAAAAACGGCAATAAAACTACAACAACACGATTCTTATAAATGGTTGAAATAGAATACGATAGGCATGCGATCAGTCCGCAAAAGAAAAAATCAATAACTAAATAGAGCAGCACATAAACGTCCGGATATGTGTAGTACAGTTCCGACATGAGGGAGGCCCCATTTACTGCGTACCAGATGAGATAGGACGGATCCGGACATACCGCAGGAACAAACATGGCTGTTAGCAAAAAGTTAAAAGCCAAAGGAATGACCATTGCCAAACCGCCAGAAATAAATACTGCGCAGTATTTGGCGAAATAGTATTGGAATTTTCCGGTTTTGAGCACCATGCACCTTGTGTAACCAATGCGGTGCTCGTTGCAAAAAGACCAACCATAGGGTATTGCTACCAAAAGAGGGAATATAAAAAAATATACGGAGGAGCCTAAAGTATAGGTTTCCCCGCCCACCCAATGATTGTATAAGGTGTTCATGGCTACATGGGGGTTTCGATGTTGGAAAACCTCAGAAAAACCATTTACAACTTGTATTCCACGATAATAGCTTTTTACCTGCGGTATCAGACTGCATAACGTGACAATGCAGCCAATCGCGATCGCTATAATAAATAGCCGGTTTCTTATTGCCTTCTTGCACTCAAGGTATAGTGTCCTTTTAAACATACAAATCTCCTTAAGCCGGGAATAAAGGTAAATACTGTCTTAGCGTTTCTATACGGGAATTAAAAATTAAAAATAACGAGCCTTTATCATACTCCGTCAGATCAACATACCACCCAACCTTTACCGACAGGCTTTCGCCGACGGGCAATGTGTAATGATAGTACTCGCTGGAATATTCTCCCGATCTTGGGCCGGCGTTTGAAAAATATGCGGGATAGGCCAATGGATAAAACGAGCGCACGGAGAGATCCGTCTGGCTCGGCTCGCAATAGGTAAGCTCAAGGCTCGATATATTCAGTTCCTGTGGCATTTCATTATTACGGATCGTGATATCCACAAGCAGAAACTGAACTTCCGAACGCAAGTTCCCGTTTTCATCCGTAAATCGATAATCTATGTACTCTTCCATCTTAGACGAATCAATGCCAGCAGCGTCAGATGAATCGAATATTTCTGCATTGGTAATAATATACGTCATGGCATTTTCCACGAGATCGCCCTTAAGAACACCGGCAGCGGATATTTCTTCACCAAATGCTCGAACGGCTCCGTCCTGAATATTGTATTCCGGTGCCGCAAAAGTGTCCTCCGTGATTTCGCTTACACCGATTTCATCCGGTTCTTCTGCTGCAAATTGCGGTTTGTCCATAGAACTTACATTCCCGACTTCCGAACCATTCTCGCTGAAGCCGGGCTTATTTTCCTGCGGTTCGCTGCTTTTCCTGCAGGACGGCATGAGCATCAGTATGCAAATAAGGATCAAAACGTAAATTGTTTTTTTCATAGAAATTCCTCGCAAAGAAAATATCTATTTTTAACACAGGTGGGTATAAACCCACCTGTGTTGTGCAGGGTATTAGTTATTAGCCATAAGTAGCGTCAGGGTAAGACCCCGTCGAGTCGGGGCTCCACCAACCACTCAGAAACGTCGTTTCTCCATTAACGGAGCAGGAAAGGTTCAGGCTGGCCTTCGAATATCCAGCTTCATTGATTATGGAGCGAACAAGATAACGGCCAGGGGGAACCACTGCGCGACTGTACCCTTGCCATCCAGTATGACCGGCATTGTACAACGGATTGGTCGGTGTAGTATCTTCCTCAACCCCGTTTGCATAGCAAGTAATGTTTACAGATGTGTCATTCTTAATGAAAATCGGGGACGAGTCCGTTTTTGCGCGAACGGGTGTGTTCGCTCCAGTATAGTAGGTGATATAATCCGTAGGCAGGGTTGTATCTGTCGTATTAGCAGCAAGCGCAGGAACTGCCAGGGCTGCCAGCACTACAGCTACCAACAGGAAGGAAAGCACTTTTTTCATTTTTTCTCCTTTCATTACGTCGTGTTTGACAATTACTCTTGATAACTTCCGGAAAGTCATCTTGATTTCTTTTTAAAGGTTTTTTCCGTATATTTCAAGTAGTCTTGCGCCAAATGACATAATGGCTACATTTTATACAAGGTGGATCAAGATAGGACACCTATAGATGCCCTTGCTACAGTTCACTCTCTGCTTGCTTCGTTTGCTTGAGGCTCTAACGTTCTTTTGATTTATTATCACGGTGCACGCCGTCTGTTTGCCAGCAGTAAATTGAAATAGATTGTATGAACCCTACGACAATAATCTAAGCAGCTTCTCGTGCCGGACATATCGCGTTCTTGAGTTTGGGGGTTGACAAAAATATAAATATGTATATTATTTCATGGTGTCTCTGGGTGATCGCTAATTGCGCTTCATGTATGCAGTGAAAGTACATATAGAGAGAATGGTGGGGAATTAAATGCTCGTATCACCATCCGAGAAACTGGTGCCTCACTTCAATTTTAAAATGTTTATGCAATTTCTGGGCAAAACATTTTTTTCTTTGTTCCTTGCTCCTGTAGTGGCATTTGTAGTTTCTTTTGCGGCTTGCTTTTTGGGCATGACATCTGCAACGCTGGCATGTGTTCTTTGGGAATGCCTCTATGTGGATGTCCTCTTTTCTATCTTGACCTTTTGTGTTATAATTGTTTTTGGTTCCGAGTATAAAGTCCAAGTGGAAATAAAAGACTGCTTTGGCAAGGAATCTAAGATATACACTGTTCTAAGAAGTGCGTGTGGTTTTATGCTGCTACTGTTGATCGTGTTGGAAATCAAGTATAAGGCCAGCGCAGGTGATCCAATACAGAACAATTGGGTATACAATGTGTCAGAAATTATTAGTTTTTGTACCTGCATCATTGCTCAGTGCATATCACATCCCAAAGCTTATTTTTGCCCGTAAATTTGGGGGGAGGAAATAATGACCACTATCATACTTTTCATCATATTAATTGTTGCCATTCTGGGGAGCTTCTCTTTAGTAATGTACTTCAAGTTCAAAACCCGGTTAAGCAACGGTGTAACATTTGCAGAGATGGAAAAATATGAAGACGAAATTAAAAGGAAGTATTATAAGTATGTTACTAAATTTCGCACTTCGCAGCCAGATGGAAGTTATGATGCAGTCAACATCAATGCCTTAGCAAATGCTTTGCAACTGAAAGTTGAACAGGCATCCCCGTCTACCACAGTAAGAGGCATTTTAGTAGCCGCTGATTCGCCGGAATATAATGGCATTATCCGCTTCACAGCGCCCGAGGATAATCAATTCTCCGAAAACTTTGACATTATGCATGAAATCGTCCATTATCTCAAAGATGTTGGAGAAGGAAAGAAAGTCAGCACATCCTTTACACGCACCCATCACGGCGGCCCTAGAAGCCACAGGGAACAGGTAGTTGATTATTATGCCGCCGCTATGGCAATTCCAAGGGATAGCCTGAGAAAACAAATCGACGCTTGCCATGGGAATCCTTGCAGCGAGGAATTTGTTACAAAAATGATGAACATCTACAGGCAACCTAGAGAGACTGTTCGTCGTAGAATTAATGAAGTTATTTTCCTTTCTTGATTTGCAATCACGATTCACCTATTCCCCACTCTATTTTGTGCCAATTTAAAATAGGCAACAGACTCCCCTGTGCAGGAAAATGTAAATTCCTGCATGGGGGATATTTTTATGCTAGGAAAGTTTAAAACGAAACTAAGGATTCTTTTTTCGGCCTGTAGCATCTGCCATTTGAGTCTTATTTTTCTCAATACCATTCAACTAGATTTAAAGATTGGTCTTGGTAACTTCCGAATTTCTGAAAAGTCATTTTGCTTTTTCTGAAAGGCTTTCTCCTCGCGTTTCAAGTAGTTATGCGCCAAATGACAAAATGCCTACATTTTATGCAAGGAAGGCCTATTTACAAGTGCTATATAGTCAAGATACAATTCATATATAAAGCTTTGCCTTTGACACGCCTGTCCGAGTTTTATGAAGAAGACCTTGAGGATACCTTTGGACAGTCTGCGGCTTTGCCTGATTTTGAACAGCTTCAGCTTCAAAATGTCTCGATTTCTCTTGATAACGCGCGAATGTTATCCAAGTTTGATTTAACTGTAACCAAAGGCGAAAAGATACTTATTACCGGAGAAAACGGAAGCGGAAAGACTACGCTTGCGCGATTGCTGGTAAAAATTGATTCAACCGAGTGCAGGACGAATCACATACAATGGCATAAGTTATCAGGAAATTACGGCGACGAAGTTGAGAGAGCATATTCTACTTGTTCCCGCCGAAGCGTTTATCATTCCTGGCGACTACTCCGAAAATATCTGGTCTGCGGCAGACAGCATATCTGTTCCTGAAGCGTTCATTGGGAAAAGAATTGAAAAAGATGGAGCAAATCTTTCCTCCGGGCAGAAAAAACGCATACAGTTAGAGCGAGGGACACACTCCAATGCAGAGGTTGTCATTTTTGATGAACCGTTTAATTTTTTGGATAATTCTTCTAAACATCATGTTTGGGAGACAATTTGTAAGGAATTTGAAGGAAGGACCATCCTTGTAATTTCTCACGATTCGTTTATAGCAGAAGAATGTGATAGAATTATAAAAATCGAAAAAACGATAAACTGACCCAAGGGAAAGAACGTTCAAAAAAATGTGATATTAGGACCGCCGGGAAGTACTTAAAGTACTTCCCGGCGGTTACTATTGAAACAAGTATACTCTTTCAAATTGCGTCTTAATTAAGAGCGCAATCCAAGCGGAGCGAAAGCTTAGCAGTAAAGCTATATTTCGCCCGAACATAACTTATGTGTTAAGTATAATAGCCTACTAATGGGAATATAATACTGTGCAGGCATCGTCAGCGTGGCGATATGACATGCGAATATGCGGATTCAAGTTAGGCCGTGATCTTGATTGCCGCAAAATGGCCAGTTGGGGAAGGACCAATACGATGCCTGCTACCTTTTTCGGTTTTGAATATTCTGCGCCAGTATATTCTTTCGGCTGCTGGTTAGCTTCATTTTTCCAATAAGACGATCACGCTTCTCGTTTGAAAGCACCGACGCGGGAGTCCAAACGAGGAGGTGGTACGCCATGGCTCTGATTAGGTTTTTTACAGTATTATCATCTTCTGTCTCGTACAGTTTTAACGCTTCATCAACAAAAGACGGGCAACTACCGGCCTGTTCATAAAACATGAGTTTCTCTAGTTTGTTGTTGATACTCCTAACATGCTTCTCGGCGGAGAGGTTTGGGAGCGTTGCTTGCGTCGCAGCGTTTGCTGCGACAGAGTAATATAGATTTAGAAGCAAATTCAGAGAGGTTTTTTGGAACGCACCAATTATATCGTTTCGGGTGAGATCTTTTTTCGTGCGCACATCCGGTTGTTCTTGCTGCTCTTTGAGTATTTCTACTACAATATCTTCTAGATTGTTATCAATTTCATGCGCCAGCCTATAAAATATTTTATTTGGCATGGTATACAGCAAGCTAATAAGTTTATCTTTAATTTCTACCGGCATCATGTGTTCAAACGACACTAGGCAGCTGGCGATAGTCTGCATTTGCATAAATGCTCGGGTTATCTGGTTTCCAAATTGCTCTAAACCGGATGTATCATAGTCATATAGTTCTACTGCTTCGATAGTATCCGAGATGGCGAGTGCATGTTGCTTCTCCGATTCTGATTGTGCTTCAAGTTCTTCTTTTTTGCTGTTGTGTGATATTGGTTTTAATCCGAATGTTGGGGAAGCGCTTAAAAAGGCAGGCTGATTGCTGTGAATATCATATTCTTCCCACCCATCTGTACATGATATCGCTTGATCCAATAAAAGCGATATTATTTTTATGTTTGACGTCGAATAAGCAATAAACTTCAGGATCATCGGGTTGATTGAAAAGCATGAAAACTGAATGATATTTTGTAAGACATCTTCCGCAGATGCATCATTTTCGTTGTATTTTCTCATGACGGTTTGCGCAATAAAATAAGCATAATGTTCCCTATCTTTGAATCTGTAGGACAAGCAATTGCTGCACGGTACAAGAATATGTGCGTCTGTAGTTATGTCAATAAAACGTTTTGAACTCAAATCATGTCCGTAGAAAGAGTTATAATGTGCAATTGCTTTTTCTATTAATTCAGAAGAAATTGGATAAGCCTTACTTGTATGCGCTAAATAGGCAACATCTCCGAGGGCGGTTAAAATCTGACCTGTAGTCTCTCTGTTGATTTGTTTCGCAATAGCTACTTCTATAGATGATTCAAAAACCTTACTGAAGACATTGGCACCACCCATATGCATGTCTTTGAGATGATCAAAAACATACACAGTATATTTTACGATAAAAGTTGGGTTTATCTTATAGCCAATGTCTTGTAAACTAAGAGCCTTTTCGATGTGAGCCTTAAGACGCGAAATTTCTGTATCATCATAGGGGCTTTTCGCCTTGAGAATTCTCTCAATAAGAGAGCTTCTTTTATCAGCGTAAAACCCTCCTATCGTTAGTGTTTTAATTCCTTTTTCAAGAGACAGTTCTTGCGTTACGCGTTCCTTTAAGTCAAAGGTAGTTTCTCGTTCGCCAAAGACCACTATATGAGCAAATAAATCAGTTAAACCGCACAGCAGTTTTGATAGATGTTCTGAACGTATAAGATTCGAATCATCAATTATAATAATCTTTTTCTTTTTATCTTGCTGTTCAAAGAAAGAATAGCTATCATTAGGATATATGTTTTCAAACACACCGTGAATTATGTTTTTTTGTTTCTTTCCGGCAATATCATCTAACCCACATATTAAAACCGTATATTCCTGTGCTAATTGAAGAAACAGCATTCTGGCAAGTGTGGTTTTTCCGCATCCCCCAGGCCCTAGAATCATTAGTTGACCGTTTGCGTTAATGGTTTCTATTAGCTCAGCCATTGACCGAATTTGAAGGGTCGAAGAATAGTCTTCGGCAGTTTCGGTCTGAAGTGTTGGGAAGACAAAATAATCCGAGATATTTCCGCAAACATGCTGACGCTCATCGGATACCATATTATCGACAAAATCCTTCGATAGTGTAAACGGATTGTCTGTGGACAAATGTGTTGATAGCTCCCGTTCGATTTGGCTTTCGTGTTCATAAAATGATTTTTTACAATTCCAAACAAACCGAAATTGACGATAATGGCGAGTGTCAGTATCTAATACTCCTGCGTAATATGTGCTTTTATTAAAACTAGTTTCGGGCTCCCACCATGCGCCCCCGGCTTGAATCAGCGCAGAGAAACCTTCCCGAAGCAGAAGTTCATTTGTGTCGTCATAGTGCTCATGCCCGCAAAAAACGATATCGTTTCTACTATAAAGCAATTTCTGCAGACGGACTTTTTGCTCCGGAGAAAACCAGGATGGTGAATGATGCATCGCAACAATAGAAAAAGGTGCTTTTGATGGCGCAGACAACGCAGAAAGCACACTTTCAGGATAATAATGAATGCCATTATCATCATTATTTGAAAAAGGTGCAGAGTTGAGCAAGACAGTATCAATATAATGCTTTTCGTTTTTATTGTCCGTAAAGGCCAATGTTTTTTTGCAGTAGAGCGGGGAATTAGCATCAAGAAAACAAACATGTTCTCTTGCAAATTGATAAAACGGGTGGCAACGGTTAATTTCCTCAATTATGTGTGAATCAAGTGTTCCTTCCTTTGCCCACTCAATAACATTCGTACGGCTAGACTGCGAAGATATATTACGATCCATATCGTGGTTTCCGGGAACCACGACGAGTTTTGTGTTGTTGATGGCCAGGCAATACGTCCTCTGCACCATACTTAGCAAGGACGAAAAGAACCTTTCCGCAAGGTTGTATTCTTGAGCCAATCCTTTCCCAGCAACGTCTCCAGATACAACAATAAGAAGGCCTTCAAATGGAGTTAGAATAGATAACGAGTCAGCGAGCGCTTGTATTTTCTCCATGTGAATGACGCTCTTGTCGGAGATGTGCATGTCGCTTAAGTGAATTAATGCAATTTTCACTTTTTCCGCCTGCTTTCGTTTTAATGTATAATTTCACTGATAAAATCGCTTATAGAATTATACATTATTCTTCCCCTTATAGCAATACACCTCGTAAGAACATTTCTGGCAATCAATCTGCATGTGATAATTTAGAGTGTAAAATGAGAATACAATTGTTAATCGACGGAGTTTTCGATTCCCATTTCCTATACGACATTAACCCAAACTCTATGAATTGCTTAGCGCGGACGCAGTATTAGACCCAGACCATATGCTCTGAAACATGATGATGTAGTATGAAAAATTGATATGTTGATATGTAAATCCGGAGAGCCCAAAGCTGGGTTCTCCGGATTTTAGTATGCCGGCAAGCCATACCCGAAGATGCAGGTATCGCCTACATAGTAATGCCCATGGACGCAGTCGTCGTTGACGTTGCCCTCGATGGTATAGACTAAGCCGTTTTCGCACTTTTCAACGATGCCCACATGATCCGGGTATCCGTCGGGTTCCCAGTCGAAAAAGATGATGTCGCCGGGGCTCGGCTCGGCAGAGTCGTCCGCCCATCCGGCGTTATCCTTGAACCAGGTTGCGCCCCAAACGCAGTTTTCAAACTTCGGAATGGCTCCGGCATCGATCAAGCCAGCCTGATCAGCACACCAGCTCACAAACATGGCGCACCACTCTGCACGCTCGCTCAGTCCCCACCAACTCCAGTAAGGCTCGCCGCCTACATTGCCGACCTGTGTCAGCGCTATCTCCACGATGGCCTGATTACCCGCTGCAGTAAAAGCGTGTCCGAACGGGTAGTAGCGCAGCACATGCGCCGGGTACTGCTTGTCGCCGTATCCGCTCCAGCCGAGCTGCGCAGCCATACGATTGGAAAACTCAATCGCCGCGATGGCCGAATATCCACCGTAGTTCTCCCGCGCCCAGGGAATAAACCCATTGCCGAAATTGTAGCCCTGCAGCGCCAGCTTGATGTTTTCCATATCGACAGGGCTTTCCACGTCGGCCTGCCGCAAGCTGTCCGCAATGGTCTGGACACCTACATTGATGGAATACTCCGGATCGGTGATGGCATTGGGCGTTCGTGGGTAACGGGTGTTATACCCGCTTTCGGACGCCTGCATGGGATCAAACCCCTGACCGCCGCTCTCCTGCATCATGATCGCTTTGATCAGCTCGACGTATTCTCCTATGCCGTATTGATTGGCATACGCGCGGATGATGGGCGTATAGGTCTCCACCTCCTCGCTCACCGGCACATATGACGTTCGTCCGCTTTCGCTTCCGAAGAGCGAGAGGGCAGCGCCGAGCAGTACAACAACTAGGACAATGGTGATGGCAATCCAACTCCCCGCGAGGATCGCGTTGACGAGCGCCTTCGTCGCGGCGAGGATTGCCCGGATCGCTTTTGAGGCCGCGGCAGCAGCCTTTTTCACGACCTCGACAGAGTTTCTCGCCGCAGCCTTCGCCCGCCGCGCGGACGCGTTTGCCGTCTTGACCGTAACGCCGGGATTGGCAGGAATAGTACGCGCTGTCCGTCGGACCGTTCGGACAGACCGCTCAACGGGTTTTACCGCCCGCTCAACGGGTTTTACCGCCCGGTCGGCGGTTTTTATTGACCGAGTCCGCTTTTCCCGTACAGACGGTTTTATTGTCTCGCTGCTGTTTCTCTGAGTACGGAGCAACATGCGCTTGTGTTCTTCCCGTTTGAACCGCGCCCCAGCCGTTTCCGGCTGGGGCGTTTCTATAAATGTAGACGGTCGCCTATCAGAAAAAGGTCTCGTGTGGGATCGTGCGGACTGCTGAACGGCTTTCCGCCCCTGTTTATCAAACTCCTGCGCTGTACGGGATGCAGCGGTTTCTGCAAGGCTGGTCACCTGATCCGCCGCGTATTTCTCTGGACTGTCCTCCGCAGAAGAAGCACCGCGCTGCGCCTCGTCCTTTGTTCGGATAAAAGCATCCTTCATGCGCTCGGCAGCCACGGCGGACTTGTCTATGGCCTTTATCGTCCCTATAACGGCATCACGTGTCTTGATGTCAGCCATCGCGTCCCACTCCGAACACACCCTCGCCGGGGCGCGTTGTCATCAGCTTGTAGAGCTCGGTGTCTCTGGGAAACCGGTTGATGAACGGAACCAGCGCCCGGCCATAGCGGATCAGCCCGCAGCCGGCATCCGCGTTGGTAACATAGCTCATCTGCTCGTTGGAGATGTTTAAGAGCTTTGCCAGCTTCTCCCGGTCCTTCGCCGCCTGATTGAGCATGACCACAAACTCGGAGTTGGACACCATCGTGCTGGCCTGCACAGAGTCCAGCAGATACTCCACGTTCTGGGTAATGGCGGTGGGGAAAGCGTTGCGCTTGCGGAACTGCCGCCAGGCCGAGGCGAAGAAGTTGCCGCTCTGCTCATTTTCAAATACCACATGGAATTCATCAATGAAGACATGCGTGCGCCGGCCGCGCTGCCAGTTGAGCGTGACGCGGTTGAGCATTGTGTCCGTAATAACCAGCAGCCCCGCGGGCTTGAGCTGCTCGCCGAGATCGTGGATGTTGAATACCACCACACGCTTATCCAGATCCACATTCCCCGCGTGCCCGAAAATATCCAGAGAGCCGGTGGTATAGAGCTCCAGCGAAAGCGCAATGTCCTGCGCCTTTGCTTCCGGCTGCACCAGCAGCTTTTCGCGCAGCGCCGAGAGCGTTGGGATGATGCCGGTTTCTGCTGCCTCCTGATAGAGCTGCGCCGTGCAGCGGTCGATGATGGATTTGTGCTGCGGGCCAACGCCGCTCTTGTCAATCTGCTCAACCAGCGACATGATAAACTGTGACTTATCCACAATGGAGTTCTTTTCGCCATAGCCCTCTACCATGTACATGGCGTTGAGCCGGTGTTTGCCGCCCGCGGCCACATGAATGACGGTGCCGATGTCGTTACCCATCGCCTCTACCAGCGGGGCAAACTCGCCTTCGGGATCACAGATCAGAATATCGTCGTCCGTGTTGAGCATAAGGAAAGTAATTAGCTCCTTTACCGAGAACGATTTGCCGGAGCCAGGCACGCCGAGGACAAACGCCGACTGGTTCAGCAGCGTTTCCTTATTGCACATAATGAGGTTGTGGGAGATGGCGTTCTCGCCGAAGTAGATGCCGCCCTTGTCCATGATCTCCTGCACCTTGAAGGGGATGAACACAGCAAGGCTCTCCGTCGTCAGCGTCCGGAAGGCGTCAATGCGCCGCGTTCCGATGGGCAGCACGGTATTAAGCCCGTCATACTGCTGGTACTTCAGCACGGCAAGCTGACACATGTGCTTGCGGGCAATAGCCAGCACGGTCTCGGTGTCGCTCTCGAGCTGCTCCTGCGTTTCCGCGGTGAGGACCATGGTGAGGACGCAAAGCATCATGCGCTGGTCACGGGTGGTGAGATCGTCCAGAAACTCCTTGGCCTCCCGGCGCTGGAGTTCCATGTCATAGGGGATCACGGCGGAAAAGTTATTGTTGGCGTTCTGCCGGCGCTGCCAGTTGGTGATGTTCGTCTCCACACCCAGCAGACGGTTTTCCACCTCGCGTACCGCTTCGTCGGTCGGGACGGGGACAATATCGATGGAGAGCATCATGTTCCGGCTCAGATCCGTCAGCTCCGTCACCAGACAGTCCTTGATATAGGAAGCGTAGTCCTTGAGATACAGCACCCGGCAGAAGCGCCTGCCGAGCTTTAGGCGGTCCGAGGTCTTTTCTATACTGTCCGGGCAGATGTAATCCCGGAAGTCGTGTCCCTTCTGCATCATGTCCTTCGCGTTAAAGTGAAAGTCCACCTCTTCGCCGACGCGGTAAAAGTCGTGCAGGACGCGCAGGCGTTCGGTGACATCCAGCTCTGTACACTTGGCGCCGAGGGCGGCGAAGTGGGAGCAGAGATCTGCGCCGGTGCGGGCAAAGTAAGAACGAGCCTCTTCTATGTCCTTTTTGAGCACCGTGACGGTGATGTACTTCTCCTGAATGATGCCGTTGCCCTCCATCGCCTTGTCCAGCAGCATCCGGTTGTATTCCCGGCGGTAGATGTCCCGTGTGTCCCCGCGCAGCGGCATGAGGATGTTCTTCTCAAAGTTGACCCGGTTCAAGCGGCGGTTGTTGATTGTGATCTTTGCGGTAGCCCCGGCATCCAAACTGTTCAGCAGCTCGGAATACTGGAGAAACATGGACTCCTTATCTGCGCGGCTGGCGACGAGGTAGTTGATGTCCGTGAAGCGGTACATTTTGGAATACTTGCAGCCGACGAGAAAAATGCCGTCCGGCCAGATGCGCCGGATGGGGATCACGTCCTGCACGCGGCGCGGGACACGGTATTTCTCCCGATCCTGCTGGAGAAGATTACTGAGAGTCTTTATCATGCCGTTTGTAAACCTCCTTCTCATGAGCTTCTATGACGCCTTTCAGCGCCTCGTAATACAGGTTGGATGGCTGCACCCGGAGGTGCGCCGGCTCCAGAATCTCTGAGCGAAACCACACCCGGAGAAACCGCCCGGCGCTCATGCCGTGATAGCTGAAGAAGCCCAGCGCACCGAACGGAGCTGCAGCCAGAATGACGATCCAGCTCAGCGTTTCGAGGCCTACATACGGGCGGAGCAGAAAGTACAGCGCCACAGCGACACCAATGGCCAACAAAGAAAAAACGAACTGCCGCATGGACAGTCCGAAAAACATGGATTCCGTATAGTTTCGGATTTCACGGTTGATCTTGACTTCCAAAGAGAAACCTCCTTCGTTTGGGTATAAGAAAACCGCCTCCCGAGTGGGGGACGGTTGAATGGTTTATAGGGAACTTTTTGACGAGGAATGCGGCAAAAAATTCCCTATATTATTATAGAAACGGTTTGCGCCATTACAGCCCCATCATCTCCCGTACAATCCGGTCGGACATCTTCACAGAGCCGACCAGGATGAGCATGTTGAAGATGAGTTCCCCAATATAGCTCCACACCATCGTTACGGCCGCAGCGTCGGTCTTGACGGTGGGCGGCGATGCAGCGAAGTGGGAGAAGATGATGCACGAGAGCACAATGATCGCGCCTTCCAAACACACGGCAGCGTAGCTTTTGAGAAAGCTTCTCCCCACGTTCTGGCTCGGCTCCCCGGCAAAGGACGAGAGCGGAATGGGCGCAATGGCCGAATAGAGATACAGTTTGCAAAAGCGCCCGTATACCGTCATGATCATCACAAAAGAAAGCACCGTAATGAACAGCCCACCGATCAGCGTCACCGCCCACAGGGGGATACTCTCAAAGAAGCCGCAGTCTTCCACAGCGGTTATGATCTCCGGCGGCAGAACCGTTTCCTGCGCAGCGCCTAGACCAGCGGAGTCCATAATCGTGGAGATCGCTCCCTGCACGATGCGGAAAAGCGCCATCATCAGTTCCAGCCCGTAGGTTACCGCGCCTTTGGCCAGAGCGAACCGGATGAAGAGCTTCAGCGCGGTTTCCGGCCGCCGGGTCTCCGCAAAGGAGCCGCAGGTTTTCATCACGCCCACAACGAAGAACAACACAAGCAGCGCCAGCCCGATGGCCTGCACCGCGCCGTGGATGCCGACGATCACATTCCAGATTGCGCCGCCTTTAAAATCCTCCGGCGACTGCGTGAGGAGCTGCCAGATTTCCGCTAGCTTCTCGTTCCATGTCTCCAGAGCATTTTCGAGATTTTGTACGACCCAGTTATCACTCACATTCATTCCTCCTTTCCGACAAATCGGGGTAGGTCGTGTTGCCGCCCGCCCCGTGCGCCGTAGGGTTCATCTGCTGTCCCGGTCGGGTGAACTGCGGATCACGCCATACACATCATCCACAAAGTACCGTCCGACAAAGGGGTTATAAATGGCGTGGCATTTCACGCCGTTGTATTCGGCAAGGTAGTCGTGAATGAGAAAGTTGTGCTTATCGTAGCGCTTGTCGGGCACCTTGAATTGCCCGAAGGGGACATTGCCGATTGCGGCGTCAAAGAAGCTGTCGGGAAGGTTTGTATTCTCAAAGCCCTGCACCGCGATGCTGTTTTTCTGATACAGCTGCTGGGCGATTCGCCCGGAAATGTTGTCCAGCTCCACGCCATAGAACTTCGTGTCATTCATGCTTTCGGGAACAAGTCCCATAAAGTTGCCGATGCCACAGGAGGGCTCCAGCACATTGCCGGTCTGAAAGTGCATATTCTCCAAGGCGCTGTACACCGCCTTAATCACCACGGGCGGCGTATAGAAGGCCGTCAGCGTGGATTCTCTTGCCGACGCATAAGGCGCAGTCAATTTATACAATACGCATAACGCAGGGCGCCTCGTTTGGCTTAGCTTGTTTTTCATATGAGCAAGATGAAGCAGCAGATTGTAACACCCCTTCATTGTGGCTATACTTATCATGAACAATAGATCTTATTATAAAAGTTCATCAGGTAATTGTTTGGCCGCCGGTCTATGTCTGACGACTTTATAATATCCATCTTTTTCCGGACATTTTTCGTAAGCATAAATCAATTTTTGGGTCTTGAAAGCGGCGAGAAGCTTTTCGTTTTCGTCATTAATTTCAAACTTCGGTCTGCTGCGCGTTTCAAGTATTTTGAGATAGTCTGCCAAGTTAAAAAGTGCTAGAATCTCTTTTATTCTGACAACACTAAGATCAGGCATTAGTGCTATAAAAAGATCAATTCTCTCATCGCGTTTCACTTTTTCCGAACAAAGGAGGTTATCTTTCAGCTTCTCAGAAACAGAATTTGGTGCATTGATAATCTTTGCTATATTTCCAATTGCGAAATCAAAAATTTTAGCCTGAATAGAAATATCCCAATACTCAAATGATGAAAACAAGTCAGGCAAATCGGATTCTGCAAAACAGTTGTTAAGAATATGAAGACATACTGAGGGAGAATAGTTTTTTCCAATTATTGAAATATTCTCACGAGCGAGAATAAGCAACCTGGTTTTTAATTCATCGTCAATGTCCCAGGTAAGTATTTCTAATAACTCTTCTTGTGAAAACAAAGTTTCATTCACTATGTCAACATACTTTTCAATGTTCTTATAAATAAAATACAGAGTCTGACTGGGATAATTTTCACGCATGAATTTCAAGGCATCCTCTGTCATTATAATGATGTTTGTATCAATTAAGATTGCGACCTTATCATCTGAAATTCCAGAGAAATTAAATGACTCATAGTAAAAATTAAATGATTCCAGAATTTGTCTGTATTTTGCATTTTCTATGTCATTGCATGAAACAATACTATTAAATAATTTCATTCTGGCATCTTCATCGTATTCAGATCTTGAAAAGTCCAAATCAATGTCACATTTGTTGATATAGGAAACAACGCTTTCACTAAGTTGCATGGTATTAAAGCAATCCATGATATTCCCCTCTGAAAAGCACACTATATCTGCATCCAGTAGCGATGACCACAAAGAACTATCAACGATATCTTTTATTGCAGTAATCATCGTCTGCAACGAAGAGATATAAGACAGTTTATGTTCAATAGCAAGGTCGGGATTATTTAATGCCGCAATAGCTGCTTTTTCATTGTCATTAATAGCGCCGCCGCATATTTCTAAAACTACATTGAAGTATTCATTTATGTTCTGATTAACATAGTTGGCTATTGCAGAATCTGGGTTTAAATATAATAGCGTAAAATTCTTATGAAAGAAGTCCTCCTCTTTTGTTGCCCCTAAAATCTTCATTTGAATAAGCTGTAAATTTTCGGCATTGATTTCATACATAGATTCCTCATATACAGCGAAGAACAACTTCTGGTTTAGTTCTGCATAGTCAAAACCTTTGAAGCATACGCCCAGAAAACTAAAGCAATGAATCAATCTATCAATTTGAGGGTCTTCTATCGCGAGATAGTTGCGCATATTGGAGATATAGTTGCTTAAACAGTTCTCTTGGTTGACTAATCTAATAATGTCGTCGTCAGAATAATACAGAACACAGATAGAATATCTGTATATTTGTTCCTTTAACAGCGACTGTTCCTTAAGCGCTATCGAAAACATTTCCGGCCAGCCCATATTAAGGTATTTAACATAGGTTGGCGTCTCCGTCGTGATATCAAAATAGGTACCTATAAATTTAAAGTTTTTTGTGTTTTTGAGCTGATTAACTAATCTTTGAATGTAATTTGTTTGAGCGCTTTGAAGCAAATAGGTAAGCAAGTCGAAATTGAGGATTTCCTCTTGATCAAAATCTACCAACCTTAGTCGAGAGGTTATCAATTGCGTATTTTTCAATTGATAGGTGTATTCTTTTGCTTTTTTATCTGTTACGCTGCGAAGAAAAGTTTTGTCTGTACGACTTAGACTGTTTTCGTAGAAATAAGTCATATAGTCGGCATAAGTTTCGTCAATAAAGCTATTGCGAACGAGAAATTTCAAGAGATCAAAATATTCGCTACTCTTTATTTCTTTGAATTCTGACACTTTTCCAACTTCGTTTATACTAGTAACGGAGAATATTCTGTCGATGTTATCTCGAGTAATGATTTGAGAAAGCTGTTTATCCTTGATTTCAACTACCCTTTGTTCTAATGCACATATTTCTCGATATAGGTCATTTTCTCTTTCATTCAACCTATCTTCCAATGCCTGCTTACGGGATAAGTATTCGCACCTACCATTTCCTTTTAAATTACTCATAATAAAACTGGACAAATAATTATCACTTTGGCCATTCCAACCGTGATGGCTAAAGTATTTATCTGCATATACGACATTCAGCTCCCGCATAGAGACAAGATGTTCGCTTTTTAAAGAAGAAATCCTTTGCTTCAGTTCATCGATGGATTTTTCGATTGTTTCCACTTCAGATCTGATAAATAGTTCCTTTTTGCTGAAAAGAGTATATACAAATCCTCGATTGAGTTGTAAATCAGCAAAATCGCGTGGGAACAGATTCTTATATGTAATAATGGCCAGCATTTTATTACAATTAAGCTCTGTAGTATTTATCCTGTTATAATAAACAGTAAACTCATTATAGATGTTCTTCAAAAGGCGCATATCATCAATATATAGTGAGAGACCTTGCAAAAATCCCTCATTGAAAATCCCCAATATGCCACCTTTTTTTAGATGGGTTATGAACTGATCGTAGGAGTTAGAACTATCTACAACTGGAACTACCGGGATGATATAATCGAAAAATTTTGTTCTGTCTTTGGAAACAAAAATGTCGTCGCGTAATAGATAGAAAAATCGAAGAGGCTTTTTATTCTCTTTTTGTAGTTGAATGTTTGCAAGAGTGTTCACTTCGCGAAGTCGTTCGAAAATTCTATTGGCATTAAAGCGATCCATATCTTCAAATACAATTGCATCGGCATCAGCATTTTCAAACAAATACAGCACTTCATTTAAGTATTTATCGAAATAAGAATCGTCGCTTTCTTCAAAAATTTCAATTTCATTGCCCTTCAAATTTAACTTACGAAAGACATTTTTGTTCTTCTGTATCCTGATTAGTCTGTACACCGCAAGGGCAGACAACAACACAACTATGAGCCCTACAACCATTGAGGCATATTGATGCGTAGATACTGCCAATATAGATTTGAACCAACTAACCGGCAGCGTGCTTACATAATCTTTCCATGTATCTACATGAGTAAGGAAAATAATGCTGATAACAAATAGAACGAAACCCAAAGTTTCTCCTATAACATTATTCGTCCGTACACTTCTCTTTACTCTAAAATTAGTCTGCGGTATTTTTTCTGCCGGAATCTGATGTATTAGTTGGTTAAGAATTTTCCCTTCTAATACCGATTCTTTTATTTCCAGTTCATCTTCTTGATCTGGGGATGTGAAATGGGCGAGAGAGATATGCAAAAAGCGCTTATCGTCATGCTGTTTCTTGTACGAGGCCAAAACACTACTTTTACCAGCACTATACGCGCCGGAGATGGCAACATTTTTTATATCCGGGTTATCGAATACATAATCTATTGCTTCCCCATAAATACTTAAATCAACGCTGTCGGTTGGCGTCAATCGTTCAAATTGATATTTTCTTTCTGCCATATTTGTCACATCTCCCTTATATCTCAATAATCTTCCGCCAACAAGAAATCTGCCAGATGCACAATTCTGACGCCGTTGATGTTGCCTGCGGCCAGTTCATCCAAGGTGACTACATATTTCGGATAGTGATCTCTGATCTCGAGAAGATTCGCAATTTCACGGTCGGATTCCTCTGGAAGATTGCGGCATACCTGCACATAGATCCGCTCGTCACGACGTACAGCCACGAAATCGATCTCCTTGGCAGCGTTCTTGCCGATATACACATCATAGCCCTTTCGGCGAAGCTCAAAATAAACGATGTTTTCGAGCATAGCAGCAACAGACTTGGGGTTAAATCCCATTATGCAGTATTTCAAAGACGCATCCGCTAAGTAGAATTTTTCCTGTGTTTTCAGAACAGTCTTTCCCTGCATGTCATACCGCTGGCAACGGTAAATCACAAACGCCTTTTCCAACCATTCCAAATAGTTGTACACCGATTCCACAGAGAGGGAACGTCCCTCGCTTTTTATAAACTTGACGATGGCGTTTGCAGAAAAAGTCTTGCCGACATTCTCAACGACATACTTTACCACGCGGTTGAACAAATCAAAGTTCATAATGTTGTGTCGTCTTGTAATGTCACTCGTGATAACGGAATTATATATTCCTTCGACGATCTGATAGGATGACCGCTCGTCGAGGTCGCCAAGAGCAACAATGGGAAATCCGCCCATACGAATATACTCGCTCAAAAGCTCTTTCGGCGTGCGGCCGCTGTCCTTTTTAAACCCCAGATATTCGGCAAAAGATAATGTAAAGACTGGAATAGAGATATAACGCCCTGTTAGATAGGTGGAGATCTCTCCGGACATCAGTTTGGAATTGGAGCCGGTCACATAGATATCCGTATTGGCATCCTCCAGCAGACTGTTGACCGCCTTTTCCCAGCCTTTGACCTCCTGTACCTCATCCAGCAGAAGATAGTAACGCTGTCCATCGGTCATCCTACCCTTTATGTCGCGGTACATCTGCTTGGCATTTATGCCGTCGTCCAATTCTTCCGATGTATAACGCAGATAAATCACATGATCAGCAGAAACACCGCTGCCTATAAGATCATCTCTCAGCATATCCAGAATTGTCGATTTTCCGCAGCGGCGAATCCCGGCCAAGATCTTCACCAACGGGACATCGCGGTAGGTTCTCAGAATATTCAAATAGTAGGGTCTAACAATCATTGTATCGCCTCCTTACAGATAGTGTAGCCAAAAAGAACTGTACAGTCAACAGTTTTTACTGACCCATCAGAAAAACTTTATGCTATACCCTTTTTTACACTATTTGTCTAATCATGTTTGTTCCTTCATTTTAAGCAAGTTTACCATCTGCAATGACCGCTACTATATACGGGGATAAGAATGCCGCCTGCCCGGAGACGGGACAGGCGGCTTTCAAACAAGTAGATACAATCGGAACATCCTCAAGTATTCTGCAAAATCCGGCAAAGCGCTTGTCTTTGCCTATGAAGAGTACCTGGATAACCTTAGGAAAGACACATAAAACAACATGTGAGACCAATGTTCGGAGATTTGAAACCACAATAGTTGGTGATTTCTGCTTTGCTGCGGGATTTTGCGTAGAATTTAACAGTTTTATCTTGGGGGCAACTTTTTTGGGGCCCCCTAAGTTCATATCAGTTTTGTATTCTGAATCATTGCATAGAGCATAAATGTTTCCACGCGGTACTTCGGCTGCGGTAGCCCTGCTGTGTTCTTGCCCCTGTGCCATGCAATAGCTGAGTATATCTTGCATTGTGACTTGCACCGTGTCAGCCAAATTATACTGGCTTTCCCCGTGCAGCGTGTAACGCCTTGAACTTCCGGTTGTTCTCTACTAGCTCATCGAATGTGACCGGATGATAGCCGTTCACGTCCACACCGGCATTTAATACATTTTCCCGACAGCGGAGCAGTGGCCAGAAGTCCGCCTTGGTATCCGCATGGATATGGCCGTGGATCATGTACGACCGCATGGCGTGCTTCCATGTCAGCATCGGATAGTGGCAGAGCGTTAAGGAGTGGGCTCCGTCCGAGGTTTCCAGAAAGTTGTCTACACTGAGAAAGTATCGGTGCAGATCGACCTTGCCCATCCAGGTGCCGTCGTGATTGCCGATGATCAGCCGCTTCTTGCCCTTGAGCCGTTTCAGGATACCCTCCGGGTCAGGGCAGCGGAAAAACATATCGCCCACAATATATACGGTATCATTTCCGCGCACCCGCTCATTCCATGCGGCGATCATGGACTCGTTCATTGTCTCCATATCGGGATATGGACGCTCACACATCTTAATAATATTGACATGGCCGAAATGCGCGTCTGCGGTAAAATAAATCATTGGCTCTTGACCTCCTTTTTGCCTGTTCGGGCTTTGCGAGAACAGGATGCACTAGGAGAAACGTGATTTTGCAAAAGAAGAGACTATGCCAAATGATCCTCATTAATCAGGAGCAGATGACAATTTTCCTTTGCAGTATCAAGCATGCGCTGCGTAAACCCGCTTTTGCTGAACACGCCGAAGAGGACATCGTATCCCGGAAATGTCTTGCGAATTTCGGCGGCGTTGGCCACCTTTTCTTTCAGCGCAAAATATACCGGCGCATCCACCGGCTTGGCGTGAAACTTGCATTCTCCGGCAAACACTTGCTTGTTCTGATGGTCTACGGCTACCACATCAATTTCTATATCGCCGTCAAAATCATTCAGCCAATACGAGCCGATGCGGGACGGTACAAAAGGAATCGTTCCGTCTCTGCACAAATCGGCAAAGATATTCCGACAGATGTCCTCATACGCAAATGCCACAAATTTCTCTATGAAATCCTTGTTGATCTCATCCAGCACGATCTGCGTGTTATCCAGCTCCAGTTCCCCCTTATAGGGATAAACATAGCGGAACCAGAAGCGGATAAAATTGTCTGAAATGAAATATAGCCCTTTTCGGGATTTTTCCGGGTTCTTTTCCGTTATCGGAGTTTTCTTTTCGACGAAACTCAAATCCGTGAGCGTAGACAGATACTGCGTCAACGCAGAAGTCTCCTGTCCCAGCGCTCCGGCAATCTTGCCCAACTTATGATTCCCGTCTGCGATGGCTTTGATGATGGAGAAATAGTTCACAGCTGTCAGCGACTCGCTTTTCAGCAGAAAATTCGGCTCTTCATACAGGAAACCGCTTTTGGACAAAACGGTATCTTTCAGTTGATCCTCCAGCGGTCGGCCATCCTCAAAAAACTCCAGATACTTTGGAACGCCGCCCGTTACGGCGTACTGTTCTACTGCCTGCGCAAATGGCATTTTCTGAACGGCGTATATATCCGTAAAGGACAACGGAGCCAACCGGATCTGTGCCGTTCTGCGGCCATACAGGGGGCTGTCATACGATAAAGCATACTTCTTCATCATGCCGATCAGGGAGCCAGACAGAATCAGCATTACATTGCTGTCCTTCAGAATTTCGTCCCAGGCATTTTGCAGAACCGAGGGAAACGCCGAATTGGTTTTTACCAGGTACGGAAACTCGTCAATGACAAGCACCTTCTTCTCTTCCGGCTTATAATCTGCAATTACCTGAAACAGATCCAACCAGTCCGTGAAGGTTGCCTTCTGAAGTAGCGCGTTTTTCGTTGTGCGGGCTATGACTCCTGCCAGCCGTTTCATGCTCTGGCTTTCCAGCTCTTCAGTAGCCAGAAAGTAAAAGGCGGTTTTCCTCTTCAAGAACTCTTTGATCAGCGTCGTTTTGCCGACTCGGCGGCGGCCGTAGATGACCACAAAGCTGCTGTCACGAGCATATTCTGCGTTCAGCTTGCTAAGCTCGGCTTGCCTGCCTATAAACTTCATGTATACGCGCCTCCTTATGATAAATTATTTTATGATAACTTCTTTTATATTATATATGCGCGAGCCTGGATGTCAAGAACAACGACTGCAATCTTAATCGGCGCGTGTGCTGACCCATATTACAATAAGCAGACGTACGGAACAGGGGAGCTTAAGGCCATTAGCTCCCCGGGTTTTTAGTATATACTTTATTATTCTTCGTCCTCTTCGCGTTTGGCTGTGGAATGCTGACCATTGCAGGACGCGACTCCGTTTGATATTGGATTAGCTGATGATTCCTTTCCTTATGAAGTTCGGACTTCACAGATATGTTAATGAAGTGCCTGCTCACGAAAAAATCAAGAAGGTATTCCTTCGGGACATAAAAGCGATGTCTTATGTAAAAGTTCTGGAGGTACTGCTTATTGCACCACCGCACAACAGAAGAATGACTGTAACCTGTAAATTCGGAGATCTGTTTGGTGGTTAATACATCATCCGGGTAAATCCCCAATTCCACTTTGTAGAATTCACGCATGATATGTGGATCAATGGCAGCAACCGAGGGCGAGGGAGTGTCCGTTTCCGGTTTACGGCGTTTCTTTCTTCGAGATTTTTCTCTCACGCGCTTCCGCTTATAAAATCCGTCCGGTGGCTTGTACCGGTCGGGGTGGAGCTCACGATCCTCCAAATAACGGATCACATCGGCTGTCTCGATTTTGAATCGCCGGGTTTTCTTGCCGCTGTCAAGGCAGTGGACAAGACCGCTTTGCAGCAGAAACAAACAGGTCTTTTTGCTGATATGGCATACCTGATACATCTGCTCCTTTGTCATGTGTTCAGGATACTGTCGTAAGAGATTGGAATAATGGTTTGTTTTCATGTGATACACCTCTGCTTTTTTCGCCAACAGCAGAAGAAAATGTATCATTGATTCTCTTGTTAAAGGACTCATTTTGGGGCTAAAATCAAGGGCCGAATTTCTCTCCTTTTTCTCTCCAATTTCCCAAAATCTCGCTTTTTCTCTCCTAAATCTCTCCTTTCTCTCCTGATTGAAGCATTTTTTCCTTCTCGCGGCCGTGAGTTCGATTTTCCTTGCCGCGCAAGGGGTTGAGGCAAATTTCTTCTGAAAAATGAAGGTGTTCCAGACGCTTTTAGCCTTCCAAAACAGGGAGCCATTTTCCAGCAAAATCCACCCAAGTCCATTTAACCGAAAAGTCTTGAAAACCGGGAGGCCGGCGTAGAAAACCGGCGCGGGGGTTCAAATCCCTCCATCTCCGCCAGTCAGAGCAAAGTTCGCTTTGCTCTGATTTTTTATTTGCCGCATCAGGAAATCGCGTTCAAAGCGTCCTGTAAACCGTTAGTCATAGCCGCTGCCGAGAGCCGTTTGGAATTGCATTCCAGATTCTGCATCTATTCTTGTTAAACAGGCAGTCAGCCTGTCAAAACTCATGCATTTTCAATGTCCAAATATAAAGAAAAAACCTTCCATGATACGGCACAGTCAGATTCGGCAGCGAACAACGGGCAGTATCAAAGAAGGTCCCTTATGAAAGATGGAAAAGAGAGATTTGCCAAAGATCCAGCAGCGCGGCGGAGTGAGCTGTTACACTGTTGTCATTCTGATAAACGGAGGTTTTCTCATGGCACAGATCTTTGGCTATGCGCGGGTATCGACCCGCGAGCAGAATGAGGCGCGCCAGCTTCTGGCGCTGCGCGAATTCGGCGTGGAGGATGAGCGCATCTTCACCGACCGGCAGTCCGGAAAGGACTTTGACCGCCCGGCCTACCGTCGGCTCGTGCGGCGGCTGCGCCCCGGCGACACGCTGGCCGTTAAATCCATTGACCGGTTAGGGCGGAACTACCGCGAAATTTTGGAGCAATGGCGAATTCTCACACACGAGCGGCGCGTGGGCGTCGTGGTGCTGGATATGCCGCTGCTCGATACGCGGCAGGAGCGCGATCTCGCCGGAACGCTGACGGCGGATATCGTTTTGCAGCTTCTCAGCTATGTGGCAGAAACGGAGCGTGTCTTAATCCGCCAACGGCAGGCCGAGGGCATTGCCGCCGCACGGGCGCGCGGGCAGACGTTCGGCCGCCCGCGGCTGGAAGTTCCGCCCGCATTCGCGGAGGTATACCGCCGCTGGAATAGCGGCGAGATGAGTTCGCGTGCCGCGGCGGAGCGGTTGGGCATATCGCAGCCGACGTTCCTGCGCTGGGTGCGCGAAACGCCGTAGGTCACGCCATGCGGCGCAGCCGTTCAAAGCGGCACTCCGTCCAGAGCTCCAGCCCAAGGGGGAGAAGGCACAGAAAGGCGTAGCCCACCGCAGAGGCGGCGGCGAGGCCGTTCAGCGGCTTCCAGAGAATGACCGGGTCGTAGAACATCTCCGTCGCGCCGAGAATTATGCCCATGCCGGTCAGAATGATGCCGGAAAAAAGCGCGACGACGAACGCACGGTCGCGGTTATCAAAGCGATAAATAGAAAACGCCGTCCGGCCGCGGAGTGCACTTCCCCGACTCTTCATGGAGTCCGCCTCCAGCGCGAGCGCCTGAATGAGCCATGTAATGAGCATGGAGAAAATGCGAAGGCAGTGCACGAGCCGCTCCCAGACATTCCCTTGATTACTGCCGCGGCCGATGCCCTTCTGCGCAAGGTTAATGCGCCCGGCCTCGCGGTTCAGGCGCGGGATGAGCCGCAGCAGTATCGTGAGAAAGAGCGCGAGCCGCGGACTCACGCGCCCGAAGAGATACACGACCTTGTCGGACGAAACGACGCGGAAGAGAGCGCTGCACCACATGCACACGCACGCCGCACGCACGCCGAGCACGAGCCCATAGACAAGGCTCTCCGCCGTCATGCTGTTCCCAATGAAGTTCTGCCGCAGCACGGTCACGCCGAAGTGGTGATTTCCGGCGTAGCAGAGCGCAAAAAACAAAACGAGCGGCACGAGACAGAGGTCAAACACAAGCGCGCGCCGTCCACCCCGCCGGATGCTGTAGGCAAACGCGGCGGCGTAAGCGATGGCAAGAAACACCGGGTGCGAGAACGCGATACTGCCATAGAGCACGGCGGTAAAAAAGATGAAATTTACCGCCGGATGGCAGAACTCAAAGCCCATCGTCTTCCCCCATCCCGTATTGGAGCTTCACGCGGTCGAGCTTTTCGAGCAGGGGCTTTCCGAAAATCAGCATCGTGAGCAGCGTGCAGATGCCTTGGCTCAGATTGACCGGGAAGCCGGATACATAGAGCGGCCACGCCGTCTGCGCGTTGATGACCGGCAGCGTGAGGAACACGGTGCAGGTGTCGAGCAGCGGCCCGACGAACAGCAGCACGGCGAGAAAGCCGAATACACCCATCACAACAGGTTTTTTCGGCAGGCGGTTTTTTGCAAACAGAAACCCGGCGAGCATGCCGCCCGCACCGTAGGCAAACATCTGCCACGGCGTATACGCACCCTGCCCATAGAAAAAGTTGCTCGCGAGCGCGCTGACCGCGCCCACCATAAAGCCTGCCTCCGGCCCGAACGCGATGCCGGAGAGCATGATAATGGCAAAGATCGCCTTGAAGTGCGGCAGCGGAATCACCACGCGCGCGGCTACGGCCAGCGCGGAGAGCACCGCGATCACCACGAGCTCGCGCGCCTGCGGCTTCCGGCTCTCAAACGCCAGCAGGAACGGCACGAGCAACTCCGCAATGACGAGCGTGCTCGTAATGTAGTAGCTTCGCCCGGGTAGATGCATGCCGAAATAGAGCGTCAGAGGGAGGACGATAAAGAAATCCGCCAGCATCGCGATATGGGACTTTTTCACGGATCAGGCCTCCTTGTTTTTCCGGTAAAGATCGATGACGTCCTCCGCTGTGACGGCCATATCGAACACATGGCGGCTCATGCGGTGCGCCGCGGTCGTATAGAAGCTGTTGTTGCCGAAAAACCGGCGCGGCGTGTCGGTCGTGAGGATCTGCCCGTCAAAGAACATGGACACGCGGTCGGCGTACCGGGCGCAGAACTCCACGTCGTGCGACACCATGACGATTGTGATGCCTTGCCGTTTCAGATCGGCGAGGATCGCGGCGAACGTCTCCTTGAAGAAGCTGTCGATGCCCTTCGTCGGCTCGTCGAGCAGCAGGAGCTTCGGCTCGGTGAGCAGCACCTTGGCGAGAGCCGCGCGCTGCTGCTCGCCGCCGGAGAGATCGTAGGGGTGGCTCTCGAGCAGCGGCGTGATCTGACAGATCTCCGCCGTGCGCGCGATCTTGTCCGCGTCAGCGGTCATCTCCGCGAGGTCCTCCCGCACGGTCTTTTTCACGAACAGGCTCTTGGGGTCCTGCGGCAGCATGGCGATGCAGCCGCGGAACAGCTCCTTCGTGCTGTATTTTTCCATCGCCTTGCCGAAGAGCTTGATTTTCCCTCGGTATGGGCGGCAGATGCCGCAAATGGCTTTGAGCGTTGTGGATTTTCCCGCGCCGTTGCCGCCGAGAATGGCATAGATATCCCCGGCAGGGATCTCCGCGGACACGCCGCGCAGGATGTCCCGGCCATCTTTTTCATACCGGAACCACAGCTCCTTCAGACTCAGCGCCGGGTCTTCGACCTCCGCCGGAGCGCTCGCGGGTTCGGCCTTGATTTTCGGCGCGGCGGGAAATTCATTGCTCAGCCAATTCCGTCCCTGCCGGACGGTCAGAGGGCTCTCTCCGGTGCAGCCCGTGCCGTAAAAGACGCGCACGGGTGTGGGCATGGCGGCGAACATGGGATTCTTCTGCTCAAAGAGCAGCTGCCCGACGTTCGCGGGCGCGCCGTCCGCGATAATTTTTCCGCTGTCCATCACGACGGCGCGGTCGGCATAGGGGAAGATGTCCTCGAGCCGGTGCTCGGTGATGATGACGGTCGTGCCGAGCTCGGTGTTGATCTTGCGCACGGTATTGAGAAAATCGCTCGCGGCGATGGGGTCAAGCTGGCTCGTAGGCTCGTCGAGGATCAGCACCTCCGGCTGCATCGCCATGATGGAAGCGAGATTCAAAAGCTGCTTCTGTCCGCCGGAGAGCGTGGCCACATCGCGGTGGAACCAGTCCTGAATGCCGAAATAGCAGGCCATTTCCGCCACACGCGTGCGCATGGCCGTCTGGTCGCAGCCGAGACTTTCGAGCCCGAACGCGAGCTCGTGCCAGACCTTGTCCGTGACGATCTGATCGTCCGGGTTCTGCATCACGAAGCCGATCTTCGCGGCCTGGTCGCGCTCGGATACCTGCGCGAGCGGCGTGCCGCAGAAGAGAATCTTGCCGCTGCGTTTGCCGTTCGGCGTGAGCACCGTCTTGAGATGGCGCAGCAGCGTGGTCTTGCCGCTGCCGGAGCGCCCGCAGAGCACGAGAAATTCCCCCGCGCGGATGCGCAGCGAAACGCCGCCGAGCGAGAGCTTGCCCTTCGCCGCGGCGTGAGAAAAGGTCAGATTCTGGATATCGAAATGTTCCATTGAACGGTCTCCTTTATATGTAGAACGGTGGGGATCAGAAGAAATGCGGCGTAGGCGGCAAAGCCGAGCACCGGCAGTCCCCGGAGGGGAGCAATATAGAGGTCCGGCGTATACGCCGCTTCAGCGTCGCCGAAAGCAAGAACGAGCACCGGCAGCGCGATCTCCAGCGCAAGCAGCAGCCAGTCCGTGCCGGTCATCGCGTAGCGCTGGAAGCTCGTCCGCTTCGCGCAGCCGTAGCCGCGGCTGCGCATGGAGTCCGCCGTTACGATACCGCCCTCGAGCGCCCACGATGTCAGCGTACCGAGCACGGTCAGCCCCTCGGCGAGCTTTTCCTTTGTGCCGTCCTGTTCGGAAACGCCCCGCCCGATGGACGCTCTGGCCCCGGCGATCTGCCGGGCATTTCGCATCAGATTGGGGATCATGCGCAGCACCATCACGAGCAAAAGCGAGAGCGCCGGAATCAGATTGCCGAAAAGGCTCGTGAACTTGTCGCTTGTCAGCACGGCGTTATAGCAGCCGAACCAGAGCAGCATATTGACGAACACCGCCGCGAGCGCCGCGCCGTAATAGAGTGCTTCGAGCGTGTACGGGCGGTCAAAGTATGTAAAGAGCAGCGTTGCCCCGTATGTATTAAAGAGCGGATTGACCGCCGTGAACACGAGAAACAGGGGAACAAGACCCCCGATGAACCGCCAGCCCCGCCGCCCATGCAGCAGAAGATAATAAGCCGCGCCGCTGACGACCCCCGCGAGCAGATACGCCGGGTGCTGGTTGAGCATCCCGCCGAGAATGGCGCCGAGGAAGAACACAAAGTTCACCGCCGGATGGCGCTTGGAAAAGGCGGCTGCTCTCATTTCACCATGCCTGTCGCGCCGACGTCGTCGCCGAGCCCGGCGCAGGTGTAGCACCAGACGATTTCCTCGCCGCCCGTGAGCACATAGCTTGAGCAGCCGTAATTGGGGAACGAACCGTTGACCTTGTACATCCAGCCGGACTCCGGCCCGGCGTCGAACTCATAGAGATGACCGATGCCTTCAATATAATAGCTGTCGTAGAGCGGCGTCCAGCTGTATTCGAGCTGCAGCTCTGCCGCGGCGCAGACACGCTGCAATACGCCGAACACCGTGTCGCCCTCGGCGAAGGATACCGTCGTCTCCGGCAGCATCACGCCGTCGCGCGGGACATAGGGGAGTTTCTCCTCGCGCAGTGAATCAAGGCTTTGGAGCACGGTGTCGCACCGGATCGTGATGGTGCATGTGAGTTCCTGCCCCGGCTCGGTCAGTGCATTATCATTCAATTTTTGTATATGGTACTCCGTGCCGAGCGCGGCAGGGGCGGCATCCCTTTGGCTGAACGCCCAGAACCCGCCGCCGGCGGCGAGCATCGCAATGATGAGCACCATGATGAGATTGGCGATTTTTTTCTTCTGCATGGGGCAAAACCACCCTTTCTGCTATTTGGCCTTTCCATTTTCGTATCATAGCATAGCTTTTTCGGTTTTTCTATCCCTTTCTCCGGCATGTTGCGGCGAAGAAAGCACATGATTTTGCCAAAACCGCTCGAAATAATGGTAGACAATTCCTTTTACCTGTGGTATGTTTTAAAATGTCAAGATATAGTATATAAAAAACAAATACATCGCTATATCTTCGATTGCTCCTTTGAAACAAAAAGTCTGCTTTTTGTTTCAGTCACTCAACTGAATAGGTCTGCAAGGACACATAGCCGTCCGCTGTAAAGGCTCAGCAACGAGTCAGGCGCCGGTGAAAAAAGAAAAGGGGTGCGAATCCCCTTGCACGCACGGTACTGTATGCGTGAGTCCGTACCGAAGCGGCGAAAGCCGTCGGGACGAAAGTCCGCCATTTCGGAGCAAGGCTCCGGGAGAAGGTAGGATACGGGCGCGGAGAAGCGATTCTCCAGATCGTAAGCCAGAAGAATTACCATGTCTTGGACCGTCTGACAGCGGGCGAGCTCTCCGTGTGTACAGTAGTGAAGACGAATCCGCTGATTCTCTCTTCTCCTTTGGGAGAAGAGAGGTCGGCGTTTTTTGTTTTTTGTCAGCCAAAAAAACTGTACGGGGGAGAGATATCATGGCGCACTGCATGACAGGATATGAGCGCGCAAAGCGCAACCGAAACCACATCGCCCGGGAGCTTGCCAAACCGGCGCGGAAAGCCGCAGAGCAGCAATTCGCGCGCGACCATGCCGATGACACCGACGAGGAACTCTACGCGCTGCTCAAAGAGATGAAGCGAAAGCACGGAAAGCATCTCAAGCCGGTCAAAACGGTCGGCCTGCTGTATTTTGAAGCGCGGCTCGGCCTTTGGACAGACGTGATGGGCCGCATCAACCGTGAGCTTGCTGAAGAAAAGCAAAAGTTCTCTCCCACGCCGTAAAACGACCTCCTGCAAGGGATACGCGAGGAAAGGCGAACGGGAGAAAAAAGAATCCCTTAGGGCTCTGCCGGCAGCAAAGCCGCCGACGGAGAAAGCTGTTCATTTCATCCAGCTATTCCGGCCCCGTGCCGTTTTAGCCGGAGATCGTTTTTCGCGGTCTCCGTGCTCGCCCTTTCCCGTTCCGGTAAAGCCGCCGGGACAAAACAAAGCGCCTCCCTGCCTTCCTCCGCCCTTTACGGACGGAGGAAGGACGAGCGGCGCACGTTCCGAGAGAAATATTTTTTTAAGGAGGCAACAGACACACATGAGAAAGAAACTACTGTCCCTTCTGTTGGCCGTGCTGATGATTCTCGGGCTTTTGCCCGCCGCAGCGCTCGCCGCAGAGGGAGACGCCGCCCCTGCTGTTCAGGCAGCAGAAGATGTGACGGTACAGGCCGACGACGGCAGCAGTGCCGTTCCCACCGCCACGGTTGGCAAAACCGTTTACACGGCGGTGGATACCGGTCTGACGATGATATTAAGGATCAGTTTCGCGTCATGCAGGGTACTGTCGTAGGAGATCGGAATAATAATGGTTTGTTTTCATGTGATACACCTCTGCTTTTTTCGCCAACAGCAGAAGAAAATGTATCATTGATTCTCTTGTTAAAGGACTCATTTTGGGGCTAAAATCAAGGGCCAAATTTCTCTCCTTTTTCTCTCCAATTTCCCAAAATCTCGCTTTTTCTCTCCTAAATCTCTCCTTTTTCTCCTGATTGAAGCGTTTTTTCGCTCTCGTGGCCGTGAGTTCGATTTTCCTTGCCGCGCAAGGGGTTGAGGCAAATTTCTCTTGAAAAATGAAGGCGTTCCAGCCACTTTTAGGCTTCCAATATAGGGAGCCATTTTCCACCAAGATCCACCCAAGTCCATTTAACCGAAAAGTCTTGAAAACCGGGAGGTTGGCGTAGAAAACCGGCGCGGGGGTTCAAATCCCTCCATCTCCGCCAGTCAGAGCAAAGTTCGCTTTGCTCTGATTTTTTTATTTGCCGCAGCAGGAAATCACGTTTAAAGCCCCCTGCAAGCCGTTTGTCAAAACATCGCTAAAGCCCATTTTCGTCTCCTTACAGATTGCATTTTTGATGACTTGGAAAAACAAGAGTCTGTTGTTTCTTTCGGCAGATGAGAAGAAAATATGTCGAAAAATGACGAAAAGAGGCGATGAAGACCGATTTATCTGTTATTGGCTCTATCATCTTCTTAAATCTTTGGATTTGGGAGGATATACCAATGACCGCTGTACAGGACATTCTGCGATCTTTTGGCATTACAAGATGCTACAA
>ERZ857480.54001-NODE-83566-length-45124-cov-160.5579_pt1 | contig 45124 bp, 44 predicted proteins | sample MGYA00519767_ERZ857480 | MGnify/ENA primary metagenome ERZ857480 (study PRJEB31778, sample SAMEA3449210) | human gut metagenome | biome: human gut; feature: human-associated habitat; material: faeces | place: United Kingdom | collected 2010/2012 ...
AATCCCGTGCGCTGTGCGCACGCACAGCGTGTGAAAACACGCTGTGACGTCTCATACAAAACCTGACGCACCTTCGGTGCTATAAAAAGCTTTTCAAGCTTTTTAACAGGTTTTGGTATGATACAGACCGGGCGGGGCAGAAATGCCCCGCCCCGGGCCCTGCCGGGCAGGGCTTTTGGTGTCCTGGCACGCTACATTTTGTATAATTCTGCAAGAAAATGACGGATTGTATTGGAAAATGACCCCTCCCGCCTGCCGGGCAATCCTTCGGTGCCCCGCTGTAGGGGCGGACGACTCTGTCCGCCCGGGCTTGGCGGGTCAACGCGGGCCGCCGAGGACGTCGGCCCCTACGAAACACCTGTCGATGGAATGCCCGTCGGCGATGGCCCCCCGCTTACATATTCAACGGAGGTGATGCCTGTGAAGCGCGGGCGGCTGGGGGTGTCCGGGGCCTTGGCCGGGGCCGTCAACGGGGTGTTCGGCGGCGGCGGGGGCATGGTGCTGGCTCCGCTGCTGGGAAGCTGGTGCCGGGTGGAGGAAAAACGGGCCCTGGCCAACTGCGTGGCCACCATCCTCCCCTGCTGTGTGCTGTCCGGCGGGGTGTACCTGCTGCGGACGGGGCTGGACTGGAGCATGGCCCTGCCGTACCTGCTGGGGGGCCTGGCCGGGGGCTTCCTGGGGGGCAAGCTGTTCACAAAGGTCCCCGCCGTGTGGCTGCGCCGCCTGTTTGCGGCGTTCCTGATCTATGGCGGGGTGCGGTATCTGCTGTGAAGGAGTTTGTATTGCCCCTGCTGGCCGGGGTGGGCTGCGGGGTGCTGTCGGCCTGGGGTATAGGCGGCGGGACCCTTCTGCTGCTGGTGATGACCCTGGTATTCGGGGTGGATCAGACGGCGGCCCAGGGGATCAACCTGCTGTATTTCCTGCCCACTGCCGCCATGGGCCTGATCTGGCACCGGCAGAACGGCCTGCTGGACAAGGCCCTGCTGCGGCGCACGGTCCCCTGGGCGCTGGTGACGGCCGCCGCTGCCTCCTGGGCGGCCACGGCCCTGGACGTGACCCTGCTGCGGCGCCCCTTTGGGATTTTTCTCCTGATTGCCGCCGCGGTAACGCTGCGGCGCAAATAGGCCCCGCCCCTTTCCGCGAGATTTCGCGGAGCCGTCCCTGTATAATGGACGGCGGAAAGGAGGCGGAGCCATGACGGTGGTGTATCTGGACCGGGTGGTGCTGCTGAACCTGGCGGTGGACTATCTGCTGTTGCTGGCCACGGCCCGGCTGGCGGGCCTGCCCCTGCGGCGGGGACGGCTGGCCCTGGCGGCGGCGCTGGGCGCGCTGTACGCAGCGGCGGTATTTCTGCCCGGGTGCCGGGGGCTGGCGCATCCCCTGTGCCGTCTGGCGGCGGGAACGGCCATGTGCCGCCTGGCCTGGCGGCGGGAAAGACGTCCCTGGCGGCTGACGGCGCTGTTTTTCCTGCTGTCCGGCGCTCTGGCGGGACTGCTTCTGGCCATGGGCCTGGCGGCGGGATCGCCGGAGGCCCTGCTCTGCCGGGTATACCACGCCGACATCAGCTGGCCGGTGCTGCTGGGCTCCGCCATAGGCTTTGGGCTGCTGCTGCACCTGGTGTTCCGCCAGGGGGCGCGGCATGAAGGAGGAGAATTGATGGATGTGACCGTTTCCTTACAGGGCCGGCGGCAGCGGCTGCGGGCCCTGCACGACACCGGGAATACCCTCCGGGACCCTGTCAGCGGCCAGCCGGTGCTGGTGCTGGAGCAGGACGCCCTCCGGGAGCTGTGGCCGCCGGAGGCGGCGCGGATCGTGGAAATGCGCCTGCCGCCGGAGGAGAAGATGGCCCGGCTCCACCGGCTGGACGGCACTTGCCGGTGGAGCCTGCTGCCCTTCTGCGCCGTGGGCACGGAGGCGGGCCTGCTGCTGGCCGTCCGCAGCGACTATGTGAAGGTGGGGAGCATTACATATCCCCGGATCCTGCTGGCCCTGACGCCGGGGGCCGTCAGCGACGGCGGAGGGTATCAGGCCCTGTGGGGCGGAAGAAAGGAGCGGCGACATGGGGAATCTGCTGCGGCGGCTTCTGCGGTGGCTCAGCGGCCGGCCGGATAAGGTCATGTACATCGGCGGCAGCGACACGCTGCCGCCGCCGCTGCCCCGGCAGGAGGAGGCGGAGTGGATCAGCCGGCTGGAGCAGGGGGAGCTGCTGGCCCGGCAGACGCTGATCGAGCGGAACCTGCGGCTGGTGGTGTATATCGCCCGGCGGTTTGAAAACACCGGCATCAACATCGAGGACCTGATCTCCATCGGCACCATCGGCCTCATAAAGGCCATCAACACCTTCCGGGCGGACAAGAACATCAAGCTGGCCACCTACGCCTCCCGGTGCATCGAAAACGAGATTCTCATGTACCTGCGGAAAAACGCCGGCCAGCGGACGGAGGTGAGCTTCGACGAGCCGCTGAACACCGACTGGGACGGCAAGGAGCTTCTGCTGTCCGACGTGCTGGGCACCGAGGGGGACGTGGTCATGCGGCCCATCGAGGCCGACGTGGACCGGAAGCTGCTGTCGGACGCGGTGGCCCGGCTGTCCCCCCGGGAAAAGGACATCATCTCCCTGCGCTTCGGCCTGGGGGGGCGGAAGGAGCTGACCCAGAAGGAGGTGGCCGACCGCATGGGCATCTCCCAGTCGTATATCTCCCGGCTGGAAAAGCGCATCATCTCCCGCCTGCGGCGGGACATCCAGAAAATGAGCTGAGATAAGCCCCCGCCGGGGGCTTATCTCAGCTCATGGAAAATCGGGGGCGGATTTTTGCCGGAAATGGTTGCAAATGGCGGGGAAATGTGATAAAATTGCGTGGTTCCAATGGAATACGGAGATGTACCCAAGTGGTTGAAGGGTCCGGATTCGAAATCCGGTAGGCGGGTTCTGCCCGTGCAAGAGTTCGAATCTCTTCATCTCCGCCATAAGTCCACCGTAATTCGGATAGAATTACGGTGGACTTTTTCTATTGATTAGGCGCCGGTTATCTGCTAAGATGAAAATATGCCTATGCGAGAATTATCAGAGCACCTGTCTAAGCATCTGAGGGTGTATTCTATTAAAGTTAGGGTTATTTGCCATAAGCCCACCGTACTGCAAAGTAGGCTTTGCAGTCATAGATTCAGGAGAAAACCATGTTATCCATGAGACCGGACCCGGAGATTCGGGTGCAGAAAACCACCATTCCCGCAGGCCGACGGCGGATTCCGGCGCGGTGAACGTCGCCTTTCAGATGCCCCTCTACCCCATGCTGGACGACCGGGACACGGGGACCTCCCGGGATAACCACAGCAAGATGTGGAACACCCGGCGCAACCGGTTTGGCTGGCGCTGTTATCTGCGGGGGCAGAAGCGGGACGGCCTGTCGCCCTACGCCGCTCCCGCCCGACTGACGGACTTTTCCGGCCTTCCGCCTGCCTATACCTTCGTGGGGGATGGGGAGCCGTTCTATGCCGAGACTGTGCGGTATATCGAGAACCTGAAGAAATGCGGGATTCCCGCCAGCGTGGACGTGTACCACTCCGATATGCACGCCTTTGACATGATGCAGCCGGACACGCCCCTGAGCCGGGAAGCCACCCGGCGGTTTAACGAGCAGTTCGCCTATGCCCAGACGCATTATTTTGCGCCGCAGGGGGAAAGCGAAAGGTGAAGAATCACTGAAAAATTGCAATTTGAAAGGAGAATTCTTGAATGAAAGAACACGTCATGAATTTAACTCCTGCACCGATGCAGGAAATAAGAACCGGAAATAAAACAATAGAATTACGTCTGAATGATGAAAAAAGAAAACAAATTTCTGTCGGAGATACTATAAAGTTTATAAATACGGAGGATTCAAATGATACCCTGCGTGTGAAAGTTGTAGATTTATTTTTGTTTTCTTCATTTGCCGAGTTATATGATAATTTGCCATTATTGAACTGCGGTTATAATGAGGATAACATAAATGCCGCCTCGCCTGAAGATATGGAAATGTATTATTCCAGAGAAAAGCAAAATAAATATGGTGTAGTCGGAATCGAGATATCACTTTTGTAACTTCCAACTTATCGGAGCAGAAGACATGAATATTCGAGAAATCCACGAAAATAAAAAGCAATTCCTCCCGCTTCTGCTGTTGGCGGATGAGCAGGAGAACATGATCGACCGCTATCTGGAGCGGGGCACCATGTATGTGCTGGAGGACGGCGGCGTGAAAGCGGAATGCGTCGTCACCGACGAGGGCGGCGGGATTCTGGAGCTCAAGAACCTCGCCGTGGAGCCGGAGGCCCAGGGAAAGGGCTACGGCAAGGCGCTGATTGACTTTCTTGTGCGTCAATATGCTGGTTGCTATGCCCTTTTACAGGTGGGCACCGGCGACAGTCCGCTGACCGTGCCGTTTTATGAGAAGTGCGGCTTTGTCCGCTGGCACCGCATTCCCAATTTCTTCACCGACCACTATGACCACCCCATCTACGAGGCCGGAGTGCAGCTGGTGGACATGGTGTATTTGCAACGGAAGCTGTGCCACCCAGCCTGCACCACCGGCAGCGGGTTTTGATATTTCCCATTTCTTCTCCGTCAAACTGGAAGTTGTTTATTAAACCTTTTTAACCTTAACCAACAACATCATAGGTCTACGCATTTCATTACACATTCCCGGCATACCCATCATATCTGCCGGAGGCATTGCTTCCTCAATAGCCTCAATTTGAAAACCACATTTTATAAGTGGATTCAATATCTGCGTTAATGTGTGGTGCTGTTTAATTACTCGATGACCAAGAAAATTGGTTTCTCTTTCGCCTGTGTAATAGTAATTGTCGATTGGCCAATATTTAGGTTTCCCATTTTCATCATAAATCCAATCCTCATTAACACCTGCGGTGAAAGTCGGATGTTCAATATTGAATAGGAAATACCCACCTACTTTTAATGTGCAATACACCTTTTGATAAACATTAGCTAAATTTTCGATATAGTGCAGTACCAGGTTAGAAACAACTAGGTCATAAGTATTTTCAGGATAAATGTATTCTTCAACACCGCAAACTTTATACGTGATTTTGTCATCAGAGTTATCAGCTACTGCTTTTGCAATCATTTTTTGACTACTATCAATACCAAGAATTTCAGTAGCTCCCATTTGTGCGGCATATTTGCAATGCCAACCGTAACCACATCCTAAATCCAAAACTTTTTTTCCCTGTAATTTAGGAAATAACGGTTGCAACTGATGCCACTCTCCAGCAGCTTTCAGACCATCTTTGCTTCTTCCCATTTCCGCATATGCGGCAAAAAATTCACTATTATCGTAAATATTTCTCATTGACAATTACCTCCACAACTCCCGATTTGTTTAGTAAATTCTTTTCCCAAACGCATACGCTCCCTGCAAACGCTCCGTCCTATCAAAGCGGCATCGGCGTTCGGGCGATCAGAATAACCGCCAGAATCGCGCCCACAAATGCCGCGGCCCCTATGATTGCCAACACCCTTATGCTGAGTTTCTTCTTCGCTGCCTTGCCAATCAGCGCGGCGCAAGCCATACAGACAGCCGCAGCCACAAGTGCAATGCCCAGCGTTTCCCATAGCCAAGAAAGTTCATGTAGGATTTTCATGCGATCATCTCCTGTTCGTTAAACTTGAATTTGAATACTACGATTTTATGAGCGATTATCGCTCACCGTGGGTTTTCAATAAAATCCTCCAAAAGCCTTGAAAACAAAGGGTTTTTCGCAGCGTGTTCGCCTTATCCCTTTATTCGGTTTCACACAAGTTTACCCTTGCCCTGGCCACTCATAAGGGCAAAAGCAAGGGCAAGAAAATCTCGCAACAGGATATGGCAACGTGTGGCAATCGGGGAACTGTGACGTATGTGCGAATATATTATAGCGGAGGATTTTATTATGGACAAGTACATTTTTGACAAGAACAACGGCCTTTGGTATGAACTGATTGGCGACTACTATCTTCCCTGTCTGACCGTACCCGCTGAAGAAGGACAGCCTGTTGGCGTATGGGGTCAGCGGCACAAGCGGTATCTCAAAGAATACCGCCCAGCCTTTTATAATGCTTTGCTGTTAAGCGGCAAACTGAATGGCTACCTTGCCGATATTGACCGGCAGGCACAGGAGCAAATGGTCACCGTCATTCGGCAAATGTCGAAGGCCCAAGGAATTACTGAAGTGTTGAAAGCTACCAACCAAGCGGAGTGGGTAGGAATGATGAATAATATCTGTTTTGCGGCAGTAGAAATGATTCATGATGAAATCATATACGCATAAGTACGAAAGCGGCTGGGGATATACCCTGCCGCTTTCATGCTCGTCAAAACAGTTATCTGCCAGTGAAGATGCAGCCCTCTATATCAGTAATTGAAAATAAGACAAGGCAGACTAAAAGGAGAGGGAACAATACTTTGCAACTTTCAACCCCATTTTGTTGCATTTCACGCCAGGCAAAAGGATGTTTTGCAAAGAAAATCAAGCAATGCGAAATTAAAATATACCCTCTTGACAAACGAACTATAATTCTATATACTCAGTTCTGTCAATTGAATAAAATCTTCAGGGCAGGGTGTAAGTCCCTACCGGCGGTACAGCCCGCGAGCCGAAAGGCATGATTCGGTGAAACTCCGAAGCCGACAGTATAGTCTGGATGAAAGAAGATTTGCAGTACACAGGGATGAAGTTTATCACCCTGTGCGTGTAAGTTGCTCTGGATTGTTTTCAATCCAGAGTTTTATTTTATGCCGGCGCTATGTCTGTGTCTATCTGCGTCGCCCTGAACGATTTGTTCAGGGCGATTTTTGCTTTTGAGGTGATGGTATGAGTGACGAGGATTATATGTCTTTGGCTTTGCATTTTGCAAAGAAGGGAGTTGGCTGGACGGCCCCGAATCCAATGGTGGGCGCAGTTATCGTGAAAGAGGGCCGGGTGATCGGGCGGGGCTGGCATGAAAAATGTGGACAGCCACACGCCGAGAGGAACGCCCTTGCCTCTTGTACCGAGCCCTCGGAGGGAGCGACTATGTATGTCACACTGGAACCCTGCTGCCACTACGGGCATCAGCCACCATGCACGGAGGCCATCTTAAACGTCGGCATCAAGCGGGTGGTGGTAGGTTCCGGCGATCCAAATCCCCTTGTCAGCGGGAGAGGTATTCAAATACTCCGAGAACACGGAATAGAGGTGACGGAACATATCCTGGAGGACGAATGTACCCGGCTGAATGAGGTGTTCTTCCACTACATCCAGACAAAGCGCCCCTTTGTGGTGATGAAATACGCCATGACGCTGGACGGAAAAATCGCAACCTATACAGGGGCCTCCAAATGGGTCACGGGAGAGCAGGCAAGAAATCATGTGCAGGAGCAGCGCCACCGCTACACCGGCATCATGGTGGGAGTTGGAACGGTACTGGCCGACGATCCCTTGTTGACCTGCCGGAAAGCCGGGTGCAAAAACCCCATTCGCATTATCTGTGATACCGATTTACGCACTCCTCTAACCGCCCAAGTAGTCACTACGGCAAAACAGGCTCCTACTATCCTCGTTACCTGCTGCGCTGACCGTGAAAAATGGACGGGCTACGAAGAAGCCGGCTGCCGTATTCTGCCGGCGGAACGGAAGAATGGCCGCATTGATTTGGAGCGGTTGATGGAACGGCTGGGGCAGGAGGGCCTTGACAGCATTTTGTTGGAGGGCGGCGGCACGCTGAACTGGGCCGCGCTGGAAAGCGGCATCGTTCAGAAAGTGCAGGCATATATCGCGCCCAAGCTGTTCGGAGGGCAGACGGCAAAAACGCCGGTAGAGGGCGCTGGTGTACCGTTGCCCGACTGTGCGTTCCAGTTGAAAAACATGGTTATCACGCAGTTGGGGGAGGACATTCTGCTGGAAAGTGAGGTGGCAAGTCATGTTCACCGGGATTGTTGAAGAAATTGGAACGGTGACACAAATCCGGCACGGCCCGCACTCCGCAATCCTCACCATAGCGGCTGAAACCGTTTTGGAAACTACGAAAATCGGAGACAGCATCGCCGTCAACGGTATCTGTCTCACCGTTACCGCTTTATCGGACACCTCTTTTTCGGCGGATGTCATGCACGAAACGCTGAACCGCTCTGCTCTGTCCCGGCTGGGTACGGGAAGTCATGTGAATTTGGAGCGGGCCATGCCCGCGGACGGGCGTTTTGGCGGACATATCGTGGCCGGTCATGTGGATGGCGTTGGAACGGTGGCAAATGTGCGGCGGGACGATACGGCAGTCTGGTTCACCGTGCGGGCGGCGCCGGATATTCTGCGCTATATCGTGGAGAAAGGCTCTGTGGCGATAGACGGGATTAGCTTGACCGTGGCGGCAGTCACACAGACGGATTTTTCCATTTCCGCCATTCCCCACACCGTGGCGAATACGGTTTTGCGGGAACGGAAAAGGGGCGACCCGGTCAACCTGGAAACAGATGTGATTGGGAAGTATGTAGAAAAGCTGCTGTTCCCCACCATGGGCAGGCGGCAGGATACCACAATCACCAAAGAATTTTTATCTCAACACGGATTTTAGGAGGGCAGGCAATGATACAGTTCAGCACTATTGACGAAGCTCTTTGCGACCTTCGAGCGGGCAAAATCATTCTGGTTACGGATGACCCCACACGGGAAAATGAGGGGGACTTCATCTGTGCGGCGGAATTTGCCACAACGGAAAACATCAATTTCATGGCGACCTATGGCAAAGGGCTGATTTGTATGCCCATGTCGCAGGCTTATGTGGAAAAGCTGAAAATCCCGCAGATGGTACAGCAAAATACGGATAATCACGAAACGGCTTTTACCGTGTCCATTGACCATGTGACCACCTCTACCGGCATTTCCGCCGCTGAACGCTCTGTGACGGCCCTGGCCTGCGTGTCAGAGGACAGCAGGCCGGAGGATTTTCGACGACCTGGGCATATGTTCCCCTTGCTGGCAAAGCGAAACGGCGTGCTGGAGCGTGACGGACATACCGAAGCAACGGTAGACCTGTGCCGTTTGGCCGGTCTGAAAGAATGTGGCCTTTGCTGCGAGATCATGCGCGAGGACGGGACAATGATGCGTACCCCGGAGCTTTCGGAACTGGCAAAACGATGGGGAATCAAGTTTATCACCATCCGGGATTTGCAGGCTTACCGCAAATGCCACGAAAGGCTGGTTGACCAGGTAGCGGAGGTCAACTTGCCCACAAAATACGGGGAATTTACCGCTTATGGTTTTGTAAACAGATTAAACGGTGAGCATCATGTGGCACTGGTAAAGGGTCAGATTGGTGACGGCGAAAATGTGTTGTGCCGTGTCCATTCAGAATGTCTGACCGGGGACACGTTTGGTTCCCTCCGCTGTGACTGCGGTGAACAGCTTGCCGCCGCTCTTACCCAGATTGAGAAAGAGGGGCGAGGAATTTTACTCTATATGCGGCAGGAGGGGCGGGGCATTGGCCTGATGAACAAACTGCGGGCGTATGAGCTTCAGGAGCGCGGATTGGATACATTGGAGGCCAATCTGAAACTGGGCTTTGCCGGGGACGAGCGGGAGTATTATATTGGCGCACAGATTTTGAGGGAGTTAGGCGTAAAGAGTATGCGGCTGCTGACGAATAACCCGGATAAGCTCTATCAGCTTTCGGAGTTTGGTTTGAAAATTACACAGCGTGTTCCCATTCAGATGAAGCCTACCCCCTACGACCTGTTCTATCTGAAAACAAAACAGACGCGCATGGGACACATCTTAACCTATGAAAGAGAGGAAGATCGCCGTGAAAACATTTGAGGGAAAACTGGTAGCAAAAGAGGTCAAGGTTGGCATCGTGGCCGCACGGTTCAATGAGTTTATTACATCTAAGCTGTTAGATGGAGCATTAGACGGCCTAAAGCGGCATGATGTGTGTGAGGAAGATATTCATGTCGCGTGGGTTCCCGGCGCGTTTGAAATTCCGCTGATTGCATCCAAGATGGCAAAAAGCGGAAAGTATGACGCTGTGATCTGCCTGGGGGCAGTAATCCGAGGCTCTACCAGCCATTACGATTATGTTTGCAATGAAGTGTCCAAGGGGATTGCCGCCGTTTCCCTGGAAAGCGGTGTCCCGGTGATGTTTGGCGTTCTCACTACGGAGAACATTGAACAGGCGATTGAGCGGGCCGGGACAAAGGCTGGGAATAAGGGCTATGATTGCGCTGTTGGTGCGATTGAGATGGTAAACCTGATTCGCCAACTCTAAGTAAAAGGGCCTTGCAGTTTTATGATGCCAACCGTTTATGTACGCACCGCATGGCCTTCTGGCTGTGCGGTGCTTTTTGCCGTCAGTCCTTTGTGTAGGCGTCCACGATACGTACTTCCAACTCCCGGTTCCGCTCCATCGCCCTGCGGAGTTCCGGCACTTCCAGCAGGCCCTTGGCGTTGGCAATGATGAGGATACGATTGAGGCTGGCCCCCACCCTGCGGACTTCGTAGATCAGCTTCGGCACGTCAACGGAGGGGGCCTCCCGGATGGCAGCGCCGCTGATACACTGCCGGATAAACCGCTCACGGGAACCCCGTACCCTGCTGACCTTTTCGTTGAGGTCGGCCAGTTCCTCATCAGACAGACGGATGATGATTTGGTTGGTTCTGCTTCGCATAGATTCTCCTTCCTCCGGGGTCATAGGGGTGGAACCCCTGTCAAGCGGTATTGTGATATCACAATACGTTGCTTGCTGGTAAAATAACAACACGGGTAATTGATGTGATGCCATAGATCAACTGATATAATTGAGATTAGCCATAGGTGACAAATGAACGGGTTGCTTGGTGGGTATTCGAGAGAAATTACCCGTGTTTTAGACTGTTCTGCCATCTGCTGGATTGTTCAATGTGTCAGTTGGTTGGGTTTGGCTCGTGTCAATTACCCGTTTCACATGCCAGCAAATTGCTGTCCGGCTATGGGTGGCAGTCACCAAATCAAGGGGGGATACCATGGCTCATACAACAATCATCGGTATTGATGTCAGCAAAAACTTTGCTGACGCATGTGCGATTTCTGCACAGGGCGAGGTTATGCTGGAGACCAAAATTTTTTATGATACCGTAGGCTTACAGCACTTTTTGAAGCAGCTTGACCAGCTTGCTGGTGAGCAGCGTCACTGCGCTGTTGCCGTAATGGAGTCAACAGCACACTATCACAGAATCCTGGAAACGTACCTACGCCGCTCAGGTATTGATGTTGTGGTCATTAATCCGCTCCAGTCTGGGAGCATGAAAAACTTGGAGATCAGAAAAATCAAGAATGACCGCACTGATGCCAAACGGATCGCCCAACTCTATCTGTTCAAGATGCTTCGAGGTAATGCCGTAGATTCCATCCTTGTCGGAGCCTTGAAAGACCTCACCCGCCAACGGTCGGATATTATCTCTGAGCGGGTAAAATTCTCCAATAAGCTGACTGCGCTGCTGGATCAGGGTTTTCCTGGGTTCCGCAAGGTCTTTTCCAGCTTGCGTACAAAGTCTGCCTTGGCTGTTCTTGCCCGCTTCCCTGGGCCGGAGGAGATATGCGGCGCAAACCGCATTGATATTGCAAAAACCATTGCATTTGCGGCTGGAAGAAATACAGAATCCGCCTATGCAGTGAAGAAAGCGAACCATTTGCTTGATATAGCAGAACAAGCCATGCAGCTTCAAGTCGAGCGCGGCTCTTTCAAAACGCTTATTACTCTGTTTGCTGAGATGCTGATACAGATACAGCGTGCAGCAGATCAGATAGAGCGCCAGATTTTTGAAACAGCACAATGCGACCGAACCTTTTGGAGCCAGGTGGAGTTGCTCACAAGCATCCCCGGAATCGGCCAATATGCTGCCGTTGTCATTTTGGCTGAGATTGGTGATTTTTCTCGTTTCAAGAAGGCGAAGCAGTTGGTCGCCTTTGCCGGTATAGACCCCGCCGTGAAGCAATCTGGCACGAGCGCATACAAGCACAACAAAATCAGCAAGCGCGGTTCCCCTTACCTGAGAAAGATACTGGATACCTGCACACACGTTGCGGCCCATAAGGGCAGAAATCAACAACCGGCCAACCCAATTTTAGCTGCATATTATGAAGAAAAACGCTCTGTAAAACCCGCTAACGTGGCTCAGTGTGCCTGTATCCATAAAATGCTGGGATATATTTTCTCTGTCCTCCGAAACCAGAAACCATTTGAGCTGCGTTCACCCGAGGAACATCTGGCTTTGATGCGTTCCAAAACTGCTGATATCGCCGCATAAATCATCGTGTTCATAAACGGTGAGGGGCGACGAAGTCCTCTATCTATGAGGGCTTGCTTTGCTATGCCCGCATGGAAAAATCTTTCTCATCTTTTCTTTTCTTGACAAATTCGTAGTTGGTCTAAGACTGTACCACTTCCCCCATGGCGTATTTTGCGGGTGCGTCCCCGCCGCCCCGGTTGCTCTTTTCAGCCGGTAAAAAACCGTCACTCGACCCTGCGGACATCGCCCTCCCGGAGCAGATTCCGCCCCTGATTGACGGCCATGAACCGTTCCAGCGTGTCCCGACGGATGATGGCTTTCCGGCCTACTTTCAGCACCGGCAGCTTGCCCCAGTCCACCAGCTTCCGCATGGTGTTCCGCCCAATGCCCGTACACTCGGCGGCTTCCTCAATGGTCAGCCCCATTTTAACTGCGCTCATTCTGCACGCCCCTTTCTATTGCGCTTGTTTTGCAACCGCAACACCGATATTATACTTAAAGCGCCGTCATCTGTCAACTCGTTTTAAGGCGTATTAAAAAATATTTTTGAAAATATACGTAAAATTGGGTTGCAAATCAAACCCAGTTGTGCTATACTCATACTCGATAGGAGGTGAACTTCTTGGACAACGCAGAAATGCTCACTCCAAAAGAAGTGGGAAAACGTATCAAAGAGCGCCGGAACGAGATCGGTATCTCTATGCCGGAGCTTGGACGGCGGGTAGGGGTCAACAAGTCCACCATCCAGCGGTATGAAACAGATGGGGTCAATCCCAGCCGCAGCATGATCATCAACGGCTTGGCGGACGCCCTGCAAACCACCTCGGAATGGCTCGTAGGGCTGTCCGAGGAAAAGGAAATCACGGCGGCGGACGATGATAGCCGCACCATCTGCGAGGGCGAGGTCTTAGACCACCTCAACAGCTTCCTTGACGCTGTGACCAAAACGGTACAGCCAGAAGTCCAGCAGCGGTTTCTGACCTCTACGCTGTGCCTGCTGATCGACCTGTTCTCCATTACTGCCCAGCACTATGGCAGGACGCTGAACGAGATCGACCGGCTGGCCGGGGATGAAGCCCTCAAAAAATCCATCCAGCAGTACACCATCCACGTTGACGACATCATCGTGCCGGTCTATTGCCGGGAGATGGAAGCTCCTATTGAGGATATGAAGCGGTTCCTGGACGGGCTGCTACATATCTTCGACAAAGGGCGTACCAGGGTAGATACAGTTTATCTGTATAACATCCTGCATGACGCCCAAGTGCGGCTGAACGCCGCCAACGATTCCGTGGCACCTTGACAACATAATATGCCGGGAAAACCCGGCAGAAATGATGCAACGCACATCATACGTCACAGGCCCGATTGCCACGGATAGAAAGGAGCATTTCATCAATGGCAAAAGGTTCTGTACGCAAAAAGGGCAAAAAGTGGTACTACCGCTTCTATGTGGAGGACGAGAGCGGGCGGCAGGTACAGCGGGAGTTCGCCGGGACAGAGAGCAAATCCGAGACGGAGACCCTGCTCCGCAAGGCGATGGAGGATTACGAGGCGAAGAAGTTCGTGGCGAAGTCTGAAAACGCCACCGTGGGGCAGTTATTGGATATGTGGGTAGAAGAAGAACTGAAGCCCGGAAACCTCAGCAACGGCACCGTGATGGCCTACCAAGGGACGGTCAACCGCATCAAGCAGCACCCTATTGGAAACCGCAGGCTGAAAAGTGTCACCCCTGACCACCTGCAAGCTTACATCGACCTGCTCAGCTTCGGCGGGACAAACCCGGACGGCACAGCGGCAAAAGCGCTCAGCAAAGGGTACTTACGGCAGTATTCGGCAGTCCTGCAAGGGGCGTTCCGCTTTGCGGTGTTCCCCAAGCGGCTCATCAGCTTCAACCCCATGCAATATGTAGTATGGCGGGGGAAGAAAGAGGAATACGAGCTGTTCTCCCAGGAGAACGGGGATGCCCCGGCGGTGCCCACCCTCACCCATGAACAGTTCCGGGCGTTGGAGGACTTTCTGAAAAAGAAAGACAATCCGGCCCTGTTGCCCATTCAGATTGCCTACTACACCGGGCTTCGGATTGGGGAGGTCTGCGCCCTCACCTGGCAGGACATCAACCTGGACGAGCAGTATCTCACAGTGCGGCGGAGCATCCGCTACAACGGGGCGAGGCACAAGACGGAGATCGGGGCCACCAAGCGGAAGAAAGTCCGTACCGTGGATTTCTGCGACACGCTGGCGGCAATCCTTCGGAGGGCCAAAAAGGAGCAGATTGGGAACCGCCTGCGCTATGGGGAGCTTTACAGCCTGAACTACTGCACCGAGGTCAGGGAGAAAGACCGGGCCTATTACGAGGTCTACACCCTGCCCAGGACGGTGGAAGTGCCGGAGGGGTATAGGGAGCTGTTCTTTGTCTGTCTACGCCCTGACGGGGCCATTGAGACGCCGGGGACGGTAAGCATCATGTGCCGTCAGGCGAAGAAGAAAGTGCCGGGGCTGGAGGATTTCCATTTCCATATGCTCAGGCACACCTTCACGAGCAATCTACTGTCCAACGGGGCGGCTCCCAAGGACGTGCAGGAGCTGCTGGGTCACGCCGATGTCAGTACCACGATGAACATTTATGCCCACGCCACGAGGGAAGCCAAGCGTACCTCCGCACGTCTGCTGGATAAGGTGGTCTGCGGGGAGTAAAAAGTTTCCCTTGTTCCAGCCCGTGAGGGCAAAAACAAGGGAAAGTACATAAGGCTTGAACATTTAATCTGTGGGAAGCCTTGACATATTAGGGTTTCAAGGGGATTTAACAAATAAACTTGAATTTATGTCAATGCGAACTCAATCTCATCAAGTCTATTTGTTATTGCGTTCTTTCTCCCTGTCTCCTTAAAGCCTATTCGACGATAGAGTCTCTCAGCATTTATATTATTCTCAAGAATCCACAGCGTAGGGGTATCCGTACATTGGCCTACTGCGTATAGTAGCAATTTCGTTCCATAACCCATGTTTTGCATATCTGGAAGAATATAAAGATCCTCTATTAAACCCTTTGTTACAGAAACAACCCCTATTGGTTTTTCTTCTACAAGCATATAGAGCTTTGATCCGTTGTTCATCTTGTTTCTCAAATACTCCCGTTGCCGATCTGGCGTGTGTGTTTCTATGAAATCAGGAGTACAAAACGCACGATGCGATTCCTTCCAGGATATTGAATGGATGGTTGCGGCTTGAAGAAGATTTGTTTCATCTACAGGTACTATCATACTTACCTCCTCAACTTCCGATTTGTCTATCTCTTTTTGATCGGGTGCCGGATGACGGTCTTCCACTTTTCAGGTGCGACCTTTCTGGCATCCGACAGGTAGATTTCGTGATGCAGTCTGGTTTCACTCAGGTCATTCTCGTAGCCGTGTTCCGCCAGATAGGCGTCCATCAGCGCAACCGATGCAGGCTCCTGGTCAAAAGGCCCCAGGTGCATCATCTGCACGCAAAGTCCCTCCTCGATGGTCAGAAACTCCGCCGCTGAGCAGTCCAGCTTTTTCTTCTTCGCCGCCGTTTCCACAGCCCACACAAAGTCCTTCCGGGTCACAAAATCCGGCAGGCGGATCACGGAGATCCAGTGAAATGCAGATTTGTCGGCATAATCAATGCCATCTTTCCCGTTCTGCCACCAGAAGCCCTCCAATGGCGGAACAACATATTCAAAGAAGCCCTCCATTTTGTAATCGGTCTTGCAGCTCATTTTCAGTGTGTACGCAACCGCATACAGCACGCCGATGGCCTGCTGGTAGGCGCCGTCCGCCTCGTTGGGGTCGCCGCTTCCTCTGACAGCGATATAGTTTGCCTTCGGTACGGTTATAATTTCCGGCCGGTTCTTCGGCATATAGAATTCTTTGTATTCTTTCTTGAAATCAAAAGCCATGGTTTTCTCTCCGTATTATGTTTTTGAGGGATGCGCCGTGATGGCCGCCTTGATGACGCCGTCCAGACGGTTTTCAAAGATGCAGTAGGCCTCCTGAATCTCGCTCAGCGGGAAGGGGTGGGTAATAAGCGGCGTGGTGTCCAGCAGGGCGGCATTGACTGCAAGGAAAAATAAATGCTCACAGCCCTGCAAAATACATTTTACCACGCCCCCTGAAAAATCGCAACGGAGTAAAAAACACGGTGCCGCCCGGTAAAGGGTGACACCGAAATTTTTTTGGAAAAAGGTGTTGACGCTGACGTAATGCAATTGATGCACACCGCGCCCATCGGGGGACTACGGCGAGTTCAGCTTCTTCCCGGTGTTCAGCGGAAAGTGAGAATGAGGAGCGCTGACGCATGGAATACACGAAATTAGGCAAGACCGATATGGAAATTTCCAAGGTCTGCGTGGGCTGCATGAGCTTTGGCAAGGCCCTGAAAAGAATGTCAGCCGGGGTAAGGCCGTGATCGCCTCCAAGGTTTATTTCAACCCCGGCAGACTGTCCCGGGAAGCCATTCACCGGGAGATCGGCGGCCATAAAGAATAATAAATATTAAATCGAAAACATTTTTTTTCGTTGACAATTCTGCATAAATATAGTAACATAACTGTACAGAGAACCACAGCTGCAACAGACGGAAATTCGCTGGAAAGGTGAGGGAATCCATCATGAAAAGCATCATCTGGAAAATCGAACTGGCCGCCGCAGTGCTCCTGGCGGTCTCGGCCCTGGTGTGGGGCCTGCGCCCCGGCGTGTGGAACTACGGCGGCTTTTACCGCATGGCCGCCGGGGAACAGAGCAGGACCTATACCCGCCCGGGCTGCTCCACGGTGGAGGTGACGGAGGACAACCGCCTGCGCATTCAGTCCCCCGCGGGGCAGACGGCGGAGTTTACCCTGTCCCTGGCGGAAAACGGCTCCTATCGGGCGGCGGAAATGGCCATGGACGGTGTGGTCCGCAACGTCACCTACAACACCGCCACCGGAACGTTCATGACAGCGGGTGACAGCTGGTCCATCAGCACCCTGGTGCAGGAGAAGGCCGGGTTCAGCCCGGGCCTGACCGATAACGCGCTGTACAGCATGGCCCTGGGCAATCACCAGACCCGCATTGCCGGGCGGTCCGGGGAATTTCTCACGGCGGGGCTGTTCCTACTGCTGGGCCTGGTGCTCCCCCTGCTGCTGAAGCCCGCCATCGCCCTGGACAAATTCCTGCTGGGCTTTTTCTATGACAACACGGAAAAGCTCCAGGCCACGGACCTGGCCCGGGGCATCATGCTCCTGCTGGGGCTGGTCGTATCTGTCATCGGCGCCATCTGGTGGTGCATCCTTTTGTTCGGATAAAGATCGGGGCGGACGCCGGCGTCCGCCCTTTTTTTGCGGCCCGCCTGCCCCGGGGAAATCTTTTCCCCGGGGCGCAAATTACACTGGTAATTTCCCCCGGAGTGTGCTATAGTACAAACGTATCCGTATTTTTGAAACGAATACAGATCGGAATAATCCGACAGAAATAAACAAAATGTAATCTGAAAAGACAGGAGAATATGAAATATGAACGCTTTTTCTTCCTTCCTGCTGGGCCTGGTGCAGGGTGTGGCGGAGTTTTTGCCCATTTCCAGCTCTGGACATCTGTCCATCGCGCAGAACCTGCTGCACATCGACGCGGAGGTGCCGGAATTTTTTGACGTGCTGCTGCATCTGGGCACCTTAGGGGCGGTGTTCGTGGCCTATTGGAAGGACATCAAGGACATGATCGCCGAGTTCTTCCGGGGCATCGGTGACCTGGCCCACCGGTCCACCCCCAAGCCCCTGCCTCCGGCCCGGCGGCTGATCCTGCTGATCATCCTGGGCACCCTGCCGCTGTTTGCGGTGCTGCCCATCAAGGACAAGGTCCTGGGCCTGAGCAATAACATGCTGTTCATCGGCGGGGCCCTGATCGTCACGGGCTTCCTGTTATTCGCCAGCGACCGGGTGAAGAAGGGGAGGAAGAACGAGCGAACGGCATCGCTGCTGGATGCGGTGGCGGTGGGCGTGAGCCAGGCCGTCGCCACGGTGCCGGGCATCTCCCGGTCCGGCATGACCATCACCTCCGGGTGCTTTGTGGGCTTCGATCGGAAGTTCGCGGTGCGGTTTTCCTTCCTGCTGTCCATTCCGGCGGTGCTGGGGGCCAACATCCTGAGCCTGAAGGACGCCGTGGAGGCAGGAGTCGACTGGAGCCAGGTGCCGGTGTATCTGATCGGCGTGGCCACGGCGGCGGTGTCCGGGTATCTGTGCATCGGCCTGCTGCGGCGCATTGCCAACAAGGGAAAATTCGGCGCGTTTGCCTATTACTGCTGGGCCGTGGGTCTGCTGACCATCGTGGTGCAGCTCATTAAATAAGGGAAAGGAACCACTATGGCGTCCGGACAGAAGAAAAAAACCACAACCAAAAAGACGGCTCCGCAGAAATCCGCCCTCCCGCCGATCCGGCGGGAGGTAGGCGGCGGCGTGTGCCTGCTGCTGGCCTTGTGCGTGGTGGTCAGCTATTTCCAGGCGGACGCCATTGTGCTGAACCTGCTGGGGAACCTGCTGAAGGGCCTGGCGGGCTACGGCTATTGGCTGGCGGCCCCGGCCCTGGCCCTGGCGGGGGTGAACCTGCTGGCCCACCGGGGGCGTCCGGTGGTGCTGCGGACGGTCTGCGCCCTGGTGCTGCCGGTGCTGCTGGGGGCCATCCTGCACCTGTTCTTGTATAGGGGAGAGGCCGTCACCGGCCTGGCCCCGGCCATGAAGAGCCTGTGGGCCAGTGGCCTGCTGCTGCAAAGCGGCGGCGCACTGGCCGGTGGACTGGCCATGGGCATGAAGCGGCTGGTGGGCACGGTGGTGTCCGTGATCGTGCTGCTTCTGCTGCTGGCGGCGGCGGTATTCGCGGCGCTGCGGGTGTCCCCCCGGGAGCTGGTGCAGCGGGCCCGTGACCGGGTCCCCTATGAGCCGGAGCCGGAGCGCCCGGCCCGGCCGGAAAAGCCCCGGCGGCAGCGTGTGCCTGTGGACGTGCCCCTGGACGATGAGCCGGTGCGGCCCAAGCCCGAACCCAAGCCGGAGCCCAAACCTGAGCCCCAGGAGATTCCCGATGAACCTCTGCCCCGGAAGAAGGGGAAGGGCTTCTTCTCTCGCAGAGGGGAGGACGTGATGACCCCGGACCAGGTGCTGCGGCCCCAGGAGCCGGAGCCTGCGCCGGAGGTGCCGCCTGCGGCCCAGCCGGAACCGGAGCCTGCCCCCCAGCCGGAGAAAAAGTCCCGTCGGAGCCAGGAATCCGCCGCCCGGGAGGTGGAGCAGCACGCCCAGGAGGTGAGCCAGGCCATCGAGGAGGAGCTGGCGGAGCCAGAGGAGGCGTATCAGTATCCCCCGGTGACCCTGCTGGACCAGAACAGCCACGACAACTATACCGAGGTGGGGGCGGAGCTGCGGAACAACTCCCGCCGCCTGGCCCAGACCATCACCAGCTTCGGCGTGGACGCCAAGCCCGGCGACGTGGTCCACGGGCCCAGCGTCACCCGGTATGAGTTCACCCTGGACCAGGGGGTGAAGCTGTCCAAGCTCACCAACCTGGCCGATGACATCGCTCTGGCCCTGGGCAGCGGCGGCGTGCGCATTGCGCCCATCCCCAACAAAAGCTCTGTGGTGGGCATCGAGGTGCCCAACCGGGTGGTGACGGCGGTGCGCATCCGGGACGTCATCGACTCCCGGGCCTTTGCCGAGCACAAGTCCCGGGTGGCCTTCGCCGTGGGCAAGGACATCGGCGGCAACTGCATCGTGGGGGATATTGCCAAGCTGCCCCATGTGCTGATCGCCGGCACCACCGGCTCCGGTAAGTCCGTGTGCACCAACTCACTGATCGTGAGCCTGCTGTACAAGTCCACCCCGGAGGAGGTCCGCTTCATCATGGTGGACCCGAAGATGGTGGAGCTGGCCCCCTACAACGGCATCCCGCACCTGCTGATCCCCGTGGTGACGGACCCCAAAAAGGCCGCCGGGGCCCTGCAGTGGGCGGTGTATGAGATGATGAAGCGCTATAAGCTGTTCTCGGAAAACGGGGTAAAGGACCTGGACGGGTTCAACGCCCTGGCCCAGCGCAATGAGGAGCTGAAGAAAATACCCACTGTGGTGGTGGTCATCGACGAGCTGGCGGACCTGATGCTGGTGGCCGCCAAGGAGGTGGAGGAATCCATCTGCCGGGTGGCCCAGATGGGCCGCGCCGCCGGGATGCACCTGGTCATTGCTACCCAGCGGCCCTCCTCCGACGTGATCACCGGCCTGATGAAGGCCAATATCCCCAGCCGCATTGCCTTCGCCGTGGCCTCGTCTCTGGAGTCCCGCATCATTCTGGACACCACCGGCGCGGAGAAGCTGGTGGGCAAGGGCGACATGCTGTACGCCCCCCTGGGGGCCGGAAAGCCCACCCGGGTCCAGGGCTGCTTCATCACCCCGGAGGAGATCGAGCGGGTGGTGGACTATGTGAAGCAGAGCGGCGAGGCGGAGTATTCCCAGGACGTCATGGACAAGATCGAGCAGGCGGTGAAGGAGAAGGAAAAGGGCGGCGGCAAGTCCGCCGGTGCGCCGGAGCCCGCCGGGGAGAGTCCCGACGACGAGCTGCTCAGCGCCGCCGTGGACGTGGTGCTGGAGACGGGACAGGCCTCTGTGTCCATGCTCCAGCGACGGCTGAAGCTGGGCTATGCCCGGGCGGCCCGGCTGGTGGACCAGATGGAGGAGCGGGGCTATGTGGGCCCCTTCGAGGGCTCCAAGCCCCGGCAGCTGCTGATCGACAAGGCCAAGTGGCAGGAGCTGAAGATGGCCAAGGCCCCGGCCCCGGAGCCGGAGATCGACCGCAATGGCTCCATCCGGGACGTGTTCGAAAGCCGGGACGCCCTGGACTGAACAATATAACAAAGTCAGGAGAATACACACGGAATATCGCGCGCTGCCCCACGGCGGGGAGAGGATCAGCGTCATTGGCATGGGCTCCTCCGTCGTCGGCGGCGGAGACCGGCAGCAGCTACGGCAGGTGCTGGGCTTCCTGGATGCCCCGGCGGAGCAGCGGGACTATTCCGCCATCAGCGGCTTCGCCCCGGCGGACGCCATGGGCAAATGCGTATACTGCAAGCACTGCCCCCCCTGTCCCGCCGGGCTGGACGTGGCCCTGATCAACAAGTATTACGACCTGGCCCGGCTGGGAGACGGCCTGGCCCGGGAGCACTACCTGACCCCGGAAAAGCGGGCCGGGGACTGCGTGGGCTGCGGCCACTGCCACGGGCGCTGTCCCTTCCATGTGGCCCAGAGCAGCCGGATGCAGGAAATTCTGTCCTATTTCGGGGCATAATCACGAAAAATAAGGTGCTGCCCGGAGGGAACCAATTTTCCCTCCGGGCAGCGCGGTTTCCTGCGGGGTTCTTGACGAACGGGGCGGTTTCGGTTATCATAGGGCCGATGGGAAAATTTAACAGCCGTGCCGGTCGTGTCCGGGGCGGCTGATTCTGCGCGAAAAGAGGGATCCAATGTTTTCTGGAAAATTGTGGGAGCTGTTCCTGGACTCCTTTCCCAAAATTCTGCTGCCGGGGCTGACTATGACCATTCCCCTGACGGCCATCTCCTTTACCCTGGCGCTGATCATCGCGGTGGCCATGGCCCTGGTGCAGTTTGCCAACGTGCCGGTGCTGCGGCGGGTGGCCCGGTTCTATATCTGGATCTTCCGGGGAACGCCGCTGCTGGTGCAGCTGTTCATCGTGTTCTATGGGCTGTCCCGGGTGGGCATCGCCCCGGACCGGGAGGAGAAGTACAATTTCTCCACCCCCTATGCCTTCAACCGCACCGCCGCGCTGGTGCGGGGGGACTATGACCAGATTCACTCCTGAAGGGCAAGCGCACCGCCAACACCATCTCCAGCAACTATGCCGCCCTGGCGGAGAGCTATGGCGCCACCGTCACCGGCGTGGACGACCTGAACCAGACCATCGAGCTGCTGCTGTCCGGCCGGATCGACGCCACCCTGAACGCCGAGGTGGTGTTCGCCGACTATCAGCGTACCCATCCCGACGCCAACATCCAGGTGGTGGCCTTCTCCGACGAGCCGGAGCGGGTGGCCATCCCGGTGCGCAAGGAGGACGACAGCGCCACCCTGCTGGCGGCCATCAACGACGCCCTGGCCCAGATGGACGCCGACGGCACCCTGTCCCGGCTGTCCGTGAAGTATTTCGGCATGGACATCTCCGAGGAGCAGTGACCTGCCCTCACAGAATCCAAAGAAGCCTCGCAGAGTTTGCCGCCCGCAGGCGGCAAAGCAAATGAAATCATTTTCGGCCGGGGCGTGTACCTGGCCGAAAATTCTGCTCAGGTTGCAAGTGTGGAATTGGTTCGCCATCGGCGAACCAATTATGCGCGCAGCAGACTGCAAGCCTTTTGTCCAAAAAGGGTTTCACCCTTTTCGGACAGTTCAAAATAGAGGCTCCCCCGGCTGGGGGAGCCTCTATTTTTGTGTATTTCTCAGAATTCGGCGTTGCCCACGGTGCGGGGATGAAGCTCCACGTCCCGGATGTTGCTGACGCCCGTCAGATACATGACCATGCGCTCGAAGCCCAGGCCAAAGCCTGCGTGACGGCAGCTGCCATAGCGCCGCAGGTCGCAGTACCACCAGTAGTCCTCGGGCTTCATGCCCAGCTCCCGGATGCGCGCCTCCAGCATGTCCAGCCGCTCCTCGCGCTGACTGCCGCCGATGATCTCGCCGATGCCGGGCACCAGGCAGTCCGCCGCGGCTACGGTCTTGCCGTCGTCGTTCAGGCGCATATAAAACGCCTTGATCTCCTTGGGATAGTCGGTGACGAACACAGGCCGCTGATAGATCTGCTCGGTGAGATAGCGCTCGTGCTCGGTCTGCAGGTCCGTGCCCCAGTCCACCCGGTACTCGAACCTGTCGTTGTGCTTTTTCAGGATCTCCACCGCCTCGGTATAGCTGACCCGGGCGAAGTCGGAGGCAGCCACGTGCTCCAGCCGGGCCTTGAGGCCCTTGTCCACGAAGCTGTTGAAGAAGTTGATCTCGTCGGGGCAGCGCTCCAGCACCCGGGTGATGATGTGCTTGATCATGGCCTCGGCCACGTCCATATCACCGGCCAGGTCGCAGAAGGCCATCTCCGGCTCGATCATCCAGAACTCGGCGGCGTGGCGCTGGGTGTTGGAGTTCTCAGCCCGGAAGGTGGGGCCGAAGGTATACACATCGCCGAAGGCCATGGCGAAGTTCTCGGCGTTCAGCTGGCCGGACACGGTGAGGCTGGTTTTCTTGCCGAAGAAATCCTGGCTGTAATCCACCTGGCCCTCCGGGGTCTTGGGCACATTGTTCAGGTCCAGGGTGGTCACCTGGAACATCTCGCCTGCGCCCTCGCAGTCGGACCCGGTGATGATGGGGGTGTGGACATACACAAAGCCCCGGCTCTGGAAGAACTCATGCACGGCATAGGCCGCCGCGCTGCGGACCCGGAAGGTGGCGGAAAACAGGTTGGTCCGGGGGCGCAGATGCTGGATGGTCCGCAGGAATTCCACGCTGTGGCGCTTTTTCTGCAGGGGATAGTCGGGGGTGGACCGGCCCTCCACGGCGATCTCGGCAGCCCGCAGCTCCAGGGGCTGCTTGGCCTCCGGCGTCAGCACCACGGCGCCCCGGACGATCAGGGCCGCGCCCACGTTCTGTCCCGCGATTTCCTTATAATTATGCAGTTCATCGGCGCTCATGACCACCTGCAAATTGCGGAAGCAGGAGCCGTCGTTAAGCTCGATGAAGCCGAAGGTTTTCATATCCCGGATGGTGCGGGCCCAGCCGCACACGGTGATCTCCTTGCCGCCCAGTTGCTCCTGGTCGGCAAAGATGGCTGCGATTTTCATGCGATCCATCTTGATCTCTCCTTGTAGTACAGATAATTTATTATTATATGCCGTTTCCCCGGGCTTTGCAAGGCTTTATTGCAGCTTTTGCTGCCGCATCCAGACGTCCATCACCAGGCTGTGGGGCAGGAGCTTCGTCAGTGCCGTCTGGAACCGGGCCACGAAGCCGAACTGGCTCACGTCCCTGCCCCGCCTGGCGTCCCGCCAGGCCCGCTGCACCAGCTGCTCCGGCTCATACATGGCCACATACTTCTTCACCACGGATTCGCCGCCGCCCTCGGTGGTGGCCCGGTCAAAGAAGGCCGTCCGGGTCCAGAAGGGGCACAGGGCCATGACCCCAACGCCCCGGCTCCGCAGCTCCCGGTTCAGAGCCCGGCTGAAGCTCAGCACAAAGGCCTTGCTGGCCCCGTACACGTTGATATAGGGGATGGGCTGGAACGCCGCCACCGAGGCAATATTGATGATCTGTCCGCCCCGTGGCATATAGGGGGCCGTCAGCTGGCACAGGGCCATCACCGCCTGACAGTTCAGGTCCACCATGTTCAGGTTGGTCTCCAGAGGCGTGTCCACCACGGCCCGGAACTTGCCGAAGCCGCTGGCGTTGACCAAAAGGCCCACCTCCACCGGCTCCTCCGCCAGGGCGTCGGCATAGGTCTGGAAGCTGCCCCGGTCCGTCAGGTCCAGGGCCAGGGGGCGGATGGGATAGGGAACCTGGTCCCGCAGCTCCTCCAGGGCCTTCTGGTGGCGGGCGATGACCCATACCTCATCGAAGCGGCCGAAGGTGTCCACGGTTTCGGCGAACCGGCGGCCCATGCCGCTGGATGCGCCGGTGATGACGGCAATTTTCTTCATAAGGATGTCCTCCTGTGGATTTCTGGGGATGATTATACCAGAAAACGGTTTCCGTGACAAGGGAAAAGCCGGTGTTCTGCCGCCGGGAAGCCGGGCATATAGTGATGGTGCATAGTATGGCTTAGGAGTGGTGCGCTATCAAAGGGAACATGGAGGAACGGGCCTGTCAGCTGGCCCTTTACCTGATAGAAAACCGGGCAACGGTGCGTGCGGCGGCGGGGAAATTCGGCGTCAGCAAGTCCACGGTGCATAAGGACCTGTCCGAGCGGCTGCCGGCCTATAACCGGGCGCTGTATCTGCAGGTGAAGGAGGTGCTGGAGGAGAACAAGGCCCAGCGGCACATACGGGGCGGCCTGGCCACCCGGCGGAAGTATAAGGGAGAGTAAAATATAAGGTGCGGGATGTAAGTCCCGCACCTTATATGCGCTTATGCCGCCCCGGTGGGGCTTTGGGGCATGCCGGCAATGTAGGCATCCGCCACCGCCGGAACGTAATAGGGGCGATAGCACACGCCCTGCTCCCCGTCGTCACATTCCGCCCAGAACACATAGTAGGGCATGAAGTACCGGTCCGTCTGCCGGGCCAGGTATTGCAGGTCCACCCGCTTGACCCGGTCCTCCCCCGGGAAGGGCTCCCAGGCAGACAGGTGCTGCCCCGCCGCCAGCCGCTGCCGGGCCTGGTCCACAGTCACCAGCGGATAAGCTCCCACCGTGTTGGCGTCGGACAGCTCCGGCCGGTACAGCCGGACCTCACAGCTGCCGCCGGACAGCCGGACCCACGTTTTCAGGATGCTGCGCTGAAGGATGCCCTGGGTCAGGTCCTCCTCCGGCCGGTAGAAATACAGGGAACAGCCGCCGCTGTCCCGGGCGGCCATAAAATACCGGGTCTGCTCCCCGAAAACGGCCCCGTACTGCTCCAGCAGCCACGCCGCCGCAGCGTCAGGGGTCAGAGCCGCCAGCTCCGGCCGGGAAAGCTTCACCCACAGCTCTCCACTCTCCCCCACGGTCACGGTGACATCCTTCCACGTCAGCGCCAGCTCCGTAGGACCCCCTCTGACGGCAAACGTCACGCCGCACTGCCAGGTCTCCCCGGCCCAGGCGTCCTCCATGGCGGCCTGCACCGTCTCGTCCGGCACCCGGACCTCCACGGCGGCCTGGGCCACGTCCGCCCCCGCCGCCGCCGCCAGCTGCTCCATGGTTCGCCGCAGCTGCGCATAGTCTCCGCCGCCGGTGCGGAAGCCGTTGGCCACGTCCGTGCGAGTGGTGTTGCGGAACACCGGCAGGGCGGCAAGCTCCATGCCCTCCTGCCACGGTCCGCCGTCATAGGCGGCAAATTCCTCCGCCGACAGCGGGTAATCTCCCATGCCGCCGTAGTCCTTGTCGATGGTCAGCACCGGCAGGTCCCCGGGCTCCGGGTCCGGGGCGGGTTCCGCCGGGCGGCCTGCCAGCGCCCAGGCTCCTGCCGCCAGCAGCAGACACGCCGCCGCAGCGGCCAGCGGCTTCCACCGCAGCCTCCGCCGGGACCGGGCGGCCTGGGTCTCCTCCAAAAGCTCCTGGGGCAATTCATTCATGGCGTCGCTGAGCTGTTCCGGGTTCATACGTCAAAGCCCTCCTTTTCCAGATATGTCCGCAGCCCCTGGCGGGTGCGGTACAGCTGACTCTTGACCGCCGGTACGCTGATGCCGCAGACCCGGGCTGTCTCCGCCAGGGAGTCGGCATAGTAATAGCGGCAGAGAAACGCCCGGCGGGCGGGAAGCGGCAGCGTCCGGAGATAGTCCCCTATGGCCCGGCCCAGCTCCGCCAGGTCCAGGGCCTCCTCCGGGGTGACAGCGCCGGACACGCAGTCCCCCAGCTCCTCCAGGGACAGGGCGTATTGGGACCCGCCCCGCTTGGCCCGGCCCCGGGCCCGCCACCGATCGATGGACAGCTGCCGGGTGATGCGGCCCAGATAGGTGGCCAGCACCTGGGGCCGGTGGGGCGGCATGGAGTCCCAGGCCCGCAGATAGGTGTCGTTGACGGTCTCCCGGCTGTCCTCCCGGTCCGCCAGGATGTGGAAGGCGATGGACGACAGATACCGGCCATACTGCCGATCCGTCTGACGGATGGCCTCCTGATCCCGCTGCCAGTACAGGGTCACGATGTCGCGGTCCTCCATGGTGACATTCTCCTTTCGTGTTGCTTCTGCCTGTCATCCCGTCAAAAAATCCCGGTGGTTTCGCGGAAAAGGGGAAAAATTTTTGTATACTGCCTCTATTATGCCGCCGGGGCCGGGGCCCGTCAAGACAAATGCGCCGAAAGGGCTTGCCCAAACGCCCCCCCCGGCTGTATAATGGAGAAAACAGTCACAGGAGGGCATTTCTATGGGTATTGTGGTGCTGGGCGCCGTTTTTGTGGACATCAAGGGATACCCCACGTCCACCTATATCCCCGGCGGGCGCAATGTGGGCCGGGTGGAGCAGGTCCCCGGCGGCGTCAGCCGCAACGTGGTGGAGGACATCGCCAACGTGGAGCTGCGGCCCACCTTTGTGAGCCTGGTGGACGACACCGGCCTGGGGGCCGACGTGGTGCGCCAGCTGAAAAATCACAAGGTCAACACCGATTATGTCCTGCCCACCCCCGATGGCATGGGCACCTGGCTGGCGGTGTTCGACAACCAGGGGGATGTGTGCGCCGCCATCAGCAAGCGCCCGGACCTGCGGCCCCTGATCGCCCTGCTGGATGAAAAGGGGGACGAGATCTTCCGGGACGCCGACAGCATCGCCCTGGAGATCGACATGGACAAGGAGATCGTCAAGCGGGTGTTCCAGTACGCCAGGAAGTACCAAAAGGACGTATACGCCGTGGTGTCCAACATGAGCATTGCCGTGGAGCGCCGGGACTTTTTGCAGCAGACCAGCTGCTTTGTCTGCAACCAGCAGGAGATGGGCATCCTGTTCTCCGACGACTACTCGGAAAAGACTCCCGAGGAGCTGAAGGAGATCCTGGCCCTGAAGATCCGCAGCGCCCGGATCCCCCGGATGATCGTCACCATGGGGAGCCAGGGGGCGGTGTACGCCGACTGCACCGGGGAGCGGGGCGTCTGCCCGGGTCGCAAGGTGGATGTGAAGGACACCACCGGCGCCGGGGACGCCTTCTTCGCCGGGTCCACCATCGGCCTGACCTATGGCAAGACCCTGGCCGAGTCCTGCGAGATCGGCACACGGCTGGCCGCCTCCACCATCTGCACCAGCGGCAACGTGTGCCCCCGGTTCCTGCCGGAGGAGTTTGGCCTGAACGTGGCGGTAACAGACTGAGGAGGGGCATATGAAACGGATCGACGAGTGCACGGATATGACCGTGCTGGTGGCCCTGCTGGTGCTGGGTATTCTGCTGGTCATGGGGGCGTACCGCATTTTCTCCTTCCTGTGCGAACATGCGGCCCTGGACGCCCGGACCTTCCTGCTGGGAGCAGCGTGCCTGCTGCTGGCGGTTGTGGGCTTTCTGCTGGCCCGGCGCAGCTTCCGGCGGCTCCAGTACCTGCGGGACAACGAAGAATAGGGCTGACTATAGGCAGCGGCACCCCGGAACAGGGCGGGACACCCCCGGGACAGGCCCGGGATAAAGCGAGACAAAAATACAGTGCACCCCCGGGGCGGTGCCCCAGGGGTGCTGAAATTTTATCGGGCCAGGTCGGCCACCGCCCGGACGGCGGTGTCGATCTCCTGAGGGGTGTTGAAAGGGGAGAAGCTGAAGCGCACGATGCCCTGGCGCTCTGTGCCCAGGGCACGGTGGAGCCGGGGAGCGCAGTGGGCCCCGGGGCGGGTGGCGATGCCCCAGCCCTGTAAGAGGGCGTCGGACACCTCGCCGGAGTCCAGGCCCCGGATGTTCAGGGACACGATGGCCGCCCGGCAAGGGGCGGAAAAGTCGCCGTATACCCGGACGCCGGGAATGTCCCGGACCCCCAGGTAAAACCGCCGCATCAGGGCGTGCTCCCGGGCGTACAGATTCTCCACCCCCTCTGCCAGGAGATACTCCAGGGCGGCGTGAAGCCCCGCCAGCCCGTGGCTGTTGAGGGTCCCGGCCTCCAGCCGAGTGGGGTAGGCGGCGGGCTGGTCCGGGTCGAAGGAGTGGACGCCGCTGCCGCCCCGCAGCAGGGGCCGGACCTCCACCCCCGGGCGGATACACAGGCCGCCGGTGCCCTGGGGGCCCAGCAGGCTCTTGTGGCCCGTAAAGCACACCACGTCCGCCCCCAGGGCCGTCATGTCCAGGGGAATGGCTCCCGCTGTCTGGGACGCGTCCAGGATCAGCAGCGCACCGCGGCGGTGGGCCATGGCGGCAATGCGGGGGATATCCAGCACATCGCCGGTGACATTGGAGGCGTGGGTACATACCACGGCCCGGGTATTGGGCCGGAACAGCCTTTCAAAAGCGTCATAAGAAACCTGCCCGTTTTTGTCCGCCGGGACAAAGCTCAGGGCCATTCCCTGCCGCTGCAGGGCATACAGGGGCCGGAGCACCGAGTTGTGCTCCAGGTCCGTGGAAATGGCGTGGTCCCCCGGGGACAGCAGGCCGCATATGGCGATGTTCAGAGCCATGGTGGAGTTGGCGGCAAAAACCACATGGTCCGGCCGGGGGCAGCCCAGCAGCCGGGCCGCCAGGCAGCGGGTATCATACACCGTCCGCAGGGCGGACAGGGACGCCCCATGAGCGCCCCGGGCGGCGTTTCCCGCCTTACAGATGGCCTCTGCCACCGCCTGGGCCACCTGGGGCGGCTTGTGCAGGGACGTGGCAGCACTGTCCAGATAAATCTCCGTCATCAGAACATCTCCAATACGCAGCAGGGGCCGTGGCCGATGCCGTTTTCATCCAGCGCCGCCGTCAGGACGGCTTGGTCGCCGGGGGCCGCCTTCCAGGCCAGGCCGCACCCGGCGGAGATCCGGGAGGGCAGGGGAATGATGCGCCCCGGCAGGGACAGCCGGGTGAACAGAGCCTCCGCCGCCAGGGCCTGGGCCGTCTCCTGAAAGGAGATCACCAAGGCGGGGGTGCGCTGCCGGTTCTTCGGTCTGTTCGGCCGGGGCGAGGATTATTACATTCCCTGGGACTGCGTCCAGCGGTTCGGAGAGGACATCATCCTCATCGACAAGCCCTTCCAGCGCCGGGAGGGCGAAAAGAAAAAGCGGCGCTGGTAAACACATGGCCGCGCCTACAGGTGCGGCCATGTGTTTACCCTGCAAAAAAAATGCCGCCGGCGCGGCAAACCCTGCGTCGGCGGCATTCCTGCCGATTTTATTTTTCCTGCTGCTCCGTATCCTCTCCGCCGATCAGCAGCTGCCGCTGCTGGTTCAGCAAATAGGAGAGGTGCTCCCGGTCCGTGGTGTAATAAATACGGTTTCCCTCCACCAGGCAGGTAACAAGCCCCGCATTCACCAGCTTGCTCATATGGTGGTGAATGGTGTTGCGGGCCAGGCCGAAATGGTTGCACAGCTGCTGACCGTAGACCGCCGGATGATCCCTCAGATAACAGAGAATGTCAAACCGGGTCTTGTCCCCGATGATCCGGATGGCGTCATATACCTGGGAGGCGCTGCTGTTTTCCGCCAGGGTGCGCCGCAGCGACAGCCGCATAACTCCGCAGCAGATCAGCACGCTGCCGTCCTCCTGCTCCATGGAGAGGTTGGTATCCGGTCCCATCAGAAAGGGAATCAGGTGATAATGCACCTCCGGCGTGATGGCCAGGCTGGAGGTCTCCCGGAGATAGCTCTCCGTCCCCAGGCCCTCCACCTCCCGGCAGAAGGCCTCTATGATCTCCTGAATGCGGCCGGACTCCGTCTCCAGCGCCGCTATGGCCGGGCGCAGACAGGCTGCGATCTCCGGCAGCAGAGTCCGGTAATTCTGGTGGATCTCCAGCAGAGCCAGGCGGCTCTCCGTGGGGATCGTCAGCGCCAGCACCCGGGAAACCAGCTTTGCGGCAGCCCCGGCGGCAGGGCCGGACTGCTCCTCCAGGCTCAGCGAGATCATCATGTTTCGCGCCGTCTCGTCCGGCGTCAGGCGCTCCATCTGCTGCATCAGGGTCTCAAAGTCCTGCCGGCGGGACAGCATGGGATAGAAGAACAGAAAAGCCGGACTATAGGATCCGATGGTGCTGTAGGAAAAGCCCTTGATGTCGCCGAACAGACGCTGCAGGGTCTCTGCCGGGACGGAAACCTCCGTGTCCAGGTCCTGCAGCAGCTCCCGCAGGGCGGCGCTGGCCCGATGGAAGGGCTCCGCCTTCCGGACGCCCCGGGCCTGTAAGCGCTCCTCCAGCCGGTCCAGGGTATGGCCGTTGGCCCGGGAGCCTAAGTACGCCAGAGCCTCCAGCGCCGGGTTGATCTCGTGCAAAATTTCCATGACAGTGCTCTTCCTTTGCTTCTTTGACGGATGCGGACAGGCTTTCCCGGGGAGCATCCCGCGGTTTTCTCGCCCTGTCCCACTGGCCTTGATTATACATCCTTTTTTCCGGCAAAACAAGGGGACTCCGCGCCGCTGCGGCGGTTTTTTGCAGTCCTGCAATACAGAGCCGTTTTGCATGGGGCGGACCGTTGACTTTTCCGGGGGAATCGTGTATGATAAGAATGGCTCTGTGGGGACACGGGGCCGGAAAGTGAATCATGTCCGAGGATGCTGTGCGGCGGGTACCGCAAAGGCCGGAAAACGGTCAGGTGCCTGCCTAAAAGAAACGGGGTCGGAAACCCCACGCGAACGGCACTGTGGGCGCAAGAATGCACCGAAGCGGCCTTGGCCGCCGGGACGAAAGTCCGCCATTGGGGGCAGTCCCCTGAGAAGGTAGGATGCAAACGAGGAGCCATCGGCTCCACGGCGCGAGGCAGGAGAATTGCACGGCGGAGGACATTCAGCGCGGCGGGCGTTTTCTTCGTTGGGCGCAGACAGGATCCATGCGCCGCCGGTGTCTCCTTTTTCAGGGGATGGACCGGCGGTTTTTGCACCGGGTGTGTATCTGCTTTTCCTCCGCCGCAGACACACTTCGTTGACTTGCCGGAAACGGCTGGGCATAAATATTTCACAGGAGGAAAATGCATATGAAGAAACGCATCGTTTCTCTGCTGCTGGCATTGGTGATGGTACTGAGCCTGGTACCCACCACCGTGTGGGCAGCAGAGGACCACGACGGCCAGGTTCGGGTCATCGTGGAAAACACGACCTACGCAAAGGCCGACGGCGCTGCCTGGGATGGCACGCTGGTGGACAAGTGGGTGGACCTGGTTCCCGGGTCCTCCATGATGGACTGCATCGTCTCCGCCCTGGGGAGCTATTCCCAGACCGGGGCCGACAGCGGCTACATCACCGAGATCAACGGCCTGACCGCCGGAGACGGCGGAGCCGCCTCCGGCTGGATGGGAACCCTGAACGATTGGTTCACCAACGTTGGGTTCAAGGACATCAAGGCCGGGGACAAGCTGTTCGCCGGGGATGTCATCCGGGTCATGTACACCGTTAACGGCTACGGCGCGGACATCGGCGGCGACTGGAACACCCAGAGCGACACCAGCCTGGCGGCCCTGTCCTTCAGCGAGGGCGTCCTGACTCCCGACTTCGCCTCCGACAAGACCGCCTACACCCTGACCCTGCCCCAGGGCGTCACCGGCATCCGGATGACGGCCACCGCCTCCAACAAGAACAATCAGGTCTATCTCTCTGCCGACGGCACCGACTATCGCCGGGTGGAGACCGTGCCCGTCCATAACGGCACCGTCCTGACCATCCGCTGCGGCGACGCGGCGGAGGCCACCGAGTGGTCCCCCGCCATCACCCCCACCACCTACACCGTCACCGTGTCCCAGGAGGGCGACGCGCCCCAGGGCGACATGGACGTCTCCTTCAAGGGCCTGCACAATGCACAGCTGTCGGACATCAAGGTCTACTCCTATACCGATGGCGTGAAGGGTGACAAAAACCTGCTGGAGGGCGTGGACATTGAGCCCAATGGCTACGGTCTGATGTACAACACCAAGCTGCCTGTGGGCGACTATCTGGTGGAGGGCTACAACACCGAGGGTCAGTGCAACGGCACCCTGGTGCTTACCGTGAAGGCCAATCAGGAGAACGTGTTTACCCTGGTCCGGGCCTACGCCATCTATGCCACCAACGACAGCAGCAGCTGGGTGGAGGGCAAGGATTACACCATCGACGTCACCGTTACCGGCCCCGACGGCACGGACCTCCAGGCCAAGACCGGCGTCTCCACCACCTATGGCAGCACCCACACCGCCTGCCTGTTTGTGGAGGGCGGCAGCCTGAAGATCACCCTGACCCCCATCGGCGACAAGGCGGCGGGCTATCTGCCTGTCACCACCACCATGACCAACAAGCAGACCGTGGGCTGCGGCGCCAAGAGCTTCTCTCTGACCATTCCCAAGGCCCTGGACATCACCGTCACCGCCCCCGCCGGCTCTACCCTGCGGATGGGCACCTTCGGCAGCTAATAGCTATACCTTCCTGGAGCCCGTTTCCCAGGAGACCAAGGGCGACACCATGACCGCCTCCTTCCGCCTGCCGGAGACCGGCAGTCAGCAGTTCCTGCGGGCCCAGCATCCCGACGGCGTCACCTACTGGACCTTCGGCAAATTCACCGGCGGCCAGGAGCTGGCAGTGACCCGGGACGACCTGCACCTGGATGACGATGTCACCGCCGCCTCCGTCAGCCGCTTCGACAAGAACGTGTATGACCTGGGCAACATCTACCTGAACATCAACCGCCAGGGCTACCTGAACATGGATGCCGGCCAGACCTACGAGCTGAACGTGCTGCGTAACTGGCAGGCCATCGAGAGCTTCATGAACAGCCAGATCGCGCTGCCCGACGCGCACTATCGGGTGCTGAGCCTGGACGGCGGCGACAGCGACGTGGTGACCATCACCCCCGATGCCAACAACTCCTGCCTGGCCACCATGACCGCCAACCGCCCGGGCACCGCCATCGTCCAGGTGACCTATGACGCCATGACCTTCGCTCAGGGTATGGGCGGCAAGGACTTCAGCGCCATCTGGCCGGAGTTCACCGGCGTGTTCGTGGTGTCCGTGGGTGCCGACGGCTCCTCTATCCAGACCAACACCTTCATCGACCGTCCCACCGTGAACATCACCAAGGACGAGCAGAAGTATCTGGACGCCGAGCACGACATCCTGTTCTATGTGGGTACCCAGGGCGCCAGCTACAGCTTCACGCCCCAGGAGGGCTGCACCGTTACCGTGGCCCGCTCCACCGTCACCGATAAGATGACCTTCAACGGCTTCACCAGCCAGGGCGTTTCCGTGGATGAAAACGGCCAGGTCACCGTTACGGGCCTGACCACCGGCCGCCACATTCTCCGCATCGAGAAGGACGGCATGGCCGCCTACCAGGTCATCACCGCCCGGGGCGTCAGCTATGACATCATCGACGCCGACGGCAACGTCCTGCCCCAGGATGCGGAGCTGGTCCCCGGCCAGGCCGTAAAGGTCCAGTTCCACGACCTGGTAAGCCCCAAGGAGAAGATCTCCGGCGTTTACAATTTCAATTTCTCCCTGGTGTACCTGGATGCCCAGGGCAGCAAGTATCAGACCAACCCCGGCACCCCCTTCGGCCAGTATGACTTCAGCAGCAATCCCGTTCGCCAGCTGCTGAGCGTCACCATCCCCGAGAGCGCCGAAGGCTATAGCTATGACCTGACCGGTACCATCCGGGTGGGCGGCTTCGGCGGCATTCCCACCCACCGCGGCGTGTCCTACCGCTCCGGCATGGACCGCCAGTACGGTTCCACCACCGCCGCAGTCCTGACCCGTCTGCCTGAGCTGGTGCTGCCTCTGACCGGCTGGTACGTCCACGATGTGGAGCAGAAGATCGCCGCCATCGGCGAGGTGACCCTGGACTCCGAGGAGGCCATCCAGGCCGCCCGGACCGCCTATGACGCCCTGCGCCAGGAGCGCAAGGAGCAGGTCAGCAATTATGACGTGCTGGTGGCTGCCGAGAAGAAGCTGGCCCAGCTCCAGGATGAGGCGGTTGCCCATGTGGAGGAGCTGATCGACGCCATCGGCCAGCCTGTGACCCCCGCCTCCCGCGCCGCCGTGGAGGCCGCCCGGGCCGCTTATGACGCCCTGGCCCAGAAGCTCCAGGCCCGGGTGGGCAACTATGACGTGCTCCTGGCCGCCGAGGCCCGGCTGGCGGAGCTGAACGCCGAGAACATCTATAAGACCACCGGCGGCTATATCGCCGCCAAGGGTACCCCCGTCACCGGCTCCATCGGCGGCGAGTGGGCGGTGCTGGGCCTGGCCCGTTCCGGCCGGGACATCCCCGGCGCCGACGACTACTACGCCTCCGTGGAGGAGTATGTGCGCAAGGCCATGGACGAGGACGGCCGTCTGAACCGCTCCCGCTCCACCGAGAACTCCCGCCTGATCCTGGCCCTGACGGCTATGGGTAAGGACGTGACCCATGTGGCCGGGCGGAACCTGCTGGACGGCCTGGATTCCATGAGCTTCATCACCAAGCAGAGCGTCAACGGTCCCGTGTGGGCTCTGCTGGCTCTGGACAGTCATGACTATCCCGTCTCCGGCGACGTGACCCGGGAGAAGCTGGTCCGGGCCATCCTGGATACCCAGCGGGAGGACGGCAGCTGGCCTGTCATCGCCTCCTCCCAGGTCCCCGATGTGGACATGACCGCCATGGCCATCCAGGCCCTGGCTCCCTACTATGAAAACGCCCAGGTGAAGGCGGCTGTGGATGCGGCCCTGACCTTCCTGGCCGGTGTGCAGAACGCCGACGGCACCTTCAGCGAGATCCCCGGCACCGATGCCTCCGCCGAGTCCACGGCCCAGGTCATCGTGGCCCTGACGGCCCTGGGCATTGATCCCACCGCCGACAGCCGGTTCGTAAAGAGCGGCGTCAGCGTCGTGGACGCTCTGTGCGGCTTCTATGTCACCGGCGGCGGCTTCCGCCACCTGATGGCCGACAAGACCGTGGACGGCATGGCCACCGAGCAGGGCTACTACGCCCTGGCGGCCTACTATCGCCTGACTGCCGGCAAGACCAGCCTGTATGACATGAGCGACGTCACCATCACCGTGACGCCCGATCAGCCCGCAAAGCCCGACGCCCCCCGTACCGGCGATGAAAGCCCGGTGCTGGTGTGGATGGGCATGGCGGCTCTGGCCGGTGCGGCCGTGCTGCTGATGCAGAACAAGAAAAAGCGCGCGTAAACCGCCGCAAATACACCCGCGCAGGGGCGTCTTCGGACGTCCCTGCGCATGGTGCTATAATACTGATTCCTGATTGATCAATTCAATCAGGAATCCTGTGCGTGTCAAAAAAGGGCGAAGCCCTTTTTTGACAAAAGGCTTGTAGTCTGCCGCGCGCATAATTTGTTCGCTGAAAGCGAACAAATTCCACACTTGCAGACTGAGAAGTGTTTTTTGCGACGTACACGCCGCCGCAAAAAACGGATTAAACTTGCTTTGCCGCCTGCGGGCGGCAAACTCTGCGAGGCTTTTTTTGACAAGCTGAGCGTGTGAAAACACGCTGTGACGTCTTATACAAAACCTGATGCAGCTTCGGTGCTATAAATGGAGGTGTTCCCCTATGCGGAAAAGATATGGAAAATTCCTGCTGGCCCTGGTGCTGGCCCTGACATTGCTGATGGCGGGGTGCGGCAGCCAGACCCCGGACACGCCGGTAACGCCGGTGAACCCCGGCACGGAGCAGACGGATCCCCAGGACAAGCCCGAGACGCCGGATACCCCGGATACCCCCGACGAGCCGGACACCCCGGACACGTCCGAGCCGTCCGGCCAGGACCAATACCACACGGACCCGGTGCCCCAGGGGAAGCCCCAGCCGGTGGAGCCGGAGGAGACCAAGCCCGACACCTCTCAGCAAGCCACCTGCACCATCTCCATCTCCTGCGCCACCATCCTGGACAACATGGACAAATGCGACGAGGCCAAGCGGGCGCTGATCCCCGCCGACGGCACCATTCTGGCGGCTTCCACGGTGACGTTCTCCCCGGGGGAGAGCGTGTTCGACGTGCTGCAGCGGGTGTGCCGGGAGCGGAAGATCCCCATGGAGTTCAGCTTCACGCCCATCTATAACTCCGCCTATATCGAGGGGATCTATAACCTGTATGAGTTCGACGTAGGCGACGGCTCCGGCTGGATGTACAAGGTCAACGACTGGTTCCCCAACTACGGCTGCTCCCGGTATCAGGTGCAGCAGGGGGACGTGATCTGCTGGGTGTATACCTGCGACCTGGGGTATGACGTAGGCGGCGGCTACGCCGCCGGGTAAGGCCCCGAAAACCGCAAAAATCCCGCAGGGCGGGGCCTGTGCGCCCCGCCCTGCACAGAGCTGTCTGACGAAAGGAGGCCGGAGCCGTGGGCGACGCCTTTTCCCGCTATCATCCCCTGGTGAATTTCCTGTTTTTCGCCCTGGTGCTGGCCTATTCCATGGTGCTGATGCACCCGGTGTGCCTGGCGGTGTCCCTGACGGGGGCGCTGGTGTACGCCGGTGAGCTGGGAGGCCGCCGGGCCCTGGCGGGGCACCTGAAATTCGCCCTGCCGGTGCTTCTGTTGGCGGCCATCGTGAACCCGGCTTTCAACCACGCCGGAATCACCATTCTGACGTATCTGCCCTCCGGCAATCCCCTGACCCTGGAGAGCATCCTCTACGGCCTGGCGGCGGGGGCCATGCTGTGCGCCGTGGTGCTGTGGTTCGTGTGCTTCAACGCCGTGATCACATCGGACAAGTTCGTATATCTGTTCGGCCGGGTCATCCCGGCCCTGTCCCTGGTGCTGAGCATGACACTGCGGTTCGTGCCCCTGTTCCGGCGGCAGCTGGAGGTGGTGCGCCAGGCGCAGTTCTTCATCGGGCGGGACGCCTCCACCGGCAGCGCATGGCAGCGGGCCAGAAGGGCCGTCACCATCTTTTCCATCATGGTGACCTGGGCTCTGGAGAACGCCATCGAAACCGCCGACAGTATGAAAAGCCGGGGCTACGGCCTCCGGGGCCGGACGGCGTTTTCCATTTACCGCATGGAGGACCGGGACAAATACGCCCTGGGCTGGCTGGGCTTCTGCGGCATGTATCTGCTGTGCGGAAGCCTTGCCGGGGGCCTGAAATGGTGGTATTTCCCCATGCTCCAGGGAGCCATGGCCCAGCCGTTTTCCATCAGCTTTTACCTGGCGTATCTGGCCCTGTGCCTGACGCCGGTGATCATAGACCGAAAGGAGGCGCGGGTATGGCGCTGTTCACCGTCGAAAATCTGACCTTTTCCTATCCGGGGCAGACCGCCCGGGCCATTGACAGCCTGTCGCTGACGGTGCCGGAGGGTGCGTTCCTGGTGCTGTGCGGTCCCTCGGGCTGCGGCAAGTCCACGCTGCTGCGGCAGCTGAAGCCCGCCCTGGCCCCTCACGGGACCCGGCAGGGCCGTATTCTGTTCCGGGATACGCCGCTGGACCGGGTGGACCAGCGGACGCTGGCGGCCCGCATCGGCTTTGTCCAGCAGTCGCCGGAAAACCAGATCGTCACCGACAAGGTCTGGCACGAGCTGGCCTTCGGGCTGGAGAGCCTGGGGGTGGACACCCCCACCATCCGCCGCCGGGTGGCGGAGATGGCGGCATTCTTCGGCATCGAGGACTGGTTTTACCGGGACGTTTCCCAGCTGTCCGGAGGCCAGAAGCAGCTGCTGAACCTGGCCTCCGTCATGGCCATGCAGCCGGACGTGCTGATTCTGGACGAGCCCACCAGCCAGCTGGACCCCATCGCCGCCTCGGATTTTCTGGCGGTGCTGGGAAAGATCAACCGGGAGCTGGGCACCGCCGTGGTGCTGACGGAGCACCGGCTGGAGGAGGCCTTTCCCCTGGCCACCGCCGTGGCGGTAATGGACCGGGGGCAGCTGCTGTGCACCGGCACGCCCTACGACGTGGGCCGCCGGCTAAAGGCCCTGGGCCACCGGATGTTTCTGGCCATGCCCGCCGCCATGCGCGTCTGGGCCTCGGTGGAAACGGAGGCCCCCTGTCCCGTCACCGTGCGGGAGGGCCGGGATTTTCTGCGGAGCTATGCGGCGGAGCATCCGTTGGTTCCGCTGCCCCGGGAGCAGACGTACCCCCGGCGCCAGCCGGTGCTGACGGTGCAGGGCGCGTGGTTCCGGTATGAGCCGGACAGCCCCGACGTCATCAAGGGGCTGGACCTGACCCTGGGCCGTGGGGAGTTTCTGGCCCTGCTGGGCGGCAACGGCGCGGGCAAGAGCACCACGCTGAAGCTGCTGTCCGGCATGAAAAAGCCCCAGCGGGGCAACATTTCCGTAAAGGGGACCCTGGGCATGCTGCCCCAGAATCCCCAGACCTTATTTGTGAAAAAAACGGTCCGGGAGGACCTGTTCGAGATATTTTCCGGCACAAAAACGCCCCGCCCCCAGCAGGAGGAGCGGGTGGCCCGGATGGTGGCTCTGTGCCGCCTGGAGGACCTGCTGGACCGGCACCCCTACGACCTGTCCGGCGGCGAGCAGCAGCGGGCAGCCCTGGCCAAGGTGCTGCTGTTGGAGCCGGAGATCCTGCTGCTGGACGAGCCCACCAAGGGCCTGGATGCGGAGTTCAAGCAGGCCTTCGCCCTGATTCTGCGGACGCTGCTGGCCCGCGGGGTGTCGCTGCTGATGGTCAGCCACGACGTGGAGTTCTGCGCCCGGTACGCCCACCGCTGCGCCCTGTTTTTCGACGGCGGCGTGGTGACGGAGGCGGCGCCCCGGGACTTCTTCAGCGGCAACAGCTTCTATACCACCGCCGCCAACCGCATGGCCCGGAGTCTGGAGCCCCGGGCGGTGACGCCGGAGGACGTGATGGCCGCCTGCGGCGGCACGGTGCCGCCGGAGCCGCCGCTGCCGGAGGATATCCCGCCGCTGCCGGAGGCCCGGGAGGAGACGCCGGACTGGAAGCCGCCGCGGCTGCCCCTGTGGCGCAAGGCCCTGGCCGCCGTGTCCGGGGCGGGGGCCATGGCCATCTTCCTGTATGCCGCCAATGTCACGGACCTGTCCGCCGTGGTGGACAAGGGCGGGCTGACGGCCCTGGGGCAGAAGCAGCTGGCGCTGTATCTGGTGTTCTGCGGACTGCTGCTGGTGCTGGCTCTGGCCATCGGGCGGCGGTCCAGGCCCCCGGCGCAGGTGCAGCTTCCGGTGGAAAAGCGCAGGCTGTCCCGCCGGACGACGGCGGCTGCGGCGTCCATCCTGCTGCTGATCCCCGTGACCCTGTTCGTGGGGGTGTATTACCTGAACAACCAGCGATACGGCCTGGTGTCGATGCTGGTGCTGCTGGAGTGCATGGCCCCGTTTTTCCTGGTGTTCGAGGGGCGGCGGCCCCAGGCCCGGGAGCTGGTGGTCATCGCGGTGCTGTGCGCCATCTCCGTGGCGGGCCGGGCGGCGTTTTTCATGCTGCCCCAGTTCAAGCCCGTGATGGCTATGACCATCATTTCCGGCGTGGCCCTGGGCGGCGAAAGCGGCTTCCTGGTGGGGGCCTTGTCCATGCTGGTGTCCAATATGCTGTTTTCCCAGGGGGTGTGGACCCCCTGGCAGATGTTCTCCATGGGGATCATCGGCTTTCTGGCCGGGGTCCTGTTCCGGAAGGGCCTGCTGCGGCGGACCCGGGGGAGCCTGTGCACCTTCGGCGCGTTCTGCGCCATCGTGATCTACGGCGGCATCATGAACCCGGCGTCGGTGCTGATGTGGGGCGGGGCGGAGGCCCTGACCTGGAAAACCCTGCTGACCTATTACGTCACCGGCTTCCCGGTGGACTGCGTCCACGCCGCGGCCACGGTGTTCTTCCTGTGGATCGCCGCGGAGCCTATGCTGGAGAAGCTGGACCGCATCAAGGAGAAATACGGCCTGCTGCTGTGAGGGCTGCCGGGGGGTTGCAATTTCCGGAAAAGTGTGGTATACTGATCTACCAACCAAAAGAGAGGAGGTCCGCCATGGAAAAGCGGGGTATCAAGATCGCGGCCCAGAACCGCAAGGCCCACCACGACTATTTCGTGGAGGACCGATACGAGGCGGGCATCGAGCTGGCCGGAACGGAGGTCAAGTCCATCCGGCAGGGCCGGGTGAACCTGAAGGATTCCTACTGCGTGGCCAAGGACGGCGAGATCTACGCCCACAGCATGCACATCTCCCCCTATGAGCAGGGCAACATCTTCAACAAGGACCCGGACCGGCCCAAGCGGCTGCTGATGCACAAGCGGGAGATCCGCAAGCTCCACGACCTGCAGAAGCAGGACGGCTATGCCCTGATCCCCCTGAGCCTGTATTTCAAGGACAGCCGGGTAAAGGTGGAGCTGGGCCTGTGCAAGGGCAAAAAGACCTATGACAAGCGGGACGCCATCGCCAAGCGCGACGCCAAGCGCGAAATGGAGCGGGCCGTCCGCGAGAAAAACCGGTAAAAAAGGAGCGTATCCATGAGCAATCCCATTGTTACCATCGAAATGGAGAACGGCAAGAAAATCACCGCTGAGCTGTATCCCGATATTGCACCGCAGTCTGTGCGGAATTTCATCTCCCTGGCCAACTCCGGCTTCTATAACGGGCTGATTTTCCACCGCTGCATCTACGGCTTCATGATCCAGGGCGGCTGCCCCGACGGCACCGGCATGGGCGGCCCCGGCTACTGCATCAAGGGCGAGTTCGCCGCCAACGGCGTGCCCAACGACCTGCGCCACACCCGGGGCGTTCTCAGCATGGCCCGGGCCCAGGCTATGGACTCCGCCGGCAGCCAGTTCTTCATCATGCACAAGGACGCGCCCCATCTGGACGGGCAGTATGCTGCTTTCGGAATGGTCATCGACGGCATGGACGTGGTGGACGAGATCGTCTCCCAGCCCAGAAACATGATCACCAACAAGCCTAAGAAGCCCCAGGTGATGAAGTCCGTCACCGTGGACACCCAGGGCGTGGAGTACCCGGAGCCTGACAAGCTGCCGGACCCCTTCCACAAGTAAAAATGTTTTCAAGGTATCCGGGCCGGTTTCCCGGCCCGGACGCCTCCTATCCCATATACGGGGCTGTACCGGTTTCGACGGGGGTGTGGAGGCAGGATAAGCGGGCGGCGGCGCCTGACCGCCTTAAAACGGGCAACTTTAAAATTAACTGACAACAATCGTATTGCTGTCGCTGCCTAACTAAAGGCAGCCGTCTGAACCGGAGAGGCCACAGGCCGGGGAAGGCGTCGTTGATGTGGCGGACGTGCGGCGGGTAAGAGTTGCCCCGCCCATGCATCATGACTCTACCAAGCCGTGCAGTCTGGGCAGTGCCTGCACGGGGCGGGAATCCTGAATCTGTCCTGCGCCCGGAGAAGGTCTTGTTAAAGCGCTTTCGGACAGGGGTTCGACTCCCCTCAGCTCCACCAAACAGGTATTGGACGAACACCTACTTTTTCAGCGGCGGTTTCGCCGTGAAGTGTTCGCTCTGATCCACAACAGAAAAGCGCCGTCTTGGGAAGAATCCCAAGACGGCGCTTTTCCTAATTATAATATTGAATGTACATATTTGTAACCTTGCGTCTGGAACACGAAAATGGTATAATATAGTCGTAATATTGTTACATCTTATTTTGTGATAACAACATGACTAAGCTCCTCATCAAGTAATCTGTGGAATGTTCATTTGCTGTATCGCCATGGCTTTATTCAATGGAGAACTATGAGCTATTGGCTTGCTAAGAAAATTTACCATAATAAGTGGGTTTAATTTAATCCTAAAATAATGAAAGAAGGCTCTCTGTTATGCAAGATTTAAATGCTACTATTTTCTTCAAGGCCAAATTTCATATTTACGCTACGAGCGGTGAGAACGATGACCTTCTGTGGAAACTTATATTAGACATTCGTTCTTGGATCACCAAAAAGCTGAATCGGCCCGGGTGCCATCCTGTTATTGAATCCTCCCTGCATAAGTGGACTTTCTTCAAGAAAGGCGGCAAGTTTTATGATTTGGAGCCACTAAATAGAGTATACGCCGAATCCGTTTTTCATCAGGCCGAGGACGAACCATCTAAAATTTCCTGGGCGTGCAAAATTGTGGAAAAGCCAGAGGTTGAAAGTGGTTATGCGCCTCGTGAATGGATTACTGAAATTGGTTATCAGGCCGACACAAGCACTTCTGCGGAAATATCATATGTTGTGACTTTCAGCGATCAGGCGGGATTTATTGGGTTCTGCCAACCCGTACCGCAAGCGTCTATTCCAAATGTAATCAAAGCCCTACTTAGAGATACAAAGATTAAATGCGGTATTGGTCCAAATCAATTGTCCTACGATCCAATAAAACTTAAACCTGGCGATTTCCCCACTTTCGAGAAAGTATTGTTCAATCCTGATAGAGAAGTGCCGGTAATCTATTTGAGTCCACAGAGTTCTGATGAAGAACATAAGTGTTCACGGCTTCTTGTTGACCCGCAAAAATTAGCAGAAAATGTCACTGCAAACGCACTGGTATATTATTCCGATTCCCTCGATTTTACTCGAGAAATGAATTATCTTGGGAATAGCAATTATCTCTGCTCCGGAGGCGCAATACGGGTGTATCGTCCCCATATTGATGTGAGTGATGATAGTGACCCCCGACATCATAGGTTTATTGCTGCACATTTTATTGAAGAACACGGTGAAGAAAAAATCATCGATATTCTTCGTAGAGCATTTGCACAAGATGTCCATTTTTATGAAAGTCTTTTCCGAGTAGATGATTGTCGTTTCTTAATCGAAAACGATCATCGTAAAGCCAAAATCACACAAATTAAGAGCCAGAGTCAAGGCGAAATCCGTGCAGCCGAAGAACTAATTGATGAGGCCGCAGCGGAGCGTGAGGAGTCAGAGCGAAAAGTTCTCAAACTTCTGGATGAAAATAATCAGCTTAAATCTGAAATACATAGTTTCAAAGTTCGGGTTGAAATGCTCAAAGAACAATCTGAGAAATATAGGGAATTGGAAACTGCAACACAAGGGGTTCGTGGAATTGCTGTGTATCCGAATACACCTCAAGCCATTGCGAAGTATTTTGAAACAGTCTATCCTGATCGAATTGTGTTCACCGAGCGGGCATATCGCTCTATGGACGAATGCACCACAAAAAGCGATGTTCTATGGGAGGCGTTTTATCACATTGCAGTAGATTTATACAACCTGCTAAAGAGAAATCCAGCTACAGCGTTTACTGACTTTAAGGATTATACTGGGTGGGATTGTTCTCGTGGTGAAGGGGCTCAAACTCATGCCGACTCCAAGTTTATGCGTCAGCGTATTGACAAGTACAATGGGCAAGAAATAGACATTGAGCCTCATGTAAAAAATGGTTCGCAAGAAAGCGATCCCAAGTTTGTTCGCATACACTTTGCATATGATCCAAATGTTGCCGACAAAATCATCGTGGGACACTGCGGAAAACATCTTGACAATTACAGTACAAGAAAAGCTCGAAAATAATTATTGAGGTCTCATTCTTGGTTTTTTCTCTAATTTAGCGTTGTATTCTAAAACACTGATGTTATAGAGTGTGTGCTCTGATCCACAACAGAAAAGCGCCGTCTTGGGAGTGATCCCGAGGCGGCGCTTTTGCTATCCGCACATTCGATTTCTGCTAATCCTCCTGCTACAATGGTTGCAGTAACCAAAGGAGGAATAGCGCATGAAACAGAAATACTATGTGGAAGTGAACCGGCAGGAATGGCGGCTTATCATTGAGGGGCTGAGCCGGTTCCGCAACAAGTTAATTGCGGCGGGGCGGTACACAGATGCCGTAGATGAGATACTAATCAAAGTCGCCAAAGCAAAGCCGCAGAAGTCAATGTTGTGGGGATGGAGGCACTGATGATGGAAAAGTACATTACCGATGGACGCACTGGGCTGAAATATGAATTGGTTGGAGACTATTATCTGATTGCCGGGGATGATGAGCCGGAGGAAGATCGGCCAATCGGGGTATGGGGGCAGCGGCATCTCCGCTATCTCAAGGAGCATCGCCGTGTGCGCTATGCCAACCTGCTGACCAGCGGTGAATTGAACGCCTATCTTGCGGATATTGACCGGCAGGCGGAGGAGCTTTTTCTTCGGCTGGTAAAACAAATGGCAGATGCTGAGGGCATTACGGAA